>Ga0209515_10002950_pt1 | contig 25033 bp, 25 predicted proteins | sample Subgroupgradi54m_FD_187454 | JGI IMG/M metagenome (GOLD analysis project Ga0209515, IMG submission 187454) | Subsurface groundwater microbial communities from S. Glens Falls, New York, USA - GMW60B uncontaminated upgradient, 5.4 m (SPAdes)... ... | reverse complement strand
TGGAGATATATACAACATCAGGAGGAGATTTTGTTCTTCTGGATTCATTTGAGGTTATAACATCTAAAGCAAAAAAAGTTTTAGATTTTTATAAGGATAGAGAAATTTTATTGAATGATCTTCATGATATGTTTAAGTTTGTCTCATCCAGAGAAGACCTTGACTATATTTATCAACGCGGAATTAGCTATAATTGGGGAAAATTGACTTGGGAAACGAATAAAACTTTATCTTCGGGAAATGATCAATACTGGTATTTTCCCTATAGATTAGATGAGAAAGAACAAAAAATTAATGTACAACTGCCCGAAGCAGAGATTTACGCGGGAAAAGGACAATTTTTGAAAAAATACATCACATCTCTGTCTCTTGATTTCGGTCAGATACCCTTTATAATAGATGTTAACTCTTTGTGGTTTATTCCAAGAGAGAAGCTTAAATAAATGAAATTATTGCTTCCAAAAAAAGAAGATCTTATTCCGCTTAAATATGAATATATAGACAGTACTATTGATCAGTACTATCGTCCCTTTCAAGGATATTTCATGCGAAAAAGACTTAAATTGGTTTTTTCTCAGCTTGGTAATAAAAAGGTGGACAGGATTCTTGACGTTGGATATGGAGGCGGAACATTTATTCCAACGCTTGCGACAATGGGTAAAAAAATTTATGGAATAGATACTATGCCCGATCCCCAAGTTGTAAGTGAGATCTTAAAGAAACAAAATATAGAAGCGGAATTGGTTGTAGGATCAATTTTTAACACAAAGTATAAAGACAATTTTTTTGACAGGATTGTTTGTGTAAGTGTTTTAGAGCATTTTAAGAGTGAAGAAATAAATAGAGCAGTTAGGGAGATGTACAGAATTTTAAAACCAGGTGGTTATCTGGTTATTGGTTCCCCTGTTAAAAATCCGATGACAGATTTTATCATCGACCATTTTTTAAGTTTTAATCCGGACGACATACATCCTTCCGGACATAAACAGATTATTAAAGGAATAAAAGAAGAAGTTAAGGTAGATAAAATGATTCATTACTTCCCCTTTCTGCCTCTGGATTTCTCACTTTACTTTGTTGCTAGGGTGAAAAAAATTAAATAAAATGTTCTACGATAAATCAAAAGTAAGCATTGTAGTTGCTTGTAAAAATGAGGGCGAAGGAATCAAAAAAGTTTTAGATTCGATTAAGAAATATTCTAACGATATTATTGTTGTTGACGGACATTCAAATGACGGCACCGAAGAAAAAGCAAAAAATTCTGGAGCCTCTTTTTACCTGGATAATAAAAAAGGCAGAGGCGATGCGTTAAGAATGGGAATAAAGCACGCAAAGGGTGAAATTCTTGTTTTTTTTGACGCGGACGGTTCCCATGAGGAAAAAGATATTCCAAGTTTGGTTATTCCCATTATAAAAAAAGAGGCGGATTTAGTCATAGGATCAAGAAGAACAGGAGGAAGTTTCGATGTTAGCGTTGACATTACAGGCATTGTAAGAGCGGCCGGCTGTGATTTCTTAGTTAGTCTTGTAAACCATAAATATAAAACTTCACTTACGGATATTTTATACAGTTTTAGGGCAATTAGAGCGTCAACCGCAAAAAAATTAAATTTCAAGTCTAATGATTTTAGTATCGAGCAGGAAATTGTTGTTTTATGTTTAAAAAAAGGCTATAAAGTAAAAGAAATTCCTAGTCGAGAAAAAGCACGAGGGTGGGGAAAATCAAAACTTCACACACTAACTGGAATAAAATTTCTCGCTGTTTTGCTACAAGACCTTTACTTATAAGTTTTTGAGGAAAAGGTAGACTAAATTAGTAGGTTTGATAAATTGTTTTTAATTCGTCTGCGTTTCTTTGTGAAAATTCTATTACAGTTTTAAAAATTTTCCTATCGTTATTTTTAACTTTCGTTGTTATGCTTTTTAGAATTTCCTGATGTTTTAAAGCTGCCAGTTCGAGGCGCTCGTACAAAGCCTTATCAGGCTTTTTTTCTGCATCTTTAAATAAAAAAACCAACCGTGTGTACTCGTTTTCTCCTTTTAAAGCTGTTTCTTTAGCGAGCTCAGTCTTTTCTCTGTTAACTAAAATATTGGCCATCTGGATTCTTTTGTCAGCCAAAAGAAGATGGTATTCTACTTTTTTCATTGGGTCTTGAATTAAGCCCAACATAATATTATCTCTTAAAACTTTAAGTTTATAAAAAGGATTGTCAGGTAAAATTCCGGGGGACGGAAGGTTATAGTCAACAGATGTTAGCGTAGGTGAAAGACTTTTTTCTTGCGCAAAAGCTAAAGACGAAAAGCTTACTAACAATAAAATAAATAAAGCTACCAATAGTTTCTCCATACTTGGATTGTATCATGTACTAAAATAGTTTGCTAATAAGTAAGTTCAATTAGTATAATCTACTCATTGCGAATGAAAAAAAACAATCCACGAATATCTGTCATAATGCCTGTATATAACGCTCAAAAATATATTGTCGGCGCTATTGAAAGTGTTTTAATTCAGACATTCAAAGAATTTGAACTAATAATAATTAACGATGCCTCAACAGACAAAACATTGGATATAATTCGCTCATTTGCAAAAAAAGATTCCAGAATAAAAGTATTTAGTAATGACGTAATTATCAATATCGCTCGCTCCTTAAACAAAGGAATAAGCCTGGCATCGTCAAATATAATTGCGAGAATGGACTCTGATGACATAGCTCTATCAAACAGGCTGGAGCTTCAATATAAACTAATCAACAGTTCTAGAAATATTGCTGTTGTTGGTGCAAACGTTGTGATAATCGATGAAAAGGGTGTTAAGACAGCAACAAGGAGTTATCCCGATTCATCAAAAGAATTAAAAAATTGTTTATTCAAATATAGTCCATTTGCACATCCGGTTGTTTGTTTTAGGAAAAATTTATTTGAAGAAGTAGGTCAGTACAATCCAGAATATTCGCCAACTGAAGATTTGGATCTTTGGTTTAGATTAGGTAGGAAGTATGAATTTGGAAGTATCAAAGAGCCGTTGTTAAAATATAGAATATATGAAAAATCAAGCAGCCATAAGGCTATTAAAGATCTTGAAATACTTGTTTTTAAAATCCGTTTTGATGCCATAATCAAATATGGCTATCGGCCCAATTTGTACGATATAATCTATAATTTATTTCAATTTATAACTCTTTGGTTTACTCCCGCAAAGATTAGAATTAGGATGTATAACTTATTAAGAAATAACGGTCTTATATAAATCTTAAAATAAAATATGTTAGAAGAAAAATTTGTAAGTATCTTTCCATATAACGGCAATCAATATTTGCATAATGTTGCATTTGACTTTAAGAAAAACAAGGGGATTGAGAAATCAATTTTTTTAACCCTAAAAAAATATTTAAAAGAAAGAAATATAAATATAAATACGTACGATATTTCTACAAAAGAGACTTCGTACAGATATGTATATTTTGATCTCCCATACCCCTGGAACTTTTCTGCTTGGAAATTGATTCTTACCAGCAGAAAAAAAAATATTCTTATATGTAATGAGTCTTCGTTAATAATCCCGTTTAATTATTGGAAAATACTCCATGCATTTTTTATAAAAGTTTATACATGGCATGAACCGCTAATAGATCATAAGAAATATTTTAAAATATTTCTTCCTAAATCAAGCATTGGAGCTAAAACTAAACCTAAGGAATTCAGGGAAAAGGAATTCTTAGTTCTTATTAATAAGAATACGCTGCCTTTTTTCCCATTTCAGCTATTGAAATATTTTGGAAAAGAATTGTATTCAGAAAGAATAAAGTCAATGGAATTTTTTGAACATGCAATACCGGATAAATTTTTTATATACGGCAGAGGATGGAATAAACCTAAAAAATATAATTTAACCGAGAAGATATTTGGTTTTAAAAAATACTCGAATTACAAAGGAGAAGTAGACGATAAAATTGAGTTGCTGTCAAAGTTTAAATATTGTCTTTGCTTCGAAAACCTAACAGATGTAAATGGAAATATAACTGAAAAAGTATTTGATTGTCTTAAAGCAAAATGTATCCCTATATATTGGGGAGCTTCAGACATAGAAAAATATATACCAAAAAATTGTTTCATTGATTTTAGAGATTTTAAAGATTATCAAAAATTGCTGGATTATCTTAATTCAATTTCCGAAGACGAGTATAATAGCTATATTAAAAATATTGAATATTTAGTATCTGACAAAGAGTTTATTGAGACCTGGTTTGAAGGCGCATTTGCCAAATTTTTTTATGAGGAAATTTTAGATATGAAAAATTATGATAAAAATTAAAAAAACAGCTTTGGAGCTAGAATTAAAAGCAACTGAGGCTCGTAAAGAAATATTGGAAATGATTGTTACAGCACAAGGGACACACATTGGAAGCGCATTTTCCATAACAGATGTATTGGTTTTTTTATACAATAAAATTCTTAAAATAAACCCCAAAAATCCAGATGATCCAAAAAGAGATAAGTTTGTGCTTAGCAAAGGCCATGGTTGTGCAGCTTTGTATGTTGTTTTGGCAAACCACGGATTTTTCCCTAAACATCTTCTAAAATCCTACTGTTCGGAAGGCAGCATACTCGGAGGACATCCGGACAGCGCGAGAATTCCAGGAGTAGAAACTTCAACAGGATCATTGGGGCATGGTCTTTCGGTTGCTGTTGGCTTTGCAATTGCTAATAAAATAAATAAGAATCTATCGACTGTATATTGCCTTATCGGTGATGGAGAATGCAACGAGGGATCAATTTGGGAAGCAGCTCAAGTAGCAGCTCATTATAAGCTGGATAATATCGTACTTATAGTAGACGACAACAAATTAATGATAGGAGGCTTCACTAAAGATATTTTAGACCCTTTTTCTTTTAATGATAAATTTAGTGCATTTGGATGGAATACAATCAAAACTGACGGTCATAATTTTTTAGAGCTTGATGACGTATTTAATAGAATTCCTAAAAATGGCAAACCGACAGTTATTATAGCAGATACAGTAAAAGGAAGGGGGGTTTCTTATATGGAAAATCAAAAAGAATGGCACAGTATGTTGCCAAATGAGGAGCAAATGAAGATAGCTTTAGAGGAATTAAACGGCAAAATTGAATTAGTTAAGAAACAATTGAAAAAATGAGAGATTCTTTTATAAACTCTATACATAAAGTAACAAAGGCTGACAATAATGTACTCTGTCTGGTAGGAGATATTGGGGCTTTTCTTCTTCGAAATTACATTAAAGATTTTCCCGAAAATTACTATAATTTAGGTGCTGCCGAAGCGAATATGATTGGAGTGGCAGCGGGTTTGGCAATGTCTGGGAAAATTCCCTTTGTCTATACAATAACCCCATTTGTGACCGCTAGATGTTTTGAGCAAGTAAAAGATGATGTTTGTTATAACAATGCAAATGTAAAACTTGTTGGGATTGGAAGCGGTGTATCCTACGGCACGATGGGGTCTACTCATCATTCGCTTGAAGACATTGCAATAATGAGGTCTTTGCCAAATATGACGATTCTCTCTCCATCTGATCCGCAGGAAGTCGAAGAGGCGGTATTTGCAGCAGCAAATCATAAAGGCCCAGCATACATAAGACTTGCTCTTCAAGCAAACCCGCTCGATTACGATAGAGGAGATTTTAAAATCGGGAAAGCAAGAGTTGCTAGAAAGGGAAAAGAAACTGCAATTGTGGCAACCGGAGAAATGGTTGGTATCGCGTTGGAAGCTGCTAAAGTTCTTGAAAAAGACAAGATTAATTGTTTTGTCGTAAATATGCACACAATAAAACCAATTGATGAAGAATTAATAAAAAAATTATCAGAAGAATGCAAAGTTATTGTTAGCATAGAAGAGCATAGTACAATTGGAGGATTAGGTAGTGCAGTTTCTTCCATATTGTCGCAGTATTCAAAAAATAAAGCACGTTTTAAGATAATGGGATTTAATGACGTTTTCTGCAAAGAATACTCTAAAGATAAATTAAAAATATTCGAAAAGCATGGACTTTCATCTGCTGACTTGGTAAAAGAAGTTTTGACATTATATAAATGATAAATCCAATAATAAAAAAGGACATTGAAAATATAGTAAAAAGACTGGGTAATAGCGTTAATAAGCTTTCAGGCAAGAGGACTTTGATTACAGGAGCGTCAGGCTTAATAGGGAGTTATCTTGTTGAAACAATTGCATATCTAAACAGCGAGAAAATTTTATCTACCCCATGTAAAGTTACAGGTTTACAAAAAAGCGTAATAGCTAAAAATAGCAGGTTGGGTTATTTATTGGATCGTAAGGATATACAATTTATTTCGCATAACGCAGCCGATCCTTATTCGCCCAGCTCAAAGATTGATTATATTATCCACTCCGCAGGAGATTCTGCGCCAGCTTTTTTCCTTGCGGATCCTTTAGGAGCTATAGACGTTAATGTAAATGGTATACGATGGATTTTAGAATATGCAAAGAAAAATAATATAGAAAGTGTTCTGTATATGAGTAGCGGAGAAATTTATGGTAATCCAACTCCAGAAAATATTCCAACGCCCGAAACCTATAATGGAAACGTATCAACGCTTAGCCTCAGGTCTCCTTACGCATCTTCTAAAAGATTAGCCGAGACATTGTGTTTTGTTTACTTTGAAAAATACAAAGTACCCGTAAAGATTGCGCGTCCATTTATTGTTTACGGTCCGGGTCTTGATATTTCAGATAGGCGAGTAATGGCGGATTTTATACGAAATGGCTTAGAAGGAAAGCCGATTGAAATGTTAAACGAAGGGAAAGATACGAGATCATATTGCTATGTTTTGGATGCAACTGTTGCATTTTTTCAATTACTTCTTTCCCAAAAAAATGGCGAAGCTTTCAATATAGCTTCTGATCTTGAAGAAGTTAGTATTTATGATGTAGCGCAGCTTGTACATAAAATTTGCAATATAAAAGAGGAGGTCAAGGTAGAAAAACAAGACGCGAAATTTATCCAGGGAGCTCCAAGCAGAGTTATGCCGGATATTACAAAGCTTAGAAAGGCTTTCGGGTACAAACCGGAAGTAGGTATAGAGGAGGGACTAAAAAGAACTATAGGGTGGAATAGATTAGTTCAAAAATTAAACTAGTTTGTTTTGTCCAAAGCTTCAGCGATGAGAGTGTTTGTGTCATAGTTTTTGGAGAGCTTTATAGCGTTTTCCCTGTATCTCGCATACAATTTTTCGTCGGACAAAAGTTTTACTAAAGCGTCTGCAGCGCTTTTTGGATTGTAGTCTATTATAAAGCCTGCCTCCTTTTTATCAATAATACTTGCTATTTCTGGTACGCGAGTGACGATAACTGGTAAACCACATCCAAGATATAGTTTTGGTTTTCCAGGGTCGCCATAAAGAGCGAGCGTATCGGGCGAAGGAAGATATGTGGCAAGAGCTATCGCAGAGCAACAGGCAATTTTTTCTACAACCTCAAAATCTTTAACGAAACCCTTAAATACTACATGTTTTTCTAATCCCAAGTCTCTTGTCATTGTTTTTAGCGAAAGTGTATATTCCCCATCCCCAATAATAATAAATTTAACGAAAGGAAACGGTTTGATGATTGATGGCAAGGCTTGTAAAACAAGCTGAACCCCATGATTTTTTGCAAGAAAACCTACAAAAATTAATTGATATCTATTAATTTTTTCTATAGGCATAATTTTAATCCGCGAGAGATTAGCCCCAAAAGGCAATACTATATGAGGAGCGCTTTTTTTCATATCAACAGCGTTTTTTTTTCGTGTTTCAATTACCTTTTTTGTGCTGATCCAAACTGCATCAGCGTTATAGCAGGCAATTTTATCAATAAGATAATACATGTGATTAAGCAAAGGGTTCTTAAAGCGTTGTGGAGTATAGTCGATCGTATAAAAAACAAGTTTTTTTACAATCCTCAATTTTCTAAAAGGAAATATAGAAACAGTATTTAAATTATCTAACGCAATGCACAGGTCAAAGCGGACTCGAGCTATTATTAAGAAATAAAACGTGATGAAAGTATCCAGAATGTAAAAAAGGGCTTCTGGACCAAAAATCAGTGGGGTAAAAATTTGCTTTCTTAAAATTCCGTCTTCGTAAATTGCCATAGAGGATCTATGGTCTTTAGCATAAGGAAACGGATGTTCTATGTAATATAGTCTTTTTACTTTTGGCAAAAGATAATCCCTTACTTCTTGAGGAGGACCCCCTCCTTCTATAGCTCTTTTGGAAAAATGAGAAATAATAAGAATGTTTGAATTTTCGGGTAATTGCATATGGTTGATGATAGTTAATTTATTCTTTTATTTCAAGTTAGCTCTTGATATAATACCAACAAGGAGACCATAAAAACAGATGTTTAAGAGTATATTTTTACCAATTACGGTTTTGTCGTTTATTACAATACTTATCTTCTTTAATCTACCAAATACGTTCTATCAACAAGATGAATGGCAAACGTTGGGGCATAATCTTGCACAAGGCATAGGAATTTTTGCCAATATCAGTCCTTTGCAGCTTCTTTTTGGAGAACTACGGCCACTTAGTGGACTTATGTACTTAATTTTTCTTGGTTTTTACAAATTTACAATTGTGCCTACAGCAATTTTCGCAATTCTTTTCCATATTATAAATGCAACTCTGACTTTCTATCTCGTAGATAAAATTACAAAAAAAAGGCTTATTGCATTTATTGCCTCAGTATTTTTAATTGCAAATAGTGTTTCTCATCAGGCAGTAACTTGGGCCTCGGCTATTGGCACGCTTCCTGCAGCGACTCTTATTTTAATTGCAATAATAACGTATTTAAAATACCTTGAGAAAGCAGATAAAAAATATCTTGTAGTAAGTTTCCTTTCCACTATTTTATCATTTTACTTTAAGGGGATAGGTTTTTCTCTTTTTATTCTATTACCCCTGATGGCTTTTATTTATAAAAATAAACCGATAAATAAAAAAAATGTAAAAGATGCATTTATTGTCAATTTACCGCTTTTTATTTTTGGTTTTTTAGTGTCAGTCTTTAGATTTAGCGAAGTTTTTTTTCGAGCCGAAAAAATCTCCGGTTTTGCAAGCGGGGGTGGAAATAATAGTTTTGCGCAAACGGTTTTATTACACTCAATTCTTTATCCATTAACCTCTTTGTTTCAGATTTTTGTTCCGCCTCTAGACCTGTACCCAATTATGCCCGTCATTACGAAGATGCAGTATAAATTTCTTATCACTTCGCCCGTTAGTGGTTTAGTGGCGGAGAGTATTGTTACAGATATGGTTGCAATTTTAGGGAGCATTGCGATATTGGGTCTTTTAGGTTTTATGGTATATAGATACAAAGATGCAATTACAAATAGAAATATACTTTTTGCTCTTCTCTTTTTTTTCCTAAGCTTCTTGCCTTATGTTGTTTTGGACAGAGACAGTTCTTATTTTTCTGGTCGTTATTTCTATGTTAGCGTAATTCCCGCAGGTATTTTATTTGGATACATGGTTTACTTTTTTGCCAATATTAATACGTATGCAAAGTGGGCGACATTATTTTTTGTTACGCTGTTTTTATTCCACCACGCAAGTTTTATAAGAAAGGACATCTCTTACAATGTAAATCTTGGTAACGAAAGGAAAGCACTCCTTTATGGCATTAAAGATATTTACCCAAAACTGGAAAAAGATTCTATTTTTTATGTTACGAGTAACAAGACGTACCTTGGAGATATTATAACGAATCCCTTTGCAAACGGTTTAGGGTATACTCTTGAAGTTTGGTACTATGATTCAGGTAATATTCCTCAAAAGTTTTTGTCGGAAAACTTTTTGTGGGTCTTAGGAGATGAGGGGTACAAAAAAATTGACGATAAAAGCTTTGGATATTTCCAAGATATGGATAAAATGGCAAAAGAAATGGCAAAAAATAAATTATCAAGAAATATTGTTCACGGATTCTTCTTCGATTCTAATGCAAAAAAAGTATTTAACATATCGGATGAGGTCAGATTAAGGCTAGCAACAATTAGCGCAATTCCTAAATGATCCACAAACTTAAAAATTATTGGGAAATATTTATAATTTTTCTGTTAAGCTTAACTCCTTTAATCTGGCTTAAAGATAATCAAATTATTTTAGGCCACGATTCCGGATTTAGATTAAATTATCTGGATCACTTGCGAAATCTCTTTTATTCATGGTCTTCTATTAGCAATTTTGGGGTTGATTGGACAATGCTTAAAGGTTTCCTGATAACTCAAGCCCCTGAGACGTTTTTAAGTTGGTTATTCAATTCTTTAGCTACGGGAGAAAAAATAAGTTTCATTTTATGGTTTTTTGTAATTGGAATATCGATGTATGTTTTTATTAATAATTTTTTTCCAAAGAAAGAATTCTGGATTTTTAGATTATTTTCCTCAACATTTTATGTCTATAATTTCTTTTTGCTTCAGGGTTGGTTTATTGCAGAGCGGGCAAAATTTTCTCTCTTTGCAGCATTACCATTAGGATTATTAATAATTTATAAATTGTTAAATAAAGAAATTAATTTAGTTAAAGGAACAATTCTATTCTCTCTTATTTTTTTCTTTTTAAACCTTGGAGGAAGTCCCACTTTATACGGATCAATAATTTTAGTCTATTTTATTACGTTCATATATTTAACATTTATCAATTATTTAAAAGATGGAATAAAGGAAGCAATTTATTCCGTAAAGATAGTAGTTGGTTTAGTGGCAGCAATATTTTTAATAAATGCTTATTGGATCTTGCCTCAAATCTATTTAATAGTAAATAAATATTATTCATCTTTATCTTCCGCAGGTGGAATTTCCGGAATACTTGGGTGGGAATATGTAGTTAACCAATCTGCAAGTTTTATAAATCTTTTTAGGTTGCAAGGAATTCCGGATTGGTATAACAACATTAATCACCCGTATGCAAACTATTTTATAAACAACCCTCTACTCATTGTTTTAAGTTTTATTCCAATATCAACAATTTTATTGGGGTTATTTTTGTATAAAAGAATTAATGCTAAAAATAGAAACGATCAACTATTTTATTTAATATTTATATTATTTTTGGTGGGAATAGTTTTTTCTGCAGGTTCTCATCCTCCATTGGGTTTTCTGTATGTTTTTTTGATTGAACATCTGTCGGGATTTGCCGTGTTCAGGTCTGCTTTTTACAAATTCGGGTCTGCTTATTGGTTTTCATTCGTTTTTTTAGCAGGATATTTACTGAATTTGCTTTTGTTGAATTACGTGAAGAAAAAATATATTTATAATTTTGTAGGAATTTTTGCAGTTATATTCATAATTTTTTATCATTTTCCATATTTTACTTCTAATTTTTTTGAGTTTAATAAACCCTTTACTACGAAAGTTAATATTCCGAGCTATGTTAAAGATGCATCTGCTTATGTAAACAAAAACATTTCGGAGGAATCAAGGATATTAATTTTACCTAAACTTAATCCGGATTTTATGGCGGATGGTTATGATTGGGGATTCTTTAGTTTGGATATTCTGCCTAGATTATCTATGGATAGATCAATAATTGCCAATGATAATTATTCACCCGAAATAATTTCCAATATTTATGGCGCAATAGATAAAAAAGACGAAAGTGAATTTTTAAAACTTACAGGCCTAGCGGGTATAAATAAAATTTTATGGAGAGACGATGTTCTTTATATAGATAAAATCACGACAAGCAAAGATTTATTACAGGAAAAAAATAATCTGGAAAATTTTAAAAGTGTTTCACTTGAAAAACGTTTTAATAAATGGTCAGTTTACAATATTAAATCGGAAAATTATTTGCCTAAACTTTATTCTCCTAAAATAATAACTTATTCAATTTCCGGATCCGATTCTTTAAGATATTTATTAGGGCAAAAAGAAGGTCTTAGATCCTCGGTAATATTGTCAGAAGTATTTTCGGCAGAAAAATTAAAAAAAGTAATAGATAAGATATATATTCAGCCAAATTGTATCTTATGCAAAGACAATGAATTCGAAGAATTTAAAAATAAAATAGATATACCCGAAGTAAGATTGCTTCCTAGCTCCATATTTTACTTTTTGGTATCCTGGAAAGAAAATATATTGATCAATAAATACGCAAATTACCCGGCACAACGAATTGATGCTGATATCTCTCTCTCAAATAAAAGAATAGCCGAAATTTTTGGAATTGTGTTTAAGGAAAACTTGAGTCAAGCTTCTAAGTTTTCTTACGTAAAAAGTACAATAAATAATTATAAACTTTTTATAGAAGACGCATTTTTAGAAGCAAATAAACTTTCAGAGATAGAAAAGAACAGTTATCTTATAAGATTGCTTGGCTATCTGCATGCTCAGAGAAAATTTTTGGATAAACTTCATTTTAGAACTGGCTTTTCTGACAAATTTTATGAATCTCTAATCTTGTCCATAGATAAAAATATTTTGAATATTGAAAAAACTGTCTGGATGTCATCTTCTCAAAATGATAAAAGACTATTTTTTAGTATTATAGATAAAGATAAATACAGCATGGAATTTCCAGGCGAAGAAAAATTACTTGAAAAAGTTATTCTTGATGGAAATGAACTTAAAAATACCAACGGAATCATTTTGAATCCGGGAGAACATAAATTAGAACTTATCAATAAACCAATAGAGAATCTTTTAGAACCTAATCAGCTAGACGAAAAAGAATTTTCTCTAAATAACCAAGAAAAAAGAATTTTTACGACAAAAAATATAATTCCTGGTGAAAAATATAATTTAACCTTCGAATACAAAATTATTGATGGAGACAATTCTTTTCTTTCAATCTCATCTCAAAAGAATGATTTTTCTAGAGTAAAATTTAATTTGCGCAGAGATACGGAATGGAAAAGCTATTTTCATGAATTTACGTCAAATACTGATAATGCAGATTTTTCTTTGCAGAATCTAAGTCAAGAAATAAACACAACATCATTTAGAAATTTTAACTTAACAAAAACATTTACTCCTAACGTATTTGTTACAAAAAATATTAAAAATAGTATAAAATTACCCGAACTAACATTTAGGAAAATTAATCAAACTGAATATGCAATTAATGTAATTAATGCAGGTAATTCATTCTTTCTTAGCTTTGGAGAAAGCTTTGACAGAGGATGGAAAGTATACAAAGTTGGAAAAGATACCAATGACTTTACCAAGCTTTGGAAAACTTTTCTTAAGAAACCAATAAACGAGGAGGATCATTTTAAAATGAATGGATATTCAAATGGGTGGTTAGTAGAAGAGAAAGGAAATTATGATCTACTTGTTATATTCGAACCTCAAAAGTATTTCTATGTTGGTTTGGCTGTTAGCGCAGTAACTTTAGTCACTTTCACCCGCATGCTTTTAAGTTTGAGGAGGAGAAATGAATAAAAAACTTATCAGTTCAAATAATTTTAGCTTTGCAATATTTCTTGTTCTTGCTTTATTAGTCTTGTTTTCCACTTTACCGTATTTTAATATTTTATTAAGTCCGCAATTTATCTATTTTCTTTTCTTAATATTTTTTCTAACTATGTTTGAATTTACAATAGAAATAGTTTCATTTACCATTCTAGTATTTATTATTTTTTCTTTAATCGTTTTATTATTTTTTCAGGGTTCAAGTGCTGAAATAGTAGGAAATTATATATACTTTTTACTTTTGACGAGTTTCTCAGTAATTTTATTTCAATACTTTAGAGATTTGAGAAATAAAAAATGAAAAAAAAAATAGTTGATCTATTATTTTTGTTACTTATTTTATATGTATTTAAAACTTGGTTTTTATTAAATCCTCTTTCTTCTGGAGATTGGAGTTTTAATTTTCCACAAACTTTAAAAAGTTTTACGATTTTCCCTTATATTTGGAGCTGGACAGGCTTTGTAACTGGACTAGGAGGCAGTATTGCATTTATTTTAGGTCTTTCAACTTACTTTTCGTCTACGGCGAATATACTTAATAATTTTTTTAACATACCATGGGTTTTAATAGAAAGATTCGTTTGGTTTTGGCCATTTTTGGTGACTTCTGTCTTCTCATCTTATTTTTTATTTAAAAAATTATTTTCGGAAAAATTTGCACTATTTTCATCTTTTATTTTTCTTTTCAACACCTACATTTTAATGATTGTCGGTGGAGGGCAGATGGGTATTGCCATTGCTTATTCAATTGTCCCCTTGGTTTTATACTCTTTTATAAAATTAAATGAAAATATCAAACTAAAATATTCGTTACTGTTCGGAGTTTTATTTGGAATTTTGGTAATGTTTGAATTAAGAATTGCTTATGTTACGCTTTCTGCTTTAGTTATTTATTTCTTGCTTAATGTAAAACGACTAATCATAGGTAAAGATCTAGAAGAAATTTTTGTAAATATTTCTTATATATTTATTATTCCATTTGTAGTTTCCGGCCTTTTACACTTTTTTTGGGTATTGCCATTATTGGTTTTTCATCAAAATCCTGCGCAGCAGCTAGGTAGTGCTTATAACTCTACAGAAGCTGTTAAATTTTTTAGTTTTGCAAAACTTGAGGATGCCATTGGATTGCTGCATCCAAACTGGCCTGAGAATATTTTTGGGAAAGTGGAATTTTTAAAATCGGAATTTTTATTTCTTCCAATATTAGCTTTTGGCTCGTTACTCTTTATTAAGAAAGAAGCCAAAGAGAAAAAGTATATATTATTTTTTGCAATTTTAGGATTATTGGGGGCATTTTTGGCAAAAGGAGCAAATGAGCCATTTGGAGGAATTTATCTGTGGCTGTTTCAAAATATTCCTGGTTTTGTTATGTTTAGAGATCCAACGAAATGGTACACGCTTGTGGCCATAAGTTATTCCATTCTTATTCCTTTTTCGATATGGAACATTTATGGCATTCTAGGTTCAAAGTTTAAGGCTCAAGGTTCAAAAGTACAGTTCAAAATTCAAAATTATATTCCAGGGCTATTCTTAATTTTTACTTCATTATGCCTAATACTATTAATCCGGCCTGCATTATTTGGGCAACTTACTGGTACTTTTAAAACAGTTTCTCTTCCAAACGATTATATAAAGCTTGAACAATTCTTAAGCCCGCAAAATAATTTCTCAAGAACTCTTTGGGTTCCAACACAACAAAGGTTCGGGTTTAATACAAATATTCATCCTGTAATTTCCGCCCAGGATTTTTTTAAAACTTCCGGTTATTCCAATGTTTTCAAGAACATTGAAAAAGACAAAACAAAAAAATTGTTTCAAGAGTCCGTAATTAAATATGTAATTGTTCCCTATGATTCACAGGAAGAAATTTTTCTTAAGGAAAGAAAATATGATGAGAAACAATACGAACAAGCAATAAAAGAAATACAAAACATTCCGTGGTTAAAAAGAATAGATGATTTCGGAAAAATAGCAGTTTTTGAAATTTTTTATCCCAGAGATCATTTCTGGAGTCCGCAAGAATATCTTAGAGTGCAATATCAGTATGTTAATCCAACAAAATATATTCTAAATGTTCAGAATGCTAAAAAGGGCGATATTTTAGTTTTCTCTGAAAGTTTTGACAAATATTGGGAACTGCAAAGCGAGGGTTTTAAAGTTCAAAGCCTAAAATATCATAATATGTTCAATAGTTTTGTATTGCCCAAAGCCGGAAATTACGAAGTTGTGATCTACTATACTCCGCAAGACTGGGTAAATCTTGGAGTAGTAATAAGTGTGACTTCTTTGATCGTTATATTAGTTTTGCTTGGACTTAAATTGTAAGAGTTTTTTTATTCTACTTTTTAGTCTCATTTTTACTGCTTGGAAAAATAAGCATACTAGTAAGGATTTCCGTTTCCTAGAAAAATTCTGGGATTAACAGGTATTCCAAAAAAGTCTACTTGAAAACGCAGATGTGGTATCCAATCTTACCAAATCGTACAAACTTGACAAATTGTAATATTCATGATAGATTACAAGTATGATAACTAATTCAGTTTCCATTGAAGAATTTCGGTCAAATCTGGCTGAGCTTATTGGCAGAGTGATGTATGGTAAAGATAAGATTGTCATTAAGAAATATAATAGAGAAGCCGCTATTTTGCTAAGTCTTGATGAATACGAGAAACTTATTGATCCTACAAAACGATTCTCAAAAGAGGAATGGAAAGCTAAATTTGCACTTCTTGATGAAATTAAAGAACGGATGCCAGACCGAGATCAAGAGACACTTCAACAGGATATTGATGACGCAGTAAAAGCAGTCCGAGCTGAAAAAAGAAAAGCTTCATGAGTAGAAAACCTCGGATAGTTTTAGACACCAATATTTTTATTAGTGCTTCTTTTAGAAAACCATCTTCTATACCAGATACCATTTATCAATTAGTAAAATCCCAAGTGTGTATTCTGATAACTTCATCTGCAATTCTTGAAGAAATAGAAGATGTAATCAATAGAAAGGAAATCGTTAAAAGAACAAAGACGACTGCTGACGAGAGAAAAACATTTATGCAAGAAATTGTTGAAATTAGCTTTCTGGTTTCTGGGCAAGAGAGTGTAAAAGTTATCAAAGATGATCCCGATGATGATAAATTTCTTGCGGCTGCCTTGGAAGGAAATGCTGATTATATCGTAAGTGGAGATCATCACTTGCTTGATCTGAAAGAATATAAAAGTATCCCTGTGCTTACTCCTAAAGACTTTTTAGCAACTCTTGAAGATGAAATAACAAGAGAATAAACAACTTAACCAAATGAGCTAAGAATGAAACACTTCGACTTATCACTATAAACATTGAGTTTATTTAAAAACTACCCTAATCTTCTGATTAATTAGGATTTCCTTGTCCCAGAAACACTCTTGGATTAACAGGTATTCCAAATACGTCTGTTTGAAAGTGAAGGTGTGGTCCAGTCGCCCAGCCTGTATCGCCCTCAAGCCCAATTACCTGCGTGGTTGTTGTAATCTCCTCCCCTTGGTACACGAAGATTTTATCAAGGTGTGCGTAGATTGAGCTTATATTATCGCCGTTGTCAATAATAATGTGTTTGCCAAAACCCCAGAATATCTCCCCGGCATAAATTACCTTTCCGGGCATAAAGGCTGTAACAGGGTCTCCTATCTTACGATTTGGATTAGCAATATCAATGCCTGAATGAAAAGGCTGATATGGTAAATCCGACTCTCCAAATTCTAGAGTAACTATTCCTCTAACAGGCCAAACGGCATTTACCTTAATCTCCTTGATTATTTTTCCCGTTGCCGGATCATGAATCTGAACTGTGTGATTTTGCGTGTTCTGAGTAACAATCCTGTCGGATACAATGTCAATTCCTGCATTGGTCAGGAGGATTACCGCAATTATCGGTATGAGAAGTACCAGGGCAAAAACAAAGATTGCAAATTTAAGTTCCTTCTGCATCGAGAAGGCTGCAACTATATTTTTGAATAAAAACGGGTTCACCTTAATTTAAACTTCTCCGAAGGGGAAGTTGTAATAAAGGGATGCTCACGTTCTGAGGCGACAACTTTTATCGCAACATGGTTTTGGTCGGCAATTATCAGGGCTTCTCCCCGATCACAAGTCAATAAAAACTTTTCTTCGTACTCGCTTAGCTTAAACTCTTCCGATACCCCCTTAATCGTTGTTGTATCCTGTCGCATAAGTATACGAAGTGAAGCTTGAGAGGCAATGGCCTTGCCATAGTCGCTTGTTAAAAAATCATTTGCCTGTTGGGAAATAATTGAAACTCCAAGATAATATTTTCGGGCGCGTCTGGTAAGTCCTGAAACAAATCTTGCGCTTTCCTCGTGTTGTAAGAGTATCCAGCCTTCATCAATAACAAGAAGCCTTTTTTGAGGATTACTTTTGACTTGGTTATATACAAAGTTTGCAACAACCATCATTACTATTTGCCGAAGTGACTCGCTTAAATCTTTAATGTCAAAAATAACAAGGCGGTTGTCAAGTTTAATATTGGTTTGGGAATCAAAAACACTGGATAGCGAACCCTTAACGTATTTTTCAAGCCTGTTTGAGAGTTTTCTTTGCTTCATTGATTTTAAGGTTCTATATAAATCTAAAAGCCGCGGATACGTTCTTGCTTTTCTTGGCCTTCCCCTATGTGGTTTTCCGTTTGTTTTAACTTGAGCCTTTTCTTTTAACGACCAGCCGAATTGTTTGTAGGTTAAAATAATTGCCTTATCGATTACGGCCTGTTCTTCGCCGGACAATCCGTCAACCATAAGAGAGATAATCTCTGTTAAATCCTGGATATGCTCAGAAAGGTTTTCCCCGCTGCCATATGAGCTGGTTGTAAAGTCAAAGGGATTAATCTTTTCTTTCGATTTGGCAGATAGCTTGATATAGGTTCCCAAAACAGATTCTGAAAGTTGTTTATATTCACGTTCAGGGTCAATAACAATTACTTTTGTTCCCTGCATAAGCTGTCTTAAAATCTCAACTTTTGCCGTATAGCTCTTGCCGCTTCCCGACTGGGCAAAGACAATACTGTTTGCGTTATTAAGTGAAAATCTGTCAATCGTTACAAGCGAATTGTTGGATTTATTAATTCCATATAAAATTCCAGATTCCTGGACAAGCTCTGAGGATGTAAAAGGAAAGGTCAGGGCAGCAGAGGAGCTGTCAAGATTTCGTCTTTGATTAAGTTGGTTTTCCCCTCTGGGTAAAACCGACTGCAAACCTTCGAGCTGTTGAAAAGTTGCTGTCTTAATATAGAAAAGCCTTGTTGAAAGAACAGTCTCAAGAAGAGTAGTTATTTTATTAAGTTCAATTAAAGAATCCGCAATTATAGTTATGTAAATTGAAACCTGAAAAAGTTTTTCCTGTCCTCTTTGTATTTTATTTTTAAGTTCGATTGCCGATTCAAGTGGATCGGTTATTTCAGAGCCTATGATCTTTCCCGATTGCTGCATAGCTCTTTTAGTTGACTCAAGCTCTGTTATTTTTCTATTAAGTTTTGGCAGAGCAAGCATTGGATCAACCTGCTCTATATGGTAGGAGATATCAGCATTGTGATTGAAGTTAACAAGCATTGAAAGCCAGCCAGTTGAAGCCGTGTATGGAAAACCGGAGATAAATGATGTTCGAACATATTTGTCCTCCATTATAAGATAAGTAGATTGTTCCTCAAGTCCGGAGTACGAAATTAAATCAACCTGATCCTGTTCGCCAAAATTAAGCTGCAAGGCTTGTTTTGCTTGCTTTCTCCTTTTATTCCCTGATTTACTTACATTGAAGTAATCTTTAAGATTAAATAACATAGCTTTTATTAAACAGCGCTTGGAAAGTCTGCGCTTTTAATTCTTGGGATTTAATGTGGTCAAAGTTATAGAACTTGTAGAACAATTCCAAAAGCTCAAAACTATCAAGTGCACGCGTCTTCATTCCAAGTTTCTCAAGGCCTTTGGCGACAATATCCTGACTTAGCAGAATTTGCTCGCGAATTAATGCAAAATCGCCGGTTTTCTCACTTGGCTGATATGGAATAACAACGTAGAAACGGCGGGATAAAATCTTGTTTCCTGAGACAAGTCCACGTATAAAATCGCAATAGTTTTCCATTTGCTGCCGGTATACTTTTTCACTTTCTCTGCCTTGGTTTTTTGAAAACTCTTCAAGATATCGGTCAATATCAACTTCGCGGACACGAATTAGAATTTGAAGTGTACAAGGCAGAGAGTTTAAAAAGTTCTGAAAGTTATCAATTAAAACATCCTGTTCATCTTCGCTTTTAAGTTCAAAATTTATAGATGATGTCTCAAGAACCGTCCTGTATTTATTCCCCGGCAAAATTAGTATATTATCTCTCACCTCCTTAATTTGAACTTGGCGCCTGGATGATACTTTTGAGTGATTAAAACGCATATTTAAAATCCTTCCTTGTTAAACCTAACGCTAAGACTTGTCTTGGGATTTTTAAGTATTGTTTCCATACGAATAAGTTCAGAAATTGATAGTCGTCGTGATCTTGTATCTTTTTCTTTTACTAACTTTACGCGGGCAGTTTTTGGTTTGACTGCTTTTATTACAAATTCAACTTTTCTTGTCGCAAGATCATTTTTGTTAAAGACATAATATTTTGGTCGAAGATAGTAAGCGGATAAAATAAAAAGCCAGTTTAAGACAACTTTTCCTTTAATACGCAGTGCCAGAATTCCACAAGTTAGAAAAGTTATTATAAAAAGCGGAATCTTATACATGCTAAATACAAGTTTCGGAGGAAATGTAACATAAATGAATGTTGCAATAAAAAGAGAGGCTAAAAGCAGAACAATTTGCGTCAAGTTAAGATTGGCAGCAATTCTATCCTCAACCGTCGTGATTTGAGCAGGAATTACAGTTGTTCTCATACCGCAACCCTCCTTCTTGGCGTAACTCTCTCTGCTCCTCCTGGTTCTCCTGTTTGAGAAGAGGAAGAAATAACATTCATTATCTGTCCGCTTACTTTTTTAATCATTCCACGGCCCGTATTAAAAAAGACCAGTTGCATAAGAATCCCCGGCGTCTTCAAAAGAGTGAAGAATAAGCCGATGCCGACAAGAATTGAAATAAGAGAATTTGTTCCTTGTTGTCCCGGGATTGTCAAAAATGCCGATGCAAGCTGAATTACAACAACATGGACAAAAATTGAGAAAACCATCATAACGTAGGATTTAATTGAGATTTCCGCAAAGTCCGAAAACTTCGGAACTGCCCATAATAGAAAGACAAGAGGCGATAATACTGCTCCGAGTGCCACAATAATAAGGCGGGTTATATAAAACAAAAGAAGAACCACGGCCAAAATTACAAAAAGAAGCATAAATATTAAGGTAATTAAGGTGGTTGTTCCCGTAACTAATGTTGCCGGATTGAAGGCATTAAGAATCCAGGCTCTCTCTATGCCACCGGTTGCATGAAGAAGAGCCGAAACCAGCGTATTGCAGGCAACAACTATCCAATTTGCCCAGAAAAGTGAAGTATTGGCAAGAAGAAATGAAATACCGATACGCGGTAAGAGATGTTTAAATTCAATCTCCTCAAATCCAAATGTTGATGAGCTCATTACATGGAATCCGAGTAAGGCTATGACTATGGCAAACAAAGAATCGGTAATTCCCAAAATAATGAGCCAAAAGTTGAAAATAACGGAGTTTTTAATAATTTCAGGAGTTGTGGTAAGAAATGAAATTATCCCATTAACCAATGGTTTTGTTGCGGATTGCACTATGTTTTGCAGAAATCCGGCAATTGCATCAAGCAAGACTTGAGTTAAACCGCCTGTTGGAGTTGTCGGCGCAACAGGAGTAAGACTTATGGCGGAAGAAGTTGTGTCTGCTGCGGGATTTGAAAAGGCGTTTGATAAAATAGATTGAATAACTGCCGCGCCGAGTACCAATGCCAGACCAATTAGGGCATTTCTAAGAGTAGTTTTTGCTTCTTCCAGTGCTTCAGGATTTCCGGTTGAAGTAATATATTTATATCCTGCGTAAACTATGAAAAAGACAGAGCCTGCTGTTGCAAAAATAATTAAAGTATTAAGAGTTTGACTGGTAAATGCCGCAACTTCGGAGTTTTGAGCAGCAAACACCGGAGTTACCACCCCAAGAGTAAATATGGCCGATGTAGATAAAGCCGTTATAAATTTTCTTCTCAATTGTTTTCCTTCCTAAGTTTATTGGGCGGCGCCAAAAGCGCTTGTTGCCACTTGTGTCACAATATTGCTTAACACAAATGCCCCAAGTACTAGCGCGAGACCGAAACCTGAATAGATAATTGTTTTTTTTGCACCCTCCATTGCTTCCGGATTACCCGAGCTTGTAATGTAACGGATTCCACCGAATACGAAAAATCCTGTTGCCGTAACTGCTCCCAAGGTCACAAATATTTGGATTATGTTTTGGATAAAGTTTTGAATTTTAGATACATCTGCTGTTGTAGCAATAACAGGAGTTGCAACTATTAGGGAAGTTACAATAAGTGATTGTAAAAAAATTAACTTTTTCAAATCTTTCACCCCCTTTCAAAACAAAAAACTGCCCAAAGGCAGTTTTATAACAAACAATGCTTAATAGAATCAGAATATATCAAAGGTAACCATACAAGTCAATAGGCTCTTTGTGGGTAATAGTTGAAGTGTAAGCTTCTATTCTTTTTTTTGCCCGTAATCTTGATTGGTACGTACAATCGAGGGCGTGGATAAAAAAAGAAATTACAAAACTACTTGCTTTTTTCCGAGAGTAGATGTCAGTCTTGGTTGCTACCATGTAATAGGCAAAGAAGTAACATTTTCTTATAGTTTCTTGGTGAATAACAGTAGGGAATAGCAAGTGCTATTTTTATAGAATCGATTACTCAATACTACGAAGATACTGGAGAAAGTTTCCAGGTGTTAATGTAAGTATACCTAGATCCTGTTTTATTTTCTCAATCTTAAAATCTTTAACGTTATATGTGATTAAAAAATTTGCTTTTGCCGCTTTGGCGCCTGCTAGTATATGCGCATCATTTTCATCCAGAACATATTGTCTAAAAGATTCTTTTATATCAATTAGTGATTCTGAGAGTATGGCAACCTCAACATTATTTTCAATAAGCGTTGTTAACATATCCCTTCCTATGTCTAATCTTTCAACAACTGTTTCCAGTTCTTTTTTTGATAATGAAGAAATAAAAAGCTTTAGAGAAGTGAGGCTTAGTAAAAAATGCGCTGCTCCCAACTGTGATAGAAAAGAAGAAATTACTACATCCGAATCAACAAAAATTCGCATAGAAAATTATAGGTGCTTGCGGATTTTTTTTAGTTCACTTTCAATGCGTGGAAGGTTTTTTTTATCGTTTTCCTCAGCAAGATATAAATCACTGTCAAGACCAGTAAACAAAAAAGATATGGAACTGGAAGGGATTCTATAAACCTTTCCTAATTTCTTTGCTATAATTTCTCCTCGACTGATGAGTTCATAGATGGTATTTTTGCTTAATTGGAGCATTTTAGCAACTTGTTCGGGAGTATACGCTTTTGTATCTGAAATTGTACTAAACATGACTATATAGTACCAAACAACACTAAAAATGTCAATAGGAAAATAGATCCATAAGACTGTTCGAATCATTTCAAACCATTAACTGCTCAATCTTTTTACATACTTCCTTTTTTTCTCCGCCCGCTTTTATATACTCGCGGGTTGTAATAAAAAATGAAACATCAGATATTTCTTCAGCCAACAAATTTCTTGCGTTTACTTAACATTTTAGCCTCGCTTTATGATATAATAAGTTTATGTACAATTGGAGTACGGATGAGAAAAAACTCAAGAAAGAGAACCCCGAAGGGTATAGAATATGGCGCATAACGCAACTTATTAACTACGGACTTGAGGACGAAAAATTAGACCGCCGGGAAATTGAAGGTTTATGGCCAAAAATAAAGGATAAGCTCGATCCATATAAGGCGCGGGCTATTGAATATTTGTTATGGGGAAAACTATACTCACTTCCAAACAACTTAACTTTTTGGAACTTGCCGCATTAGTTCCAGATATAACCAAAAGGTTCTATCTGACTGGCGGTACAGCACTTGCGGAATTCTATTTACAACACCGCTTGTCTGAAGATATTGATCTCTTCTGTGAGGATTCAGAGGTGCAAGTTGATGTTGTTGAATCTTTCTTCAAAAAAATCGGGCCGGCACTTAGAATCAAGAGAATTGAAAGAAGTCAATTCTTGGGGCTTTTCAGCCATTTTCTAATCTTTAACGACGGAGAAAAACTTAAAGTAGATTTTAATTACTATCCTTTTCCACGAATTGCAAAGGGCAAGAAATTTAAAAGTCTTGAGATTGATAGTCTCTATGATATCGCAACAAATAAATTGCATACAATTTTTATGAAACCAAGAAGCCGAGATTATGTAGATTTGTATTTTATTCTCAAGGAAAACAGATATTTGCTTGATAAGCTAATATTAGATGCAAAAGCAAAATTTGATTGGCATATTGATAAACTAAATTTAGCTTCCCAATTTGCAAAGGTTGTTGATTTTGGTGCTGATTTCCCTAAAGTGATTAGACAGTTTGATCAGAAAAAAATGGAAAACTTCTTTCTTAATTTGTCAAAATCTCTCTCAAGCGGCATTTTTAAATAAATACAGTCTTCATTCAAAATAGCCAAACATCTTAACTATCTACTTTATGCAAAGCTTCCCTTCTCATCCCTTGGGCTCTTATCTCTCCCCAAGTAGATAAATAGAAAATCATATTTTTGGTTTTTATCTTTTTGCGGATAAGATTTTTGAGACGATAATTTGACCTAATATCAGCCGAAATCATAATAACTTCAGGGAAAGGGTGTCCTGTATTGTTTTGCCAGTATCGTCCGTTGTGATACCTTAAATACTGTTCAATTCTTTGTCTTAAGCCATCTTTTCGAGGAAGATAATCAATGATTTCGAGAAAGTACCTTTTGATTGTCCCATCTTTCTCCTCAATTGACAAGTAGGCGTCAGGTTCTGGGATTAGCATATATTGCATATCCGTTAAGTCTACTTTTGTGTGAAATCTAAGTTTTGCATTGTTTTTCTTAGTGAGTTCTAAAAGCGAGATATAAATGTCAGCCAAAAACATGCAATGTTTCTTAAACTTTTGAGTGTATCCGTATTCTTTCCATACACGATTAAGTAGATGTAATTGAATTCCTTTCAGATCTTTTTGGGCGAGAAAATACTTTCTTGCTTGCGTCCCGAGGGAATAAACGGCTGGTTCTGAATTAAGCGTTTTACGATAGTAGCGTTTCGTGTATTTTTGTTTCGTTAAGTCGTTAAGCCATGTTATTATTCTGTTGAATCTTTTGTGATTTAAGAGTATTTGTATTTGTTGTCGGTTTAAGAAGCGGAATCTATATAAAAGGATAAGTATATTAAATAGTGTGGTTGTAGTTCTTAGTTTTTTCTCTTTCGGTTGTTTTTCATTTAAGTTTATTTTCTCTTTAGTTTTGCGTTTCGTCATTTGTTCCCTTTCCTTATATTTATATAGATCGGA
>Ga0209515_10002946_pt1 | contig 25048 bp, 23 predicted proteins | sample Subgroupgradi54m_FD_187454 | JGI IMG/M metagenome (GOLD analysis project Ga0209515, IMG submission 187454) | Subsurface groundwater microbial communities from S. Glens Falls, New York, USA - GMW60B uncontaminated upgradient, 5.4 m (SPAdes)... ... | reverse complement strand
CTGCTTTATGAGCATTGGCTGTACCTGCCCATGGTGGGATTCTGGGTGGCGTTATTTAGTGTTGTGGAGCGCGTAGCGGAGGTCTTTAGACCTCCATGGAAACCTGAAGGTTTCCGCTACGTGGGCCTAGCCCTTTTTACCTTTTACCTTTTACTTTTCACCTCTACCACCCTCACCCGTAACCGGGAGTGGCACGATCCAATAACTTTTTATAACCAAACATTGCAATACGCACCAACCAGTTATCGTGTGATAAATAACCTAGGTATGGCCTATGCTGACACTAACCAAACACAACTGGCAATTCAAACCTATAATCGAGCTCTAGCGCTTGATTCAACCAATCCGGTGGCTTTTCATAATCTGGCTAATGCATACAAGAGTCTGAACCAAGCAGATCTGGCAATTGAAAATTACAAAAAAGCGATCCAATTGGATCCTTACTTTTCGTTTTCCTATGGAGCGCTAGTCAATCTCTATATTGATTTGGGTCAAAAAGATGAAGCGCAAAAACTGTACGATCAATATCAGACGCTTTTCACGGCGCGTTAAGAATCCGGTCCGGCACCAGCCACTGACATGACTGCTTGTCCTTTTTGATTCGTTGGATGTCCTGCTGAATGTCTTGTGTGTGATTGACTATGATTGATTGTAATTTCGAGTAATTAATTTGTTCAATGCCTTGAGGTGAAATATAAAAAATACGCTTATATTTTTGCGCAATAATTTCTTCGCTTGGCAAATTAAAATAAACTTCCAGTAGAGTTTTCGACTCAGCGCCGGTCAGAAATAAAACATAATACCGAAACCAACAATCATCATCACTCAATCTAACAATCGTCAGATCCTTAGTGCCGACTCCCATTTGCCGGAGTTGCTCTCCCGTCTGGTAAAATTTCTCGTGTTCGGATTGGTAGGAGTAAGGTTGGGCTCTTTGCGCTTTGAAAGCTTGGGCAAGCTGAAGAACTTCTCGTCCAGTAATCAAAAAACAAATTACAAGAACTAAAAATAATAGGCGTTTTAACCATCCCAGCGAAAGCTGGGATCCGCTTCTATAATTAAAACCAATTGGTATTAATAGTTGTAGTGGATCCCGCATCAAGTGCGGGATGGACACCAGTGAAAGCATTATCCCAAACAAACTAAGTAAATAACTTTGGTAAATAAAATTCGGCACTTTCGATTGCACCAGTGAAATCGCAACCAGATTCCAAACAAACCAAGTCAAAGAAAGGCCGAGTAAAATTTTGGTCTTTCTGTCTGTCCCTAATACTTTATACTTAATACTTAATACTAAACTCAGAATCATCCCTGCATAGTACCACCAAGTCCACCCAAACAAGTATCTTTGCGGCAGATAGTTAGCAATATAGTAATACCACGGCCTCCCCCACCCTTCCAGGTTTTTGAAGTGAGAAAAAGTCAAATCAAGTTGATTAGCAAACGCTATTGGAGAGGCAAGGTATAACGGGACAAAATAAATTGCTAAGACTCCGAAAAAAACAGCAAATACTTCCCAAAATTTTGCATTAAACTTGCGACTGTCCCGAAGTATCAAAACAAAAAATGTCGCGGCTGGGATGGCACCCAATAAGTTTTTAGCCATAATGGGCAGAGCAACTAAGACTGCTATTAACGCCAGTTTCCAAAATGGATATTGCAATCTTTGCTCTTTTTCATCATCCAAATACCAAAGGACTCCGCCGAATGCGCAAACCACTGTGAATGCCAAAACAATGTCTGAAACGCCAAAAGCGTAGCCAGTAATCAGCTCACGCGTGAAAGGAGTATTGATCCAAAAAATTGACGCTATAAATGCCGCAAATGTAGCGAATAAATTTTTTGAAAACAAGTAAACAATCAAAATAAACAAAAGTCCGGTCAAAAGCAGAACAAAAGCAAAGGATAAACGCTTCATCTCAATTGTCACTTGGCCATCAAGCTTGAAAAATAAATACGGCGCATAGGCAAACATTGGCGGCACGTGTGAAGCAACCGGTCCCTCGGTCCAAATCCCCTGCTGATCATTCAAGGGGTTCACGCGCACCATTGGTGGAAAAAATTGCCTGGTGACATTAGCCGCAGTTACCGAATCCACTGACTCATCATGCGCCAGGAGGTCTTTTTGAAAAATTAAAGCCATGTCTCCTTTGACACTATAAGCAAACCATGCGGCAAAAATGAGTAGTAAAATTATCAAAATTGTAGGCTTGAGATATCTCTGCATATCCTGATCTTAGCAAACAGTTGACAAAAACGCCAAAAAGGAGTACATTTAGTTGTTAGTATTAATTACGACTCGATACCAAATTGTCCATATTTCTGGCCCTTGGATGTTCGGGTCACCACCGCCGTTGGCGGGGTCCCGCCCAGGCGGGAGAAATCACCACAGATTATGCCCTCATTTGAAGGCCTGGGAATAGCGCCAAAGCTACTCCAAATTATTCAACAATTAAAATTCACAGTGCCCACGCCGATTCAGTTTCAGTCTATCCCGACTGCAATCGAAGGCAAAGATGTCATGGGTATTGCTCAGACTGGCACCGGCAAGACCTTGGCTTTTGGTATTCCTATGATCCAGAGACTGGCCCAGCACAAAGGGCGAGGCTTAGTCATTTTACCCACCCGCGAACTCGCGTTGCAGGTAGATGAGTCATTGCAAAAAATCGGCCGTCCTTTGGGACTCAAAACCGCAGTGCTGATTGGCGGCGAACCCATGCCGAGACAACTCCGAGCGCTCAGACAAAATCCGCATATTGTCATTGGCACGCCTGGCCGGCTCAACGACCATTTGGAACAAAATACTTTGAATCTGTCCCAAGTTTCAATATTAGTGTTAGACGAAGCCGATCGCATGCTGGACATGGGCTTTGAACCGCAAATTAAGCGGATCCTGGCGAAAGTTCCTAAAGTTCGCCAGACTATGCTATTTTCCGCGACCATGCCCAACGAAATTGTGAAAATCGCCACAACCTATATGTCTCTGCCAATCCGAATCGAAGTCGCTCCGTCCGGCTCAACAGCCAAGGATGTGTCCCAAGAATTATTTTTCGTCAAAAGAGAGAAAAAACTTTCCTTGCTCCAAAAAGTTTTGGGCGAACATAAAGGCTCGGTCTTAATTTTTGCCCGGACCAAATTCGGCGCCAAAAAAATTGCGCATGCGGTCCGCGGCATGGGACATACCGCTTCCGAGATTCATTCCAACCGCTCTTTGTCTCAACGCAAAGAAGCTTTGGAAGGATTTAAAATTGGGCGATACAAAGTTCTGGCCGCCACAGACATTGCGGCTCGCGGCATTGACGTCACCGGTATTGAACTGGTGGTCAACTATGACCTGCCGGAAAACCCGGAAGACTATGTGCACCGCATCGGCCGCACGGCTCGTGCTGGACTCTCTGGCAAGGCCGTGTCATTCGCCACACCCGACCAGAGATACGATGTCAAAAGCATTGAGCGCTTGATCAAAATCAGTCTGCCAGTTTCTCAGGCCCCGGAACTGTCTGAAATTACCTTTGCCCCAGAAGACAGACCACGACATGGTTATGTCCGTGAAAACCGGCATAGATCCGAGCGATCTCAATATCCCGCCCGTGCGCAGAGATCGGAAAGTCCAAGACCCGGGTTCCGGACACCCAGTCGGTTTAAGCAACGTGAACAATTTCCTAGACACAAACCGGGCGCACCCTTGGATCAAGGATTTGACGCCAACCACCGCAAACCCGCCAAACCCTATAATCCCAACCGAATTCCTTATCGGAACGACCGCGATTCTTACTAATCAGAGTTATGCACAGGTTATTGCTTTACAAAAAATAACAGAGGTCTAAAATAAAGTTAGAAAGGAAAACGGATGCAAATAAGGACGTACACAATTGTGTGAAATCCTTAAAAGCGACGAACTCTAAGGCCAGTTAGGCCCTCAAAATAAAATAAAGCATCGCATAATAATGGATACAACACATATTGGCTAAAACCGACCAGGATGGATGGTCGGTTTTAGTTTTCTATTGATATAACTGTTGAATGTCAGATGGCTTGATTTGCTGTATTTGATCTAAACTTGCACCTGTACCGGATAATAAAATTTTGCCAAATAAAACGAGTAGCAAAATTGCCACTGCAGTGAGCGCGCCGCAAATCCAAGCGGCTTGCTCACCATCGTCTTTGCCGCTTAAATAAAACTTAACTGCAAAGATCAAACCAAATGGTGGGGCGATTAAAGAAATTAAATAAGCCCAGCGCTTTTGTTTGTCCGGTAGAGAATTGCTCTGCTGTTTTTCCAAAGCACTAATCATCAAGCTCGCCACATCAATTTTCTTGTCCTGCTTGGCTAGTTCTTGATAAATTTCAAATTCTTCAACTAATTTTTCTTCTTTCATGTATATTTGTCTTTGCGAGCGACTGCTTTATCACTGGGGGTTAGGAATTGGCAGTCGCGAAGCAATCTCTTAACCAAGGTCATCATAGAGATCTTTCCAACTGGGGTTGATGCTTTCAATCAGCTTAATCTTCTTGGCTCTGGAACCGCCTTTAATCTGTTTTTCTCTGGCTATGGCTTGTTCTATATTCTCGCAAAGCTCGTAGTATACTAACTTATGACATTTATACTTTTTTGTGAAGCCTTCTACAAGATCATTCTTATGTTCCCAAACTCGGGCTTTGATACCTTTGCCGGTTACGCCTGTGTATAAAACTGTGTTGAGTTTGTTGCTAAGAATATATATTCCGCACTCTTTTTCTTGCTTCATGGTCTTAGGTTAGAGATTGCTTCGTCCCGCCTTCGACTATTTAATATTTAAATTACTGTTGGCGGGACTCGCAAAGACAAATGTTCACTTTATCCACACAGTTTTAATATTCACGAACTCTTTAATCCCATAGGATCCTAGCTCGCGGCCATAGCCGGATTTTTTTATACCTCCAAAAGGGGTTCGAGGATCTGAGCGAACTTGGCCGTTAACGTAAACATTGCCGGCTTCAATCATTGGTATAAGTCTTTTTGCTTTAGCCAAATCCGAAGTCAGTATGGTGGCGCCAAGACCATAGGGTGTGTCATTAGCCATCATTATCGCCTCAGCTTCGTCAGTAAAAGTACTGATGGCGGCCACTGGGCCAAAAGTTTCCTCATCATACACTGGCATGCCTTTTTTGACTCTTGTCAGCACTGTGGGTTCATAAAAGTAACCCTTGTTTCCGATGCGTTTGCCACCCAGCTCAAGTTTGGCTCCCAACTTTACTGATTCATTAACTTGTCTTTCGACTTCGATCAAAATTTGTTCTAAGGCCAAGGGTGCTTGTTCAACTATTTTAAATTGCTCAACTAATTTTTTAGTAAACTCCGTCACCACACTTTCATGCACTATAAATCGCTTGGCCGCATTGCAAGCCTGGCCAGAATTAGAAGAGATACGGGAAGAAGTCGCAATTTCACAGGCGAGATTTAAATCAGCGTCTTCAAATACTATAAATGGATCCGAGCCTCCAAGTTCCAGCACAACTTTTTTAATTTCTGATCCAGCGATCTTAGCCACTTCAGCCCCAGCCTTCTCGCTGCCAGTCAAAGTTACGCCCATGACACGTGGGTCACGAATAACTTTTTCCACTCGTGCCGAACCAAGTAACAAATTTTGAAATACGCCTTCCGGGAACCCACACTCCACAAAAGATTTTTCTATGGCCATGGCGCATTGTGGCACATTGGACGCGTGTTTGACCACCATGACATTACCCGCCATCAGAGCCGGCGCCGCTCCGCGATAAACTTGCCAAAAAGGAAAATTCCACGGCATGACACCCAAGATCACGCCCAGCGGGTCGAACCGCACAAAAGATTCTGAAGCATTAGTGTCTACTTTTTCCGGAGTCAAAAATCTTTCAGCATTTTCCGCAAAGTACTCGCAAGTCAGGGCGGATTTTTCCAATTCTCGATCCCCTGCCACTGCGGTTTTTCCCATCTCAATCGTTGCTAATTTACCAAGCTCAGCCTTATGCTCCTGTAAATAATCCGACAGTTTCATAAATAACTTGGCCCGGTCTTGAAAGCTAACTTTTTTCCACATTTCAAAAGCCGCTTGAGCTTTGGCGAGTTTCAGCTCCAGCTCCGCCTCGGTAATTTCTTCAAAAGTTTTGACCACTTCTTCTGTGGCTGGATTTAGAGATTGGATAGCCATACATTTTTTGAATAATCAATTGGGGCTTCAATAACATGAATACCCTGACTGCTCAAACATTTATCTAACACAGATTCTAATTGACTCTCGTCCGCTCGATATCCAGAAACGCCAAAGCTCTCAGCAAACTTAACAAAATCCGGGTTGCCAAAATCCAGACCGAAGCGGGCAAATCCATCCATGTCTTGTTTCCATTTTATCATACCAAAACCATTGTCGTTAAGGATCAAGACCACCAAATCCAAATTCAAGCGCTTAGCCGTTTCCAACTCCGCAGCACTCATCATAAATCCCCCATCGCCTATCACGGCTAAAACTTTTTTATTTGGGTACAACAGTTTGGCCGCAATGGCTGAAGGCAATCCTGCACCCATGGTGGCCAAAGAATTGTCCAAAAGCAACGTGTTGGGCTGATAGCACTTGTAGTTTCGGGCAAACCAAAGTTTGTACAGGCCATTGTCCAAACAAACAATGCCATCTTCTGGGATAATTTTTCGAATGATTGATACGAAATCAGTTTGCTCTTCGACTTTTTTAAATCTCGAAAAGTCCCAATGAGCTTGCTTCGTCAACCCTTTGGTAATCGGCTCCAGCATATCTGAAATATCTTCGGTGACTTCTTTTTGTATTACAAAAGTTGGCTTGGAATATACGTCATCGCCAACATTAATAATCAAATCGGCTGTGGCAATGGCTTCATGCAAAGAATCATTGGCCGAGACTGCAGCTGTGCCCAAATACAAGGCGTGCCGTTCGTCAACTACACCTTTGCTTAACTGGCTGTCAAAAAATGGGATGCCAGTTTGGTCAATTAGCGCCCGAAGTGATTGGGAAATCCCTTTGCGAACAGCCGCGGCTCCAATCAGAATCAAAGGACTTTTCGAGTCCTGGATCTGCTGGATTATTTTTGTAATCTTTTCTGAATTCATCAAATATCTACCTCCTCTGAGGCCACGTCTTCGGGTAGTTCCAAAAGCACAGCGCCCGGCCGTTCTGCAGCAGCAATTTGAAAAGCATGACGCACCAATTCTGGAATCGAATTGGCATCAGTGATTTGTTTGGCCAGTTTGGTAATCGGACGAAAAACTGCAGTCGCATCCACCATCTGAAACAAGCGTTGCAGATTGTTCTTGAGCGCTTTTTGTCCAGTTATAAAAATCACCGGCATGCCGCCGAGGTTAGCGTAAGCTGCCGCAGTAGTGAAATTCAAAGCACCGGGACCCAGTGTTGCTAAAGCCACACCAGGCTGGCCAGTCAATCTGCCAAAAGTGGCCGCCATGAACCCGGCACCCTGTTCATGTCTAGTCACGACAAACTTTATCGAAGATTTCCGAAGCGCTTCGAGTAAATCTAAATTCTCTTCACCCGGCAGGCCAAAAATATATGTGACTCCTTCAGCTTCCAGGCATTTAACAAACAATTCAGCGGCTTTCATAAGATTAATCATAACAAAAAATCGCCATTGTGATCTGAGACCCTTTTAGTAGACTCGGAATAAAACCGCTAGGCGGTGCTTAAAAGATGATTCCTGTATTCCACAGGGGTCATTTTTTTAAGTTCCCATTGGTGTCTGCTGTTGTTGTAGTCGTTCATGTATGTATTTACGGCTTTAGTTAATTCTTCGAATGTCGAACAGCTTTTGAAATCGAGTTCATCTTTGAGATGCCCAAAGAATGATTCAATAGGTGAGTTGTCGATACAATTTCCTTTGCGGGACATAGATTGGATTAGGTTAAGCCTCCGGACTCTCTGCCTGTACAAGGGGCTGGTGTAATGGAAGCCTTGGTCTGAATGGATCATGGCCCCAGGCGCTAAGCTTTGGCAATCCAGCCCATCAACCGTTTTTAAAACAAAATCTAATTCTAAATTCGTTGATGTTTCCCAGACTGGCACCTCACCGCTGGCAATATCTTTAATCACTGACAGGTAGGCTCTCCGGCCCAATCCGTAATACAGGTAGGTAATATCAGTACAGAATACTTTTCTCGGCACGACCTGCTCAAACTCCCTGTTAAGTATATTATCGCATGTTCGGTGTTCTTGTGTCTTTTTCATAATCATTTTGTAGGGATTCTTTCTTCTGACCTGGGTTATGAGTCCATACTTGTTCATGATCCGTCTGATCTTTTTGTGGTTCATTATGACGTAGGAAGCTTTTAACCGCATTTGAATGGGTCTCCAGCCAAGTTTCCTGCGACCCTGCCCAAAGATTTGTTTAATCAGCAGATAGTCGGCGTGATCCTTGTGGTGGTTGTCATGCCGCAACCATTTGTAGTAGCCGGATTTAGAGACTTCAGCGATCCGGCATAGTTCGGTAATCTCTTGGTGCGCATCCTGAATGATCTGATACTTTTGGTGTGGTTTTAGGTTTTGTTTGTTTTTAGTTTCTTTAAAAAACGATTCTCCGCCTCCAGGTAAGCCAGCTTGGTTTGGAGATATTTCACATCAGTCGATGTATTAAGAGCCTTGCGACCGCCTCCACGCCCGCGGCTCTCAGTCATCAGACCTTCCTCGCCCTGAGTTTTGTAGATTCTTCTCCACAACCTAAGGCAGCTCTTGGGCTTGTCTCTGCCTAAGACATTTAAGTCAAAACCCGCCTTTTGGAATATGGCGTTAGGCCCTATGCCTTGCGCGTAATACTCTTTGACCGCCCAGATTTTAAACTCCTTACGGTAGGCTACTGATCTTGTGCTACACTTTGTCACATTACGGTTCTTAAGCAAGGTCTTAATTTGCTCCGTTGAATATTCAGTTCTACGCATATTATCCTTTCTTCTCTCTCGTTAATTATACACAAACAAAAAGAGACTCTTTTAAGGAGTCTACTTTTTGGGGCTCAGATCAGAATGGGGCGTTTTAAAATTTGTGTCGTGACCGTTTGCGTAAACCGAATCTTTCGTCTTGCTTGCGCCTTATGCTTATCAAGGATTCAATTTCTGTTGGACTTCGACCAGATGCCTTGTTGCAGGCATCACACTCAGGATTGCTTCCAAGAACTTGACTACATCGACCGCAATCTTTTTCTGTTTCATATTTAATTTCATACCCCAAACTTTTTTCTGTATTCATAACACTAATTATCACAAAATAATAAGATGTAGTCAAAACCTTGACAGAACACATAGTTTGTGCTATACTATAGCCACAAATAATCATATGTCTGATAGCGAGACAAAAAATCATACTAGTCAAATCAGTTCCAACATTTTGGATCAAATTATGGGTTCACAAACCCAAAGCAGTCTTAATGATTTTATGCCAGCTTCCTTGGTTAAAGAATTTTTGGGATATCTCAAAGAACGCGACCGTGAAATTTTGAGTAAGCGTTTTGGCCTAGATGGATCTGAAATTGAAACTTTGGAATCAATCGGCAAGAAATATTCTTTGACTCGCGAGCGTGTGCGCCAGATTGAGAAAGACTCTTTGAATTTTTTAAAGAAAAAAGCCTCGGCGCAACTCAATAAAGGAGTGCAGTTAATTTTTGACACTATCACAGAGCACGGCCGGATTATGAGTGAGGAATTTTTGATGCAGACGTTGTTGTTTAACAAGTCTGACAGGGATGAGCGCCAAGCAGTTAAGTTTTTATTGAGTCTAGGCGATCAATTTAAAGCCCTCAAAGAATCACCAGTATTTTTTGAATCGTGGTATATTGTCGGTTTCAATTTAAGCAAACTGGAACAAGTCATAGCTGAGTTTATAAGTGTTTTGGACAACGAAAAGCACGCGATAGTTCAGAATAAATTTTACCAGCAGTTTGAGCAGACGCAATTTTATAAGGAACATGAGATGGAACTTAATGACCGGGTACTTAAAAGCTATTTGAATGTTTCAAAATTGATTCAGATAAATCCCTTTAACGAAATTGGGCTTAAAAATTGGAGTGAAGTCAAACCTCGTGACGTTGGGGATAAAGCTTACTTAGTCCTTAAGCATCATGGCAAGCCGGAACATTATTCTGATATTACCAAACTCATTAATAACAGCAAGTTTGACGCGCGAACCGCTTACCAAGAAACTGTGCATAACGAATTGATCAAAGACCCCCGTTTTGTTTTGATTGGCCGGGGGATTTACGCTCTTGCAGAGTGGGGCTATACCCGCGGCGTGGTCGCAGATGTGATTAAAGAAGTACTTAAATCTCACGGCCGGCCGCTATCTCGAGATGAAATTATTACCGAAGTCATGAAACGCCGACAAGTAAAACGAAACACGATTTTGGTCGGGTTGTCGAATCGCAAACATTTTCAGAAAGTGGGCAAAGACAAGTACGCTATTGCTTCAGAAATTATTTTGTAATCATGCCTGAAATCATTCAGTATATAAATTTGGTCATTGATAATGTTCTGGTCAAAGGGTATGGCTGGGTTCTTTTTTTGGTTACCCTGATCTATATGTCCTGGTGGCTTCGGCGGGATGATAACCGTAATCGCTACGTGGAGTCGATACCGACTGTTTTTTTGGAAGTCAAGATTGACGAATTGAATGAAAAATCGCCACTGGCTATGGAGCAAATTTTTGCCGCGATGCATGCCATTCATCAGAATTTTACTTGGGGCGAAGAGTTTGTCGGGCAGCAAGTCCTGACCATGTCGTGTGAGATCGTCAGCATTGGGGGCCGAGTCTCGTTTATTTTTAGGTTGCCAGAGCGGTTCCGCAACTTATTTGAAAGTGCCGTATTTGCTCAATACTCCAAAGCTGAAATTCGTGAAACCGAGGATTATCTTCGAAACTTGCCACACTTTTATGATCCGGAAACCGCGGATTTTGATTTTTTTGGCACTCAGTTCAATAAGAAGCGAGAAAGCGCTTACCCGATTCGTACATACCTGGCGGATCAATCTTTTGAGCATGGGGCTCAAGAAACCTTTGTTGATCCATTATCTAATGTTTTTGAAGTCATGAGTAATATGCAGCCGCACGAGCTGATGGCTTACCAGGTTGTCATTAAGCCCATAAATGATGATTGGAAAGAACATGTCAAACATTTGATTGATAAATTAAAAGGCGCGCCTGTCAAACATCATAATGGTATGTTTGAAAAAATTCTCTTTTTTATTCCCGATCTTGTAGCCCGAATCATGGTTGAAATAGTTTCAGCTCCCAGTGAAGAAGAACGTGCTAAGCCGGTCCGGGTTCAGGAAGAGCCACCCAGTCAAATGTTGCATAAAACTGATGTTGAGAAAAAAGTTATTGCTGCGATTGAAAATGGTTTGGGCAAAATCAGCTATGAAGTGCGGTTCAGGGTATTATACCTAGCACCTAAGGATAAGTTTAATAAAGCTTTACGCATACCCGAAATTGTCGGGGCAATTAGAAATTTTGATGATGTCAATTTAAACGGCCTCAAGCCTGATATTGGTCACACCTGGACTGCTAGAGCTTATAAAATATCAGAGCGCCTGGAACGTCCATACACAGAGATGAATATACTCAAACGCAAGCGTCATTTTCTTCACAATTTCGTCCCGCGCAGCCACTGGCGGGGGAGCGACAAGTTTATTATGAACACGGAAGAGTTAGCGACTATTTTCCATTTCCCGCAAGGACCACTGACCCGAGTGTCTCAGCTCGAGAGAGTACAAACAGTCAAGTCGGCTCCGCCTATGGATTTACCAATTGGATAATCGCTCGGACGTTGCAAAAAATGACGGTATAAATTATGCTAGACGCAGTAATTTATACCTAAGTCACCTGCCCGCCATGCCAGGCGTGGCAGGCGGGTCGGCCTCATTGCGGCAAAGCAATTTCGGCCTCTGAATTCATTTTTATGCAACATCCTCGCTAAAGAATTAATATGAATCAACATGGCTTCAGATAACGATATAACTTTATTCGCTAAGACGAGCTTCCGGAACCGGGATGTGGCTTTTGGCATTCGCCGGGACGACCGCCGGCGCCACATGTACATTATCGGAAAAACCGGTATGGGCAAAACGACCCTGATTGAAAATATGGTCATTCAGGATATCCAAGACGGGCACGGGATCGCGTTTGTGGATCCGCACGGCGATTCTGTAGAAAAAATTCTGAAATATATTCCATCCAATCGGGTCAATGATGTCGTTTATCTCAATCCGGCTGACGATGACTTCCCAATTGCGTTTAACCCATTGGAATCAGTAGACCCTAAATATAAACACTTGGTGGCTTCTGGACTCATGGGTGTCTTTACTAAAATTTGGGCCGGAGTTTGGAGTGCTCGGATGGAATATATTTTAAACAACACGATTTTGGCTCTACTGGATTCCCCAGGCAATACACTTTTGGGTATTGCTCGCATGCTTGTGAACAAAACATATCGGAAGAAGATTGTGGATAACATTAAAGATCCGGTTGTGAAATCCTTTTGGGTGGATGAATTTGCCAATTATAACGATAAGTTTCGTAATGAAGCGATTGCTCCAATCCAAAACAAAGTTGGGCAATTTTTATCATCAGCTATCATCCGCAATATTGTGGGGCAAACCAAAAGTTCCATTGATCTCCGCGACATTATGGACCACAAAAAGATTTTTTTGATTAACTTGTCCAAGGGCCGGATTGGTGAAGACAATTCCGCACTGCTTGGCGCTATGATTATTACCAAATTACAGCTGGCGGCTATGAGTCGGGTGGACATCCCAGAAGAGGAACGGGAAGACTTTTATCTTTATGTCGATGAGTTCCAAAATTTTGCCACGGAATCATTTGCTAATATTTTATCTGAAGCGCGTAAGTATCGGTTGAATCTAATCGTGGCGCATCAATATATTGGGCAATTAGTACAAGAGAGAAACACCGTGGTCCGCGATGCCATTTTTGGCAACGTCGGGACTTTGATTTGTTTTCGAGTCGGGGCTGATGATGCCGAATTTTTGGAAAAAGAATTTGACCCAACTTATTTGTTAAATGATCTGGTTAACCTCACCAAATACAATATCTACCTTAAGCTGATGATCAACGGCGTTTCCTCTACGCCTTTTTCTGCCGTGACCTTGCCGCCAATTGCTGAAGCCACCGGTAATGAAGATAAGGTCATCAAAGTTTCTCGGGAGCGCTATGCCAACAAGCGAGAGCTGGTCGAAGACAAGATTAATAAATGGATGGGTGCCGAATTCCACTCCCAAGCCGCGGAAGCGGAAAGTAGCGCGGTGGAACAAGAAGAGATCCAAGACGAATTAAGATATAAGGAACCAGTTAAGCCTGTTGTAGCTCAACCCGTCCGCCACGGCTTCGCCGAAGGCGTGCCGGGCGGGCAAAGACTCCAGGAGCCGCGTCTAGAAGTCGTTCGAGCGCAGCAAAGCCAGCCCCCCCCGCCGGATAAAAAGCCAATTCAAAACCCAGTTTGGGAAACAGTCAATAAATTAGCTGCGGAAAAAATTACGGAAAGAGTGGAAAAGGTTACTTCGGCTCTGACGGATTTAAATAAACCATTAGAGCAGTCTTTGAAAAAGTCTGAACCCAAGGAACAAACTGAAGCTCTTAAGCCAGGAGATAAAATCCAGTTTTAACAATTGTCCCAGTATATCAACTTCGATAATGGTTTTTGTTTTGCTTTTGTCTAGAGATGTAAGTTGAAATTTTTAATTAACGATAACATATAGATTTAACTTTAATATTCAAAAACCATTAAAGACAAAAGCATCGAAGTTGTATTACTGGGTGTGGATAAATATTAAGTGTAGTTTTAATTAAGACAGAAAAAGGTCAATTATATTGAATAATAATGACCTTTTTTATATTTGTAGAAAATTTATTGACAAAGATTTTAAGAACTAATAATATATATGCGCAATGGACACCACTACTTTATTAAAAGAATACGGACTGACAGACAAAGAAAGCTTGGTTTATTTAAGCTTGATTAAGCTGGGGCCGTCACCAGTTCGAATTTTAGCAACGGAGAGCAATGTTAATCGCGGTACAACTTACGATATTTTGAAGAGTTTAATTGCCCAGGGATTGGTCAGTTATTATAATAAAGAATCCCACCAGTATTTTGCGGCCGAATCACCCGAGAAGCTCGTGGCCGCAGTTGACCAGAAACAAAGAAACTTAGAATCGGTTAAGAAAAATATAGAGCTTAACTTGCCCATGCTCAAGGCTGAGTTTGAGAAGCAGGGTGGCAAGCCAGTCATGAAACTTTATGAGGGCACGCGAGGTTTGAGTCAGATTCTGAAAGATGTTATATCCGTGCTCTCCGAAAGTTCTAAGAAAGTATATTATGTGTACTCTTCGGGCGATGAAGAGCATAGAAAAGTGATCTATAAAGATTTTCCAGATTTTGCAAAGAAGCGAGTGGCCAAGGAGATTGCGGTAAAGACCATCGTGCTGGGCCAAGGCGGTGGATTAGTCGGATTGGATGAACGGAAATGGATTAAGAGCGAGCATGAAGAGTTCAAAATGACCCACCAGATTATTTACGGTGGCAAACTGGCCCTAATGACTCTGGATGATTCAGGTAATCCAATCGGAGTACTGATTGAAAACCAAGCAATTTACGAAATGCAAAAAATGATTTTTGAATTTAACTGGAACCAGCTGTAGGTTGCAGTTAAATCCGAGTATCATTCGAAAAAACAGGAGGACACGAGTGAAGAGCAAAGTTGCTTGTGTGATTCCGGCTGCAGGCTGGGGCTCGGTTTGCCCCGTGCGCTCCACTCCCAAAGTCTTGGCCGAGGTGGAAAGCGAGCTCATGATCTGCCGGATAATCAAATCCGTGATCCAAGCCGACTTTGCTGACTCACTGATCGTGGTCGTCGGTAGGGAACAGCCCTACGGTGGCCTGATTCGTGAAGCACTGTCTGGCTACACAGATTTGCAGCTGGTCACCCAGCCCGAACGTCGCGGCGCTGCTGATGCAGTCGCCTGTGCCTTGCCGCATCTCAACGGCGAGGAGCACGTGTTTGTAACTTTCGGGGACATGCCGCTTTGGCGTCCTTACACCTTTCGCGGGCTTGTTCGCGGACATTTGCAAAGCGCACCTTCCATCAGTATGGTGACCCTGCGTTTGCAAGAGGGGCATCGCACAGAGCGCTATGGACGAATCGTCCGCGATGGCGAGGGACGGATCTTGGCTGCCTTGGAGCCGTTCGAGCTGGATTCGGTTGATTTGATCGGAGCTCAGTTCGTGAATCCTTCGCTCTATGTCTTTGAACGAGAATGGTTGGTTCGAAATCTGCCACTCATTCCGCCCACTGACAAAGGTGATGGGTTTTCGCCAGAACTACATCTTCCCAAGCTCCTGCCGATCGCTCACGCTGAAGGTGTTGAAATTCTAGAGCTGCCACTGGAGGATCCCAGTGAAGCTTTGGGAGTCAATACCCCGGATGAGCTGATCGAAGTCCAAGCAGCGCTTCGCACTCGTAACGGTAACGGTTAGTAAGGGAGATGTCTGACATCGGCCTCTCCCTTCTTTTTTTAAATAATAATCATGAACACACAAATAATTATTTTGGCCGCGGGTAAGGGGACTCGCATGGGTTATGCGGATTTACCCAAAGTGTTAGTGCCATTGGCTAACAAGCCAATTATTTTTCGATTGCTTGAAGAAATCCAGAAGCTCAATTTGAGCACCAAACCTGTTGTAGTGGTTGGACATAAATATCAGCTGGTGCAAGCCATGCTGGGTGATAAATTTATTTACGCGTTTCAGGAAGGACAACTGGGCACCGCTCACGCCGTGTCAGCCGCAAAGACAAAAGCTGAAGGACAGAGCATTTTAGTTTTATATGGAGATATGCCGTTTATCAAGTCTGAGAGTTTGAATCAGCTGATTGGATTACACGAAAAAAGTTCGTCCAAGTTTTCGATGCTGACGACACTGGTTCCAAATTTTGAAAACGAATATGCGTCTTTTCAAGGTTTTGGTCGCATTATTCGGGATCAATCCGGCCAGCTTTTGCAGATTAGAGAATTTGTGGACGCATCTGGCGAAGAGAAACAGATCACAGAAGTTAATCCAGGCATTTATTTATTTGATTCCAAGTGGCTGTGGGGACACATTGATTCAGTGCTCAAAAATAAGCATGGTGAATATTATTTGACTGATCTAGTAGAGATCGCGATCAAAGGCGGTGAGTCAATTCTTACTGCCTCAATAGATCCTTTGGAAGTCTTTGGAATTAACACTCCGGCGCAGTTGAAGCAGGCCGAGAGCCTGATCAGGTAATGAATTATTATACATTTTCGGTCGATCGGCAATTTTTGTATATAAAAAAATCTTAATCTGAAAGATGAGCATAAGATTTACTTACTAGACAATGCTTGGCCGATCGGCGAAGGGGTGTCTACAATCTTTTTAACTGGTCATATTTATTACGAAAGAGACATATTCTCTTTTTTTTGATATACTATCAGCCATGAAAGTGAAAAACCACAAGAAAAAAATTGTTATAGTCGGTATGAGCGGAGGAGTAGATTCTTCCGTCACTGCGGCTTTGCTCAAACAGCAAGGCTTTGATGTCATTGGCGTGTTTATGAAGAACTGGAGCGAGGATTTTGGAGATTTTGGGTGCACCTGGGTTGAAGACTCGGAAGACGCGCGGAAAGTCGCTCAAGTTTTGGATATTCCTTTTTATGTCTGGAATTTTGAAAAAGAATACTATGACAAAGTTGTCGAGTATTTTTTCCGTGAATACCAGGCCGGCCGCACGCCTAATCCGGATGTGATGTGCAATAGTGAGATTAAGTTCAAAGTTTTTTTGCATAAGGCTTTGTCATTGGGTGCGGATTATGTTGCCACAGGCCATTACGCGCGGATCACGTATCAGAAATCAAGTAACACGTATCATTTACTCAAAGGGATTGATCCAGCAAAGGATCAGAGTTATTTTCTTTATACACTCAAACAAGACCAGCTTGCCAAAATACTTTTCCCCATCGGTCGATATAAGAAACAAGAAATACGAAAAATGGCGAAGAGATTTAAACTGCCGAATGCCGAAAAGAAAGATTCACAAGGGATTTGTTTTATTGGTAAAATCAATGTCACGGAATTTTTGAAAGCTCATATCAAAGCCAAAGCCGGGGATATTGTCACGACCAAAGGCCAAATATTGGGCCGGCATGACGGCTTGCCGTTTTATACGATTGGCCAACGCGAGGGCATTAAGCTCGGTGGCACGGGGCCATACTATGTTGTTGATAAAAGGTTCCGGTCAAATAGGCTGGTTGTCACAAATGATAAAGACGATAAACAACTTTGGCGTCGGGAATTTACTGTGTCTGATTTAAGTTGGACTGGACAAGTGCCGAAGTTTCCGATTAAGGCGGATGTGGTGATTCGATATCATCATGAACCTTACCGCGCCAAGCTGACACGTAGCAGGAATCACGTAACATGTATTAAATTCGACAAACCACAGAGAGCGATTACACCGGGCCAGGCCGCCGTGTTTTATAGGGGAGATGAGCTGCTCGGCGGTGGCCTTATAGACAAAGTTTATTAGTGTACGGCTTTTTGCTCGATCGAGCAAAAAGCCGGACAGCAGGATAAAAAAAAGAAGGTCGACCTAGTTGAGGTCGGCCTTATTGGCTTCGGTTTCCCGAGGAGTGATGATTGCAGTCCAGCTGCCTTCCTGAACGGTTTTTTGCCGTTGGTTTTCGACTCTCAGGCAAAATGTTACCATCTTGCCGGGTTGGTTTCGAGATAGTGGTTCGATCGCTTCGATCCGCATCGATAGGCGAATAGAGTCGCCTGGTCTGACTGGGCGGAGAAACTTCCAGTTGTTAATTTCTGTGAAGAACGCTTCCAGCTTGGCGATCCCGATCTTGGATGCGAGGCCAGTGACTACGGCTAGGACCAGGGCGCCGTGGGCGATAATGCCACGAAATTTGGTTGCGGTCGCAAACGCTTCATTGAGGTGTAGCGGGTTGTCGTCTCCGCTCAGATCGGCGAAGGCCTGGATCATGTCCTGGGTGATTATGCGGTACTCACTCGTCACCGCCGAACCCAAGGACAGGTTCTCAAAACACACGCCGCTAGCGGCCAACGAGTCCACTGGAGTCGTTGCTGTCTGCATGAACCCTCCCGGGTTTTGGGAATGTACCAGTCCGAACAATGCATTAATTATATACAAAAAACCAAGGCTTTTCAAGCCTTGGTAGAGTATCCATTGCGAGGAGCGGCAATTGTCTCTTGAGGTTTAAGTACTGGCCGCGACTGCCCTTAAGCTAAAGGTTCGACCTTTAACTTAAGCTGATTCTTTAGATCAAGGTCGAACCTTGAAGTAAAGCAGTCGCTCGCGATGGTTCCTAGACCAAAAAACTAATGATTAACAATGCAACAATATTTATAATTTTGATCATGGGGTTAATCGCGGGGCCGGCGGTGTCTTTGTATGGATCGCCAACTGTATCGCCGGTAACCGCGGCTTGATGCGCCAGTGACTTCTTGCCACCATAGTTGCCTTCCTCAATGTACTTTTTGGCATTATCCCAAGCCGCGCCGCCTGAAGTCATAGAAATTGCTACAAACAAACCAGTGATGATTGAGCCAACGAGTACACCGCCCAAAGCTTTCGCGCCCAAAAACGGCGTAATGCCAACAATGATTGGCACGACAACTGGGAGTAACGCTGGCACAATCATTTCTTTGATTGCGGCTTTGGTGACAATGTCCACAGCTTTGCCATAATCAGGTTTGGCTGTGCCGGCCATGATGCCCGGAATTTCTTTGAATTGTCTACGGACTTCTTCTACCACCGCGTGTCCAGCCTTACCCACGGCTTGCATGGCCATGGAGGCAAAAAGATACGGCAATAATGCGCCGATCAAAAGTCCGGCTAAAACTTTAACATCCGATAAATCAAAAGTCAGATGTTTGCCCAAACGCGTTAATTCTTCCGTGTATGAGGCAAACAAGACCACTGCGGCCAAGCCAGCCGAAGCAATGGCGTATCCTTTGGTCACAGCTTTGGTGGTGTTGCCCACAGCGTCGAGTGCGTCAGTGGTACTGCGCACTGATTCGGGTAAGCCGGCCATTTCCGCAATGCCGCCAGCGTTGTCTGTGATCGGGCCAAAGGCATCAATGGCCACGATGATGCCAGCCATAGATAACATGGACACCACGGCGATTGCCGTGCCGTAGATTCCTTGGAAATGATACGAGAGCATAACTCCGGCAATGATCGTGAGCACGGGTAGAGCAGTTGATTGCATGGACACGGCCAGACCAGTGATGATATTAGTGCCGTGGCCTGTGGTGCTGGCCTGGGCAATTGATTGCACGGGTTTGAATTTTTTGGATGTGTAATATTCTGTAATCACGACCATAGCCAAGGTCACGCCTAGGCCAACCAGAGTTGAATAGAACAAGCCGCGGGAAAAGTATGGGATAAACAAACTTTTTGTGACCCAATAAAATCCAATGGCCGCGAGTATCCCGGAAACAATCAGGCCTTTGTAAAGCGCAGTCATGATGGCCTTACCAACTAGCCGGACAAAGAATGTGCCAATGATTGACGCAAAAATTGAAACTGCTCCTAGAGCCAGCGGATAGAGAATGAACGTGGGATTGCCTTTGAAAACGATATTGCCCAAAAGCATAGCCGCAATAATTGTGACTGCGTAAGTTTCAAATAAATCCGCAGCCATGCCGGCATCATCCCCCACATTGTCCCCAACATTGTCCGCGATCACAGCCGGGTTCCTCGGGTCATCCTCGGGAATTCCAGCTTCGATCTTGCCCACTAAATCAGCACCCACATCCGCGCCTTTGGTAAATATTCCGCCGCCGAGTCGGGCAAACACGGAAATTAAACTGGCACCAAACGCCAGTCCGACCAGTGATTTAATATCTCCGGTAAATTTATAGAATAGACTGACGGATAAAATACCAAGTCCGACAACGAATAGTCCGGTGACGGCGCCGCCTTTGAACGCCAGTCCGAAGGCATCCTTGAGACTTGAGCGCGCGGCTTCGGCAGTTCGGACATTGGCCCGTACTGCCACAAACATGCCAATGATTCCAGCAAGCGCTGAGGACACGGCGCCAACCACAAAACCTGCGGCTGAATGACCACCTAAAAATTTCCAAATAATTATACCCAGAATTATAGCCACAACAGCTACTGTAGAATATTGGCGTGTAAGATAGGCCTTGGCGCCTTCTTGTATAGCAGAGGCAATCTCTTGCATTTTTTTGTCGCCCGGGCTTTTTTGTAACACCCAATATGTGATCACAAGTCCGTAAACTAAAGCCGCAATTCCGGCCACAACCGTGAGTAAGAAAATGCTTGATTCTGAGAGCATAAATTCATCAGATAATAATAAAATGGCTTATAAGCCAAATCAATTATAGCTTAAAGATCTTGGCTTTTCAAGAGCAATCAGTTATAGTTATCATACTATCGAAATATGACTTGTTCGTAAAGGAGGACTGCCATGGCCGAGTTCGGTCAGAGCCAACAGCGACAAGGGATTAACCTCAAGGTTTTTCTCGTAGGAGCACTCGTGGTCCTTGCCCTCATCGCACTCGTGTACTACATGAGTCGCAAAGATCCGAACGCGACCGGCAAGCATCGAGAAGACAAAAAAGTGTCTGCTGTGATCGAACGGAAACTCTGTCGCCCGGGTGAAAGCGAACCGCCGGTGACTGAGAACAGGGGGATGGATCTCGTTTACTGCTACACGAAGAGAGCGGGTACGCCCATCCAGTTGATCGGCGTGGTGCATGTAAGCGATTTCTTGATTTATTCTGCAGTGGAAGCAGAGCCCACCCTCGAAGAGGTTTCGCATTTCAGCGGCTTGATGGGCAGGAGCGTTTCTCCGATCGGGATTGTTGCTGGCAGATAAACCAGCACACCCGATCTTTTTTATTTATGGTAAGCTTAATACATGATAGATTACAAAAAAGTCAGCATTATTATTCCGGTTTTCAATGAAGAAAAAACAATCCAAACAGTTTTGAGTCAGGTTCGTGATGCTTCAACTCTAGGATTAGAAAAAGAAATTATTTTGGTTGATGATTATTCGACAGATGGAACCAAGGCGTTGCTTGGGCAAATGAAGTATCCCAGTATCCGGATTTTTTATCATGAAACAAATCTGGGTAAGGGCGCGGCCATCAAAACAGGCCTGCAGAATGCGTCAGGAGAGATAATTTTGATTCAGGACGCGGATTTAGAATATGATCCCTCGGATTTTCCAGCATTGCTTGAGCCTTTTAATAACTCTGCGACGCAAGTTGTGTATGGTTATAGAACTACGCCGGGTTATAAAAAATATTACCTAGGTAATAAAATTTTCACTGCATTTGTTAACTTTTTGTTTGGTTCAGACTTAAAAGATCCATACACAGGTTATAAAGTTATCAAGAGAGATTTGATGAGATCGTTCAATTTGGAAAACAACGGATTTGAGATTGAAGCTGAGATTACGTCAAAATTACTCATGAAAAAAATCAAGATTATTCAAGTGCCGATTTCGTACAACCCGCGAACATTTGAAAAGGGCAAAAAAATAAGATTTTTTAAAGACGGCCTCCGCGGACTTTGGGTCTTTCTCAAATATCGGTTTTTTGCTAAAATTCTATAGTTATTGCCCGGTAGCCAAGTGGTAAGGCAGTGGACTCTGAATCCACCATCGTACGTTCGAATCGTACCCGGGCAGCCAAGAAAGATTATGAAAAAATTTATTTTATCTGCTGGAGTGGCGTTAGTCTTTTTCTTTTACGTTGCTTTTCAGCGAGGCTTTTTTAAAGGCGACACTAACGAGCATCCAGTAATTACTGCGCCCTCGCAAGAAAATTCCCAAACCCCTGTCACACAGCCGGACGTTTCTCCGACGCTGACCAAAGGTCAGGTCGGAGCTCCGACCGCAAGCGTCGGAGCAGCTCCGCCGCCACCGTCTCCATCGAGTCCGGTAAGTATTAAGCCAGCACCTGTGCCGTCACCCGTACCGATTCCTCAGCCAGCCCCAGAGCCCACTCCTCCACCAGCTCCGATACCTGTTCCCCAGCCCGCGCCTCAGCCAACTGGTCAATATAAAGACGGGTCTTACACAGGACCGGTGACTGATGCTTTTTTTGGACCTTATCAAGTCAAAGCTGTAATTTCAGACGGCAAACTTTCCGATATAGTTTTTTTACAGTATCCGAACGATCGGCCAACGTCCACTCAAATCAATACTGAGGCCATGCCGATTTTAAAATCCGAGGCAATCAAGGCACAAAGTGCCAATGTGGATGTGGTGTCCGGCGCTACGCAATCAAGCGCGGCGTTTAAAGAATCTTTGGCTTCGGCTTTAGTTCAAGCTAAAAATTAGCATGAAACAAAGCCAGGACATCATGGGGATGCCAATCATTGTGGAGATTGAAAATGCCACAGCTTTGTCTCAGGCTTTTGATAAAGTTTTCGACTATTTTCGGCTTGTAGATGAAAAGTTCAGCACTTATAAAGACACAAGTGAGGTTAGCCGGATCAATCGAGGAGAAATTTTATCGGCAGATTTTAGTGATGAGATGAAAAATATTTTTTTGTTCGCGGAGCAAACTAAAAAAGAGACCAAGGGTTATTTTGATATTACTAAACGCGATGGTATGGTTGATCCATCAGGTTTAGTTAAAGGCTGGGCAATTTTGAATGCTTCGAAAATATTGGAAAGATTAGGAGTTAAGAGTTATTATATTGAAGCGGGCGGAGACATTCAGGTGGCAGGCAAAATCTGGAAGGTCGGGATTCGAAATCCATTTAAGTCGGCAGAAAACATAAAAGTTTTATTCCTGAAATCCGAAGGCATTGCCACTTCCGGAACGTACGAGCGCGGTCAGCATATTTACAATCCTCACGGCAAAATTTCTGATGAGATCGTTAGCCTGACTGTGATCGGACCCAATATTTACGAAGCGGATCGGTTTGCCACGGCCGCGTTTGCTATGGGTCGCGCAGGGATTGCGTTTATCGAAAAATTGTCAGGATTTGAGGGCTTCATGATTGATAAAAATGGCATTGGCACTGAGACGAGTGGCTTTGAAAAGTATACAGCTAAGTAAATTTTAAAAAGAGATTGCTTCGCGACTGCCGATGCGTAACGCTCTGGGGTAAAAGCAGTCGCTCGCAAAGACAAAAGGCAAGTCGTCTTTGCGAGGAGGCCGGGTGTTTCAGCAAAGGACTAACCTGGCGGCCGACCTGCCCGACTACCGTCAGGCGGGCGGGCGAAGCAATCTGACATTTATGCTTAATTTTATCGACTCATATTTAAACAAGATAACCATGTACCGGCTGGTGCTGTATTTTTTGATTGTACTTTTGGGCGCGGCAGTGATTTTTTCGTTTTTCGGGATATTACGCTTCAAATTATTTGATCTGATTTTTTCAACTGTGATTTTGTTGGGTGTGTGCTGGGTTACCAATAAAATTTTTGCGTATGTCTTTCGAGTTCCGGCCAATGCTGAGTCAGTCTATATTACGGCAATGATTTTGGCTCTAATCATCACCCCGCCGCAAGTGGGCAGCGCCGCATATTTTCCTGGATTAATGTTTTTGTTCTGGGCCGGTGTTTGGAGCATGGCTGTGAAATACATAATTGCTATTACGGGGAAGCATTTTTTTAATCCGGCCGCGTTTGCCGTGGCATTGACTGCTCTGGCCATTAATCACTCCGCGAGTTGGTGGGTGGGCACGTTGTGGATGTTACCAATAGTCTTGGTTGGGGGGTTGCTCGTGGTCAGAAAAATTCAAAGATTTGATCTGGTTTTAAGTTTTTTGGCAATGGCCTTGGCGTCAATCATTATTTTATCCCCGTCCAGAAGTCAGCCACTGGTTTTATTGCACAAAGTCATTACTGATACACCGATTTTATTTTTTGCCTTTATCATGCTGACCGAGCCGTTGACCACGCCGCCCAATAAACTTTTGCGTGTCGCATACGGTGGCTTGGTCGGTTTGATCTTTAGCCCGGCAATTCATTTTGGTTCGGTCTATTCAACGCCCGAACTGACACTGCTGGTCGGCAATATTTTTTCATACGCGGTTAGTCCCAAAGTCAAATACTTGCTTTCGTTTGAATCCAAGGAACAGATTGGCTCCGATATTTATAATTTTGTGTTCCGGTCCAAGCGTCGCCTGAAGTTTCAAGCCGGGCAGTATTTGGAATGGACACTTGGACATAAAAATTCGGATGGTCGTGGCAACCGACGGTATTTTACTATTGCTTCTTCGCCCACAGAAGACAAAATCTACTTAGGTGCTAAATTTTATGATGAGCCGAGTACTTTTAAGCAAGCTCTCAGAGACCTCAAGGTTGGGGATGAGGTTTTAGCTGGACAACTGGCCGGTGAATTTACTTTGCCCAAGGATCCGGATAAAAAATTAGCGTTTATCGCGGGTGGCATCGGGATTACGCCGTTTCGGAGCATGCTTAAATACCTACTAGACAAAAATGAACGTCGCGAAATTATTTTATTTTATACCAGCAGGACCGAAGCCGAGGTGGCTTACAAGGAAATTTTTGAACAGGCTACCAAGCAACTTGGAATTAAGATAGTCTACGTCATCACAGAACGAGATGGTTACCTCAATGCTGAAACTATCCAAACCAACGCTCCTGATTTCCAGGACCGCACGTATTATATTTCTGGTCCTCACAGCATGGTAGTGGCTTTTGAAAAAACTCTTAAGGGCTTGGGCATCCCGCGTCGCCAGATCAAAATCGATTTTTTCCCGGGGTTTGTATAGTGCGCCTGGTATTACTGGGTGTGGATAACTTGATATTTGACGCTATCCAGGTTTTTGTTACAATAGCTCCATAATCTAATACTAAAATTAAAAAAAACACCCCAAACCAAAAAATTTCCCCGGTGTTTTTTAATTTATGCTTCGTCTTTGCGAGCGACTGCTTTATATATAGAGTGTTTAGCATCGGCAGTCGCGAAGCAATCTCCTCACTTGGATTAA
>Ga0209515_10002945_pt1 | contig 25051 bp, 30 predicted proteins | sample Subgroupgradi54m_FD_187454 | JGI IMG/M metagenome (GOLD analysis project Ga0209515, IMG submission 187454) | Subsurface groundwater microbial communities from S. Glens Falls, New York, USA - GMW60B uncontaminated upgradient, 5.4 m (SPAdes)... ... | reverse complement strand
TGAGTAATTTGATTTTCTTTTTTTATACAACCTCCTAATAGAAGAAGGATACTGCAAAGGGTTATAGTTAAGATAAAGAATCTCTTTTTCATTACTTTTCTTTTAGTGTTCTTTCTATTTAAAATATGAGGATACCTGTTTCTTTCTTTAAAAAAGATAATTACTTGACAAATTCAACATTTGGAAAATGTTCGAACTCTTTGTCTCCTGTAACAAATATTAACCCTTTATGAATTGCTAGAATATACCCAATGCAGTCAACATAGGAAAGATTTCTTTTTTTATGTTCTTGTTTAAAATCCATAGCTTTCTTTATTATTTCATCATCGATATCAATACAACATTTCGTGAATTTATCATAATGTACTTCTGCAATATCCTTCCCATATTTACATAGAAAAGTATAGTATAATTCCATAAGATTAAGCTTACAAGTCAATACATTAACTACAGAATTAAACTTAGCATAATTTGGATTACCTAATGCTAATTCATGAAAAACATATGTATCAAAAAAGTAGTTCTTTATTACCATCCTTCTCTAGCAAAATCTTTAAACTCCTGTCCAGTCATTTTTCTTTTACCTTTTAATATGCCAAAAACATCACTCAAATCTGTTGGTTTAATTATTTCAATCATTATTTTATCTTTTTCCTTAATATTTTTTCCTTTAACAAGATCTTGAGGTAAAATTATTGCTAAGGAATTACCCCATTTTTTTACAATTATTTCTTCAGTCATAGTATCACTAAAGTTAGATAGCAGTATAACTATTTAAATATTATCTTTTATTGTTTGTTGCTGTAGTGTTTCATTTAACAAATTCAACATTTTGAAAATGTTCGAACTCTCTGTCTCCTGTTAAAAAATTAAAATTTTCCATTTTAGCAATTGAGTATCCTAATGCATCAACATAAGAAAAATCTCTTTTTTTATTTTTTAATCTAAATTTTGAAGCGTAAAAAATAGGTTTATCTTTAACTTCTATTGAAAATGGTAAAAATTTAAAATAATATTCTTTAGCAGTATTCTCCCCCTCATTTTTTAATAATACATAATAGAGTTCATAAAGATTAAAAATTGTTACTCTAAATTGTTCATTAATAAATCTTGCATAATCTCTGTTTCCTTTTATGAGTTCTATAAGGGCATATGTATCAAGGAAATAGATATTCATCTTTTACTCCATTCTTTTCTTAGTTCATCCTTTACTTTCTGTGCATCTATATTCAAATTTTTTAAAGAGGTGAATACCTCAGCCAGTACATGATTATCTCTTATAATTATTACTTTTATTTTATCTCCTGCTTTAATTTTCTCTCTTGTTGTTATCTCTTTAGGTAAAATAATTCCTAATGAATTCCCTCATTCTTTTACTAGTGTTTCCATTTCGATCATTAAATTATACAAGTATAATTCCTATAAAAATCTTTTTTATATAATTTACCTCCGGATTCTTTTTTCTTCAGACTAACTACTTATATTCTATAATCATTTCTTGAGATTCATTTTCACAAGACTGACTTTTTTTTCCAGATTCATAACACGCTAGTTCTTGATTGAACTTATTCATATGGTCTTGTACTGGATAATTTACTTTATTGTTTTTTGTTGTGCTGCACCCATACACCCCTAAAGTTAGAGCACCAACAGCTATTCCTATTTTTGTATTTTTAATTATTTTTTCTAACATTTTAACACCTCCAATTCAATAGAATTATATTATTAAAATTAGTTCATAAACTCTTTTGAGAAATTATTGAAAAATTTTTAAGAATTTAGAAAAAAATTTAATTTTTAACAAGTCATGAGTGTTAACTGATCAAGTTCATCATCTAAGAATACGCCGCTTGTTACAGGAGATTTTTCATGATCTTTTAATTGTTTAAGATTAAATTTATAGAAATTTCCAATTTTATATGGAATTGTATTATTTTTTGTTGTACTTAAAAAAAGAGTTCCTTGTTTTTTCTTTCCCTTTATTTCTAATTCATAATTATATCTTTTACTTCCTTCCTCGGAGTTTTGGTTTGTGCTATTTATTAAAATTCCCCCAACAATGAGTTCATGATCCCATCCAATTCTAAAATCTTCTGCATCGTTTGCATTATAAATATTATTGTCTAAATTCTGTTCTAATTGATTACAACTTGTCTCTTTTTTTGTGCATCCAATTATAAAGAGAATTATAATCATTAAAAGAATTGATTTTAATTTCATGGTCACATATTTTTTAGTCTCTGAATTCTTTCTTCAACTTTTGGATGTGTTGAAAACCATGCTGCATCTTTAAATGGATTACTAAAGTATAAATGAGACACTGCTTTATTTGCTGTTGCTTTTGGTTTAGCTGTATCTTCTTTAATTTTCTTTAATGCGCTCGCTAATCCTTCTGGGTGTCTTGTTAATAATGCACCATTTGCATCTGCTAAAAATTCTCTTTTTCTTGAAACTGCTAATTTAATCATATATCCTGCAATAGGCGCAAGGATTGCAAAAACTACTCCTATAATAATTAATGCAGGATGTACTCCCTTTTCTTCTCGATTACTACCAGAAAACAGAAATGTTCTTAAGAAGAAATCGCTTAAGAGTGTAACAACTCCAATCAATACTACTGTTAACATCATGAATCTTACATCATAATTTTTAACATGACTTAATTCGTGGGCAAGAACTCCTTCTAATTCACTTCTGTTTAATTTTTCTAAAGCACCAGTTGTTGCAGCAACAGACGCAACTTGAGGACTTCTTCCTATTGCAAACGCATTTATTGTTGGATCATCAATGACATATATTTTAGGTATAGGAATTCCTGCAGCAATACTTAATCCTTCAACAGTGTTTATTAAAAATGCATGTTCTTTTTTATCTGCTAATCTTGCTCCACTAGAACTTAAAATAATATCATCTCCACTTGAAATTCCAATTAAAATTAAAAAAAAAGCAAGACTCATTCCAATGACCACTCCTGCAAAAACATTTCCTACAATCATACCAATTAAGTATCCTAAAAAGATAATGATTCCGAATACAATTAAAACTAAAAAAATAGAGTTCCTTTTATTAGCAGCAATATGATCATAAAAACTTACTTTATTTTGCATAGATTTTAAGATGAATAAAGACATATAAAGCTTTCACTTGGATGAATAAGTTGAAATATCTGATTCTCCCCCTGAAAATCTACGTTCTTCTCAATAATTTTTTTTTACCTGAGGAATATACCTTTCTTTTAGTTCCTCTAATCTTGTTGTAACTCTGTGTGCTTGATATCCTGCAACCCTTCCAGATTCTCCAGAAACTTCTAAACCTAAAAAATAAGATTCCTTTATTTGATCTATTAAATTAAGAATAATTTGTGAAGGTAAAACTGCTGCATCCATATTTCCTAATATTTTCTCTGTTTCTGAAACTAAACGCTCTAATCTTTTATCAAGACTAGCATGAACTTTCTCTTTTATACCCATAAATTATTTTGTATTTTTTATGTTTAAATAAATTGTTGTCTTATAACTGCTAATAGTTTTATGATCTTAAAAAATTAGGTTATTTACTCTCTCTTAATTTATTGAGTAAAATTAAAAACTAACCTTTACGTTTTCTCTTTCTACGCCTTCAGTTTTAAAGAATTCTTTAGTTTTAAAAGTGAATATACCTGCAATAAGATTACTTGGAAAACTTTGTAATTTAACATTCCATTCTTGAACACTATCATTATAGAACTGTCTTGAATAAGCAATTTTACTTTCTGTTCCACTTAACTCTTCTTGTAATTGCATAAAATTTGTACTTGCTTCCAATTTAGGATAATTTTCTGCAACTGCAAAAATTGATTTTAAAGCACCAGATAACATTCCTTCAGCTGCAGCCATTTCTTTTGGCCCTTTTGCATTTAAAAAAGCAGTTCTTGCTTCTGTTATTTCTTTAAATGTGCCTTTTTCATGTTTCATATATCCTTTTACAGCTTCCATTAAATTAGGAATTAAATCAAATCTTCTTTTTAATTGTACATCTATCTGAGACCATGCATTCTCTACTCTATTTCTTAAATTTATAAAAGAATTATAAGCTATGATGAACCATAAAGCTATGACCACAACAATTCCAATTACAATCCATAAAGTAGTTATCATATTTTATTTACATTGGAGGGGGTTTATATATCTTGTGAAATTTAATTCTTTGATTTTTTAAGCACTCTCTTCTTAAAGAATTTTAAAAGAAAACCAAAAAATCAGAAAATATTATAAACCTGTTCTTACTAAAAAAGTTATGAATACTTTATTCTTTTATTTATTGTTATCCTTATTATTTACACTTCTTTTTTTTGCAATTGGTTTTGCGTTAAGAAGGGTTGGTCATTTAAGGGCACATGCAATCCATTTTCATCATGCTTATTTTGGATTAATTATTTTTTCTGGTGTTGGAATAACTCATTATCTCTTAAATTATACTTATTTTTTTATTAGTTTAGGCATAGGATTAATTTTATCTGATGTCTTGCATCACTTGTTTTTTAGACTGCCTTTTTATTTAAATAAATGATTCTAGAACTTTTGTTTAAATCAGGAATTTTGTCAGATCCATCACTCTTGGATTCTTTTCTTCTACTTCATCAATGATTTGATTAGTAACTTCTGATAAAGATTTATCTAAAGTAGAAACTCTTTTTACTGATTGCTCAAAATAAAACTGAGACTCATTTGTATTTTTTCCTACTACATAAATTAAAGGATAATCTCCTCCTAATCTTCGAGAAGCTAAAGCTATACCTAATTCGACATACATTCCAACACCTTTTACATCTGAAAGGTGGATTAATGCATCTGCATTGAGCACCCCTTCAACATCTTTGCTTGCATAAGTTTGAGAAACTTTTATATCTGCATCATAAGGTTTTACTGCTTGATGTTTTCTCCAATCCTCAGAAAGAGTATGTCCTCTTTGTTCAATTGTTTTAATAACTTCATCAACACTTTCTTTTAATTGCCATTTTGCAGAAACATAAAATTTCATAGTTTTTTTAGACTTATTTTTATTTTTAAAGACATCGTTACTCTAAAGCAAGTATCACAAGATTTAAAAGAAACCCTCCCTCTTAGTAAATAAGAGGCGAATATGGAATTTAAACATTTACAAGAGATACAGGAATTTACTTTAGAACATCTTCCAGATCTTGATGTCTGTACTTTAGCAGCCTTAGAGTTATTTTGTATAAAAAAACCACCACGATTACATCTAGAAGGATTAAAGAGACCTTTAATTATTGGTTCTGGAAATGCCTTAGTTATAGGTAAAATTTTATTTGCACATTCCCTTGCTTTATTTTCTGATGAAAGTGATTATAAATCTACTTTAAAATTTGTAGATTCTGCATTTTTAATTTCAGCTTCAGGAACAAAACATGCACTTGAAATAGCAAAAACCCTTAAAGAAAAAAAATTAAAAACGAAATTACTCACTTGTACTCTTCATGCTCCAGCTAAAAGATACATCCATAAAGGCCATTTTTTTCTTTTTCCAAAAAATAGAGAACCTTATACTTATAATGTTTCAACGTACTTAGGAATGATTTTAAGCAAAACAAAAGAACATCCTAAAGAGATTCTTGAATTTATAACAACAAAAATAGATCCTTTGATTCCTAAAAATCTTTCTTCTTATGACTCCTTTTATTTTATTATACCTTCAGAATTAAAACTTATTTCTGAAATGTTTTTGAACAAGTTTGATGAACTTTTTGGTTCTTTAGTCTCTTGTAGGTGTTTTACTTTTGAACAAACAAAACATTCTAAAACCCTTATTCCAAATAAGAGAGAATTGTTTATTAGTTTTGGATATGAAAATACTCTATTTGGTGAATCAAGATTAAATCTTCCCTTGCCTAAAGCTGCAAATTATGCTGCTTTATTTTCAATAGGATATTATATTATAGGAAAAATTCAGGCTCAGCATCCTCCTTATTTTAAAGAGAATCTTGTTAGTTATACAAAAAAAGCTTCCACTATTTTTGGACAAGAAATAAAACCTATTGTAGAATAAATAAGTTCTTTTTTATTTTTTCAACTAATGAAAAATCTTTTAATTTTGAAGGTTTATGTTTTAAGAGTTCGTATCCTTTTATATTGTACCTTGGGATTAAATGCCAATGAACATGATTTGCTTCATCCATATACATTAAATAAACTTTTTTAACATTTAATACACTCATTAAACTATCTCTTACTTTGTCAACGATATTCATTAAATATTCATATTCTTTTTTATCTAAGATATGTAAATCTTTTACATCTTTGTTCCAGACTACAATTGTATGTCCTTTTACAAGAGGATTACTTGCTAAAACCACATAGAGTTTTTCATCCCTGTAGATTATTGCTTTTTCTTGTGGTTTTGGAAAGACCATAAAATACAAACATTTTTTAATTATATAAATACTTTGTTCTCATGAGATTAATAATAGTTAGACATACTACAACAGAAGAAGATAAAGATGTAATTCTAAAAGGATGGTTACCTGGAAAATTATCCTTTGAAGGAAAAAAACAAGCAAGAACATTAGCAACCCTATTAAAAAATAAAACTCTTGATAAAATTTATACTAGTGATTTACAGAGGTGTTTGGAAACAACAAAGATCATTTCAAAGTATCATAAAGTTCCAATAATTGAAGAGAAACTCTTGAGAGAAAGGTGTTTTGGGAATTTAGAAGGTAAAAAACCAACAAAAGAAGATTTAAATCTTTTGGATAAATTAGCTTATAAACCTGAAGGAGGAGAGAACTTATTTGAGGTTTATTTGAGAGCACAAAAATTTTTTAATAAAGTTAAAAAAGATGAAAATAAAACAATACTTCTCGTTACTCATTCTACATTTTCAAAAATTTTAAGAGGAATCATTTTAAATAAAGATATTAAAGAAGCAATAAAAATAAAAACTCAAAAGAATACATCAATAAAACAATATTATCTCGGACTTTAAAATGCAAATAACAATTGAAAATATTTTGGATTCTAATATAAAAGAGATTCGTTCTCAAAAGAGTTCATCTTATTTCTTGTGTGGTATTGATGTGTATAAATCTTTAATTTGTGCTGAAGAAGAAGGAGTTAAAATTGATACTTCTAGAAGTTATGAAAATTCTTATTTTTTCTCTTCACGTTATTTTGAACTATTCAACTTATTAGAACCTCGAACTATGAGTCGTTCTTTTACTACACTACAAGATGTAAAAATAGAACTTACAGAAAAGAAGATAAATAAAATTGATATTTTAAATAAACGAATTCTTTATTCAGATGAACAAGATATAAAATATTTTATGACTCCTTTAACAAAAGAAGAACTACATTTCTTAGAAGAAAAGATTTAAAAATAAAGGTATTTTTTTAGAAATATGCAAATATCATTTTTTGAAGAATTTCCAAATACAGAAAATCTGAGTAAATTAGATTTAATTTCTTTTCCAATAAAGTTATATCTTGCAGATTATAGTATTGAGGGGTATAAACAATATAAAAAAGAATTACAAGAGAAATATAAACATATAAAAGAAGTTATCTGGTGGCCTGTTTTGAACATGAAAGAAGGATACTGGTTTAGTCCCTGGTCAAAAAGAAAGGCACTCTTAAGAACATTTGATCATTTACTTTATGAAAAGGTTCCTATTATGTGGGATGCTGAATTTCCTAAGAAAAGAATGCTCTTATTTACTCAAATGTTTTGGTATTTTACAAATAAAAAATTAATAAAAGCGTTTTTTAAAAAATATCAAGGAAAAATTTATACTGCTGAATACTTTACAGATAATACCTTTATGAAAAAATTTTTAGAATCAGTCTGTTTAATTTTTGATCCAAATGAGTATCCAATTACAAAAATAAAAATGATGTATTCTTCAACAAACAAGAGATTAACTGAAGGAATGATGAGATATGAAATTAAAGATTATAAAGAAAAATATAAAGATAAATTTGCTGTTGGACTTGGACTTCTTGCTTGGGGAATAAATGGAAATGAAGCTCTTCTTTCCTTAGAACAATTAGAACGAGATTTAAATATCTGTAAATCCTTAAATGTTAAAGAAGTTGTTATTTTTAGAATTGGTGGTTTAACCAAAGAACAAACTAATTTATTAAAAAAATATGCTTCTTAAATTTTATTTTCCCTTAGCAAATTCTTTAATTTTATCAAGTAAACTTTTTTTCTCTTCAGTCTTTTTTAATTGTTCAAATAATTTCTTTTGTTCTTTACTTATTTTATTTGGAGTAATAATATTTACAATAACAAAAAGATCTCCTCTTCCATATCCATCTAAATGAGGAACACCTTTGCCTTTTAATCTAAACTTTGTATTACTTTGAGTTCCTGAAGGAATATTTATATTTACTTCTTTTTCTAACGTTGGAATATTTATTTCATCTCCTAATGCAGCCTGACTAAAACTTAATGGAACTTGTAAATAAAGATCATTTTCTTCTCTTTGAAAAATATCACTAGGTTTTACTCTTAAATTTACATATAGATCCCCAGGATGACTTCCTCTTATTCCTGCTTCTCCTTCACTAGTAACTCTTAATCTTGAAGAATTTTCAACTCCAGCTGGAACTTTAATGCTTATTTTTTTAACTTTACTTGCTCTTCCTGAACCATTACAATTGCTACATTTTGTTTTTATGCTCTTTCCTTCTCCTTGACAATCTCCACAGGTACTAATTTGAGAAAATGTTCCAAAAGGAGTTCTTCTATTTACTCTTACTTGACCAACACCATTACAGGCTTTACAAACATCAAACTTCCCATCTTTACTTCCTGAACCATCGCAAGATTCACAAGAATCTAATATCTCAATTTGTATTTCTTTTGTACATCCAAAGACTGCTTCTTCAAATTTTAAATCAAGTTCGTATAATAAATCTCTTCCTTTTTTCTGTCTTTTTTTACTTCCGCCTCCAAAAAACATGTTAAAGACATCATCTCCCCCGCCAAACATATCTCCAAAAATATCACCTACATCAAATCCTCTGAAAATATCTTCCTGACTATATTTTTGTTGGAACCCTTCTTTTCCAAATTGATCATATTGTGATTTTTTTGCATCATCGCTTAACACAGCATATGCTTCAGAAACTTTTTTAAATTTCTCTGTAGCATTTGGTTCTTTACTTATATCTGGGTGGTATTTTTTAGCTAATTCCCTATATGCTTTTTTAATTTCATCTTTAGAAGAAGTTTTACTTACCCCTAGTTCATTATAATAATCATCATTTGCCATTTTTAAAATACCCCAATAAACATAGGTTTTTTGTAATCAAAACTTCTATTTGAAGATGCCGATCGTTCATCATATCTTCCTATTGCAAGTTCATAAAATGTTCTTGTGAAGTCTCCTGCAATGTTTAAACTTTCTTCATTTGGGTTTGCAACATATGTACAGACAATAGAAGACAATTTTCTTTTCATTTTCTTTAAACTTTCCTCACCATATTCTTTTTCTTTTAGCATTTCTATTCCAAACACAATATATGAAGCAAGATTACTCATTGCTTTTTGATTCACTTCTGCATGTTCAAACTTTTCTTTTACTTTTCTTACTCTTGGATTTAAGATATCTTTTCTTGTTTTAGCTAGATAATCTTCAAATCTATCTACAAGTTTTTCATCCTGACAAAAAACAACTTTTTCTAAACACGTTTGAAGATTCATAATTTAAAAATAAAAAATAAAAGATGACTTATTTGTCATCTTCGTCATCAATTACTTCGGCGTCTACAACTTTTTCTTTTTTCTTTCCTTGCTTTGGAATTTCGCCTTCTTTAGCTGCACTTTCTTTTTTCATTGCTTCTTCATACATCTTTGTTGAAATTTCATGTATCTTTGTGTTGATGTCATCCATTTTCTTCTTTAAGTTCTCTGTATCTTCTGCTTTAATTAAGTCTTTTAGTTCATTTTTTTCTTTTTCTATTTCAGCAATTTTTTCTTTGTTTAATTTTTCTCCAAAGTCTTTGATAGTTTTATCTATTGTGTATACTAAAGCTTCTGCTTGATTTTTTACCTCAATAGTTTCTTTTTTCTTTTTATCTTGTTCTGCAAATTGCTCTGCTTCTTTTTTCATTCTTTCTATTTCGTCTTTGTCTAATTTTTGTGCGCCGCTAATTCTGATGCTTTGTTCTTTTGAAGTTGCCATATCTTTAGCCCCTACATGTAGGATTCCATTTGCATCGATATCAAAGGTTACTTCTATTTGTGGAACTCCTCTTTGTGACGGAGGTATTCCAATTAAATCAAATCTTCCTAAACTTTTGTTATCAGAAGCCATTTCTCTTTCTCCTTGGAGAACATGGATTGTTACTGCTGTTTGATTATCTTCAGCTGTGCTAAATGTTTGACTCTTTTTTGTAGGAACTGTTGTATTTCTTGGAATAACTGGAGTTCTTACTCCTCCAAGTGTTTCAATTCCTAATGTTAGAGGGGTTACATCTAAAAGTAAAATATCTTTTACTTCACCAGCTAAAACTCCTGCCTGTACTGCAGCACCCATTGCAACACATTCCATTGGATCTAAGCCTCTTTCTGCTTTTTTTCCAAGGATACTATCTACAAAATTTTTGACAATGGGCATTCTGGTTGGACCACCAACAAGGATGACACTATCTACTTCAACAGGAGTTAATTTTGCATCTTTCATTGCTTGGAGTACTGGTTTTTTACACCTTTGTACTATTGGGTCAATTAATTCTTCTAATTTTGCTCTTGTAAATTTCATCTGAAAATTTGTACTTCCATTGATAAATGGTAAGTTAATTTCAGTTTCCATAACAGTACTTAATTCTATTTTTGCTCTTTCTGCAGCTTCTCTAATTCTTTGTACTGCAGTTTTATCCTCATTAAGATCTATTCCATACTGTTTTTCAAATTCTTTAATTACGAAATTCATGAGGATAACATCCATATCTGTTCCCCCTAATTGTGTATCTCCGCTTGTTGCTTTTACTTCGAAGATTCCACTTCCGAACTCCATAATTGTTACATCTAAGGTTCCTCCTCCTAAATCAAATACAAGAACTTTCGCATCTTTGCCTTTTTTATCAAGGCCATAAGATAATGCTGCTGCAGTTGGTTCATTTACAATTCTGATAACTTCTAAACCTGCAATTTCTCCAGCATCTTTTGTAGCTTGTCTTTGATTGTCATCAAAATAAGCAGGAACAGTAATTACTGCTTTTTCTACTTTTTCTCCTAAGAATTCTTCAGCATCTTTTTTTATCTTTTGTAAAATAAACGCTGAAATTTGCTGTGGAGTATATTCTTTTCCATAAATTTTATATTTAAAATTAGTTCCAATTTTTCTTTTTGCTGCAATTATTGTTCCTTCAGGATTAGAAACAGCTTGTCTTCTTGCTGGTTCTCCCACTAACATTTGTCCATCTTTTGTGATTGCAACCACACTTGGAAATGCTTTTCCGTATAAGCTTGTTCCTTCTGCACTTGGAATTATAATAGGTCTTCCTGCTTGTAACACTGAAGCTGCACTATTAGATGTTCCTAAATCTATTCCGATTATTTTTGTCATGTTAAATTCCTCCTAAATGACTCTTATTTATTTTATTACTCACCTTAATTTTTTCTGAATGTAATGTATTCATTTTACTCATTTTTATTTTCCTCCTCGCTTTTGCTGCACTACATTTGTGCTTTACATAATCACCTTCAAAATAAAAAAATCTCCTACATAAAGGACACTCATAGGGATTTTGTAATGTTGCTGCATCAATCATTGTTACACTCATGTTTACTTATACCTCTGATAATTTGAAGATAGATTCATACTTGGTTTATACTCATTAGCTTTGTACATGCTTGAATTATTAATTACATAATTTGTTTTAGCACTTGTTCCACATTCAGCTTGACACATCTTTCTTTTCTCCCAAATAATGTTCTTTAAGTTTTTCTCCAATTTGATCTGGGTTTAACTCTGGCCTATGCTCTCTTAATGTTTGAGTATGTCTAATTATTTCATGCACTAAAAGTTTATGATCATAACTTCCTTTTTCTTTTAATTTATCTGCAATCGGAAATGCATACGTTACTAAATTGTAAATACACCCAATACCTTCTACTCCATATTCTTTCATTTTTTATTTTCCTCCGGCTTTACTTATTCTTACTTTACTTGGTCTCAACACTTTTTCCTTAATCATATACCCTTTTTGTAGTTCTCCTACAACGATATCATCTTCTTTTCCTTCAACAATATCTATTACTTCGTGTTTGTAAGGGTCTAATTTATTTCCCATTGCATGTATTGGTTTTACTCCTTCTTCATGCAATAATTTATGAAAATTTTTATGCATCATTTCAATGCCTTTTGTAATTTCATCATTTTTATCTTTCATGACTTCTAAGGCTTTTTCAAAATCATCAGCGACATTTAAGAGTTTACTAATGATTTTATGATTTGCATATTCTGTTAAATGTTGTTTTTCTTTTTCTATTCTTTTTACATAATTTTCAAAATCTGCTTGTAAATGTTTTAAAGTATTTGTATAATCGTCGATAATCTTTTGTTGTTCCTCTATTTTCTCTTGTATTTGAGGTGTCTGAGTTTCTTCAACTTCTTTAAGCACTTGAGTTTCCTCAGATACTTTGGTTCCTTGTTCTTTTTCTTCTGTTTTTTTCATTGTCGTTTTGTTGATCTTAAGTCAACCTATACCTAGTAATCCCAACATCTATATAAAGCTTTCTCTCCTCTTTACTCTATGACTGAACAGATTATGCGTATTACCATTATAAAACTTAGAAAACCTGCTGAAAAAGATGTGAATAATGATCTGCAATGGTTTTCAGAAAGTTTAGGTCTGTTTGGAGATAGGGATAAGGAAAAATCTTGTTTTAGAGTCTTTTTAGAACTTATTAAGGCTTCAAGAAGAAGAAAAACCATTAGCAGTGATGAATTAGCCTTACGATCTAACTTAAGTAGAGGAACTGTTGTGCATCATTTACATAAACTTCAAGAATCAGGATTTATTCTTACTCAAAATAATAAATATATTTTAAGAGTTGCTAATTTAGAAAGTCTTGTTGCTGAAATAAAAAAAGATTTACTCAGAACATTTGAAGATTTACAAGAAATTGCTTGTGAACTTGATGAAGAACTTGGATTAATAAAACGAGAAAATATTAAATCAAAAACTGTTTCTGAAGAGTAGAACTTTTAATGATCTTTTCTATAGAGTATTCTTCACTTCACCATACTCTTGAGCATATTTTTTATTGAATAAATTTATGACTTCTTCTGTGCTCTTTCTAAAACCAATAATATATCCTTTTCCTTGGTTAATTTGTGGAAATTCTTTGTTATCTTCAGGAAGAATATATTTTGGTATGTGTAAAACTTTTTCTTTAGGATCTCTTTTGTTCGCCTCATAATGATTAAGCCAAAATCCTTCTAGCAAATGTTCTCCTTTAAAAGAATCATCAGTTAATTTTTCTAGATAATGACAATTTTCGCTTGCTACTTTTTCGTATAATTCAAAACCATCTTCACTCACTGTTTTTAAATTTGCATTTGCATTTATTTTTCCTTCTTTGTAGCTATAATCTTGTCCTTCTTTTAATTCAATAAGCTCAGCAATGTGTTTAATATATCGCCATACAGATCGTTGTGCAAGTTTATGTGAAGCATTAAATACTATTTCTCTAATATTATATTCTTGTGCAGTCTCAATTATTGCTTTGGTCATCATGGTTTTCCAATGTGCTTCCTTTTCAACATTCTTTAATAAATCTGCAATGTCTTGTAACATAACGACTCCGTCAACATAGAGGAGATTATTTTCTTTTTCGTCCTTGCACCTTGCAAGAAATCCTTTTCCAATAGTGTGTTGAAATTTTCCTTGTTTGTAAATATTAGCAGCAAGTATTCCTATGTTTTTATCTTGATGATGATAATATCCATATTCTTGAAATGTACTTCCATGAGAAGTACATTCGTTAATGATGTTAAAAAAATTATTAATTCTTTCTTGATTATTTTCTATACGCAATTCATCAAATTCAAATGATGTTTTTAAACCCATCCTAAGTCTATTTACAGCACTCGTAAATTCTTCGCTAAATCCCTTCTTTTTTATTTCTTTTGTATAATATGCTCCATCAGAAATAATTTTGAAAATTAATTCTTCTTTATTTTTGAATAAATTTGTTGTATTTGTTTTTTCTTGAGAAAATAATTCTTTTTGGTTTGCTCTATCTTTTTCATTTTTTCCATTAAATAGTTCATTGAAATCAAAATCTGCTAGTGTCTCAAAAACTACACTATCTAAATAATTTCCATGTTTCTCTTTACAACTTGTAAGTATTTGGGAAACAACAGCATTTCTAAAAGTTTTATTTTCATTAAATAGATATACGCGTGATTGTTGATATATTTGTTCAAAAATATAACGAAATCCATCAAGTTCTCTCCCAATTTTTTCTTTAATACCTTCACCAATTTTTCCTATTCTTGGAACAATAATCTTTTTATTAGTACTTCTTTGTTCAATATCAAGTGAACTTTTTTCATTAAGGATTGCTCTTGAGAAATGATCATAATGGTCTAAAAAAGAAAGGTTTTCTTTTGTTTTTTTAGTTGTATCTACTACTAAAAACCGATATTCATTCTTGTTTTTTTCTCTTGTCTTTTTTAAAGCAGTGAGATAGGTCTCTAATTGTTCAGATTTTGCAGCATAAAACTGTATATTATTTTCTATTAATCTATTTTTTTCTGATTGAGGTATTTGATCATACATAGCAAAACTCTCTTCAAAAAATGCATGAAGTGGTTTTCCTAATGCTGCTTCTGCTACTTGTTTTCTTCGTGCTGGAATAACGGGAAGTTCTTTCATCAGTTGTACTACTAAATTCTGAAACTCAGTAGGATCTTGAGGAATTTTTTTAAAAAAATAAAAGGGACTTGATTCTAGAGGTAATACTTTTTTTCCATAAGCTTTTTTTAATTCTTCGTAAATTGTGAGTGTTCTTCTTAACTGTAGTGATGCTTCTTTTGATTGATGTGCTTCAAAGAATAATTGTTTTATTTTTTCCTTTGTTACTTCATCATTCTGAATTAAATTATATAATTCTTGCAACCTTATATCTTTCCAAAATTCATTTTTAGAAAATTTTCCCGATATGTCTTCTTCTTTTCCACTATTTAATTGTTTTTTAAAATTAAGCCATACTGCTTTTGGACCACCAGTTTCAAGATAAAATATATTTTCTCTATTCAGATCCTGTATTGGAATATGAAGGAGGTTCTCTAAAGCAGTCATTCTTCTTGGAGAATGTTCTCCTTCTGAGAACGTTTCTTCTTTAATATAATTATATAATTTTCCAATAGCGCCTATTTTTTTTAGATCTTTTTCGTTTGTCTCTAATAATTTTGGAAAATTATGCAAGATAAAAGAAAATTCTTCTTCAGATTCCCTATTTTCAAAAGTTTTTACTATCTTAGAACCTTGTTTAAAACGTGAATCTTTTCCTAGATAGTCAAAATCTGATGATTTAAAAAATTCATGAAAAAGTGCTACTCCTTTAAAAGACCAAGAATCAATAACTTCTTCAAGAGCAACAGAGGGATATTTTCTCTCTCCTTGTTCGTTTCTTATCTCTTGTATTTGAGCAAGGAAATCTGTAACTTCCATGAGCTTTTGTGTTGGATATTCGAATAAGGAAGTATATTTTTGTTGAATCCTATCATACACTTCTGGTACTCCCTTCTTATAATCTGCAAAACGAGGATTGTTAACCATGCTACTTGCCCAGGATGCAAGATCTTCATTATCTTTTCTTTTGTAAATTCTTTCAGTTTCTTCCCATATTTTTTTATAACGAACTTTATTTCCAAGAAGAAGTTCAAGATCTGCAACTTCAAACCAAAAGGTAGATTCTTCTGTAGTTTTATTTTTAAGTTCGTGAATTCTTTTTTTTGCCCAATATCTTTTTTCATCCAGTTTCAAAAGAGGTCTATAAAGTTCTGCACTTCTTTCTAGGTTGTTATTTTCTAAAGCCTTACAAATTTTTTCTTTTATAGAAAAATTTTTTTCTCTTTGATCTGATTGATTGTATTCGAAATCTTTTGGTATTCCTTCCCAAAGAGTTTCTCTTAATAGTTCAATAACATTTTCTTTAAATTTGTATTTTTCTCCATAACTTAAAGCATTATCAAAAAGTTGATGTTCTAATAATAACTCTAAAACGGATGTGTGAAAACCTTGCTTTTCTGCATAATTTACGGCATCAGTTACTCTTTTTCTTTCATTTAATTTTTTGATAATAAAATCATGCAAACCTTTCTCTTCTGCATAGCTCAAAGCTTTTTCAAGTCCTCCTGTTTTAAGTAAAGCATCTGCTGCTATTTCATGTAAATTAGATTCATCAGCATAACGAAACGTTTCTTCTAGTTCTCCTTTTTCTTTTAACAAGTCTATCACAATACCATATATCTTATTTTCCTTTGCGTAATTTAACAACCCAACTTTATCATTTGCTTGACGTAAGAAATCTATTGCTTCTCTTCGTAAATTATGTTTTATAGCAAGTTCTGCTCCTTCTTTAAATCTTGCTAAATCTTCAAGATATTGTAATTGTAAAGGAACATTATCTTGTACTTTAGCAACTTGATAAGCCCTTTCAAAATTTTTAATAGTATCATGGGCTTTTCTTGCTTTTTCATTTAAAATTTTGTTCGTATCTGCAAAATCAGATAATTGTTGCCATTTACTTTCTATTTTTGGATTTAATTCATTTATTTTTGTTTCAGCATCACAATAGCATACGAATTCATCTTCCCCCACTCCAGATTCACTATAAGGTACAAATTCTATTCCACATCGATCTTTATGTACAATACTTCTTCTTTCTTGTTCAAGTAATTCTATCTCTGCTACTTTTGCCTTAAATTCTAAGTCCAATCTCTCTTCTTGGTTTTGTGATATCATGTTATCCTCTGACTAAACTTATCTAAATTATTTCCCTCAAATTTTCCAAAAATTTCCCCATAACGCGTATAAAATTTATCAATGCATTCAGCAGTTTCTTTTCTTATTCCAAGAACATATCCTTCACTTTCTGTAATTGCGTTTCCATGTTCTTTATGTCTTGGTTCTCTTCCTTTTTTAGAAATGCTCTCCCACACATATTTAGGAATTTCTGAAACATTTGAGTCAAGTGAATTTGGATTCCAATTATTTATCCAAAACCCAGATAAGAAATGTTCGGTTGTACCAATAGGATGTTTTATCCAATGAAGATCTTCTCTTTCTCTTGTTTCATTTAACTTAAATCCCCTCTTATTTGTTGTTGTTTTATTAAGGTGCTTTCCATCATTTGAAGTTTGAACTTCGAAAGAATAATCTCTCCCTTTTTTTAAATTAAATAAATCTGCAATATATTCGCAATATTGCCACACACAATATTGTGCATCTTTATGTTGTGTATTAAAAATAATATCTAAATAATCTTCATCAATTGCTGTTTGTATTATTCCTTTTGTAAACATCGGCATCCATAATTGTTCTTTTACTTTTTTATTACGTAAGAGGTGGGCTACCTGTCCAAAAACTATGACTCCATCAACATATAAAAGAGGAATATCTTCTTCATCATTACTTTGCAGCATAAATGCTTTTCCTATTGTATCTTTATAGTTTCCTCCCTCGTAAATAGTTCCTATTAAATTTTTAAAAAATGGATCACTCCCTTGCTTTAGACCGTATTCTTCTTTATTTCCCCCAATAGAACAACAATCACCAATTGAATTAACAACTTGTAAAAAAACATCTGAAGATTCTACTGCAAAGGTATTAAAATTAATTTTAAAATCTAATCCTGCACGAATACTATTTAATGCGTCAGTGTATGCCTCTTCTAGCTCTTTATTAAAATATTCTTTTTTTGATAATTTTTCTAATAATAGATTATCTTCTTCAGGAGAAATTATTTTCTTTATCTCTTTATCATCAAAAAAATCTTTTTTAAGATCTTTTAACTTTTTACGTATTTCTTTAGGAACATTTCCAGAACGTTCTTTTCTCATCCAATCAGTATATGCATTTTTGATATTGTTTCTCTTTAATTTTTCTTGAGTCATCCCTGATTCTTTTTCTGTTTGATAATAATAATTCATGAATGTTCGAATGTTTTCTATAACTTCTCTTGTTTCATCTTTTATAATTTTAATAGCTTCTGATTTTTCTGTAGCATCTAATTTTAAAGTAATCTTTATTTTCTTCTCATCTTTTTTGTCTATTTCATTTAATACAGCATCAAGATATCTTTTTAATCTCGCTGTATCAAAATAGGGCTTCTCTTTTACTTCAAAATTAAAGGGAATAAATCTTTCTACGATATCTCCTCCACGATTTTTAAGCTTGATATATAGTTCATCCACTCTTTTAGCAAGGAGATTATAATCTACACCAGAACCAATTTCTTTATAGTGTTTATCTTGAATATACCAATAAGCAATAATTGCTGTGTTTTGCGGTTCTTTTAATTTTATTTCTTTATCTGCTAGATCTTCCATAAATTTAGACATTTTCTTTTTATTTTCTTTAAAGAGGGTTTTTAATAATGTATAATCTTGCGATTTATGAGCATTTATAAAAAGATCTTTAAAAAGTGGCCAATGTTCTAAAGGAGGACCGAAGAGATTTTCAGTAGTTAGGAGATGAACAGGTATTCTTGTTAGATTAGCTCTTGCTTCATTAAATTTGAAAAAAGATCCTGGACCATACATACGATCTACTGTTTCTAATTCCTGAAATTCATTTGGTCCAAGCTCTTTTTCAAGTTTGTCCCACTCTTCTCTTATTGGTTTTTCTGCATTTTCAATGATTTGTATTGTCTTTTCTAATCTCTTAAAAATTTCTTTACTTTCTTTTTTTTGATTTGATATTTCATTAATGTTTAAAATTTCAGGGATATTTTTTACTAGAGAAAAATTTGAACCTTTCGTTGAAGGATCATTCATTATTTTTACCAAAAATTCAATTAAATCTTCATATATTTTTGGTTGAGTTACTGCGCTTCTAAAAGAATCCGCTCCTTTAAATGTCCAAGCATCAATTAAATCTTCTGGAGTATTAAAATAATTTACTTTTGTTCTTTCTTCTAATTTTGAATAAAATTTAGATGCAAAGATTAATGCTTCTTTTCTCTTCTGTCCATTTATACTAAAAAGTATTTCAGCATCTATTTTATCAGAAAGAGACATATCATAAAATTCAAGTATACTTTCTTTTTTTTCAGGATTCCTTTCTTCATCAAAATGGAGAAATACATATTCTTTTATTGCATTTCTTGTTTTAGGTGTAAATGCATCAACCAATTTTAATTCATTTTTTATACTTAATAAAGAACTATACTCAGGGTCATTTGTATTTAGAATTTCCTCAAGTTCATCAAAGTCATCAATTTCACTATCAATAGTAGATAAATCTTCTATCACACTATAAGCTAATTCTCTTTCTTTTGGTAATCTAAATATTGTCTTTCTCGATAATTTAGAAACTGGAAGCGCAAGAAGATTTGCTTCAGCTAAGAGTGGTCTATAAACTATTTTATCCTCAAAAAAAGATGATGCTTCATGCACTATTCTTTCTTCATATGTTTTTTTAGTTTTTTCTATATATTCCTTTAATGTCCCTACTTCTATCAATGGTGATTCTGCTTGAGGATTTGCAAAAAAAGAATTTAGATCTAAACTTTCTTCATTTGCCTTTAAAATTTTTGGGAGATTTTTTGTTATAAAAGCGAGTGCTTCTCCTGAATCTAAATCATATAATCCTAATTTTTTTACTGCATAAGGAATAAAATTTTCTTGAATCTTTTTTACCTCATCCTTGGGAAGAAGTGCTGTGAATTTTAAACCTTCTTTCATACTTTCAATATTTTGTTTTAAATATTTTCTCTCTTTATCTTTCCAATTTTTTATAAGATCTTTAAACTCAAAATCTTTATTCATTCTTCTAAAACCTAATAACCTATTTTTTACGTTATTAAATTCTTTTTCAATTTCAGTAATCATCTCTTCTAAATCATTTCTTTCTTTTATACTAACACTCATGTTATCCTCTGACTAAATTTATATTGTTTATAGACAATTGAAGAATCATGAGCAATAATCGAATCTTTAAACTGCATACAAAGATCTTTTACGACCTGATTAAACTCAGTGTTATTCTTTACAAAAACACTCACATGATAACTCCATTTTCCAATTCTTTTACTCATCCAGACAACATTTGGTTGAAGTCTTAAATAAGCTATAAAAGAAACTTCAGAAAGATTTTTTGTTCTGAGGTATAAGGTAAACCAATGATAACCTAAAAATGAAAATGAAGCATAAGGAATAAAATTTTTAATAATCTTGTATTCTATCATCCTCTTAATTCTTTGCTGTAAGGATGTTGTTGCAAGATTAATTTCTTTAGATAAATGCATAAGGGGTACTCTACTGTCAAGTTTTAGTTTATTGAGAATTTTAAGATCAACAGTATCTAATTTATAATTAGATGGTAACTCTTTTCTATTTGAGAAATATTTTTGAAAGGAAGGACCTTTACGTTCAATTATCTCTGGTTTTTCTTGATCTGTAACTAAAAAATCAAGACCTAAAAAATGTTCCTCAAGAATTCTTGAAATTTCATAATCGTTAATATACGGGTGATAGTTATTTAGGAATTCATCAAAAAAATCAACAAATTCTCTCTCATTTTTTGTCGTCACACTAAATTGAATATGCAATAAAGAATTATAATTTTTAAGATGTGAAATACGCTCGTCTTGCAATAAACGAGTAATAAGTTCTTCATAGTTATTAACTGGGCTAAGAAAGAGATTTATACTATGCACTATTTGTCCTAGTAATTCTGTATTTAGTAAGGTAATAAATCCATGAAGAAAATCTTCTTTTTGCATACGTTTCATACGATAATGTATCACTTCTTTAGAAGTTTTAAGAGATTTTGCAATACTACTTTCAGAGAATCTTCCGTTATTACTTAATAAATAAAGAATTTTGCGATCAAGCAAATCTAATTCAATTTTTTTGTTTTCTTCGTGAAATTGTCCCACAAATGTCATAAGGTACCTCGGTATACTTAATACGAGTCACCTCTTTATTTTACTATAAGTACTTCTCCTATATTAAATTTGTGTACTTGTTAAAAAAAACATTACATGGTTTTAACTATTTCTTAGATTAAAGGATACTTAGGTTAAAATAACAATGAAACAAATAACATTTAAGACAGGTTTTAATGAAGAAACAAAGGATCTTGAACATCTTCTTGTAGAAGTAAAAGATGTCTTTGATACTCATTTTGGAAAAATAGTTGGTATCTTGCTTACAACTACAGGTCATGTTTATGTCTCTACTTTTGGTGCAGGTTCTCATGAAACACTTGCAACCTGTAAAGCATTTGGTCTTGACTCACTTTATCAGTTAAGGGGTAAAAAACTAGAACTTTATCTTTATGATAAAAATTTAGTAGGGGTGAAATTATATGAAACTCTTTTTCCTGGGGAATATTCTCTTTATTCAGGGGTTGTTTAAATGGGTTTAGAATCTCTTTTAAAAAAGTATCTGCCTCTTGTTTTTTCAGCTACGCTTTCTTGTCAAACACTTCCTCATCAAGAGGTTCCTTCTCTTTCTTTAAGACATCAACAACAAGTACCTTTAATTCTTGATGAATTAAATCAAGATATTCCCCTCTTATTTGGAATTTCAACCCTTGCTACGGGCTTCTCTAATATTTCTCGAGCAAGTGAAAGAGAGAGCAATGATTTTTCAAAAAAAGAATTTATTATTGGTGCACATACAAGTTATACAACTTTAGTTAAAGGTCTTTTATGGCAAGGGAAAAAAGAAAACCCTCTTTTAATTGTAGAACCAGGATATTTAGCAGATTCTTTAGGACATCCAAGCCACAATATGATGAAAATCCTTCAAGATTCTCCTTTAAAAGATTATAACGTCCTTTTTTTAGATCATTCTACAAGTGCACAATTCTTATGTGATAATGGAAACGCAAGCTGGGGAGGGGTTGAAGAAGGATATCTTCTTGAACAAATAACAGAACAAATGCAAGTAGAAGGATATAAAAATATTACACTTTTAGGAATTAGTATGGGGGGTACAGGAGTGATGCATGCATTATATAGAAATCCAACATTATATATTTCTGGATTAGTTTTTTCTCCTGTGACAGATTATACTGATGTTCCTGGAAATTCTTTACGTGAACTTTCAGAACACAGCAACTTTGGAAAAAATTATTTTACTTTTCAAGGATTGATTAATAGCATTGGACTTAAAGAATTAATTTCTGGGTTTTATGAAACAATAGAAAAAGATGAAGCATGTGCTAAAAAATATCAAGATAGAACTCTTGAAGACCTTTTTTGGAATACAAAAAGATATGAAAATAAAGAACTTCTTGAAAAAATCTTTGAACCTTATCTTCATGATCATCTTGTTCCTCATCTCCCTCATTCTGTTCCTGAATATCTTACTTTTTGTGATACAAATAGAATCGCAGAAGCTATAAAAAAACCACTGTATGTCCTTCATGCTCATGATGATGCGGTTGTTTTGAATCATCATTTTTATAGATTTATGCTTGCAGGACATGAGAATAATTTTATTTCTGGTACAATTTTAGCTGATGGGGGACACTGGGGATTTTCTAGCGCATATGGAAGAAATTGGATAGGATGCGTTATAAAAACTTATGTAGACTTTTGGTCAAAGGAGGAATTTAGCATTGACAACCACTGTTTGTAAAAATACTTCTCTTGAAAGAATTATTGGATGTGATCCTGAACAAACTTATTTAGGTGGAGGGTATTTACAAGATATTTGCTCTTTTAAGAAAGTTACTTTTGCTCGTGATCCTTGGAACGTTGAAAGTTCCTTAGAATTTGATTATTCTTTTCTTAAGAATAAACAAGGATTTCATCTTTCTGCTGTAAATATTCAATTTTTAGTTCCTTTTCTTTGTGAGAAATTAGCTGATGTTTATCTCAATCAACAAGGAGAAAAAATTACTTCTTTTGATTTACTTCATACAGAACAAAAATACCAGTCATATATTACAAGTGATGATATTTCATTTCAAATAGCTTTAGAAAAAGCAACAACAGATCAATTAGCTTTTTCTTATAAGATACATACTCTTTCTCGTGAAAATGCATTTGAAGGAACAATGCGTTTTAAAACCATAGTCAACCCAACAGAGGTTCTTTATTCCCCTTATCCTTCTTCATTTGAAAACATTAGGTGTCAAGAAGGATATACTTTAGAGAATATTACTTTTGGAGATCAATGTATTCATGCAGAGATTCATAAAAAACAAACAAATTTGCATTCACCTGATCAGAATTATGATGAACTGTTTCTTACGCCTGCAAGAACTCATGCTGCAGTTGCTCAATTAACAAGAATTCTTTTTTGTCAAAGTTATCAGCTTAAAAGAAATGAAATTATGGATGCTCGTGCAATAAAAGTTATTCATACTTATACTCCTTTAGATAAAAAATTAGATTATCTTCCAATTACCGTTTCTACAACTAAGAAAATTAAAAAATTTAAAAATGAAGGCAATGAATGGGGATTAACGAATATTGATTTTTATTCTAAACCTTATGTAGAAGGGAAACTTTTGATCGCTTGTCCAATTCCTGTTGAGAAATAATCTTTATTCTTCTAAAAGATAATCTGTAAAAATTTTATAATTTTTATTTAAGATTACGTATCAATTAAAATATAAGGTTCAGGATTCACAACTTTTTCTCTTACTTTTACTTGCACATGGACATGAGGATTATTTGCACTTGCGTTTCCAGTGATTCCTACTTTTCCTACAAGAGTAGTAAGATCTATTTTTTGCCCAACTTTTACTGAAATTTCGGAAAGATGAAGGTACGTCACTTCTAATCCTGAATTTATAATATAAGACACTCTCTTTCCATTTCTCCATCTTTTTTTATCTTTAGCAGCAAAAATAACAGTTCCTGCTTCAATAGGATACAACTTTGTTCCAACAGCTGCTGCAAGATCAACTCCTGTGTGTTTTGAAATTCTGAACTTTTTTCCAGATCCTCTTGTTCTTCTTGCACCATATCTATCTTTTTTTCTAAGATGTAGTTTTAAATCTGTAAGATCAATTCTATAAGGATTTTGTTTTTTTGCATTTGGTTTTGGATCTTTTTCTTTTGATGGTTTTGGTGTTGGTTGTTCTGGTTTGGGTTCAGGAGTTTCTACAATATCACGATTGATTAAAGCATCTGGGACAAGAATTTTTTGACCATTATACACTATTTTTTTAATAGGATTTATTTCATCATTTAATACTAAAAGAATATTTATCTTTTCAGGAATATCTAATCCTCCATCCATAAAGCCATCAGCAATAGCCCATAAGGTAGATATTCTTTGATCACCCTCTTCTTCTTCATTTTCTATTTCAAATGTAGAAAATTGATTTTGATCAAAAATTTTTATTAAAGAATGTTTTAAAAGATTTTTAGGAATCCACATATATCTTGGATTATCTTTATCGTACATCAACCTTGCATTTCCATTAAACCACATGATTGTTTGAGTATTTGCTTCTGTTCCTGTGTATAATTGACTCATTAACGCATAACTTACTCCTTCTCTTAAAGGAACTTTTAATGCTACTTCATTTTTTCTTGTTATTGGATTTTTGTATAGTCCGTATTGAATTTTTAACCAGGATCTTGCAGAAGCCTCTGAAGGAATTAATGTTGTTAGCGCTCCCGCAATAAGACCACCTAGAAAACCTCTTCTTGTTATAGGCATAAATTATTTTTGAACTATATTCTATATAAGTCTTTTCATTCTCTTTCTTTTATGGATGCATTAAAAATTTTACCAAGAGAATTAAAGAAAAAGATAGATGCTCAAGAAGATTTCTTTTTACTTGATGTACGAAACAAAACTGAATATGCACTTGCTCATTTAAAAAATGCTACT
>Ga0209515_10002944_pt1 | contig 25052 bp, 19 predicted proteins | sample Subgroupgradi54m_FD_187454 | JGI IMG/M metagenome (GOLD analysis project Ga0209515, IMG submission 187454) | Subsurface groundwater microbial communities from S. Glens Falls, New York, USA - GMW60B uncontaminated upgradient, 5.4 m (SPAdes)... ... | reverse complement strand
CGCTCGGCTGGACGCCGCGCGCCGGAGAGAGCGACGTGGTGCGCGCGCTGCGGGCGCCGCTCGTCTCGCTGGTGGCCACGCTGGGCGAGGACACGCGCCTGGCCGGGCAGGCCCGCAGCCTGGCGCTGGCCTGGCTCTCCGACCGCAAGGTGGCGCCCGCCGACGTCGGCAACGCCGCGCTCACCGTCGCCGCCTACCGCGGCGACGCGGCGCTGTTCGAGCGCGTGCAGGCCGCCGCGCGCGCCACGCCGGTCTACGAGGAGCGCCGCGCCTTCCTGGCCGCGCTGGGACGCTTCACCGATCCGGCCCTGGTCGAGCGTGCGCTCGCCCTCGTGCTCACCGACGAGTTCCTGCCCCGCGAGACGCGCGCCATCCTGACCTCGCTGCTGGCCGACCGGCGCACGCGCCAGCTGGCCTACGACTGGATCAAGACGCACTTCGACACCCTGGTCACCCGGCTGCCGCACGGTGAGGCGGCCTACATCGTGGGTATGGCGAGTGTCTTCTGCGACGAGGCCCACGAAGCCGACGTGCAGGCCTTTTTCGGCCCCCGCGCGGCCCGTTACCCGGCGGGCGAGGTGGGCCTGGCCGAAGCACTGGAAAAGGTCCATTTGTGTCGCAGCTTCCGCGAAGCACAGGCGGTTGGTCTGAATACGCTCCTCGGCAAGCTGTAGTCAGCGAGGCAGGCAGAAATTGAAGGCCGAGAAATCGTCCGTTCATCGCATTATCGCGTCCATGGATCCCGCCCGGCTGTCGGCGTTCGATCTCAACCTGCTCGTCGTACTGGACGTACTGCTCGCCGAACGAAACGTCACCAAGGCCGCGAATCGCCTGGGCCTGAGCCAGCCGGCCGTGAGCAACGCCCTGGCACGCCTGCGTGGCGCGCTCGGCGATCCGCTGCTCGTACGTACCCGCGCGGGCATGGCGCCCACACCGCGCGCGCTCGCCCTGGTCGGCTCATTGCGCGACGCGCTCGACCTCATGGGCAACACGCTCACCGATGCGGAGAGCTTCGACCCCGAGAACGCGCGGCGCACCTTCGTGCTGGCGGCGACCGACTACGTGCAGTTCGTGCTGCTGGGCAAGCTGGTCGCCCGCATCCGGCGCGTCGCTCCCGGGGTCGTGCTCGAGGTGCTGCCGGTGGTGCAGACCTTCCCCTGGCCGCAGCTCGAGGCCGGCTCGATCGACCTGGTGCTGGGTGGCGCGAGCGTGCGCGACACACCGCGCGGCCTGCACCGGCGCCGCCTCTTCCGCGACCGCGTGGTCTGCATCCTGCGCGAAGGCCATCCCTACGCGACCGGCACCCTGACCCTAGAGCGCTACCTGGAGCTGGCCCACATCGAAGCCCTACCCCTGGGTAGCCACGGCCTTGCCGACGAGGTGCTGGCGCAGCTCGGCCCGGGCCGTCAGCGCAAGCTGGCCGTGACCGTGCCGCACTTCCTGGTCGCGCCCTTCATCGTGGTGCAGAGCGACTGCTGCTTCACCCTGGCCGAGCGCATCGCCGTGCCCATGGCAGAGAAGCTGCCGCTCCGGGTGCGCCCGCTGCCCTTCGAGATGCCGAGCGTCAGCATCGGCGCCTACTGGCACGACCGCGTGCACGGCGACGCCGCGCACCGCTGGCTGCGCAGGCTGGTGGCGGAAGTGACCGGCGCGCTCGACGACGAGGACGGCGTCGAGGCCGAGGCGTAGTCCGAGGCGTAGGCGGCGACGCGGCGACGTGAAAATGAGTCTCCTGAAGAGGAATGGGGAGACACTGAGAAACTGAGACCAGAGGAGCCAGGCCAAGAGCCGCCAGCGGTTTTTTTGTGTTGGCGCGTAGGCCACGCGCGCCAACCCAAAAAATCTCTGCCTGATCTCTGCGTCTCAGTGTCTCCCCATTCCTCCTCGGGAGACTCATTTAGCAAGGGACGAGGCGTACCCTCTCATCGTACAGGGCGCCGCCTTCCCCGATGTCGGTGGTCGCGGCGCGTATCAGGGTATTGGCGCTGCGGCCGTCCTTGACGTGGCCGCCCTTGGGCACAAGGGCCACGTCGTTGCGCTGCTCGGGGTCGTGCGCCACGCGAACGTCGAGCGTGCCGATCGCTGACTCGAGGCGGCCGAGGCCGCCGTCGGGAATGCCGGAAGCTGCGTCGGGGTGCACGGTCACCACGGGCAGGCCGGTCTGCTTGCGCGACCACTGCGACGACTGCGCGTCGGCGGTCGAGAGCGACATCAGCCAGAGCGGGAAGTCGGCACGCGCGCCGGCGGTCGCCTCGGCGGGCGGTGCGGAGGTCAGCAGGTTGACCTTGCCGCTCGGCGTGGCGAACTTGCGCCCGGCGAACAGCACCTTGGTGGCGAGCGGGTTGCGCACGTAGCCGGTGTCGATCTTCTCCACCGTGACGCCGTGCGGCGCCAGCTTGGGCGCCACCAGACGCTCCTTCCACTCGCGCGGGGTGCCCGCCATGACCTCGGCGAGGTCCAGGCGCGCGGCCAGGAGCTGCGCGATCTCCAGGTCACTCTTGCAGCCCGGCGGTGGCGCGACCACGGGGCGCGCCGTGCCCAGGTAGTGGTGGCCGTACGCGCCCACGATGTCGTCTTCCTCGAGCAGCGTGGTCGTGGGCAGCACCAGGTGGGCCAGGCGCGCCGTGTCGGTCATGAACGAATCGACCACGACCACGAACTCGCGCGTGCGCAGCGACTCGGCCACGGTGCTGGATTCGGGCAGCATGGCCACCGGGTTGCCCGCGGTGATCCAGACCATGCGCACGGGCGGGTCCTGGGCGGCCAGGAGCTCCGGCCCGAAGAGCGGCTCGCACAGCGTGCGCGGCGCGACCTCGGCGCCCTGGATGAAGCTGACGTCGAAGGCGCCGCGCCGCTTGTAGTAGAAGCTCACGCCGCCGCCGGCGACGCCCAGGTTGCCGGTGATGGCCGCCAGTGCGTCGAGCGCGCGCACGATGGCACCGCCCGCCTTGCGCCGGCCCATGCCCCAGCCGACCAGGATGGCACACGGCTGACCCAGGCCCAGGCGCACCGCCACGCCCAGGGCCTGCTTCTGCGGCACGTCGGCGTCCTTGCACCACTCGGCCACCGAGCGCGACATGGCCAGGGCACGAAACTCGTCCAGGTGGTCGCAGTAGTTCGCTGCCTCCGGATCGATCCAGTCGTGCTCGAAGAGCAGGCGCGCGATGCCCATGGCCAGGGCGAAGTCACCCGCCGGCCGCGGCGCCAGTACCTCGTCGCAGAGCGAGGCGGTCTGGTGGTGCACCGGGTCGATCATGGTCAGGTGCGCGCCGCGCTTGCGCGCCTCGCGCAGCACCGGCAGCGTGTGCGGGCTGGACACGTGCACGTTCTTGCCCCAGATGAGGATGCTCTTCGACTCGAGCAGGTCGTGCAGGTCGTGGCTGTCTTCCTCGCCGAAGTCGGTCATCTGCGCCGCGTCGCCCGCGCCCGAGCAGATGTCGCCGCGCTTGATGGTCACCGGCCCGAACTTCTCGAAGAAGTAGTCTGACAGGTGCTTGAGCAGGCCCAGCGATCCGCCGCTGCGGTAGTGGAAGATGGCCGCGGGGCCCGATTCGGCGCGGATCGTGCGCAGGCGTTGGGCGCACAGGTCGAGCGCCTGGTCCCAGCCGATGGCGGCGAAGCTGCCGTCGGGCTGGCGCAGCATGGGCGAGGTCAGCCGCTCGGGCGAGTACTGCGTGGGCAGGAAGTGACTGGTGCGGTAGCAGAGGAAGCCGCGCGTGATGGGATGGTCCGGGTCACCTTGCAGGCGGGTGACCTTGCCGTCCTCGATCGTGGCGACGATCGAGCAGGCGTCGGGGCAATCGCGGTTGCACGTGGTCTTCCTGACTTCGCGGAGCGCTGTCACTCCGCGAAAGTTAGCAGGAACGGAAGAGCAGGGAAGGGGGAAGCCGAGGCGAGGAGCGAGGAGTTACGGGGTCTCGTTGGAGACCGAGAACGTCGCCTTCTTGCAGGTGAAGCCGATGCCCACCGAGAGCGAGTCCTTCACGCCGTCCTTGCGCGGGTCGAACGTCGTGCCGTTGAACAGGTCGACGTCGGGGGCCAGCAGCGCCTTGATGAGCGTGTTGTTCTTGATCTCGTCGATGGTGATCTGGGCGTCCTTGTTGGTGTCGAAGATGTTGAGGATGGTCTTCGAGGTGTCGCTCCGGCAGATGTGACGCTCGACGTCACAGCTGGTGGCGTCGCCGTTCATGGCCGCCGGGCAGACATCGCCCGCGGCGGCGCACGCCATCGGGTGCATGCCATCCGGACCGTCGTCCTTGATCGAGTTGTTCATGAGCGTCTGGATGCCCGGGATCACCGAGCTGTTGAGCTCATCGTTGGTGATGGCGCCGCCCAGCACGCCGCTGGTGCAGCCGTCGGCGGTGAGGTCACCCTTGATGCGCGCGCCCACCAGCTTGACGCGGATGGGAGTGCCCGTGGTCAGGGACAGGGCGATGGTGACGTTGCCCGGGCCACCCTCGAAGTGACCGCCGGCGATGCTGCCCTTCAGGATGCCATCGGTCGGGCTGGTCCCGTCGACCATCATGACGTCGGTGCCGTCGTACTTGGGCGGAGTGGCGGTCGGCGCGCCCAGGAGGACCTTCCAGCCCGCGGCGGCGGCGGCGCTCAGGCTGGTCGCCTGCACCGAGTGGAGCAGGACCAGGCGGCCGGCCACGACGCTGTCGGTGACGGCCTTCTGGATGTCGACGTTCTGCTGCTTGAGGGCGGAGAGAATGCCACCCAGCGCGTTGTCGGGGCGGTTGGCGTCGTCGCCGTCGATGTTGAGGCCGAAGTCACGCGTCTGGGCGCTGCTCTGCGGGACGCTGATCGTGTCGTTGGTGTAGTGGCTGTAGGCACCCATGATGGGGCCGTCGCCGCCGGCATCAGGCGTGGCGGCCGGACCGCCATCGTCGCCACAGGCGAGCAGGGGAAGCGTGGCCAAGGCGAGCAGTGCAATAGTCGAGGAACTCTTTACAACAAAGCGCTTCATGGTTCTTCCTCACCCGGATGGTTTTGGCGAACGTTACAGAGATACATTCTGGCAATCAAGTGGTCAGACCTGGCCGAATGTGACCACCCGTTGATTTGGGTGGGAGATGTGGGTCAGGCGAAAAGGCCGGGCACGAAAAGCAAGAGTGCACCGACGAGAGCGAGTGCGATTGCGAGCGGCGCGAGCATCGCAAACCCCACATCGCGCGGGCGCTTTTCCTCGAATACCCCGCGAATCGCGCGAACCGCGCCAGCGGCGCCGAGCACGAGCGAGAGAAGGCCCAGCAGGCGCACTAGATGTAGGCGAGCCACTCCGGGTAGCGCGCGCGCTCACCCTTCACGGCGTCGAAGAAGGCCTCCTGCACGCGCTTGGTGATCGGGCCGCATTCGCCCGCGCCCACCTTGCGATGGTCGATCTCGCGCACCGGCGTGACCTCGGCCGCGGTACCGCACATGAAGACCTCGTCGGCGCACCACAGCTCGTCGCGGGTGAAGGTCTGCTCGCGCACCTCGACGCCCAGGTCGCGGCTGATGCGCAGGACGCTGTCGCGGGTGATGCCGGCCAGGATGGGCGAGGACAGCGGCGCGGTGTAGATCACGCCGCGCCTGACCATGAACACGTTCTCGCCCGTGGCCTCGGCGACGAGGCCGTTGCAGTCGAGCATGATGGCCTCGTCGAAGCCCTGCTTGATGGCGTCGCGCTTGGCCAGGATCGAGGTCACGTACTGGCCGCAGATCTTGCCCTTCGACATGAACGAGTCGACGGCGGAGCGGCGGAACGCCGACACCTTCACGCGCACACCCTTCTTGAGCCCCTCGTCGCCCAGGTAGGCGCCCCACTCGTAGGCGGCCACGATGGTGCGCACGGGCGGCTCGAGCGAGCCCAGGCCCATGGCGCCGTAGCCCAGGTACACGAGCGGCCGCAGGTAGGCGGCCTCCAGCTTGTTCTCGCGCAGCACCTGCTTGCACGCTTCGATGACCTGGGCGCGCGTGAAGGGCAGGTCGATGGTACAGATGTGGCAGCTGTCGAACAGCCGGTCGATGTGCTCCTGCAGGCGGAAGATGGCGGTCTTGCCGTCGGCGCGCTTGTACGCGCGGATGCCTTCGAAGGCGCCCAGGCCGTAGTGCAGCGTGTGGGCAAGCACGTGGTCGTGGGCGTCGTCCCACGGGATGGTCTTGCCGTCGACCCAGATCTTCTCGACCTTCTTGATGAGCGCCATGAGGCCAAACGTACGGGGCGGGGCTATCTACCGTCAAGTACAGCGGGAGCGCAGCACGGACGACACAGAAGAGGCCGAGCTGGCGTCCCTGGCGACCTGGCGGTCCATCCGGGTCAGCGGCTTCGCTTCATGTGAATGAGGCGCAGCTCGCGCAGCGCATCCGCCGAGTCGGGGTTGCACTGCACGGCCTTCTCCAGCTCGGGCTCGGCCAGGTCGGCGCGGTCGATGGCCGCGTAGACCAGCCCGCGGTAGAGGTGCGGCTGCTCGAGCACGGGCGAGAGCTCGCAGGCGGCCTCCAGGATGGGCAGGGCCGACTCGGCGGCGCGCTGGTTGGCGCCGCGCGCGCAGAAGGTCGCCCAGCCCAGGAGCGCGTGGTAGAGGCCCATGTCGGGGCGCAGCTCGACGGCATGCACGAGCGCGAGCTCGGCCTGGTCGTAGAGGCGCGTGCCCAGGTGCAGCTCGGCCTCGTGGTAGAGCTTGTCGGCGGCCAGCGCGCGCGCCGCCGGGTCCGACGAGGGCGTGGTCGGGCTGGTGGCATCGTCGATCATCTGGCCGACGGGCGGCAAGGGCGCCGGCTCGCTCGGGCGCCGGGCCGCGCGCAGCCGCTTGCGCTGCCTGGGATCGAGCAGCTCGCGGTGCGCGCTGGCCACCAGCTCGAAGGCCTCCTTGGCCAGGGCCATGGTGCCCTCGGGCCGGCCGCGGAAGCGGTCGGGGTGCAGCTCGCGCAAGAGGTGCCCGTAGGCGCGCTCGATGTCGCCGTCGGTGGCGGAGGGCTCGATGGCGAGCACGTGGAAGGCGTCGCGGCCGCGCTTGTCGGCCAGCAGCGCGGCCAGGTCGGCGTCGGAGTAGGCGTTGGCCATGGCCGTGCCGCCCGAGGCCTCGAAGCTGCGCATGCCGGGGATGGTGTCGCCGCCCAGCATCTCCTCGGGCACGGCCTCGGGCGGCGAGGTCACGCGCCGGCCCCGCTGCGGGGTCAGCGTGATGATGCCCATGGACTCGAGCGCGAGCGTGAGCGCCATGGCCCCGTGCGCGTCCAGGCCGGGCGGGGGCGCTTCCAGCACCTGCCCGAGCGTGCGCGTGCCGTCCATGAGCCGGACCAGCTCGCGCTCGGCCGCCGACAGGTCGAGATCCTGGAAGCGTCGCTCCGGCTCGGCGGCGAGCGCCGCATACTGCTCGTACGATCCGCGCAGCGCCGCGCTCAGGCGATCGTGGTGGTAGGCGCGCCGGATGCCCTCGAGCACGATCTGCGCCGCCGACATCTCCAGGCCGATGACGTCGCCGGGCATCTGCACGTCGTCGCGGAAGACGTACTCGCCCTCGGGCCAGTCGAAGATGTCGAACAGCTTGACCTGCAGCTGCAGCTCCAGCCCGAAGCGCAGGTTGTGGGGCGAGATCACGCCCATCTCGATGAGCACCGAGCCCTGCTGCCGCTTCTGCTGCTTCATGCGGCGCACCGACTCCTCGCACTCACCCTCGGTGATCATGCGCTCGCGCACCAGCACGCGGCCGAGGCACTCGTCGAGCACGTTGCTCTTGATGAAGGTCGGGTGCCCGGCGGAGAAGTAGATGATCTTCTTGATCTTGTCGCGCAGGAGGAAGAGCCCGCCCGAGCGCTTCTCCTGGTGCAGCCGGGCCAAAAGGCGCGGGAACGACAGCCGCTTCAGGTTGCCGCGCAGATCCGACTCCTCGTCGGTGGCGGCGCGCGAGTCGCGCTCGACGTCGCGCTTCTCCTGGCGCTGCCGCTCGTCGACCAGCTCGCCTGTGCGCAGCGGCTTGGCGGGCGCCGCGGGCGCGGACGCGGGCAGGCCGGCGAAGTGCGCGCGCAGGAGCTCGACCAGGCGCTCCGAGTCGACCGGCTTGTCCAGGTAGTCGATGAGGCCGTACTGGGCGATGGCCTCGGCGCGGTGGCGCGGCCCGCGGTAGATCCCCGTCAGCATGACGATGCCGACGGATTTCCCCTGCGGCAGGTCGCGGATGCGCTCGGCCACCTGGAAGCCGTTGATCACCGGGATGAGGATGTCGAGCACCACCGCGTCGAAGTGGCGGCGCTCGAACGAGCGCAGCGCCCAGTCGCCGTCGCGCTCGCTGATGACGCGCCAGCCCTCGCGCTCGAAGCGCTCGCTGACGAAGCGCTGGATCTCACGGTCGTCGTCGACGACCAGGATGGTGCGTGGCGTGCGCTCGTCGGTGATGTCGGCGTCGCCGTCGCCGTCGTTCGCGCTCACGATGTCGACGCTCCCGCGCCGAGAAGCTTGACGTAACAGGCACGCACGTCTCTTGTCCAGACGAGGTACGCGCGCTCGAGCGCGCCAGCGGATGAGAGTCCCATTCGACGGGCAAGCTTGACCAGCTCGGGGCCTTGCGGCAATTCATGGATCGCACGGTCGTGCACGATGCGCATGCGGTGCTCCAGCTTGCGCAGGAAGCGCCAGCCGCCCACCATGACGTCGCGCACGCCCGGATCGATGACCCCGGCGGCGGCCCCGGCCTCGAGCGCCGCGACCGTGCCGCGCACGCGCAGGGCCGGATGCGCGCCGCCGTGGGCGAGCTGCAGGTACTGCGCGGCGAACTCGATGTCGATGAGCCCGCCGCGTCCGGCCTTGATGTCGTAGGCGCCGGGCGTCTCGTGCGCCAGCTCCTTCTCGATGCGTGCGCGCATGGCCGCGATGTCCTCGGCCAGGCCGGGCGGGGCGGCGCGCGAGAAGGTCACGTCGCGCGCGTGATCCTCGACCAGACGGCCGAGCGCGGCGTCGCCGGCGACCGCGCGCAGCTTGATGAGCGCCTGCCGCTCCCACAGCTGCGACGAGTCGTCGTGGTACTGCTTCCAGCCGGCGAAGCTGGACACCAGCGTGCCCTGCCGGCCCGACGGGCGCAGGCGCGTGTCGACCTCGTAGAGGCGGCCGGCCTCCATGTGCGCGGCCAGCGCGTTGGTGAGTCGCTGGGCCAGACGCGTGGCCAGCTCGTGGTCCTCGAGCTCGCCCTCGTAGACGAACACCAGGTCGAGGTCGGCGGCGTAGCCCAGCTCGCGCGCGCCCAGCTTGCCCAGGCCGAGCACGGCCATGCGCGGCACGCGCCCGTAGCGCGTCTGCATGGTCCTGGCCACCGAGTCGAGGGTGCGGCGCACGCACGCGTCGGCCAGGTCGGACAGACGCTCGCCCACCTGCACCACGTCCATGGCGCCCGAGATGTCGGCCAGCCCGATGCGCAAGAGCTCCTCATAGCGGACGCGGCGCAGGGCATTCCACACCGCCTCGTCGTCGTCGGGCGGGCACTCGGCCAGACGCTCGTCGAGGCGCGCAGCGATGGCGTCCGCGCCCAGCGCCGGGCCCGACGACTGGCGCAGCAGCAGCCCGTCGATCAGCTCGGGGTGCTCGACGAAGGTGCGGGCCAGGAACGCCGACGTGCCCAGCAGCGAGACCAGGAGGCGCAAGAGCGGCGGGTTCTCGTCGAGCAGGATCCACAGCGCCACGCCGCCCGAGTGGTGCGGCGTGAGATCCGCCAGGTAGGCCAGCGCCTGGTCGGGATCCGGCGACGCGGAGATCTCCTTGAGCAGCGCCGGCGCCAGGCGCGCCGCGGCGGGCGGCGCCGCGGGCGACAGGGGCGAGTGCGGCCGCTTGCGCATGGACTCGAGCGTGAGCAGCGCCTGGCCGGGATCCGAGAAGCCCAGGCTGGCGAGAGCGGCCCGGGTCGCGTCCTCGCCGCGCTCGGGATCGAGCAGCACCGCGATGTCGGGCGGCGGCGGCGTCTCCGAGCCGAGGGTGGCGAAGAGGTGCGCGACCGCCTCGGTGTGCAGGCGCAGGCTGCCCAGGAACTCGCCCGGATCGGCGAAGCCGAGCCGCTGCGCGATGACCTGGATGCGCGCGGCGTCGGCGGGCAGGCGCTGCGTCTGCTGGCCCGACTCGAGCTGCAGGAGGTGCTCGACCTGGCGCAGGAAGCCGTACGCGTCGGCCAGCTGGGCACGCTCGCGCTCGGCGATGAGGCCCGCGAGCAGGAGCTTGTCGAGCGCCTTGCGCGTGGTGCGCTCGCGCAGCGACGCATGCTTGCCGGCATGGATGAGCTGCAGCGCCTGCACGAAGAACTCGACCTCGCGGATGCCGCCCTGGCCGATCTTGACGTCGAAGCCGCCGCCCAGGCGCGCGGTGTCCAGCTCCGCCTTGATCTTGCGGTTCAGCTCGGCGACCTCGCGGATCACGTCGGGCGAGGTGTGGCGCGGGTAGATGAACGGCTCGAGGATGCGCAGCATCTCGTGGCCGACCTGGAGATCGCCCGCCGACGGCCGCGCCTTGAGCCAGGCCTGCCGCTCCCACGGCCGGCCCCAGGCCTCGTAGTAGCGCTCCGCCGAGGGCAGCGAGTTGCAGATGGCGCCGCGCGAGCCCTCCGGGCGCAGGCGCAGGTCGACGCGGAAGACGATGTCGTCCTCGGTGACCTCGCCGATGGCGCGGGTGACGCGCCGGCACAGCTTGTCGAAGTACTCGTGCAGGGACAGGCTGCCCGCGGCGCCTTCGTCCGACGGGTACAGGTAGATCACGTCGACGTCGGAGGCGAAGTTGAGCTCCTGGCCGCCCAGCTTGCCCATGCCGATCACGCACAGGTGCGCACGGTGGTAGGCGCCGTCCTCGCCCAGGTAGAAGGGCTCGCCGTGCTGGCGCGCCAGCTCGGCGTCGTGGAAGGCGAGGGCGGCGTCGAAGGCCACGTCGGCCAGCGCGGCCAGCTCGCGCCCGACCTCCTCGGGCTGGCCCAGGCCGCACTCGCGCGCGCCCAGGCGGATGATCTCCTGCCCGCGCCAGCGGCGCAGGCGCGCGTTGAAGGCCTTGTCGTCGCCGGGCGCGACGTGGCGCAGCGCCTCGTCCAGCTCGGCCGCGAACACCTTGCGCGGCTTGCGCCGGCGCAGGTGCGGGTCGGCGGCGGCGCGCAAGAGCTGGCGCGGGTCGCGCGCGGCCAGCATGGTCAGGTAGGGCGCGTGCGCGCAGGCGATGCGCAGCACTGCCTGGGCGTTGTCGCCCGCGGCCGCCAGCGCGGCGGCGTCGAGGCCGCGCTCGACCAGGAGCTCGAGCCGGCGGCGCGCGTCGTCGGGGTCGGGCGCGAGGCGCAGGGCGTCGCGCAGGTGGTCGAGGGTCTGGGTCATCGCGAGGGCATGGCCGAGAGGCGCGGGCGACCCACCTTAGCACCGCCCGAGACATGATAAGTTGGCGTACTGCATGAGCACTTCACTCACTCCTTCACCAGTGGCCGTCATCCTTGCCGCGGGCCTGGGCACGCGCATGAAATCGGAGACCGTCAAGGTCTTGCACAGGGTGGCCGGCCGGCCACTCGTGTTCTGGCCGGTCGAGCTGGCGCGCGCGGTGGGCGTGCGCCGGATCGTCGCCGTGCTCGGGCACCAGATCGACGCCGTGCGCGCCGCGCTCGACGCACGCTACGGCGCGGGCGCCATCGGCGTGGCCGAGCAGCGCGAGCCCAGGGGCACCGGACATGCGCTGCTGCAGGCGCTGCCCGCGCTCGCCGACGAGCCGGGCGAGGCGCGCGTGGTCGTGCTCTCGGGCGACGTGCCGCTCCTGACCCAGGCCACGGTGCAGAAGCTGCTCGCCTGCGAGGGCCCGGTCGCGGTGGTCACCATGCGTCCGGCCGAGCCGCGCGGCTACGGCCGCATGGTGCGCGACGCCGCTGGCAACCTGCGCAAGATCGTCGAGGAGAAGGACGCCACGCCCGAGGTTCGTGCGCTGCGTGAGGTCAACGCGGGCATCTACGCGTTCCGCCTCGACTTCCTGCGCGAGCACCTGGGCAGCTTGCGCGCCGACAATGCGCAGGGCGAGCTGTACCTGACCGACCTGATCGCGCGCGCCGCCGAGCAGCACGGCGACGTGGCCACGGTCGAGGCGTCGGCGCAGGAGGTCGCCGGCGCCAACGATCGCGTCGATCTGTCCCGGCTCGACGCACTGGCGCGCCAGCTCATCAACGAGCGCTGGATGCGCGAAGGCGTGACCATGGTCGCGCCCGAGAGCGTGTGCATCGAGGCCGACGTGCAAGGCATCGGGCGTGACTGCGAGCTGGGCCCGGGCGTGCAGCTGCGCGGCAGCACGCGCCTGGGCGCGCGCGTGAAGGTCGACGTCGGCTGCGTGATCACCGATTCGACCATCGAGGACGCCGCGTTCTTGAAGCCGTACAGCGTCATCACCGAGTCGCGCATCGGCGCGCGCGCGCAGATCGGGCCGTTCGCCCACTGCCGGCCCGGCTCCGACCTGTCGGAGGACGTGCACATGGGCAACTTCGTCGAGACCAAGAAGGCGCGCCTGGGCCCGGGCGCGAAGGCCAACCACCTGGCCTACCTGGGCGACGCCGAGATCGGCGCCAAGGTCAACGTGGGCGCGGGCACGATCACCTGCAACTACGACGGCAAGAACAAGTTCGTCACCACCATCGAGGACGGCGCGTTCATCGGCTCCGACACGCAGCTGGTCGCGCCGGTCAGGGTGGGCAAGGGCGCCTACGTGGGCGCGGGCACGACCGTGACCAAGGACGTCCCGGCGGGCGCGCTCGCGGTGTCGCGCGCGCCGCAGCAGAACATCGAGGGCTGGGCGGAAAAGAAGGCGAAGAAGGACGCCGCGAACAAGAAGTGACGTTCTTCGAGCAGCTGCGGAACGAGGCGCAGACCGCCGGCTCGCTCTACCTGGTGGGCGCGCTGATCGTGACCATGGCGCTCGTGGGTGGGCTGGCCGCGCGCCACGAACGCAAGCGGGTGCGCGGCATGATCGTGCTGACCGTGCTGCACCTGGTGCTGGTGCCGGTCGTGGTGCTGCTCGAGTACAACAAGATGCCCGAGTCGGCGCGCGGCCTGCGCCTGGCCGAGTACCTGTTCGAGATGCTCGCCGCGGTGGCCATGGCCGGCGCGGTGCTGTTCGTGCTGCTCCTGCCGCGCGTGCGCCTGCCCGCGCCGCGCATCCTGCAGGACGTCATCATGGCGGCCGCGGCGCTGGTGGCTGGCTTCATGGTCGCGTCGCACGCCGGCTTCAATCTGTCCGGGCTCATCGCCACCTCGGCGGTGCTGACGGCGGTGATCGGCTTCGCGCTGCAGGACACGCTGGGCAACGTCATGGGCGGGCTGGCCCTGCAGCTCGACGACAGCCTGCGGCCCGGGGAGTGGATCAAGGTCAACGACATCAGCGGCAAGGTGCGCGAGATCCGCTGGCGCTACACCGCGGTCATGACCCGCAACGGCGAGGTCGTGCTCATCCCCAACGGCGTGCTGATGAAGTCGCAGGTGACGCTGGTCGCGCACGGGCTGCAGCCGGGGCGGTGGCGGCGCTGGGTCCATTTCAACGTCGACTTCCGCTACCAGCCTTCCGATGTCATCGAGGCGGTCGAGTCGGCGCTGCGCTCGGCGCTCATCCCGCACGTGGCCCCCGATCCGCCCGCGCAGTGCGTGCTCATGGACATCGGCGACAGCCAGTGCCGCTACGCCGTGCGCTACTGGTTGACCGATCCGCAGATCGACGACCCGACCGACTCGACCGTGCGCACGCGCATCTTCTTCGCCCTGGCGCGCGCACGCATCAAGCTGTCCATGCCGGCGCACGCCGTGTTCATGACCCAGGACGACGAGGCGCGCGGGCGCGAGAAGGCGACCGAGGAGCTGGAGCGGCAGATGAAGGCGCTGCGCCAGGTCGACGTGCTGCGCTCGCTCGACGACAAGGATCTGCTGCAGCTCGCGGCCGAGCTGCGCTACGCGCCCTTCACGCGCGGCGAGGTGCTGACGCGCCAGGGTGCCGAGGCGCACTGGCTGTACCTCATCGTCGACGGCTCGGTGTCGGTGCGCGTGCGCAACGACGAGACCGGGCAGGAGCGCGAGGTCAACCAGCTGGGCCCGGGGAACTTCTTCGGCGAGATGTCGCTCATGACCGGCGAGCGGCGCACCGCCACCGTGGTCGCTCTCGAGGACGTCGAGTGCTACCGCCTGGGCGCCGACTCCTTCCGCCGCGTCATCGGCCAGCGTCCCGAGCAAGCCGAGGACTTCGCCGAGGTCCTGGCCCAGCGCAAGGCCCTCCTCGAGTCGACCCGTCAGGGCCTCGACGACGACGCCCGCGCCCGCCGCGCCTCGACCCACAAAGAAGACCTCCTCGACCGCATCCGCGGCTTCCTCGGCTTCGACGAATAGGGGACGGTGTTGCCAATTTAACTTTCGCCGGCAAGCCCGCGGAACGACGTGCGCCTTCGTGGACGCGTGTGCGTGAATTCGCCGACTTGCGCACGAAAGTTAATTTGGCAACACCGTCCCCCACATCGGCGCCTGTGATTCGGGGTTCACGCGGATGTGACCAGGATCGCGGAGGGGGATGCGGCGGCATGGGGTTCCGCGTGGTTGCGGGAGTGGAGTGGGCGGCCTGCCACTTGCTCTGCGGGGTGACACCTCCGTCGAGGCAATAAGGGGTCACGAACATGAAGCTCTGGGTATCGGCGACGCTGTCAGCAATTCTGGGTACGGCCACGCTCACGGGCTGCAAGCCGCAGGAGCATGACGTGGAGGCCGTGCGCAGGGCGTTGCCGCAAGCCACCGCGGTGCAGGTGAAGCTGCCCGGCGCGACCGCCGCGAGCGCGCGCGCCCTGGGCGAGCAGGCCAGGTTCTACTCGATCACGCGCGGCGTCTCGGTCGACCTCAACCTGAGCGCGGCGGCGGTGCTCATCATGGTGCGCACCATCGTGGCCTTCCCGGTCACGTCGGTGGAAGGCGACACCTACATCTGGGGCCCGTGGACCGACGCGCTGAATCCGTCGGAGTACCGGCTCAGCGTGAGCGAGAGCGCCGCGGGCGAGTACCACTGGTCGCTCGAAGGCCGCCGCAAGGCCGACGGCGTCAGCGCCGCGTACGAGTCGGTCGTCGCCGGTCTGGCCATCCCCGGCCGCCCGCTGCAGGGGCAGGGCACGTTCACGATGGACTTCGACGTGGCCGAGCGCCTCGACCCGGCCGGCAACAGCGGTCAGGGCCGCATCTCGATCGACTATGACCTCGAGGCGTCGCCCAGGAGCATCGTCATGGACTACGAGCGCACCGAGACGCCGCCCGGCGGCGTCGCCGCCGACGTGACCTTCCACTACGAGTACCGCGAGGCCGCCGACGGCGGCGGCGACTTCGTCTTCGCGGTGCACGGCGATCTCGACGACAACGGTAGCGCCTGGGAAGACCTCGACATCCGCTCGCGCTGGCTGGCCTCGGGCGCGGGTCGCTCCGATGTGAAGGTGGCAGGTGGCGATCTCAAGGCCTCCGTGCTGACCGGCGTCGAGTGCTGGGACACCAGCTTCGGCCGCGTCTTCTGGACCGACTCGCTCGGCTGGCAGCCCGGCGAGGGCGACGCGTCCTCCTGCGCCTTCTGATTCGCTTCCGATTTCGCCGCGGTTTCCGACACCTTCGGCCCGAAAACGCCTGCCTCCATTGACTCTTCCAGAGCCCCCGTGTTACGCAGGCGGGCGTCCGCGCGGAAAACTGACCGAACGGTCACTCAAGGTAGCCGCAGCGGTCGACGACACCACTCAGGAGGCTTCGCCAATGTCCGATGCTGTGCTGCCGAAGAACGCCAAGCACCTGTTCGACGAGCTCGTTCCCGCGGCCCTCGCGAAGTACCCCGAGCGCGCCAAGGAAGTGAACGCGATCTACGGCTTCAAGGTCACCGGCGACGGCGGCGGTGAGTGGACGGTTGACCTGGTCAACGACCCTCCGACCTGTGTCCAGGGCGACACCGGCAAGGCGCAGTGCCAGATCGAGGTCGCGCACGAGGACTTCCTCGCCATGCTCGGCAACCCGCAGCTCGGCATGCAGCTCTACTTCCAGGGCAAGCTGCGCGTGACCGGCGACCCGATGCTGGCGACCAAGCTGCAGAAGCTGTTCGAGATGGCGAAGTAGCAGCCAGAGGTTTCGACACGCCGAAGACGCCGAGAGGCCGAGTCGATCTCGGCGCCTCGGCGTTTCCATTTTCAGCCGCGGAGGTGCCTTCCATGTCCCGTCCGCTCTCCGGCATCCGCGTCCTCGATCTGACGCGGCTCCTGCCCGGTCCGTTCCTGGCCATGGCGCTCTCCGACCTCGGCGCCGACGTCGTCAAGGTCGAGGACCCGCGCCTGGGCGACTACATGCGCCCCATGCCGCCCGCCAAGGGCGGCATCGGCGGACGCTTCCACGCCGTCAACCGCGACAAGCGCTCGCTCGCGCTCGACCTCAAGGCGCCGGCCGGACGCGACGCCTTCCTGCGCCTGGTCGAGCGCGCCGACGTGGTGCTGGAGAGCTTCCGCCCCGGCGTCATGGAGCGCCTCGGCGTCGGCTACGACACGCTGGCCGCGAAGAACCCCAGGCTCGTGCTCGCGTCGATCAGCGGCTACGGCCAGGACGGCCCGTACAAGGAGCGCGCCGGTCACGACCTGAACTACATCGGCCTGGCCGGGCTGCTGGCCATGACCGGCCCACGCGGCGGCGCGCCGCTCATGCCCGGCGTGCCGGTGGCCGACTTCGCCGGCGGTGGCCTGTGGGGCGCCATCGGCGTGCTGGGCGCGCTGGTCGGGCGCGAGCGCAGCGGACGCGGCGCCTGGGTCGACGTCTCCATGACCGAGGGCGCGCTCGCGCTCATGGCCGCCGAGATCGGCAACATGGACTGCGGCGCGCGGCCCACCCGCGGCCAGGACGCGTTGAACGGCGGCCTGGCTTGCTACGGCGTCTACGCCACCCGGGACGGCAAGTACCTGTCCGTCGGCGCGCTCGAGCCCAAGTTCTGGGTCGCCTTCAACCAGGCCATCGGCCGCAAGCCCGACATGTCCGAGCTGGTCTTGCCGCCCGAGGGGCAGGAGCGCGTGCGCGCCGAGGTCCAGGCCATCCTGGCCACGCGTACGCGCGCCGAGTGGGAGGCCGTCTTCGCCAGCGCCGACGCCTGCTGCGAGCCGGTGCTCGAGCTTGACGAGCTGGCCGATCACCCGCAGCATCGCGCGCGCCGCGTCTTCTTCCACGTGACCCACCCGCAGGCGGGCGAGACGCTGCAGGTGCGCACGCCCGTGGGCGAGCCGAGCGCGCGCTCCGCCGCGCCCGCGCTCGGCCAGCACACCGACGCGGTCCTGGGCGAGTACGGCTTCTCTGCCGAGGACATCGCCGCGCTGCGCGCCGCCCGCGCGCTCGGCTGAACCAGCGGCTGAACGAGCGCCGCGCCCACGCGCCGCGTATGCTTGCGCCCAGGTGAGACTCGCGCTGCCGCGCAGCGGCTTGCATATCGAAGGCTCGCGCCTCCGCATCCAGCGGCCGCAGCTGCCGGTGATCGAGCTCGATGCCCGACTGCTCGACGACGTGCAGGCCGAGCAGAACCGCGGCGGCATGGCCATCGCGGTGGGCGTCGCGGCCACCGGCCTGACCGGCGTGGCCGCCGCGCTCCTGGGCGGGCCGGCCATCGCGGTGCCGGCGCTGCTCGGCCTCCTGACCACCGCGCGCGCCGCGCGCTGGTTGACCGGGGACGGCCCGGGGCGGCTCCTGCTCACCCTCGGCAAGCTGCGCGTGGGCCTGCAGATCGCGGACGGACCCACCGCGGCCGCGCGCGCCGCCGCGGCGCTGCAGCCGTGGACGCGGACCGCGCCGCTCGCCCACCCGGTGGCGTACCAGGACCTGCAGCGGCGCCTCGAGGCGGCGCTGGCGCAGCGTCCGCCGCCCGGCGGCGCCGACGAGGACACCATCGCCGTGTCGGTGGGCAACCAGCGCGTGCGCGTCGACGGCGACGAGCTGCGCATCGCCGGCAAGAGCGTGCCCATCGAGACGGTCAGGCAGCTGGCCCAGGTGGGCGACAACCTGCCGCTCGGGCCCAACGTGGCCCTGCAGGCGGCGCTGGCGCTGCTCGTGGTCGCGGCCGAGGAGCGCCGCTTCGCCGTCGAGGATCCCCAGGCGCTGCGCGCGCGCCTGGCCGAGTACGAGCGCTGGAGCGGCCACACGCCCGGCCGCTGAGCCGAGCGCGCGCCCGGCTACTGCGCCAGCACCCGCCCGGCTACTGCGCCAGCACCCGCCCGATGACCAGGCGGAAGTCGTGGATGTCGAACGGCTTCTCCACGAAGGCGTCGCAGCCGGCGTCGAGCGAGGCCTGCGGCTCGTTCTGCAGCACGTTGGCCGAGATGGCCACGATGCGCGTGCGCGCCACCAGCGGGTCGCGGTCACTGCGCAGCCGGCGCGCCACCTCGAAGCCGTTCATGCTGGGGATGTCGAGGTCGACCAGCACCAGCTGCGGCCGCTCCTTGCGCACCAGCTCGAGGCCGGCCTGGCCGTCCTCGACGCCCAGCACGCGGTAGTGCCCGGTCGATTCGAGCACGCGCCTGACCAGGTCGAGGTTGGCCGCGTTGTCCTCGATGTACACGATGGTCTGCACCGTGACGGGCGCCCCAGGAGTCGCCGAAGCCGTGGACATCCTGGCCATCATACCCGCTTCTCGGGTGCTAGAGTGCTGCACGGATGGCTCGCCCCGTCGTCGTGACTCTCGTGATGTTCGTCACGTACCTCGGGCTCGCCGTCGCTCCCGCCGCGGTCGTGGGTGCGCGCGCCGACGAGCCCGCCGCCACCATCGAGGAAGACCCGCGCCAGGCCAACAGCACGCGCGTGGCGGTCGACGATCCCAACTTCGGCCCCACCGTGACCATCGAGCGCATCGAGGTCATCGGCAACGTCATCACCGGCGAGCGGCTCATCCGGCGCGCGCTCCTGGTCAAGGAAGGCGACGCGCTGCGCACCGGCGATCCGCGCCTGCGCAACTCGCGCTTCCGCGTGCTCGCGCTGGGCTACTTCGTCGACGTGCAGGTGCGCCTGGATCGCGGCTCGGCGCGCGGCCAGGTCGTGCTCACCGTCGAGGTGTGGGAGCGCGGTACCATCATCCTGAACCGCATCTTCCTGGGCGCCAGCGAGGCCACGCCGCTGTGGGCCGGCCTCGACATGGGCGACGGCAACTTCCTCGGCACCGGGCTGACCGTGAGCGGCGCATTCGTGGCCGCGCGCGCGCCCGTCTACGAGGGCGGGCGCACCCAGTGGGCCGGGCGCCTGCGCTACGGCGATCCCAGCGTGCTCGGCCTGCCCCTGGGCGTCTCGGCCGCCTTGCTCTACAACCAGGCCAGCGAGCCGGAGCGACGCGAGCTGCCCGTGCTCGACATCGCCGCCGACAGCCCGGAGAACTACGTCGCGGTCAACTACACGCGCATCGGTGGCACCGCCGGGGTCAGCTGGGACGTGACCCGGCAGCTCAGCCTGCTCGCCGACGCGCGCCTCGAGTTCGTCGACTCCGACGCGTCGCGCCTCGACTGGCTGCACGCGGGCAAGACGCGCGTGGCCACGCTGGCGCTGGGCATCGAGCACGACTCGCGCGCCGACCCGGTGCTGCCGCAGTCGGGCGATTATGCCTACCTGGACGTCGAGGCGGGCGGCGCGGCCCTGGGCGGCGACTACGACTTCGCGCGCGTGCACGCACGCTGGCAGCACTGGGTGCCGCTGCGCGAGCGGCATGTGCTGTCGGTGGGCGTGGGCGTGGGCGCCGTCTTCGGTGATCCGCCCGGCTTCGATCTGCTCTATGTGAGCGACTTCGACCGGCTCCTGCCACCGCGTCCGCTCGATCTGTCGGTGTCGACGCAGGGCCCGCTCGACGTCTTCGGGCAGAACTCGGCGGCGCCGCACCTGGGCACGCTGGGCGGCGTGGTCGAGCTGGAGTACCGCTACCGCCTGTTCCGGCGCACGCGCCTGGTCTACGGCGGCGACCTGTTCATGGGCGCGGGGGTGTTCGGCCTGGGCAACCGCCTGGACGGCCAGGACGATCGCGCCTTCGATCTGACCTTCGACGTGGGCGTGCGCCTCGATACCGAGGTGGGCATCTTCGAGGTCTCGTTCGCCAACGCGCTCGGGCGCATCCCCATCTGATGCGCCGGCTACTGGTCGTACTCTTCGTGCTGCTGGCGGGCCCGACGCGGCTCGCGTTCGCCGCCGACGACGACGACGAGAAGAGTGACGTCACCCAGCGCGACTTCCGCTTCGCCGAGAAGGGCAAGTCGATGACCATCTGGGTCGCGTTCACCGACGTGTTCGACCAGCGCCTGCTCGCCGATCTCGACTCGGGCGTGGCCACCACGGTGGTGCTGCGCGCCTACGTCTACCCCGACGCCAAGGACGCGCTGCCGGTGTCGTTCACCAGCGCGACGCTGCGCGTGGTCTACGACATCTGGGAGGAGGTCTACGAGGTCCAGATCGACGACGCGCGCGGCCGGCGCAAGTTCGTCGAGGCCTCGCGCGCCGAGGCGCTCAAGCGCGTGACCACGCTGGTGTGGTTCCCGGTCGCGCCGCTGGCCAAGCTGCCCATCGGCGACTACTTCTTCGTCGGCGTGGTGGTCGAGGTCAACCCGGTCTCGGAGGAGCTGCTCGCCGAGGTGCGCCGCTGGCTGGCGCGCGACGCCGACAAGCAGCGCGTGGCGGGCGAGTCGTCGTTCTTCGGCTCGTTCGTGTCGATCTTCGTCAACCCCAAGGTCGCGGTGGCCGACCGTACGCTCAAGCTGCGCTCGCAGCCGTTCTACCGGACCAAGCGATGAAGCCGCACCGGGTACGACTGGGTCTGCAGGGCAAGGCGGTGGCCGGGCTGCTCACCGTGGCGCTGGTGCCGCTCCTGGTCGCGCTGCTGCTGGTGCGCGAGATCACTGCCGCCGCCGAGCGCGTGGCCGCGGGCGAGGCGGCACGCCTGCAGGAGCCGCTCGAGCGCGCGCGTGACGCCTACCGCGAGGCGGTCTCGGCGCGCAAGGAGGCCTTCCGGGCCCAGGCGGCGCTGGTGGCCACGCGGCCGGAGATCCTGGCCGCGTGCACGGCCGCCGCGCCGGTCGCCCAGGTGCGCGCGCTGCTCGATCAGCTGCTCGCCGCCGATCCGCTGCTGGGCCGCGCGGCGCTCGAGCTCGACGGCGCCGAGCGCGCCGTGGCGGAGAGGCAGTTCGCCGAGCCGATGAAGAACCTCGACGTCGACGTGCCGGTGACCGCGGCCAGCGGCTGCAAGCTGCACCTCACCTATGGCTTCCGCGCCCGCCTGCTGCAGGACCAGCAGGTCATCGCCGAGTCGCTGCGCGAGCAGCGCTTCCTGGCCCGGGTGCACCGCACGCTGCCCAGCTCGTACTGGACCGCGTTCGCGCTGCTCTTCGGCGGCGTGGTCGCGGCGGTGACGGTGATCGCCATCGTGGTGGCGCGGCGCACGTCGCGGCGCATCGCGCGCCTGGCCGAGGTGACCGCGCGCGTCGCCGAGGGCGACCTGGAGGCGCGCGTCGACGTCCCCGGCACCGACGAGCTGGCCGACCTCGGCCAGGCCTTCAACCGCATGCTCGTCGACCTGCGCCGCTCGCGCGCCGAGATCGAGTACCTGCAGAAGATCGGCGCCTGGCAGGAGGTCGCGCGCCGCCTGGCGCACGAGATCAAGAACCCGCTCACGCCCATCCAGCTGGCGGTGCAGCAGCTGGCGTCCAAGTACGCCGGCGACGACCCGCGCTTTCGCAAGATGCTCACCGACGCCAGCGAGATCGTCACCGAGGAGGTCGCCGGGCTGCGCCGCCTGGTCGACGCCTTCTCCGGCTTCGCCAAGCTGCCGCGCGTCGAGCCGCAGAAGCTCGACCTGGCCGTGGTCATCGACGACGTCGCGCGCGACGCACCGACGGTGGAGCTGGAGCGCCCCAGCTCACCCGTGCTGATCGCCGGGGATCGGATGCTGCTCAAGCGCGCGCTGGTCAACCTGGTCGACAACGCGCGCGAGGCGGGCGCGAAGCACGTGCGCGTGGCCTGGAGCGAGGCCGCAGGCGGCGCGCGCGTCGTCGTCGACGACGACGGCCCGGGCGTGCCCGCCGACGTGGCCGGGCGCATCTTCGATCCCTACGTGACCACCAAGGACCACGGCACGGGCCTGGGGCTCGCCATCGTCAAGAAGACGCTGCTCGAGCACGGCGGCGACGTGGTCCTCGACCAGACACGTTCACCGCTCGGCGGCGCGCGCTTCGTGCTGACCATCCCGCGCGGCGCGGAGGCCTGATCTGTCGCAGCCCGGCTACGTCCGGTGCGTCAAGCGGTCGCCCGCCGGCCGCGCGCGATCCGTTCGATCGCGTCCTTCTTGGCCAGCTTGAGCTTCTTCAGCTCCGCTCGCTCGATCTGCTCGGACGATGTCAGGGATTTGTGCCCGTCGAGCTCTGCGAGTCTCAGTTCCAGCGCCCTGTGTTCGGCGCGCAATACTTCCACCAGCTGCTCCGCGTCTCGCTCTTGCGGCATCCACCATCCTCGAAGAGGTTTCATTCACGGTAGCGCCGGCCATAGCGAGCGGCAATGGGGCGCAGACGAAAAAAGTGTTTGTGTCACGTAGGTTTCTTCAACGAGGCGGAAATTTTACTTCCGCCTCGGCGAGCCGGATGTAGGCAGGCGTCGCCGTCCCCAGCTCGTCGCCCGCGCCGGCCTTGAAGCGCGCCCGGGCGATGCGCCCCACGGCCGCGCCGTGCGGCGTGGCGCTCGCGCCCGCGGGCACGCTGCCGATCCCGGCGAAGATCTCCGGCGCGACCGGCACGCCGTCGCCCACCAGCGCGACGGGCGCACCCGCGGCGCGCTCGCGCACCAGCTGCACGATGGCCGCGGGCGTGAACACGGCCTCCTCGATGAGCGGCTCGGGCGCGTCGTCCCCGCGCAGGCGGAACAGCCCGGCGTAGACCTCGCCGCGGCGCGCGTCCATGAGCGAGAGGACCAGGCCGCCGGGTGCTAGCGCCTCGGCCTCGAGCGCGAGCGCGGCCAGCGACGAGACCGCGAGCAGCGGCTTGCCCAGCGCGAAGCACAGGCCCTTGGCGGTGGCCAGGCCGATGCGCAGCCCGGTGAACGACCCGGGGCCGGCGCCGCAGGCGAGCAGGTCGAGCTGCGCGGGCGTGAGGCCGGCGGCACGCAGCACCTCGTCGATGAGCGGCAGGAGCGCCTCGGAGTGCTGCGTGGTCGCCGCCTGATTCTCGACCACGACACGATCGTCGTCGAGCACGGCGGCGGAGGCGGTGAGGGTCGAGGTATCGATGGCGAGCAGCCAGGTCATTTGGTCACTTCGACTCACTGCAGGACGTAGCGGAGCAGATCGTTGCGCAGCGCGAGCAACGTCATGGACACCAGCACGACCAGGCCGACCACCAGCGCCGCCTCGCGCACGCGCGGCGCGACCACGCGCCGCGACGCGCCTTCGAGCGCGAACATGACCAGGTGGCCACCGTCGAGCACGGGGATGGGCAGGAGGTTGAGCAGGCCCAGGTTGACCGAGATGAGCGCGATCATGAGCAGGAAGTAGTCCCAGCCCTTTTGCCCCGACACCGACGCGATCCGGTACATCATGATGGGGCCGCCCACGCCCTCGCGCGGCGCCTCGCCGGCCAGCAGCGAGGCGAAGCCGCCCGCGACCTCGGCGATGGTGCGGCCGGTGCGCGACCAGGCGTGCCCGGCCGCGTACAGCACGCGCCCGTCGATGGGCACCATCTGCCCGGCGCCGGCGCGGAAGTCGTTGAGCGCGCCGAAGACCAGCTGCTCCTGGTCGTGGCCGTACTCGTCGCGCACCACGCGGCGTTGCTGGCGCAGCCTGGCCGAGAGCTGCACTGCGCCGCCCGAGGGTGCGGCGCGCCGCCAGGTGAGCTCGTGCTCGCGGTCGGGCTCGGCCTGCAGCGCCTGATCGAAGCGCAGCCAGCTGGTGATGGGCGCGCCGTCGAGGGCGGCGATGAGATCGCCGCGCTGCAGGCCTGCGTGCTCGGCAGGCGAGCCGGGCTCGACCTCGGCGACGAAGAACTCGGCCGAGGCCAGGCCGGTGTCGACGCTCTGCCGGCCGTCGTCGGCGACGTGGAAGTCGGGTACGACGTCGGCGAGCTCGGCGTCGTGCACGCGGATGTCGGCGAAGCCGACCGGCGCGCGCGTGGGCCTGAGGTAGGCGAGGGGGATGCGCCGGGTGTGGCGGCGCAGACGATCCGCGAGCACGGTCCAGCTGTCGACCGGCTCGCCGTCGACGGAGATGATGAGGTCGCCGGTGCGCAGGCCGGCGCGCGCCGCGGGCGAGCCCGGCTCGAGGATGCCCACGCGCGGCGGCAGGGGCGCCTGGGTCACGCCGATGAGGCCCTGCTCGCGCGCGGTGCCGCTGCGCTTGCGCATGACGAAGCGGCGCGGCGTGACGTAGGTGGAGACCTCCTCACCCGCGCGTGCGAGGGTCACGCGCACCGCCTGCTCGGCGTGGCCGTCGATGTAGGCCTCGAAGGCTTCCCAGGTGTGCACGCCCTTGCCGTCGACCGAGAGCACGCGGTCGCCCGGGCGCAGGCCAGCTGCAGCCGCCGGGCTGTCGGGCAGCACGTCACCGACGGTGGCCGCGGGCACCTCGGTGTGGCCGAGAAAGAAGAAGAAGTAGATGAACAGGGGCATGACCAGGTTGGCGGCCGGGCCCGCGAACACGACGATGAGCCGCTGCCAGATGGGGCGGGCGTGGAAGGCCAGGTGGCGCTCGTCGGCGGGAACGTCGTCGGAGGGGTCCTCGCCGAGCAGGCGCACGTAGCCGCCGAGCGGCACCGCACCGACGCGATACTCGGTGCCGCGCACGACCAGGCGCACGAGCGTCGGGCCGAAGCCGAGCGACAGGCGCAGCACCTGGATGCCGAGCGCGCGCGCAGCGGTGAAGTGGCCGAGCTCGTGCACAGCGACCAGCACACCCACGAGCAAGAGGAAGTACACCACCGACATTTGCGTCGGCCATCTGACCAGAAGAACCGGGTAAGACAAGCCTTTTCGACGGCATGCGGGACCCGGGTGCTATAGTTGGGACGCATGGCGATCGATCGGGCACATAAGAACCAGGAGCCCGACATCGAGGAGGTCCT
>Ga0209515_10002943_pt1 | contig 25054 bp, 36 predicted proteins | sample Subgroupgradi54m_FD_187454 | JGI IMG/M metagenome (GOLD analysis project Ga0209515, IMG submission 187454) | Subsurface groundwater microbial communities from S. Glens Falls, New York, USA - GMW60B uncontaminated upgradient, 5.4 m (SPAdes)... ... | reverse complement strand
GTATATGATCAAATATTACCAATTTTCCTGGAAGTGTTAATAAAGCATCAGGCAGGTTTTTACAGCTCTCAAATTTAAGTTTTGGTTCAACCCATCTGATATTTTCATATCCAAAATAACCAACAAAACCAAGAAAGTTTGCATTGTTGCTGTCGATTATGTTTATGTTATGAAGTAGGTTATTTAATGCAGTAAAAGGATTGTCTTCTAGTTGAATTTTTTCAGAGTTATCTTTATCCAATTTTATTTCTAGAGAAGTTTTGTCCTTACTGTTTGTAAAAATCAAAATTGGCTCAGTCCCTATAATAGAATATCTTCCAAGTTTTTCATTTCCTTCAACAGATTCAAGCAAAAAAGAGTAAGGCTTATTTTCGCAGAGTTTGTAAAATGCACTTACAGGTGTATCGAGATCTGCTAGTAGTTCATGATTTACTGACAAAACAAATGAATTGCTATTTTCTTTGTCTTCTGTCTTCGGCTTTTGTGTAAATCGGTTTAATTGCATTTATCTATTGTACAATTTATAAAGTGAAAATAAGATTTAATCGTTTAATAGTCTTTTTCTTGGCAACTGGACTTTTGGTTCTTGCTTTTGAAATATTTCTTCAGCATTATCCGCTTTTAAATGAAAAACCTGCTACTTGGATCCCTATTGTGTTTGGTTCTATTGGTGGAATATTAATTTCATTAATTGTTTTAATTTTCAATAGACTTTCTTATTATTTGTTTTTAATTTTAATGACTATTTCAATATTAGTAGGTACTTTAGGTCTATATTTTCATAACAGGTGGCGTTTTCCTGCTATAAAGGATTTTATCTTTAACAGTAAGCCTTTTGATTTTCAGATTTTAACTACTTATACACCGCTTTTGGCACCGTCAGCATTTGCGGCAATTGGTGTTTTGGGTATAATACTTGCTCTTTATTATCAATGGGGAAATGAAAAGCAATAAAAGGAGATAAGAAATGGCTGAGAAAAAAAAGATAGCAATATTAATAGATCAACTTTATCAGGATTCTGAAGTGACAGAACCAAAAGAAAAAGCAGAAGTCAATGGTTTTGCTGTGGATTTAATAGGTCCAAATATTGATGAAGAATATATTGGAAAAAAAGGCACAAAGTTAAAAGCAAATAAATCAATTGATAAGGCTTCATCAAAAGACTATATTGGACTTGTAATTCCTGGTGGTTGGGCTCCAGATAAAATGCGCATGAATGAAAAGATGGTTAAGTTCATTGAAGAAATAAATGCTAAAAATAAACCAATTGCATGTATTTGTCATGGTGGTTCTATGCTTGTTGAGGCAGATATTGTAAAAGGGAAACATTTAACGTCGTATGCCAGCATTAGAACTGATTTAATTAATGCCGGTGCAAGATGGGCTGATAAAGAGGTGGTTGTAGATGGAAATCTTATTACATCCAGAACACCAGCAGATTTGCCCGCATTTTGTTCTGAGTTTTTAAAAGCTTTGTCTTTGGTTGAGGTATAGTTTCTAGCCGCCACCGACAAAAGCAATGATTTCTAATTCATCACTTTCTGTTAGTGTTGTATTTTCAAAGTCGGACTGTTTAAGTATAGTTCTGTTTAACTCTATAACAACTCTGTCTTTGTTTAGTTTATAAGTTTCAAGCAGATTTAAAATAGAAATATTTTGAGGTATTGATTTGTTTTCCCCATTAACTTTAATTAAGATATTGGAAGTGCTTGAATTAGTTTTCATTTTCTTGTTTCCTGTTGCTCTTGTTACTTCAATTACTGTTACAGGGATTTTAACTTATCTTGGAGTAGTGGTTTTTGTCTTTCTTCTTATTCTAAAGCAAAAGAATAAGGTTATAGAGCAGTATTTCTTTAATTTTAATCAACTTCATATTGCTTTTTTAATTTATATATTTGCTTTTACCTTAACCAAATTTATAAATTCTGGGCTTAAAAGTGGGCTTAATATCTGTTTTAGTTCTTGTCAGGATTATTTTGTGTTTTTGTGGGTACTTTTTTTTGTTGCCAAAGGTTATAAAAATCAGAAAACAATAAACTATGCAATTTTAACAGCAGCAATAATTTCTATTTTATACGGGATGCTTCAGTTGTTTCATTTAGATATTTTTCATAGGCAGGTAAATATTGAGAGACTGTCGGGATTTCATAAAAATCCATATTCATATGGAGGACAACTTATAATTTTTTTATTCTTTTTGTTAAGTTGTTGCAAAGATAAATTTAATAATATTCCAAGGCTTATACTCTTTGCCTTATGTTTTATTTGTTTATTAAATACATCAGAGCGTGCGGTTATCCTTGGGGTTATTTTAGGTGCTATATTATATTTTTCACTAGAAAGAATTAAAGTCAATGAATTACCCCAGATTGCTTTTATCTTTCTTGTTCCGATTTTTCTTACATATTTGCTTAACAGTAAAGTCATAAAGAGAATTAAAAGAACTATATTGCCTGCAAGTGGTGATAAGCAAAATATTAGACTAAAATTATGGGGTATAGCCTTTGCTGTTTGGAAAAGAAATATGCTTTTTGGTGCTGGTAATTTTCCAACAGTTTATCGTGAGGCAGTAAGTGGTTTTCCTATGAAAGCACTTACGCATGCTCATAACACATATTTGCAGATATTGGTTACTAATGGAATTATTGGTATGCTGGCATTTTTAAATTTGTTTTTGTGTATGATTCGAATTTTGATAGCGAATTTAAAAACGAGTAAGTATTCTGCTTGTTTTTTAGCCATATTGCTTTCTTTCTTTGTGGAAGGATTCTTTGAGTATTTTTGGGGTGATAGTGAGGTTAAATATGCTTTGCTTTATTTTGTAGGTTTTGCTTTTGGTTCATTGTTGGAATCTAATACAAAAGAATGTAAAATATAAAGGGCAAAATAAATGAACTTACAAGTTAACATTTCTTTGAAGAAAACAATTTGCATATTTTTATGTTTTTGCTTTTTGATTTCCTTCTTGCCAGTTTCTAATGCTGTAGAGCCAGAGCTTGCTAAAGAAGACAATGTCATTCAACAAGACAATAAGGATTTAGGTAATAAAGCAGTTGAAGAAGAATCAACTCTTGATACTTCTGAGGCTGAGCCGAATGACTTAAATAAGCAGAATAAAAGTGAAGAGCATGGATTAATTGATGAATCAAATACTGAGTTGAATTATATTGATCCTCAAAGTCCTACCCTTTTAAAAGGTTATGTAAGCAAGATACCGAGCGGTACAAAGCTACGAATTATTTTAGAAACTCAGATAGATGAAATATATAGCATGGTTGATGATGAAATTATTGGAAGAATATCTGAGGATGTTGCAGTAGATGGAGAGGTTGTTGTTCCTGCAGGCAGTACGGTGACTGGAAAAATTTCTGAGATAAATCCTGCAAAAAGACTTCATAAAGCAGGCACTGTTAGAATAGAATTTAAAAATCTTACTGTGCCAGATGGGCGTCAGGCTCCAATTGTTGCAGGTGTGTTAAGTAGAAGCGGTTTGTTAAAGGGGAAATATACAAAAAAAACTGCTTTAATTTCTGGAGCAACAGTTTTAGCTCCTGCAGCAGCAGGGCTTGGTGCTGGTTTAGTTGCTAATGGAAGTGCTGTAGGTGCTGGTGTAGGTGTTTTAGTTGGAGCTCTACTTGGTTTAGGCTTGTTTGCTTTTCAAAGAGGAAATATGATTAATATTATGTCGGGAGATGAAATGGACATAGAGTTAATAGAGGAAGCAAAAGTCCCAAAAGCTGGAAGTGAAACAATTAATAATACAGAGAAAATTTTTCATAATGATTCGGATATTATGGTAATGGAAGAGCAGCCAAATCCTGAGATTAATGAAATTGATTTTTCTGCACCTGCTCTTGATCAAAATAAATAAATTGTACAAAATGGAGTGATTGGTAAATGGTTCTAAAAAAAAGTGAAACAGCTAAAACCTCAAATCAGCCTGCCAATAATGCACAGACAGAATCTTCAGATATAAACACTGAAAATCCTCTTCAAAATCTGACTTTTGCAAATATTGAACAGCTTAGAAAAGCTTCTAAAGAAGCAACATATAGAAATCTTTTATTGTCTGTAATTATTATTATTTTTATGACGGCAAGTGTTTTACTAAACAAAACATTACTTGAAAAATGTGATCCGAAAATCTTTAATGTTGCTTCATCTTGTGTGCAGTATTCTAAAAATTTAGTTTTTTCATCAAAACAATTTCTATCTGAGCAAATAAATAAGCCATATATACTAACTATTGGTGAGTACGGAGAACTCTCTCTTGCAAAAGAAGAAGCTATAAAACTATTGCCTGAACTTAAGCAGATTGATATAAAAAAACTTGATAATGGAATGTATACTTTTCAGATAGAAAGATTCCCATCTAAGAAACAAGCTTATGCTTATGCAGGCAAATATATAAAAAACGGTTTTAACTCAGTACATGTACGTTACTTGCCAAATCAATAACTTTTGAAAACTCTTCAAATTTTAAACTGCTTCCACCTACTAACCCACCATCAATATCAGGATATTTTATGTGTTCATTGAAATTGTCGGATTTTATGCTTCCGCCATAAAGTATACGAATTTTATTTGATATTTCAGCTGTACTTAAGTCTTTAATTGTGTTTCTAATCATTTGTATTATTTTATTTGCATCATCTCCGCTGCAAATTTTTCCTGTTCCTATAGCCCATATTGGTTCGTAAGCAATGATTAGTTTTTCAATATCTTCCTTGCTCAGATCTTTTATTCCTTCTATTATTTGTTTCTTTACCCAATTTTCAGCTTGTCCTTGTTCTCTTGTTTTTAAATCTTCTCCAACACAAAAAACAGGAGTCAAGCCATGTTTAATTGCAGATTTTATTTTTAAGTTGACATCAGTATTGCTTTCATTAAAATACTGTCTTCTTTCGCTGTGTCCTATTATTACTAAATCTATCTGCAATTCTGTAAGCATTGATGGTGATATTTCACCGGTGTATGCACCTTCTTCTTTGTAAAACATATTTTGTGAGCCAACTTTAATGTTTGAATCTTTCAAGATGTTAACAAGTGTTAAGAGGTAAACATAGGGAGGGCAAATTGCAATATCAACTGAATTAGTTGCTTTGTATTTATTTTTTAGTTTAAAACTTAAATCTTGAGCTGCTGTATGGCTAAGATTCATTTTCCAGTTGCCAATTATAATTTTTTTTCTCATATATTTTTTCCTCCTCGCTATTATATAATATTGAACTAGCAAAAAAGTGAAAAGTTATAACAAAATTAGGCTAAACAGTATTATAAGAGATTTATCTTGTTTCTTAGAAAAGGAATACTCGTCCCAATTTAAAAATCTAACTGCAAAAGAAGACAGGCATTTATTTTTCCTGGCTAAAATACTTACGCAACTAAAACAAGTTCATAGAGAAGAAACAAATCAGGAAAAAGTAATTGTATTTCCAAAACTTGAAGAGTTGAAAAAATAACTTTTTCAGTAGGCTCTAAAATCTTTGAGTTGATTTCTCTAAATTAAGTTGATGATTTATAGCATTAAGTACTAGCTCAGGCTTTATATTTAGACATTCTGGCTTTGAGCAGGATTCTTTACGAACATCAAATAAACATGGCCGACATTCAAGATTTTCATAGTACACGGGTAGAAATCTTGGATCATTTGGTAAAAGCTTTTTAGGATCTGTAGGACCAAAAAAAGCAACCAGTTTTTTGCCAAGAGCAACTGCAATATGCATTGGTGCAGAATCAACGCAAACCAAAAGATCTGAAGTACTTATTAAGGCTGCAAGTTTATCAATGCTAATGTCCAATGAACTTAAGTCAAAATAATTTTTTGGTCTTGCAAAGAAACTTAGTTTTTTGTGAATCTCTGCAATTGTATCCAAATCATCTCTGCCTCCAAGAAGGATTACCGTATTGTCTTGATTCTCAAGTAGTTTTTCAATAAGCACTGCCCAGTTTTTTGGAGCCCAGTTCTTAAGAATATTTTTTCTAATGCTAAGGTTGCTTACTCCTGGATGAATAAAAATCTTTTTTGCATAGTACCTGTCTTTTATTCTTGGATTAAGAGTTTCTCTTGCCCATTGAATTACCTCTAAGTTTAGTTTAATTTCTGGGATTAAATCATTTTTTTTAATAATGTTTCCTACTTCAGGAATAGCTGGAACTAGCATCTCGGCAAACATATTGCAGGCATATTGTTTCGTGTTGAGCTTAATGTCATGAGTGAGAAAAAGTTTACTGAATATTCCTTTGTGAAACCCAATTTTTTCTTCAGCATCACTTAGAGCTGCAACCATATTTGCTTTATAAGAAGCACCTGTCAAAAAAAGATATTTGTATTTTTGTCTTCTGATTAATTCTCTTAGTTGAAGAATATCAATATTTTGATTTTTAAAATCAAACTCTCTTACCCTTCTGTATAAATTGGTGAGTTCTTTTATGCAGGCACTTCTTGGTTCAGTAATTAAATCTATTTCAGAATTTAGAAATCTTTCTTTTAAGAGAGATACTGTGGGTAAAAGTAATATTTGATCTCCAATACCTCCTGGATTTATAAACAGTGCTCTCATTTTGTTCAGTCAATTCCTTTCACTAAACTAGTTTTACTGAATAGAGTAAATAAAACTTTCTACTAAGAGTACACTTGTATCTCATTTACGAAATTAGACAATATTGAGTTATCATGAGTGCCAATACGTATGCAAAAATCGCGTCTTACTTGTTTAAGGTAGCATAGTTTTGTGTTGTTAAAGTGTATGCCTAAACAAATAAAAAATACCGTTGACCAAAGTATCATTGATGGGTAGAATTAACGTTTGCATCTTTAAATATGGTTGCACAAACAAAAATAATTAAATCTGATTACAAAAAATGCCGAAAACTAGCACACAAAATTCTAATGAAAAAAGCAAGGATTCTAAGCTCCCAGGAGTATTTAAAAATCTAACTCCTAATGTCCATTTATTACATTTATCGGTTTTAAGACAATTAAATAATAAAAGAGCAGGTACAGCTTCTACAAAGACCAAGGCTGAAGTCCGTGGTGGTGGAAAGAAACCATGGAAGCAAAAAGGTACTGGTAGAGCAAGAGCAGGATCTTCAAGGTCTCCATTATGGGTTGGCGGAGGTATTACCTTTGGACCAAAGCCAAGATCATTTAGAAGTGAATTACCTAAAAAAGCTAGAAATCTTGCAATAGCTCAAGCTCTTTTAGCTAAAGAGAAAGATCTTGAAATAATAAAAAAATTGCCTGAGATAAAAGAGCCAAAAACAAAAGAATTTAAAGCAGCAATTAAATTAATTACATCCCTGAAATCTCCAGCAGTTTTTATTGCAGATTCACATGATTCTGGATTTGCAAATGTAAAACGTGCTGCATCTAACCTTCCTGACATTATGGTTAAAGATCAACAATTTGTTGGTCCTTTTGATATTTTAAGAGCTAATTCAGTATTTATAACTGAAAAAGCATTGACTGAAATGGAAAAAAGATTTTCAAAAGTGTTGGGTGGTAATAAAGGTCCAAAGGTGGCATAAGCAATGAGTAATAAAGCATCAGATATTTTATTAGAACCAGTAATTACTGAGAAAAGTACTGCTTTAAGCCAGCATGAAAAGTATACTTTTAAAGTTGCAAACTGTGCTACAAAATCAACTATAAAAAAAGCATTTGAAGAAGTATTTCCAAGCAACAAAGTTCTATCTATCCAGACAGTTAAAGTGAAGGGACATTTAAAAAGAACGAGATTTGGTTCTACATTACCTAAAGATGGGAAAAAAGCAGTGATTACTGCAAGTGGTCCAAAAATAGAATATTTCCCGGAGATTTCATAAGGTCGATTGAAAAGAGAGTAAATAAATAATTTAAAAGCTAAGGAAAAAAACAATGCCAACAAAAGAAAGAAGACCACTAACTCCCGGACAACGTGGAATGAATTTTATAGATTTCAGTGAAATCACTAGGAAGAAGCCGGAAAGAAGCCTTTTAGCTCCATATAAAAAAAAGTCAGGAAGAAATAATCATGGAAGAATAACAACTCGCCATAAAGGTGGTGGACATAAAAAGCAATATAGAATGATTGACTTTAAGCGAGATAAGGATAATGTTCCAGCAACAGTTATTAGTATTGAATATGATCCAAACAGAAATTGTAGATTAGCTTTGCTTTCTTATCGTGATGGAGAAAAAAGATATATCCTTGCACCAAATGGATTGAAGGTAAATGATCAAGTTTTGTCTGGTGAAAATGCTGAACAAAAATTAGGTAACTCACTTCCTATTAGAAATATTACGGTTGGTGAGTTTGTACATAATGTTGAATTAAAGCCTGGAGCTGGTGGACAAATGGCAAGGTCAGCAGGGGCTGCTGCACAACTTCTTGCAAAAGAAGAAGAGCTTGCAACTTTAAGATTACCTTCTGGCGAAATGAGAAGAGTTAGCATACATTGCAAAGCTACATTAGGACAATTAGGTAACCTAGATCAGCTTAACGTTCAGCTTGGTAAAGCAGGTCGTAAACGTCACTTAGGAATAAGACCTACTGTGAGAGGTTCAGCTATGAATCCTGTAGATCACAGACATGGTGGTGGTGAAGGAAGATCTCCAATTGGTGGTCAGCCTGCTACTCCATGGGGTAAACCAGCAATGGGTCTTAAGACAAGAAAGCCAAAACTATCGGATAAGTATATTGTGTCAAGGAGAAAGAAATGATGACCATTGGAAACAGACAAGCTAATTATGTTGCGATGAGCAATATAATTAGCGTCGTGAAGGAAAAGGAAAAATCTTGTTTAAAGCGAGATTTTTCCGGAATAAAAAACTCAAGGAGAAAGAAATAATCAATGGGTAGATCGCTAAAAAAGGGTCCATATGTTCATCCTTCATTACTAAGTAAGATTGAAGAGATGAATAAGTCTGGCAAAAAACAAGTAATCAAAACATGGAAGCGTTCTTCCATGATAATTCCTGAAATGATTGGACATACAATTGCTGTTCATAATGGTAGAAAATTTATACCTGTATATGTAACAGAACAAATGATTGGTCACAGGCTTGGTGAATTTTCAATTACAAGATATTTCAGAGCACATTCTGGTGTTGCTAAAAAAGAAGAAGCTGGTGCAGCTCCTGCAGCAGCTCCAGCAGAGGGAAAGAAATAAAAATATATGGCAAGGGCAATAGCAAAATATATTAGGATGTCACCTCGTAAGCTGAGAAGAGTTATTAATGTAATTCGTGGTAAAGAAGCACAAAATGCTAAAACTGTTCTTAAATTTATGCCTTATGCAGCAGCACGAGTGGTGGAAAAAGTTTTAAAATCTGCAATTTCAAATGCTAAAGAAAATGACAAGCAAAACCCAAATGGTTTGCGAATAACAAAAGCATTTGTAGATCAATCTTCAACACTTAGAAGGTGGAGAGCTATGTCAAGAGGCAGAGGATTCCCTATTTTAAAAAGAACAAGCCATGTAACTATTGAAGTTAGTCCAGATTTAGATTTAATTGGCAAAGAGTTACCCTCTCAGGGGAAGACGACTAAGTATAAAAAACATACTCATGATCATGGTGAACATGCACACGATCATGAACATGATCATGAATCTGGTGCAGAACATGAGCATAAACATGAAAAGAAAGCTTCTTTAAAAGAGACAAAAACAAAAAAAGAAGTAAAAGGAAAGACGAAGGAAACCACAAAGAAAAAAGATAAAAAAGGTAAGGAAAAAGAGGAATAAAAATGGGTCAGAAAACACATCCAAAAGGTTTTAGATTAGGAATTATCCAGACTTGGGATTCTCAATGGTATGCCCCTGCTAAGTACTATGGTGATCTTGTTTTGGAAGATAGATTGATCCGTGAACATATTAAAAGAAAACTTTATAATGCAGGTATTAGCAAAATTGAAATATGGAGAAAAGCTCAGCTAATCCAAATCAACATTCATTCTGTAAGGCCTGGTATTGTTGTAGGAAAAGGTGGACAAGGATTAGAAGCTTTAAGAAATCAAATAGTTGATCTAATAAACAGAAAAGATATTGTTGTTCAGACAAACGTTATAGAAGTTACAAAAGCAGACTTAGATGCTCAGCTTACCAGTGAAGCAATTGCACAACAATTAGAACGCAGGGTTGCTTTTAGAAAAGCTATGAAACAAGCAATGCAAAGAGCAATGAGAGCAGGTGCAAAAGGTGTAAAGGTAATGGTTTCAGGACGTTTGGGTGGTAATGATATTGCAAGAACAGAATGGTTGAGAGATGGAGCAATACCACTTCATACTTTGAGAGCAGACATTGATTATGGTTTTGCAACTGCTAAAACAGTTTTTGGCATAATCGGTGTAAAGACTTGGATTTATAGAGGAATGGTTGCACCTGGTGAAATGGTTCAGAGAAACGTAAAGCCAATTTCTAATTTTGATCAATTGGGTGAAGAAGAGAATGAGCGTGGTCGAAGAAGAAAAAAAAGAGATAGGGAACCAAGAGAAGGAAAATAATTAAGATTAAAAATGCTAACACCAAGACAGTCAAAATTTAGAAAACAAATGCGTGGAAGAATGTCTGGTAAAGAGTCACGTGGTGTTAGGCTACATCATGGTGAATATGGTTTACAAGCACTTCAACCAGCATGGGTTTCCTCCAAACAACTAGAAGCTGCAAGAAAAGCCATGGTTCGAAGTATTAAAAGAGGTGGAAAAATCTGGATAATGGTTTTCCCCGATAAGCCAGTTACTAAAAAACCTGCTGAGGTAAGAATGGGTTCTGGAAAAGGAAATCCTGAATTTTGGGTTACTGTTGTAAGACCAGGAAGAATTTTATTTGAAATGACAGGGGTTCCGAAAGATATTGCTACTGAATCCTTGAAATTAGCATCTGATAAACTCCCAATAAAGTGTCGAATTGTGGAAAAAGAAGTTTATATTAAAGGATAAAAAATGGTAAAGCTAGCAGAAATAAATGAAATGTCTTTAGATGATATAACTGAACAAGTTAAAAAATCCCGAGTGGAGCTTGTTGGTTTAAGAATGAAATTTGCAAGCAGACAGCTTGAAGATACTTCATTGATTAGAAAAAAAAGGAAAGAAATAGCAAGACTTCTTACCATTGAAACACAAAAATCTAAAGATCCTGAAGCCCAGAAGAAAGAAAAACCAGTTACAAAGAAAACAAAGATAGTTAAACAAGTTAAAGAAGAAAAGGCAAAGCCAGAAGCAGCAAAAAAAAGCTTGAAGAAGAAGGGAAAAGAAAATGCCTAAGAAAGTGTTAAGAGGAAAAGTTGTTAGCAATAAGATGCAGAAAACTGTAGTGGTTGCTGTTGAAAACAAGCGTCCTCATCCAAGATATAAAAAAATGATAGCTAGAACAAATAAGTTTAAAGCTCATGATGAGAACAATGAATGTAATATTGGTGACTGGGTTGAAATTATAGAAAATCCACCAATAAGCAAAACTAAAAGATGGGTGTTAAAGGGAGTACTTGTAAAAGCAGAATAGAAAAATGATTCAACAGGAAACAAAATTAGAAGTGGCAGATAATACAGGTGCAAAACTTGTAGAATGCATCCGTGTTTTAAAAGGTGGTAATTCCCGCTATGCAGGAGTTGGGGATCTTATTATTGGTGTTGTTAAAGATGCACTTCCAAATATGCCTGTTAAAGAGCATGAAATTGTAAGATGTGTAATTGTAAGAACAAAAAAGACTTTAAGTAGAAATGATGGCAGTAAGATTAGATTTGATGAGAATGCTGTTGTCATAATTGATAAGCAAAACAACCCCAGAGGAACTCGTGTATTTGGACCGGTTGCAAGAGAGCTAAGAGAAAAACAATTTATGAAAATCATTTCTTTAGCACCAGAGGTTTTATAAATAAAGGTAAGAAACTATGAGCGAACAATATATAAAAGTAAGCAATAAAAACAAACCAAAAAGAGTAATTTATTCAAATGCTCCCATAAAAGGACGCCCTAAAAAAGGTGGATTTTATATTGTTTCCAGAGCTTTTTTAAGTGAAGGTGCTACAAATCCTTCTCCAAAGCTTCATGTAAAAAGAGGTGACACTGTAATGGTTATTTCTGGTTCAGATAAAGGTAAAACCGGGAAAATTATTGCAGCTTTTCCAAGAGAAGGAAAAGTTATTGTTGAAAAAATAAACATGATAAAAAGACATCAAAAAGCTAAAGCAATGGGTAGACCCGGTGAAATTATTGAAAAAGAAGCTCCGATTTTTGCATCAAAAGTTATGCTTTTTGATTCAGCAAAGAAAAAACCAACAAGAATTGGATATAAGATTTTAAAAGAGGGCAAAAAAGTTAGGATATCAAAAGTTAGTGGGGAGCAGATTGATTAATTGTAGAGAATAAAGCAATGAAAAAGAATCTAAGAGAAAAATATAAAACAGAAATCATTGATGAGCTCATGACACAATGTGGCTATAAGAATAAGCTTCAGGTTCCAGCTCTTGAAAAAATAGTTGTCAACATGGGTATGGGTGAAGCCATGTCAGATTCAAAGTATCTTGATGGTGGTATAGATAATCTTAAATCAATAACTGGACAAAAGCCTCTTGTAACAAGAGCTAAAAAATCAATTGCAACTTTTAAAATAAGAAAAGATGGTCCGGTTGGATGCATGGTTACTCTTAGAGGTCAGAGAATGTATGACTTCTTTAGTAAGCTGGTTAACTTTATTCTTCCACGCCTTAGAGATTTTAGAGGTGTTTCTAATAAAAGCTTTGATGGTAGAGGGAATTATAACTTAGGCTTAAAAGAGCAAGGTGTTTTTCCTGAAATCAACTTTGACAAAATTGATAATGTTCGTGGTATGGACATTGCAATTGTAACTACAGCACGGACAAATGAAGAAGCAAAAACATTATTAAGTGCACTCGGAATGCCATTTAGAAAAATTGAAGAGCCAAAAATTAAAGAAAAAGCTGTTAAGAAAGAGAAAGAAAAGGAAAAAGAAAATAAGAGTAAAGGGGAGAATCAAAAGTGAAGACTGGTTCTGAGAATTTAGAATTACACTTGCAAGAGATGATGCATTCTTTTGTTCATCTGTTAGAGGCTGTTTTTATAAAATGCGGGTGTAATTCAGTGGTAGAATGCAAGCTTCCCAAGCTTGACGTCGCGGGTTCGAGTCCCGTCGCCCGCTCATTCAGTAGGCAGAAATTGAAGATCAGTAGTAAGAGGTTTTTAAATTAGGAGTAAATATGGCAAAACTTTGCATGATTGAAAGGGAAAGAAAGAAAAGAATACTTGTTTCTAAAGGCAAGTGTCCAAAAGTAAAGCTTCATAATCGTTGCAGAAAATGTGGTCGTTCACGCGGTTATTACAGAGACTTTGGACTTTGCAGGCTTTGTTTAAGACTCATGGCTCACAATGGTTTATTGCCAGGGGTAGTTAAGTCAAGTTGGTAATTGAAAGGTTAGGTATGGCAAATACAGATTTAATTAGTGATATGTTAACAAGAATTAGAAATGCAGTTAATGCAACTCATGAAACTGTTGAAATGCCAATTTCAAAATTAAAAGTAAGTGTTGCAGAAGTCTTAAAAAAAGAAGGCTATATAAATTCATATGAAGCGGTTGAAGTTGAACCTGGCAAAAAGAATTTAAAAATACATTTGAAATATGGACCCAGAGGAGAAAAGCTAATTACAGGAATTAAAAAAATCTCTACTTCTGGTTTAAGGGTTTATACAGGAGCTAAGTATGCGCCACGTGTTTTGGATGGTTTAGGCATATCAATTATAAGTACAAGTAAAGGCTTAATGACAGATCGTCAAGCTAGAAGAGAAAAAGTAGGAGGAGAAGTTCTCTGCCAGGTGTGGTAGTAGAAGAGAATCAATCATGTCTAGAATAGGAAAAAATCCAATACAAACACCAGAAAAAGTTGAAGTAACTCTTTCTGAATCACCACTTGGTCAAATTGTAAAAGTTAAAGGACCGAAAGGCGAACTTCAGTCTAGTTTTCGAAAAGAAATAAAAGTAATTAAAGAAGGAAATCAAATTATTCTAAGTAGAGAAAATGATGAAAAATTATCTAAGAGTCTTCACGGACTAAGTAGAACCTTAATACAAAATATGATTTTGGGTGTAACTCAGGGATATAAAAAAGATCTTGATATTATAGGAGTTGGATATCGTGCCCAGGTTCAAGGAAACAATCTGGTTTTACAGATTGGATATAGTCATCAGGTGGAAATTCCATCCCCAACAAAAGAAACTAAAATAGAAGTTGACAAGACTCAAACTCATATAAGCATTACTGGAATCTGCAAGCAAACAGTTGGAGATCTTGCCGCTAAGATTAGAGCTGTAAGACTTCCTGAGCCTTATAAAGGAAAAGGTATTAAGTATACAGATGAGAAGATTAGAAGAAAGGCAGGAAAATCTGCTGTTAAGAAGTAGGGTAGAGAAATGATAATCAAAAAATCAAAAAAAGAAGCTACGCAAAAAAGACATTTCAGGATTAGAAAAAAAATCTCTGGGACAAAAGAAATGCCTAGGTTGGCATTTTATAGATCTAACAAACATATGTATGCTCAACTGATTGATGATGTTGAAGCATGTACTTTGGTCTTTTCTTCTACAGTACAACCGGCATTAAAAAAAGAATTGAAAGCAACATGGACAAAGGATGCTGCAAAGAAAATAGGGGAAATAGTAGCTACTGCTGCTTTATCTAAAGGGATTAAAAAGGTTGTATTTGATAGGGGTGGAAATAAATATCATGGAAAAGTACTTGCTTTTGCAGAGGGTGCAAGAGCTAAAGGACTTGAATTTTAAATAGAGGATTTTATGGCAGATGATGATAAAGACAATTTAAATAAAGAAACTACTGAGCAGAGTGAGTCTACTGCTTCTTCTGAAACTGAAGAGAACAAAGTTACTATTCAGCCAGAAGATAGTAGTCAAAAAGAAGTGGTTGCTGCAGAGCAGGAACCAGAAGAAGCTGCTGTTGTTGAAGAAGAAGATGAGCTTACTGGTATTGAAGAAGCATCTGAGCAAGAAATTGTTCAGAAAGTTACAAAAAAAGAAACAAGAAAACGTAGAAAAAGACGTGGAGAAAAGGGTGAGAAAAAAGAAGCTCCTGAATGGATTGAAAAAGTTGTTCAGATTAGAAGAGTTACAAAAGTTGTTAAGGGTGGTAAAAAACTAAGCTTTAGAGCTGTAGTAATTGTAGGTAATGCTAAAGGACAAGTAGGCGTTGGAGTTGGAAAAGCATTAGAAGTTATTAGTGCTATTCAAAAAGGCGTAGTTGATGCAAAGAAAAGTCTTATAACTGTACCTATGATTGATTCAACTATTCCTCATCAAATTGTAGGAAGAGCTGGTGCTGCAAGAGTTCTTTTAAAACCAGCAACAGAAGGTACAGGAATTAAAGCAGGTGGTGCTGCAAGAACAGTTCTTGAATTGGGCGGAGTTGGTGATATTTTGTCAAAATCAATGGGCTCACGTTCTCCATTGAATGTTGCAAGAGCAACACTTGATGGTTTAGTTCATTTAAGAAAGTTTAATGATGTTGCCAAGTTAAGAGGGATTACTTTAAAAGACATGGTAAGCGTAGGAAATTAGGAGATATAAAAAAAAGAAATGAATTTAATTGATCTAAAACCAAATGAAGGCTCTAGGCGAGAAAAAAAAGAAGTTGGTCGTGGCAGAGGATCAGGACATGGTAAAACTTCTTGTAGAGGACACAATGGTCAAGGGCAAAGAGCTGGAAAGGGCAAGAGACTAGGCTTTGAAGGAGGTCAAACACCTTTATATAGAAGACTTCCAAAAATGCAGACAAATGAAAGACCAAATAAGCTTTCGTGGTCAGTAGTTAATTTATCTGATTTAACAGCACTTTCATCCCATAAAGAAATTACACCTGAACTTTTACTGGAAAAAGGAATTATTAAACACTTAAATGATGGCTTAAGAATACTTGGTGATGGTGAAATGACCTTTTCAGTTTCAATCATGGCACATCATTTTTCACAACAAGCAAAAGAAAAAATTGAAGCAAAGGGTGGTAAGTGTATAATTATTGAAAATAAAAAAAGAGAATCTGGTCAAAAAGAAACTAAAACAAAAGTAAAAAATACAACGAAAAATAAACATTAAGTTTTTTTATAACTTATGGCAGTATCTGCAAAAAAACTAGGCAAAGAAGCAGACATAACAGCATTTATGGAAATGTTTAAAGCTGCAGGTTTAATGCCTAAAATTCTTTTTACTATCGGAATGCTTTTTATATATAGGCTTGGTGTTCATATTCCTCTAATAGGGGTAAATCATGATCTTCTAAAACGATCTAATGTTCTTTCAAGTGGACTTCTTGGGCTTGTTGATTTGTTTGCTGGTGGTGCCCTTAGCGCGCTTTCAATTTTTGCACTTGGTATTGGACCTTACATTACATCTTCAATCATTATGCAGCTTATGACAGAGGTAATACCAGCCTTGAAAAATATGCAAAGAGAGCAAGGAGATCAAGGCAGAAAACAGTTTCAACAAATTACAAGAAGAACAACCATTGTTTTGGCAATGATTCAGTCATTAGCTTTAGCAAGATTTTTAGATGTGGCAGGTGTAGCTTATGCTGGAACACCAGCCTTTTACTTAAACACAATTATTGTTCTTACCTGTTCAAGTGTTTTTATTATGTGGCTTGGTGAAACTATTACAGAAAGAGGTATTGGTAATGGAGCATCAATTTTGATTTTTATTGGTATTGCTTCAAGAATGCCAATAATGATTAAAGACACAGCTACGGCATTGAATACTGGTTCTTCTCCTGCCTGGGGAGTTGCAACTTTACTTTTAGTATTTTGTTTGCTTATAGTTCTAATTATTTTTGTTCAAGAAGGTTCGAGAAAAGTTTTAGTTTTAGGAGCAAGAAGGCAAACAGTCGGTGGAAGAGTTACTGCAGCGCCTGATCATTATATGCCTCTAAAAATCAATCCTGCAGGAGTTTTGCCTATAATTTTTGCAAGCTCATTAATGTTTCTTCCTTTACAGTTAATGGCTTTTGCTGGTTTACAAAATAAATCTATTTCTATAGCGCTAAGAGAGTTCTTTACAAATGCACCAGGATTAGCACAGTTATCTTTTGCCCTATCGCAGGTGAAAGTTGGCGAAAGCTATATATTTACTGACTTTGGTAATTTTCTTGCTTTGCAAGTTGAGTATTTGTTTAGAAATGGTCATTGGCAACATTCAATGGTTTACTTCTTTCTTATAATTTTATTCTCATATTTTTATGCATCAATCATTTTAAACCCAAGAGAAGTTGCAGAAAATTTAAAGAAAAATGGCTCGGCAATTCAAGGAGTAAAACCCGGGAAACCAACAAGTGACTATCTGGACTTAATAATAAACAGAATTATTTTTATAGGAGCAATTGCAATAGGCTTAATTGCAGTTCTTCCAATACATGCAGAGAGCCTGTGTCAGGTTGCAACTCTGGGTGGTTTGGGTAGTACTTCACTTATAATACTTGTTGGAGTTGCAATAGATACAAGAAATCAGATAATCACCTATGCACAGACCCATAGATATCAGACTAGAAGCATATTGGGCTTTGCGCAAAAGAAACCTTTATGATTCAACGTGTTGGTGTTAATGGTATTGAACAGCAATTTCAACGCAGACTACTTTCAATAAACAATTTTATTTTTGCTATTTTAGTTTCATTGCAAGAAGCTTTTAGAATAATATTTATTCAAAAAAAAATATACTACACTAATTTTTTGGAATATCTAAGAAAAATTGTGTGGTCATGTCTTCCTATTGCAACTCTTACTGTCGGTGCTAGTTCAATAGTCTATTCTATTCACGTAGCCCCAGAGTTTTCTGAAAGAGGCTTAAGTATGTATCTGGGCGGTTTAGTTGCACTTGCTCTTATAAGAGAAGGTGCACCTGTAATGGGAGCATTAGCAATAATCTCACAGTTTTGCTCAGGTATGACAGCTCAAATAGGCTCAATGAAAATCACTGATCAGTTAGATGCAATGAAAATGCTAAGAGTGTATCCGTCTTCATATCTATTGGTACCAATGCTTCTTGCAGGTTTAGTTGGTTTTCCAATAGTAGTTTTAATATGCATTCTCACAGGACTTTTTATAAACTATTTGACGTCAACCCTTTTAATAAATATTACCTACAACTTATACACAGCTTCAATATTTAATGTTTTGAAAGCTAGTGATATTTTTCTGTCATTAACTAAAGCATCAATATTTGGTTTCTGCGTAACTTTGATAAGTTATACTTGCGGCATTTTAACTACTGGTGGTTCAAAAGAAGTAGGCAATTCAACGAGGCTTTCAGTTGTTATTAATTTTGCTATTGTAGTAATTTTGGATTATATAATTACTGCTTTGTGGATTTAATATTGATTCCACTTTTTAATTGCAGGTTTTATTATAACTATATTTCCTTCAACGCCAGGTATTGCGCCTTTTACAAGAACTAACTTTTGTTCTTTATCAAACTCAACCACTTTTAAATTTCTTACAGTTACTTTTTCGTTACCCATTCTGGAAGGCATCTTTTTTCCTGGCAAAACTCTTCCTGGAAATGTATGTGCTCCAATAGAACCTGGTCCACGATATGATTTTGAACCGTGAGATTTAGCTCCTCTTTGTTTGTTGTAGAGCTTTACCATGCCTTGAAACCCTTTTCCAATAGAGACTCCAGAGACATCTATAAGTTCATTTGGAACTAATATTTTTGATGGGTCTATAGCTTCCCCTAATTTATAAGACTCTAATTCTTCTGCCTTTACTCTGTATTCTTTTAAGAGTTTTAAATTAGGCAAGCTTTTCTTTTTTAGATTTCCTGTTAATGGTTTATTTAAATACCCATCTTTTTTTGTTATTGAACCAAGTTGAACTGCAGCATAACCATTTTTTGCAGGTGTTTTAATATCGGTGACAATATTTTCTACCAGCTCAATAACAGTTACTGGAATTGCATCTCCGTCTTGGTTAAAAAACTGAGCCATGCCAAGTTTTTTCCCTAATATTTCTGGTCTTGTTCTAAGTACTTTTGTCATAGTTTTAACTCAATATCAACTCCAGCAGGTAGATCTAATCTGGTCAGAGCATCTGTGGTTTCATTTGTAGGACTTTCTATATCAATTAGTCTTTTGTGAACCCTAATTTCAAAGTGCTCTCTGGATTTTTTATCAACGTGTGGAGATCTGTTTACACAATACAGGTGTCTGTCAGTTGGCAAATAAATAGGACCAGTTATGGAAGCACCTGTTCTTACAGCTGCTTCTACAATTTGATCACATGATGTATCAAGTGCTCTATGATCGTATCCCTTTAGTCGGATCCGAATACGATTCTTTAATTGTGCTGTTGTTGCACCTTTAGCCATTTCTTTTTTCCTTTAAATTAAATCCTATTATGCGAGGATTTTACTTACTACACCTGCTCCTACAGTTTTTCCACCTTCACGTATTGCAAATCTCATTCCTTCTTCAATTGCAACAGGTTGGATTAACTCTACTTCCATAGCAATGTTATCGCCTGGCATAACCATTTCAACTCCTGTTGGAAGTTTGACTGAGCCTGTAACGTCGGTAGTTCTTACATAAAACTGAGGTCTGTAACCTGGGAAAAACGGTGTATGTCTGCCGCCTTCTTCTTTAGTAAGAATGTAAACCTCAGCATTAAATTTTGTGTGAGGTTTAATTGAACCTGGTTTTGCTAATACTTGACCACGCTCAATACCTTCTTTATCAATACTCCTTAACAAAACTCCGGCATTATCACCTGCTTGAATTTCATCCAGTGTTTTTCTGAACATTTCAAGTCCGGTTGCAATTGTTTTTGTTGTATCTTTAATTCCAACAATTTCAATTTCTTCCTGAACTTTTAATTTACCTCTTTCAACTCTTCCGGTTGCAACTGTTCCACGACCGGTGATAGAGAATACATCTTCAACTGCCATAAGAAATGGCTTGTCGACGTCTCTTTGTGGGGTTGGAATGCTTTTATCAATGACATCCATTAGTTCATGGATAGCATCAACTTCTTTGCTCTCACCTTTTTTAGTATTTGGATTTTTAATAAGTGCTTCCATTGCTTTTAATGCAGAGCCTTTTACAAATGGAATTTCTCCACCTTTAAAACCATATTTTGTTAAAAGTTCTCTGGTTTCAACTTCAACAAGATCAACAAGTTCTTTATCGTCAACCATATCAATTTTATTTAAGAAGACTACTATGTGTGGAACTCCAACTTGCCTTGCAAGTAGAATGTGTTCTCTTGTTTGAGGCATTGGACCATCAGCTGCAGAGATGACTAGAATTGCTCCGTCCATCTGTGCTGCTCCAGTAATCATGTTTTTTACATAGTCTGCGTGTCCAGGACAATCTACGTGAGCATAGTGTCTGTCTTTTGTTTCATATTCTACGTGTGCTGTATTGATCGTAATTCCTCTTGCTTTTTCTTCTGGCGCAGAATCGATCTCATCATATTTTTTTGCTTGTGCGCCACCTTCTGCTGCAAGTGTCATTGTAATTGCTGCTGTTAGTGTAGTTTTGCCATGGTCAACGTGACCGATTGTTCCAATATTTACGTTTGGTTTTTTTCTTTCAAACTTTGCCCTAGCCATTTTGCTTAACTCCTTATAGTTGTTGTGATTACCTTATTAATTAGTAAATTCGAGCTTTAATATTCTATCTGATAAGTAACTAGTTGAAAAGGTATTTTGTTTTAATTGTAGTAAGTACATTGCACCTAAGACTTATAATCCATGACTTTTATATAACCAAGAAACAATTCCTACGACTGAAAATTGGAATATTATTGACTTGTAAGAGTTTCCTTGTAATTTGACATACAAAACCACAAAATATAATTAGAATATTCTCTAAATGTGTTTATAAATATGAATTTTGAAGAATATTGATTATTGAAATGGCTCTTAAAAACTGGCTTTCCGTCATAATATTATGTTAAAATACCCTTTTGCTCTATAAGGATAATATTGGTTTGGTGAGAAAACAAAAAAGAAATAAGTCAAAATTGAAATTAACACCAATGGCGCTAATTATAGTGCTTTTGGCACAGCTATTTACAGGTTTTTTCTTGCCTTCAAGTGCTCAGTCAGGTCTTTCAAACATAAGCTCGTTTTTTCACAAAGAAAGAGTTGTTGAGAAAAACAATGAAGCTGAAATTAAAGATGCACTTACTATAAAAGAAGTATTGATTGAGGGAAATAGACTTGTACCCGAAGAACATATTTTAAAGACAATTGAATCAAAGGTTGGTACTAAGTTTGATAAAGATAAAGTTTTAAGTGATCTGGAAGCTCTCGATAAGCTTGGTTATTTTATAAGAGAAAGTATTCAGGCTAAACCAGAAAAAATTCAAGATGGGATTTTGCTGAAGATTAGAATTGAAGAGAATAATGCTGTTACAAGGGTACAGGTTCTAGGAAATCAAGTTATAAACACTGATGATCTTTTAATCGTTGTTCAGGATTTAATTGGAAAACCTGAAAGCCTCACAAAGATTTCTAAAGCCTTAGATGAAATTGAAAAAAAATATCAGGAAAGCGGATTTCTTTTAGCGAAAGTAACTGACATTGGTATGGATCCTGATGGTACATTAACTGTTCATATAAACGAAGGAATAATTGATAAAGTAACAATATCAGGTAATGCTAAGACAAAAGAAAACTATATTAAAAGATTTATCCCAAATCTTTCTAGTGGTGAACCATATAACGAACTTTTATTGGTCCAGGATTTAAGAGCCTTACAGGGCACTGGACTTTTTGAAGATTTAAAACGTTCATTAAAACCTTCAAGTTTAGACCCGGGTAAATATGATTTAAATCTTGAAGTTGTTGAAAAAAGAAGTACGTCATTTGGATTTGGTGGAGGAGTAAACACATTAAATGGTGTCTTTGCAAATGTTGGATTTAGCAATAACAATCTTTTTGGTGAAGGTAAAAGATTTTCATTAAATACTCAGGTTGGGACTGGAATATTAGCTAATAGCTTTGTTAGTCAAAGATTCTTATCAAACAGAAAAACACTTCAGGCTGAAGCAAGGTATACAGATCCAAATTTCTTAGGAACGAAAAACTCAGTATCCATTTTTACTCATGGTTATACCTTTAACAGTTACTTGGTAGACTTGGCTCAGGAAAGAAATCTTGGAGCTGGAATCTCTTTGATGAGACCTCTAGGAAAAAATGTTTCTGGTGGCTTTGATGTAATTGGTGAAAGTGTAAAAATTGAAGACTATGGAACTAAAGCAACAGACTTTTTAACAAATCAATTGCTAAATGTAGACAATGGAAAATTTCTAAACAACATTAATGAGAAAGCTGCATTTAAGCCAGGTCAATCAATCAATGATCATGCTGAGGATGTAAAAAAACAAGCAGCATCTGATCTTGCTAAAAAATTGAGGCATGAGCAATTAACCTCTGGTAACTATTTGCAATTTAATCCTACTCTTGTATTTGATAACAGAGACAATGCTGTAAATCCAAGAAATGGATGGAATAACCGAGTAAATGTTGGTGAAGCAATAGGAATTGGAAATAGCAGTTATACAAAACTTGGAATTGATCTGAGACGTTATATACCGATTGGACAGAAAACAACACTAGCCTTCAATTTGCAAGGAGCATCGAGTTTAATCGGGAATATTCCAATGTATGGCCAGTTTAAAGCTGGTGGATTCTATGGTGTGCGTGGATATCGTGCATTTTCAGATTTAGGTATTGGCTCAAGAAGTTTGCTTGCTAGTGCTGAGTTAAGAACTCCACTTCTAGATACAATTCCAGGTATTCAAAATACACCGCTTGGCAAAGATTTAAGATTAGTAGTATTTAATGATTTTGGATATGTAAATGGAAACAATACTATAAACACACTTTTTAACAGATTAAATACAGCTATTTCAGCTGGTATAGGTTTCAGAGCAACTGTTCCAATCCTTGGACCAATTAGAGTTGATTATGGTATGCCATTTATCAAACCATTGTGGAATAACAAAAATATTTTTGGAAGGTTTAATTTTGGTTTAGGCGAAAGGTTTTAGGCTAGATAATATCTTGAAAGACATAAAAGTCTTCTCTTTTATCAGGTAATATTAAAGGATGTTAGGGAGAAATTAACTATGCAAAGAATCATTCTAGTTCTGTTTTTAGTTTTAGTAAGTTGTTGGCCTGCTTATTGTCAGAGTTCTTCGAAAATAGGTATTGTTGATGGGGATAAACTTTTTGATGAGTATCCTGGAGTTCAGGATGCTCAAAAGAAAATCTCAGATGCTCAGGATTCTCTTAAAGATGCTATAGAACAGTCAGAAAATATTTATTCTGAATTTGAAAAGCAGAAAAAAACAGAATCAGAAAAACTGACAAAGAAAAAAGAACTTCAAGCAAGTATTGATTCAAAGGCTCAGGAAACAAAAAAGATAATTGAATCAATCTCAATTAAAATTGAAGATGATATATTGCAAGCCATTAAAAAGATATCTTCCGAAAAAGGACTTGAGGTCGTCTTTGATAAAAGAGCAGTACTAAGCGGTGGAGTTGATATTACAGAGCTAGTTGCTGAGCAGTTAAAGAAGAAGACTCCAATTGCAAATGAAAAGCCTGATTCTGTAAAGAATGAAGATCTTAAAAAGACAAATTAAACATGCCTTCAATTTTAAGCAAATCTTTAGTAGAAATAGCAAAAGTTGTAGATGGAAATATTCAGTGTCCTGAGACTATAGATAAAAAAGAAATTATTATAGATAGCCTGGCAGTTTCACCGAATGATTCTACAGTTAATGATCTAGTTTTTGTCTATGAGCAAAAATATTTAAAAAATTTACTAGAGATAAAAGCAAAAGTTTTAATTTTGCCGCTTCAGGTAAAAGAAAAGATTCCAAAGATCAATATTCCTGTAATCTGGGTTGAAAGACCAAGGCTTGTTTTAAAAAAACTTCTTGAATCTTTTGGTAATAAGAATAAATATTGTTCTCCAAAAGAAATTCATAAATCAGCCGTAATTGATTCTTCTAGTAAATTGTCCAAAAACTGTTCAGTAGGTCCTTATGTTTTTATTGGACCAAATTGTTCTGTTGCTGAAAATACTGTTATAAGTGCAAATGTTTATATTGGTAGCAATGTTGAAATAGGGAATAACTGTTTGATTTATCCGAGCTGTACCATTTTAGATGGTTGTAAGATTGGAAATAATGTCATATTGCATCCTGGTGCTGTAATTGGGTCTGATGGTTACAGTTATGTTACTGAAGAAGAAAGCAATTTAGAAAAAGCAAAAAAAGGAAATTTTAATTTTAATCTAGGGCGACAAATACAGCACAAAGTTCCTTGTGTTGGAAATGTAATTCTTGAAGATGATGTTGAAATAGGAGCAAATACTTGCATAGATTCTGGCACTATTGGTTCAACTATTATTGGTGCAGGTACAAAAGTAGATAACCAGGTGCAAATAGCTCACAACTGTAAAATCGGAAAAGATTGCTTGATAGTTGCACAGGTGGGGTTTGCTGGCAGTGTAAATATGGGAGATAGAGTAGTTGTTGGTGGACAGGTAGGTTTTGCAGACAATATAAATATTGGCAGTGATGTAATCTTTCTTGCAAAGTCAGGTATTCATGGACATATACCCTCAAACAGTATTTATTTTGGATATCCAGCAGTTCCATATATGGAGTATATTAGAAATGAAAAAGCAATGAAAAGGCTTCCCGGAAAATATGAAAAATTAGAAGAGCAAATTAAGCAATTAGAAAATAAAATCAAAGAGTTGGAAAATAAATCAGGCATGAAGGTATAGTAGTGTGTATAAAAAACAAATTGTTTTTATAACATGAAACAAATTGCAATTATTATTGGAACACGTCCTGAAGCCATAAAGCTTGCCCCTGTATATTTAGAATTAAAAAAATCAAAACAATTTAAACCAATACTGATTAACACTGGTCAACATAAAGAAATGGTAGATCAGATGTTGAATTGGTTTGGTATAAAAAAAGACTATGACTTAAAGTTAATGTTAAAAAATCAATCTCTTGAAAGTATTAGATCG
>Ga0209515_10002942_pt1 | contig 25058 bp, 27 predicted proteins | sample Subgroupgradi54m_FD_187454 | JGI IMG/M metagenome (GOLD analysis project Ga0209515, IMG submission 187454) | Subsurface groundwater microbial communities from S. Glens Falls, New York, USA - GMW60B uncontaminated upgradient, 5.4 m (SPAdes)... ... | reverse complement strand
TGGCGGATTGAGGCCAAGCCGTGTTGCGAGTGAAAGAAGTTCATGAATCATGCGGGCATCACATTTCCATCGTGAATTTCGCTTACGCTGATCCAGCCGTTTACGGCTTTGGCATGAAGCGGGAAATGTTGGGCATTCGGGTGCACCGCGTACTTGTCGGCAGCAGTTACTTTTCTTGTATCGGTGGGATCAGTCCAGTCCATGGGGCGCGGTGTGTTGCGTTCGTCACCCCAATGCTGCCAGACTGGAGAGAAATCGAAGTCACGGAAGATGAAGCCGAGGTCTTCGGTCTCAGGTGTATCAGGAATCTTATCTGGCACATTTGTCATCAACTCCCATTCAGCTACAGAGAACTCGCGGCAGCCAAGGAACGGCTGGTAATAGCACTGGCCGGTGCGGGCTCGACGCAGGAACATCTGGTGATACTTGGCCAAAAGAAAAGGCTCAGATGGACGCCGAGGCCGGGCATCCACTCCAATCACAGCTTCAATGAGATACTCGACATCTTTGAGGATCAGGCTGTGGCGCTGCGTGCGCTTGTCCATGATGTCAAAGCCATGAGAATTACCGTAGGCCGGATGAGATTCATAGCCCAACTCATTTCGAAGGATGGAAATCAAAATACCCTTGCGCACAATACCTAGCCGAAGGATGTACCAGCGGAAGCCGATCTTGTTGTGCCGCTTGGCGGCCTCTGGCTTCTCGATGGGCTTCATCAGGATGGCTTCGAGAATGCCGCGGGCGGCTGACGGGGTGATGACCGGGTAACTCACGCGCTCGACGTGGAATTCGGGTCGCGTGAAACAGGCGAAGGGGCCTTTGACGCGCAGGCAAATGGGTGCGGAGAGCATGGCTATGTGAGATCCGGATTGTGGCGCTGTTCCCACAAGACGCGGTCGCGCTCAATGAGTTGCTGGATTTGTTCAGGTTTGGGCAGGGCCACGAGGTAGCGGGAAACGAAGAGTTGGTGGTCGAGTCCGGCGGTGGCGTATTCGACCTTGGTTTGGTTTTTATCCGTGCAAAGGAGCAAGCCAACAGGCGGGTTGTCGCCTGTCGGCATGACTTCGGTCTTCCAGTAGTTCAGATAGAAGTTCATCTGCCCGGCGTCGCCGTGCTGGAAGGCGCGAACCTTGAGGTCGATGAGCAGGTGGCAGCGCAGCAGCCGGTGGTAGAAGACGAGATCGAGATAGTCATGCTCGTTGCCGATGGTGACGCGCTTCTGCCGCGCTTCAAAACAGAAGCCGGTGCCGAGTTCAAGCAGGAAGGACTGCAGGTGGTCGAGCAGCGCCGTTTCGAGGTCGGATTCGTGGTAACGCGGCTGGTCGGCCAGACCGGTGAATTCGAGGACGTACGGATCGCGGATGAGGTCGGCGAGCCGGCCGGGGGCTTCGGCGGCCTGCTGGCGGGCGCGCTCGATCACGGCTCGCTTGTCGGTGGAGAGGCCGGTGCGCTCGTACAGCAACGAGCCGATCTGGCGCTGGAGTTGGCGGACCGACCAATTAGCTTTGAGGCATTCATTCTCGTAAAAGGCGCGCTTCCACGGGTCATCGAGACGGAGCAGCTCGATGACGTGCGACCAGGAGAGATGCAGCAACGCGTCAACGGACAGGGGCGTCGGGAGGCGGCGGCCGGATGTCCGGGATTTCCGCATCACTGTCGCGGAAATCTGCTGCCCGCCTGAGGGGGGCCGGCTGAGTAATTTCCGCGACGCCGTCTCGGAAATCTGGTTGCGGAGCTGCGGATAGGCCTGGTAACACAACCGCATCCGCTCCAACAGATCGGGGCTGCACCCGTCAATGCCGCGCCGACGTAGGTCGGCGGACAGTCGCTTCAAGAGGCCGGCCCCGTACGCCGCCCGATCCTCGCCGCACTGCTCGAACTCGACGAGGTGGGCGCCGATGAGCCAGTTGCGCAGGAGGAGCTGGCGGTTGACCGCCCCAGCGGCCCCGACCTGCGCCTGCTGGTGCACCTGCGCAATCGTCGTGATGAGGGTGTCGTAGTTCATGGCGGTGAGCAGATCAGAGGCTTTCGTTCAACAAAGCGGAAAAATCCGGCGACAACGCGATCCCGAAGCCGTTGATTCCACCGATATAACCGGCACTGCCTCCGCCCCAAATGCGAAGGTCGAGATCGTCCGAATCAAAGACGCGAGTGGGCGCATACCTTGCCAACGCCTGCTGCACCTGTTTGTTCCGATAATCGAGATTCACGATAAATGGCTGGATAGCCCGCCAGTCTTCCCGTGTGAAATAGCCCCGCTCTTTACTACCCGGAATAAACTTCTTCCGCGCTGTCTCGTAGATGGACTTGGCAGGTGTAGGGCGCGGTTGTCCGTCCACAACCTCGTCTACGACCAGGACTGGAATCGTGCACGCCTCTATGAAATCAAAGCGCTCGTGGACCTGCTTGAAGTGAAGCTGTTCGCGGTGTTTCTGGATTTCGCACTCGTCGGGGACACTGAGCTGGTAGAGCAGCCGGAAGTATTGCAGGAAGGATTCTGGATTGTGCGGGTCGGCGGCTTTCATTCGCCGGAGAAGCCCGGTCTGGCTGGTAGCGGTTTGATAGACGCCTTGGGGTATGGACTTGTCGTGGTCTTCCGGACGAAAGACGCGCACGACACCCTTAATCGGTTGACCGGCGGCATCTTTCAGCGCCCCGTTGCGGTTGCAACGGCCGGCGGCCTGTACGATGGCGTCGTATGGCCCGAAGGCGCGCCACACTGCCGGGAAATCCACGTCCACGCCGGCTTCGATGCACTGCGTGCTGATGAGGAGGCAGGGCCGCTTGGCCTCGAGCCGCTCTTTGACCTCATCCAACACAGCCACGCGATGCGCGGGCGTCATCCACGTGGAGAGATGAAAGAGGTGTTCAGGCCGTTCCACGCTCTCTTTGCCGCCGACGATCTTCTCGCGTACGGCCTCGAAAAGTTCCCGGGCATGGCGGCGGGTATTGACGACCACAAGCGCCTGTTTTCCCAAAGCTTCATGCAACACCTCACCGGCCAAGTCATCCCAAGAGAGGGTCTTCTCTTTTCCTTGCGCATCTTGTATGGGCCACTGGTAGGTCGTGCGTTGGAGCACCTGAAAATGCTCAACGGGCTTCCCAACGATTTCGCGGACGTCCTTCAGTCCCCACCGCAAATCGGCTTCATCGTAGCGCAGCGCTGGTTGGGTGGCAGTACAGAACACCAGCGAGCAGCCATAGGAACGCTGCGGGCTCGCCAATTCCCCCAGCACGTCCAGAATTGGCTGCATGAGACGCGGCGGGAAGGTCTGCACCTCGTCGAAGATAATGACCGACTGCGCGATGTTGTGCAGCTTGCGGGCGTCCGCCGGTCGGCGGGAGAAGAGCGAGTCGAAAAACTGGACGCTTGTGGTGACAACGATGGGCGCGTCCCAGTTTTCTGCCGCGAGTTGCCGCAGGGTTCGTTCGCGGCTGTAGTCGTCTTCCCTCTTCTCATCCAGTGGCGGGTCTTGCGCCTGGGAATGGTGCTCCAGCACAACGGGCAGATTTTCCGAGGGTATCCATTCTTTTGCCTCCTCGTCCCAACGCAGGTCCGCGAAGGTCTTTTTGAGCTCAAGAACGGTTTGTTGGATAATGTTCAGGTAGGGAATGACGACAATAATGCGGCGAAGCTTCTTGTGTGCATCGGCTGTCTGGCGATTCTGCGCCTCGATGTGTTTGAGCGCGAAATAGACCGAGGCCAGCGTCTTGCCTCCACCCGTCGGCACTGTCAGGGTAAACACGCCGCGCGTCTGCCGTGCAGCTTGCTTGCAAGCTTCAAGAACCTGAGCACGAACATCCAAAACCTCTTTGGAAGCGCCCTTGTCCTCAGCAGCTTTGCGGCGTTCAGCAATGGCCGCATCGAGCAGTGGCAGCAGTTCCTGGGTCGATTTGTCGATGGCCAATCCTTCCGCGCCAAACCGCCAGTTGTGGCGCTTCCCGTAGTTCTCTTTCGTTTCTTTGCCATGCTCTTCAGCATCAAGCCGATCAGCATCAATCAAGGCGCTGAAGAGGAAGCGGGTGTATAGTTCAACGGTTCTAAGCTTGGTTTCACGTTCTTCTGGTGTGGAGAGTGGTAGGCTGTCCAACCATTTTGGCAAGCCCTTCGTCCTCTCCAACTGCTCGGCTAGGATAGGAAAGGGTTCCTTTTCAAGCTCTTTCTGAGACCATTCCGCTCTGGAGACGTAGTAGTCACGCTTCCCTGCCATCGAGTGCAAGGCGTGTCGGTCATGCAAGCCTGCGTGGTGACCATTGACAGCAAAAGCTACCGGCCAGATGTCCTTGCTCAGAGCCAACGCCGCGCCATGGTAGGCGTGTGGCTGCTTCTTACCATCTTTGTTGTTCGTTGCGACGCGCTTTTGGAACTCGGGCTCTGCCTTCCCCAAGTCATGGAGCAAGCCAGCCAACCGCGCGTGATCTTCGCCTCTAAAATGCCGTGCGAACTCTGCAGCCGTATTGCCGACAGCCAGCAGGTGAGCAGCGAGTGAGTGTTCTGGATGAGCCTCAAGGGTCATGTTGTATAGCGGTCCTGTTTTGCACTCCGATTGTTAAGCGCACGATCCTGCAACAAAAAACCTTCGCGGGCACGACGACGCTTCATCCGTCGTCCGTTAGTCCGGATGGAATCCGATTGTTCGGCGCGGGGTCACGGGCAGTGGAGCCATCAATTGCTTGATCGCTTCAAAAATCGTCCGGATATGCTCATCCTGCCGCTCGATCTTTCGCTCCAGTTTCGCCAGCTTCACCGCCAACCCCTTATGCGTTTCGCATCATCTGCCGCAACCGGACGAAGGCCCTCATGATCTGGATATTCACTTGGATGGCTCACTTGCTGTTCAGGACGCTGGAGAGCATGGCCACGCCCTGCTCGGTGAAAGCGTAGGGCGTTGACCGGCGAGCACCACCCCAACTTGAAATCACAATGTGTGATTTCAATAGAGCTTTGCCAGGTGCGTGCTTACCATGACCTTATGACCGCGAAGCAACACGATGTACTGCTGAACGATTTCCTCAAGCATCGTTTCTTCCATTCCCTGCTCTTCTACACTTATGGACTACCTACAACAAAAAACCTTCGCGGGCGTCATGACGCTTCGCGAAGGTTTTACTTGTTTAACGTGGAGGTGAGCCCCTTCGAACGCACCACGGGGTTAAATTATGACGTTATGCTACTGTGACCACCGGAGGTTGTCAAGCGCATCGTTCAACGAGTGAGGACAAAATCGGCCTTTGCGGTTGACGGGTTGTGCCCCGTCGGGTATCATTGCCCTGTGTCGTGGCGACCCGCAGCGAGCACGAGATCAAGACGACCTATCTCACAACCCGTCTGAAACAAGGAGTCATGTCATGGCGAAAGGGCTGACGGTCTACTACGACGAGCATGCCGACGTGCTGTCCCTCTCGCGCGGGAAGCCGAAAGCCGCGATCCGCGCACCCAGGCGGTCGTGGGGCTGACCATCCTCGACTTTCGGACTGCGTTCCTGAAGCACCCCAAGCCGCTACCGCTTACCTTCCAGTCCGTGGTCTCCTAAAAAACCTTCGCGGGGATCCACAGCAGGCCACCCCTGCAGCGGTGGATCGCGCCGCGCTGAGCTCGGACGGAATCCCCGATGCTCACGGATGATCGAGCGGATATGCTGCATCGCCAGCAGCGCCACGCGCGCGTCCCCCTGAGACATTTGCGGAACTCCCCCTCGAGCACAACCTCAAGCGGGAGAGAAGGCTGCGACCTGGACCGGACGTCTCACAGCAAAGCTACGGCGATGCAGTTTGATGCGCTCGAGCTCATGCATCGTCTCGGCGGTCAGATAGCTCTCCCCGCACGCCGGACAGTCAATCACCGGGATCGCTTCGATCAGGAGGAGTGCCTTCCCTTTCCCATAGATGCGAGAAAGGGACCTGCGCCGGGCGCCGGGTCTGCCGCAGTTATCGCATCGCATGCGTCCCTCCTGATGGGTCATAGATGGTGATGATGACGAGCTTACCCGTGACGCTGAGTTTGGTGATCACCTGCAGCTTCCGATCGTCAAGGGCGGATCCGACCAGACGATATTTCCACTCCCCCGTCGTTGGGTCTTTCTGGCGCTCCTCGATCGCTCCTGTGAGCAGGGCGTGCTCAACGTCGAAAATACTAAACCCGTCATCGTCCATCTCCTCATCAGCATGGAGGGTCACGAGATACCGCCGCGTCCGCACGCGCTCGCGAATCTGTTGCAACACGCGCCTAAACACCAGGATACCTCATCCAGTGCATGGCGTGCAGCCTGGGCTCGTGACGTTGTAAGGATACCATATCCGTTGCCCGATGCAACGGCTTTCCAGGAGTGACGAGAGCAAGGAAAGCCGTCAACAAAAAACCTCCGCGAGTGCACGGCGGCCTCGTGGGCGTGTCGTGCTCATCCGTCAGGCGCGGGTTTTCGGTCGGTCATCGTGCTCATCGTGGGGACCACGGCGTTGCTGCTCCCATGCGGCGCGGTCACGCTCGATGAGCCGCTGGAGCTGTCGGATGGACCACTGGCCTTTCAGGCATTCGTTTTCGTAGAAGTTTCAATCCGCTCCCCGTCTTACGACGGGGAGAAATAACATGAGACCGGAGTGGTACGTGAGCCGGGTGCGCTTCCACAGGTTGTCCAGACGCAGAATCTCAACCCAATGAGTCCAAGAAAGTTGAAGGATTTTGTGGGCGGGCAGCGACGTTGGCTCTCTTGCGGACAATTTCGTCATCACTGATGACGAAATTGCGGAGTCGCTAGCAACATCGGCGAGCCGGGGCAATAATTGTGAACCGTAAGCGGCCCGGTCCTCGCCGCGCTGCTCGAACTCGACGAGGTGGGCGCCGGTCAGCCAGTTGCGCAGGAGCAGATGGCGGTTGACCGCCCCAGCGGCCACGGAGAGGGCTTCCTGATGCACGCGACTGATGTTCGCAACAAGCGTGTGGTAGTTCATGGCATCAGGTCATAGGATGCAGCAATGTGACAAGTCCTGATGGCGCCGTGCTCGGTGAAAGCGTAGGGCGTTGACCGGCGGGCGCCTCCCCAACTTGAAATCACACTGCTGCGCCACGTCGAGGAGATCATGGTACGACTTGCTACGCCGCTAGGCCGTCATAGTTGGAACGGCACTCGTCGCCGAACCGGACATCCTGCGCGTCAGCCAGGAGGAGAAACGGCACGCCCCATTGCGCCGGATGATCCAACCGCCAGGGGTCCTGGTGATCCGCCGGCTGCAAGCGCAAGCCCGCCTCGCCCCCGGCAACCAGCAGGACGACCCCTTCACCGGAATCGTCCACCTTGCGCACCAGGGCCGGACAACGGTCCCCCTGCAGCGTCCAGCCGGTGACCCGATACCACTGGGGTGAGCCGTGATGCTCAAGCCGCACCCGGCTCACCACGCGCGGCGGCTCCAGATCATGGAAGATCCGCAGCTCGACCGCCTCGCAGTTGGAATTGGGAGAAATCTCGATCGTGATCACGGATGCACGAGACATCCTTTGCAGGTCGGGGCATCGTCCTGGGAGACGTAGATGTCGTGGCGCGGCTCGCCCTCGACCTGGAGGAAGCCCACCGCGCCCTGCTCCACCCGGAAGATCGCGTGGTCCACCAGCGTATAGCTCCCGGGGACTTCGACTCCAAACTCCACCACCGTCGCTCCTCCGGCCGGCACCAGGGTCGTTTGAACGCTGTGAGCCGGCGGGCTGATCAGATCGGCTTCGCGATAGACGTGGTCAAAAATTTCGCCGATCACATGAAACGAGGAAATGAGGTTCGGCCCGGCATTCCCGAAGTAGATGCGCACGCGCTCGCCGGTCTTCGCCTTGAGCGCCCCTTCACCGATGAGCGAACCGACACGGCCGTTGAACACGACAAAGCGCGGATGCTCCTTCAGGCCTTCCTCGTGGGAAAACTCGAGCTCGTGCGCGCTTTCCTGAAGCTCTTTCGTGTAGAACTCGCTTTGCAGCACGTAGAATTCGTGATCAACCTTGGGCAAGCCCTGCGTGGGCTCCACCAGAATCAGACCGTACATCCCGTTGGCGATGTGATCCATCACCGGCGGCGCGGCGCAGTGGTAGATGAAGAGGCCAGGATGCAGGAGTTTGAACCACGCCACGCGCTCATCGCCTTGGGTCACGGTCGTGACCGTCGCCCCGCCGCCGGGGCCGGTCACGGCATGGAGGTCGACGTTATGCGGCATCCCGCTCGCATCGCTGTTGGTCACATGCACCTCGAGGGTATCCCCGATCCTGGCCCTGATGAACGGGCCGGGGACATGCCCGTTGAATGTCCAGAACTTGTACTTGACGCCGGTGCTCAGTTCCATGATCTTGACCGCCGAATCCAAATGCACCCGCACGATCGCGGCCTTGTGGCGGGTCATCGGCGCCGGCACCTCCGGGGCAAAGGTGAGTTGCGCGTCTTCTGCTGCCGGCACCGTAGCGCGGGTCCTGGCTATAGCTGTAGGCCATCCGATCAACAGCGTCCCCATAACCCCAATGGTGAATAGCACCGGGTTTTTCATACTTCCTCCTCTGATGCGTCGTTGGTTAAAAGACCTCCCTCCACCTCTCTAACCATCTGGTAGGCCGAAGAGTCGTTGTGGCCTGCTGAGGCGGCGATAGTATCTACCACATCGCAGCAGTTGTACAGCGCTGTGGGAGAGAGCATGCACTCGAGCCATGCTAGGGGAGCTGTTCAAGACGCCAACTCTCTCGGTCGGTGAACAGGCCGAGGGCATGGACGACCTGATCGACGCCCGTGGCGACCATGCCTGTTCCGCGCACGTACTCAAAGTCGATCGTCATCGAGATCTGCGCGAGGGGGAGGCGGATCTCGCGCTTGGCGCGCAGACGATAGACGGGGACGGTTCCGCCTGGCGTTTCGATGGGGCCGACGCCGATGAAGTCCAACTGCCATGTGCAGATTCCGCGATACTTGACGGATCGGGTGCGTGTATTCCTGACAATCACACGCGTTTTTCCTGTCAACGCCGTGGTGCGATCCACTGTGGCAGGCAAGAGCATGACCGGTGAGACGTAGTCGATGTGCCGATCCTGGCGGAGATCGGCCTCTCGATCGATCAGCAGATTGCCCTGATGATCGCGGTGCAGCTCGTGCCGGGCCAACCCATGTTGTGTCAGGATCCACTTCTCGCCGTGCGGCTCCAGTGTGAACGGCACCTGGATGCCTTTTTCAACGCCCTCCGTCACGAGATAGACACCGCGACGAGCCTCCAAGGGCATCAACTCCTCAGCAGTTACGGGAAGGAGGGTGCGGAGGTCCGCATGTGCCTGGTCCGCCCAGGTGGTCGGAGCTGCTGCGTTGGCGAACACGGAGGCCGACACGACCAGTAGCGCCATGGTTGTCCTGATCAATCGTCTGCAGTGCTCGGACATTACGACGGACGCCGAACCAGCACCCACGTCCAGTGAACGTGGACCGTATCGCCGGTGCGAAGCGTGCCCAGCATGGCTCTCGGCGGATCGATGCCGAATTCCGTCATGCGCAGCGAGGCCTCGCCGCTGACTTCTAGGCGGTTCTCGGACAATCGTCTGAGGTGCATTGGTATGTTCACCGTCCGCTCGACTCCGGCCACCATCAGGACCCCTGTAGTCTCAATGGTGAGGACAGCATCACCCGCTTGAGCGGCCTGGCGCATCGGGATCTTGGCCGACTTAAGATCGTAGGTGATCATCGGATGCGTTGTGACCTTCAGCGCTTCATACATCGTCTCATCCATCCCGCGTTTGCCGCTCTTGAGCGAATTGACGGGGATGTCCACACGCACCGTTGCAGCTAGTGCGTGCGGGGGCGGGCCGCTACGCATCCAGAGGGCGGCGAGCTCCTGCTCATCAATACTCAGGTAGCCTTCAACGCTCTGTCCTTCCACCTTCCAGTTATGCAGCGTCGAGGTGCCCTCGACCGTCACACGACTGGACACGAGGTCCGCGTCGTACCGCTCGGCCTCGGATGACGCCGCCAAGGTCACAACCGCAAGGAGCGCTGCGAGAAGCCCGCCAGCGGCTCTGATCAGTGGAACACGTCTCATCCGCTCTGCCGCGTCGCTAGAACGCGAACGACGCTTCCGCCAGCACCCCCTGGAAATGAGGATGACGCCACACGTCCACGCCGCTGACCTGTGAGCCGGTCGAACTAAACCCGCTATACAACTGGTAGACATACTCACCCTTCAGGAGGACGGTTTTGGTCAGCCAGTAGCCGCCGCCGAGCTGGATCCGGTGCACCAGGCCATCCGACCCGACGTCGCGACTGCTGTCGGCGGCAGCCACGAGGCGCTGTGCGGCTGCACCGCTGTAGCGGAGGGCACCGTAGAGGCGAGGTGTGAAGTGGTAGCTGCCTTCCGCCGCGTAGTACAGCCACGACGTGCGGGGGCTGCCGGAGAGATTGCCGTTGTTGTCGCCATCTTGGACCCAGCCGAAGTGGCCATACCACTCCACCGGATCGCCCTCCCACGTGGCATCGACTTGCGTGGCGAGCACGCGTTTGCCTGTCACGGGGAAGACTTCGCCGGGGGCACTGCTGTTGTCGAGCACCCCAGCGTACGGCCCACCGGAGCGGTTGGCTCGGAACAGGTTCGTCCGGGAACTTGAGCCGCTGGGAGTCTTCGACTGATCCACCCAGTAGATCGAGGAGGAGGTACGGAGCTGTTTGAGCGGATAGGCCCAGAGTTTGCCATGCAGCGACGGGCCATGGTTCTTCTGGAAATCCTCCGTATCACTGCCGCTGCCGACGCCGACCAGCCAGTTGACCGGGAAGCGGCCCTCGTCGCTGGAAACCTCCATCCCAATCTCGGTGTCACGCGGATCGATCACGTAGTTGCCGATCAGCGGATTGCGCTGCACCGTGGCATTAAGTGACCGGCGATAGTGCGCATCCCCGAAGTCGAGTTCAAACTGGCCGGCTTTGACGTCGATGGTGTCGAAGACGGCCTTGACGAGCGGGGTGTCCCCGAGGGGATCGGGCAGCGACCGGAGGAGGATGTAGCCCTCATCGCCCTGCGGATGATCCTGGTGTGGCCGGTCGGCGATGAACATGTCGAAGTACACTTCCATCTGTTTGTCGAAGTCGGCCAAGAAGGACAGGTTCCCAAACGCCGTCTGGAACCCCGGGGACAGTTGGCCGGACAGCACGCTGTCGCTGCCGACCGTGTCCTTCACGTTGCGTTGCGTCAAGTACTGGAGGCGCCCAACGGTGTCCAGCCCCATGAACAGATTCATGTCGCCTGCGCGGGCAATGCGGACACTCTTCGATGCTCGATGTCCTGGTCCCATCCAGCCCGGGGCCCGGATCCGCTCCCACCCCGGCGTCAGGTCGCTGCCCGGCAGGAGTTCGAATCCCTGCCGTGGCTCCGATTCCTTAGCTTCCATCGCGCCACGCTCCCGTCCCTGGACGGAGGGCTGCTCGGTGGCCATGGACGTGTGTTGCTGAAGCTGCTGTACCTGCGCCTTCAGCGCCTCGAAGTCCTGTTTCAACCGCTCGTATTCAGACCGAGGGACATACTGCCCGGACGCCTCTCCCTCGGCAGACTGCTGGCCGAACGCCACGGGACTCGTGGTGAGAAGAACGACAACCGTTGCAACGAGACTTAAAGCTCTCATCACGAACCTCCTTTCTCTGCCATTCCACGTGCTGCGAGAACCGCTAGGCCGTTCATCCGTGGCTTCACGGCGCACCTTCCGCATTGAACTCCAACTCCATGACTGACTGGTTCAACTGGCGGAGCAACGCAGCCATGTCGACGCCCCTCCGCCAGTGCAGCTCATCCAAGCAGTGGAGCCCATCACACTCACAATCCACCTTGAAGGCCCGGAAAATCCCGCGTGCCTTCGGATGGATGTGCAGGATATGGTTGACGGTCATTGTCTCGGTGATCAGGAGCGGGTCTGCCTGAGTTGGCGGTCGTCGTGACTCCTCGGCTGCGATCTGATCGACCATGGGGAACACCTCGCGCTCTTCTTGGTCCATGTGCTCCCGCAACTCCTCGATCAGGTGGGCCAGGGGTGGCACAACCTTGCTCATCGGGGTGTGCAGTCCCCTCAGCAACAGGGCGTTCACATCCCGGAGCACGACTTGCTGGTCCGCATGCTCCTGCGCCATGTGCTCTTGGGTGAGCGCTTGAATCCGATTGCGGTATGGCTGCAGTACTTCGATCTCATGTTTGATATGGTCGTCGAGCATCTGAGCGAGCGACCAGCACATCTCCCGCAGCACGAACTGCGCCTCGGGCGCGACCCGCATCGCCGCTTCCAGCAGCCTCAGTTTGGCCCGCAAGATCTGGTGATCCTTCCGCACTGGCTCCGTTACGCTCATTGGGCGCCTCCTCTGTTCACCGTCGCTTCTCGATGGTCAACATGACTCTACGCAGAATGCATTCTGGCTTCTATGACGTGCGTCATACGGACGGCGTGGCCAGATCGTTCAGGGAGTGAAAACCGGAAGGAAGCTAAGCGCTACGGCTTGTCTGCGAGCGCCTGGAGCTTCTCAGGCTGGATGATCGTCGTCTTGCCGCGGGTGGAGCGGATAAGCCCTTGCTGGCGAAACCGGCTCAAGACGCGGATGGCCGTCTCATGAGTAGTGCCGGCCACCTCGGCCAGCTCCTGGCGCGTCAGGGGAATGGTCTGGCCGAATTTCTTCATCAGGCCGATGAGCACCTGCGCCAGCCTCGCCTCAACCGGTTCATAGATCATGCAGCTTTTGTGCTCCACCTGCCGCAGCCGGTCGCAGAAGAGGCACAGCGTTTCGTGGGTAAACGTCGCGGAGCGATTCATGGCTCGATGGAAGGCGGCCAGTGGAATCCGCACCACGACGCTGTCGATCGCGGCCATCGCGTCCACGGGATAGGGCTTGCCATCCAGCGCAGGCAGGCAGCAAAATGGCTCGCCGGATTTCATCACGCACGTCGTGGAGGCCTTGCCGTCCGCCAGAAATTTCATCAGGTGCACGCGCCCGCTTTTGACGATCCAGACCGCCTCCGCCGGTTGGCCTTCCCGGAAGATGGTGCCGCCTTTCTCGTAGCGTTTTTCCTGAGCCACCCGGGCCAGGCGTTTGCGCTCGGGAGCGGGCAGCCGTTTGAAAAGCTCCACGCTATCGAGGAACTGCTCCATGGGTTACTTCGCCCGCGACTCCCACACCCGCTTGAGATAGCCTGCCCGCCCGGAGCCGATCTTGTACAAATTATAGCGCAGCGGATTTTTCTTGTAGTAGTCTTGGTGGTAGTCTTCGGCGGGATAAAACGTGGAAGCCGGGGCGATCTCGGTCACGACGGGGGCTGTGAACTTGCCGGATTTCGCCAGCTGTTGCTTCGAAGCCTCCGCCAGCCGTTTCTGCTCATCGTCGTAATAGAAAATCGCGGACCGGTACTGGGTGCCTTTGTCGGCGAATTGCTGATTCGGCGTCGTCGGGTCGACGTTGCGCCAGAACACTTCCAGGAGCTTCTCATAGTTGATCTTCGACGGATCGTAGACGACCTGCACGGACTCGGCGTGCCCGGTCGTGCCGGAGCAGACCTCTTCATAGGTGGGGTTGGGTTTCGTGCCGCCGGTATAGCCCGACGTCACCGACACGACTCCGGCGAGTTGTTCGAAGGGGGCCTCCATGCACCAGAAACACCCGCCCGCAAACGTCGCCGTCTGTGTCGGCTTCCCTGCTGCTTCACGCATCTTTGGCTCCTCGGCATCGACTGTTGCCTGCCCCGCCTGTCCCATGAGACTCCAGACCACGGCCAGCACCACGGCCGATGGGATCCCACCTCGGGGCAGCCGACCGAGGCGGCACTCTCCACGCTGCCGAGGGAGTGCCGCAGCAGGCTGGTGCTGCGGCCAACCCATCATCACTGTTTGCTCAGTTCCAGAGTGCGCCAGGAAACCCAGTCCAGCGGCACCTCGCCCAGATACGTCCGGGCGCTCGTCAACAGCCGCTCAGGACCGCCCAACAGCGTCAGGGGAATCCGAATGGTCATGCGCCGCAATTGACGAGCCACTTCCACCCCGGCCTCCGAAAGCGGCTGGTCCTGATCGTACACCATTTCAGTCAGCGGACCAAGCTGGATATGGAGCTTGGGCATTGTACCAAACGGGCGATCATGCCGCCAGGCGAACGCATACACGGAGGCTCCGACCGCCCCGCCGAGCGGACGCGAAAACTCGATGGTCAGCACCAACTTCCCGTGTTCGACCGAGACGGATTTGGTTTCAATCCCGATAAAGGCGGCCCGCTCCTCGCTGCTGAGCTGCTCGTAAGGCTCCAGGGAGGCGCGCGGGTCGTGGGCGAGCGCCACCGGCGCGGCATTGGTCTGCAGGCGCACAACCGGAAAGTCCCCGAACAGCTCGTTGGCCCGGAGAAATGACGCCAGGGGCGTGGCGTTGGATCGATACTGGGTGCGGTGGGCGCGGAGTGCCGCGCGCTTGCGAGCGAGAGGATCCGGTTCCACCCGAGCGATCGTCCACGGAATCTGGGACTGAAAGAGCGCCGGCGGTTCCAGCCACGCCGCCGGCCGATCACCGCCCGGGGTGGGCCAGCGACGGAAATGCACGAGGTACGGGTACACGTCCGGGCGCAGGGCCGGCTCCAGGTCCCACAGGGCGACGCGCGTAAACAGATACAGGGCGGCATGGTCCGGCATGTGGTCCGCCGGATGCGACACAAAGAGTTTCGTCGGGCGAAAGTCGCGCAGAATCGCCGTCAGATCTTGCAGCACTTCCTCGCCCTTGTAGGCGGCGCCGGGCCGACGGGCGTTGGGGTACGGCACCGCGGTCACTCGCGTCAGCATGCTGCGCAAGGGCGGCCGATCGCCCCAGTGGCTCGTCCAGATGTGTAGCGTCCCGAAGTCGGGATAGCCGAGAAAGATCAGTTGCTCGGGCGAGAGCCCCAACAGCCGATCCGCCGCGACGGCCTCATCGTGGCGGACCAACCCCATCATGCGCACCGCCTTGGGAAGGACCACCGGATGCTTGCGATAGAGCAGGAACGACCACTGGTTGTTGTCGCCGTAGGTCAAAAACACCACCTCAACCGGCACGCCCATCGCCACGGCTTGTTGGATGACGCCGCCGCAGCCCAACACTTCGTCGTCAGGATGCGGAGCCAGGACCAGCACCCGATCCTGCGCCGTCAGCGTCAGCTGCGGCCAGGAGGATGGAGAGGCCGGGGTGGCGGGACGGCAGCCGCTGATCCATCCCAGCGAGGCCACGCCGCCAGCCAACAGCCAGTGGAGCGCGCCGGGCGACATCCCGAGCAAGGGCCCACGGCCAAAGGCCATCGCCCGCATCGAGGGACCGATTCGCCTGCGCTGGCAGTCGCGTTCACAAACGCTTGCCATAGACGATCGTGTCATGGGGTTCCAACCGGTTGCCTTCAGGAAACACCACCGGATGGCGACACAGGGGCGCAAAACCCCGTTGCTCAAAAAAATGACAGGCCGACAGATTATCGCCGCGCACGGCCGCATGGACACCCGGACAGCCGGCCTCAACCGCCTGACGGAGAAAACGCTCCACGAGCTGCCATCCGATGCGCTGACCGCGGAACGCCCGATCGACGTTCACATGCAGATGGGCGGGATATTCCTGCATGACGGGATCGGTCTTGAATCCGCCACGTCGACAGGTCTGGAGGACCGCCTGCGCCAGCCGCCAGGTGTCCGGATGCCAGAGGGCTCCCCGGCCGATGGCCCGGAGCGTCGCACGCGGATCGATCAGCCAGGCCATGACTCGTTGGTAGCGGCGCGTCTGCAGACAGCCGGTGAGATAGCCCACGATCCTCCCGTCAGTCTCGGCGACCCACAACGATTGCGGCTCCCACTCCGTATAGTAGCACGTCAGGAAATCTGCGAAGACGTCGCGGTCATAGAAGAAGCGCTCAACCGACTCCCCGCGCACCGCCGTGTCGCACGCCAGCTGACGCAGCGCCGCTCGGTCCCGCGGGTCGTAGCGACGAATCACGACGGGCATCACCGGTCAGACCATGAGCTCAAGGCAGGAGACGTCACCGTTCACAATACGCAGACGAGAGGATGACAACCGAGGAGGGGATTCCAAGGCAGCTATCGGAGCAATGACCTGCGCCACCATGCGGAGCCGATCAGCGCGGCGTTGATGAGCAGCGCCGTCCCCAGGATCGCCCCAATCGTCTGATATTCTTTGGCTAACTCCCTCCAGCGCCAGCGCGCGTGCGACGCCCCAGACCAATGGCGCAGGCGAGGCCACCATCGGGGAACCGCCCGGCAATAGGCCTCGTAGGCGGGGCCAAAGCGTGCGCGCAAGAACTGCTCCTCGGCGGTGATGATCGGACCATAGATGATCGCCCAGTAGGCCAGACATCCCAGCACCACCCAGGGCGATCCGCTGAGCAGCCCCAAGCCCACCGTCAACACAACGCCCCCCAGATAGAGCGGGTTGCGCGTATACGCGTAGGGACCGCCGGCGACCAATTGCGAGGCGTGAATGTCGGAGGAGCGGCTCTTGCGGCCGATATGGCCCACGCCCCAGATCCGCAAGGCCTCTCCGCTGCAGATCAGCAACCAGGCCACCGAATCCAAGAGGAGACGCAGCCGGCTTCCGGCCTGAAGCGGATGGCCGAACCACACCATCCCCCATGCCCCCAGCGCGATGAAAGGCACCGGAAGGTATTTGCGCTGGCGAAAGAGCCAGGCGTGCCATCGGCTGACTCGGGATGAGACGGCGGCGTCGGTGGTGAGGAGCGTCATCGGAACGATGATCAACTTGCGGAAATGCCAACCACGAAGCGGTAAGTATACCATGCCCCTCCCTCAGCCACCAGCGAAATCCAGTCCACAATTGTCCTTGACTTGGCCGCTTGACTGTGGTAAATTAGCAACGTGATTTTCAGCTTTGAGGTGGGTGAACCCCGCCCCACAGCGGTAGTGCTGTGGTGTCCTGCGGGGGGCGGGATGAGCAAGCCGGGGAGCTGTCAGTTGCTCCACGGCTTTGTTGCTTTTGAGCAGTAGTCCTCACGATGCCGAAGGAAGAAGCCATCGGTGTGGAAGGTTGCGTCGTGGAGCGGTTGCCCAATGCCCGCTTCCGGGTCGAGCTGAAGGGCGGGCATCGCGTGATGGCGTACGTGGCCGGCAAGATCCAGTGGCAGGTGCGGCGCATCCTGGAAGGCGACAGGGTCGGCGTCCTCTTATCCCCCTACGACCTCAACCAGGGCAGGATTGTGTACTTGGTGAAAACGTAAGGCAACAGTACAGGAAGGAGGTGAAGAGTACAGATGCCGAAAGGTACCGTGAAGTGGTTCAGCGATCAGAAGGGCTACGGGTTTATCAGCCCTGAAGATGGCTCCAAGGACGTGTTCGTCCACCACTCGGCAATTCAGGGCGATGGGTTCAAATCGCTGCGAGAGGGGGAGACGGTAGAGTTCGAGGTGACCAGTGGTCCGAAAGGCCCGCAGGCCAGCAACGTCGTCAAGGCGGTGTAACGAACACCCCAAAGACTGACTCAGCTTACCGTAGAAAAAAAAGAGGCGTTCCGATGAGGAACGCCTCTTTTCTTTTCCTGGAGGGCCGCTGAATTATTGGCCGCTACCCTTGCGCTTCGCGAAGCACTCCTTGCAGTACACCGGACGGTCTCCGCTAGGTTTAAAGGGGACCTCGCACTCCTTCTTGCACTCTGCGCAGGTCGCCTTGTGCATTTCCCGTGGTCGCCCGCCGAACCCACCCCCACCTCCGCCGAACCCACCACCCTGCTGAAACGGCATTGCTCCTCCTATCTCGTTCACCCCGACCACTTCCCCGCGTTCACGCAGGAACCCGACCTATCCTACCACTCTCTCCGCCCCAGGGCAAGTCCCGAAGCATCCCAGACCATATCCGTTTCTTCATCCGCAATCCTCCGACGTGGTTGAAAGACCCCCAGCAATCGCCTCTTGCCAGCGTCACATCTTCCCTCATTTTACACGGATCAGACACGAACCGTCCCCTATTTTCGCTGATTCATCGGTAGGCTATGTTAGAATGAGTGCGAATGAGTCCAGCCACTCTCCATAACAGACTGACTCCCCTGAAGACGATGCGGGCCATCGCCGTGGCCGGCCTGACGTTTCTCGTCTGGCTCCAACCGCAGGAGCGGCTCCACGCCGTGGAACGTGTGAAGCCGGTGGGATGGGTGAACGACTTCGCGGGCGTCATGGACCGGCAGGCCGCGCAGCGCCTCGAGCGCGTGTTGGATGAATTGGAACGCCGAACCGGCGCCGAGGTGGCGGTGGTGACCGTGCCGACGGTGGCGGATGGAGATATCGAACACGCCGCGGTCGATTTGTTTCACGCGTGGGGGATCGGAAAAAAGCAACGCGACAACGGCGTGCTCATTCTGTGTGCGGTGCAGGACCGTCGCGTCCGGATTGAAGTCGGGTACGGGCTGGAAGCCATCCTGCCTGACGCCAAGAGCGGCCGCATCATTCGTGAACAGATGATCCCGTATTTCCGGTCCGGTGATCTCTCAACCGGATTAGTCCAGGGAGCGCTCGCCGTGGCGGGTGCCATTGCGCAAGATGCGAAGGTGGCACTGGAGACGACCGTCCCGATGGCGCCGAGCCCTCCGGTCGAACCGGGCACGCTGCTCGTGCTCGGGCAGTTCCTGCCGCTCCTATTCTTCGTGCTGCTGCTGTTGGTGCTGACGAGGTCTCTCGGGAGGCATGGGTCACGATACGGATCGTGGTATGGATTCGGAGGCGGGTATTCCAGTGGCGGGTTTAGCGGGGGATTCGGCGGGTTTGGAGGCGGTGCCTCTGGAGGGGGAGGGGCCGGCGGAAGCTGGTAGGAGACGATGATGAAGCATTGGATGACACCGCAGACATTGACGGAACGGTTGCAGCGCGTCTGTGGTGCGCGCCTTCAATCGGTGATGCTGTTCGGATCTGCCGCAGCGGGTGATCATGAGGGCGCACGGTCAGACTACAACGTCCTCATCGTGCTGGATCGCTTGGGCCTCGAGGAATTGACCGTCCTCTCGCCCTTGGCCCGGGCGTGGGTGAAAGGAGGCAACCCCTCTCCGCTGCTGCTCACGAAGATGGAACTGGCGAAGGCTGCCGAGGTCTTTCCTATGGAGATCGCCGATATGAAGGAGCACCATCTCCTGCTCGCCGGAGAAGATGTGCTCAGCCGGCTCCCGGTACATGCCCCAAACTTGCGGATCCAGCTTGAACACGAGCTCAAAGGCAAACTCCTGCAGTTGCGGGCGCGCTACCTCTTGGTACAAGGGAGACCGCGGGACGTCACGGAGCTGATGGTCCGTTCCCTGTCGACATTTCTCATCTTATGTCGTGGAGCGTTGCGCCTCTACCAGCCGATGGTGCCGGGAAAGAAGCTGGAGGCGTTGGCGGCGCTGGCGAACCATGTGCCGGTTCGCCCACAGGTCTTTGAGACCATCGCACAGCTGAAAACGAAACGGCGCGTGCCCGGCGTTGTTCCGGAGCAGTTGTTTGCCGAGTATCTGCAGGCGATCAAAGCGGTCGTGGATGCCGTGGATGCGCGGCTGCATCCAGATCGCCCGCCAGCGTAGGAGGAGATGATGTCCAAAACCGGATGGATCGTGCTCGGAGTTGTCCTGCTTGTGTTCGGAGGGATCGGGTTCGGCGCGTACAACACGCTGGTCCAACGTCAGGAGTCCATCCGTGAGCGTTGGGCCCAGGTGGAGAATGTCTTGCAGCGGCGCTACGACCTCATCCCGAACCTGGTCAATACGGTGAAGGGCTACGCGGCCCACGAGCAAGGCACGTTAGAGGAGATCACGCGGTTGCGAAGCCAGTGGGGCGAGGCCAAGACGGTCAGCGAGAAGGTGGACGCGGCAGAGCGCCTCGAAGGTGCGTTAGGGCGCCTCATGGTGGTCGTGGAGCGCTACCCCGATCTTAAGGCCAATCAGAATTTCTTGGCGCTGCAGGATGAGTTGGCTGGGACGGAGAACCGGATTTCGGTTGAACGTGGCCGGTACAACGAATCGGTGAGGAGCTATAACGTCGCCGTCCGGGGCTTCCCCTCAGCCCTGGTGGCGAAACTCACCGGATTCGCGCCGAGCGAGGCGTACTTCAAGGCTGAGGCAGAGGCTCAGAAAGCTCCCAAAGTCGAATTTTAATATTCAACACAGGCTACCTCTCCTCACCCCACTTTAGCCACGGCACGTGTTTCCTTATGTTGATACAGGGTGGCGTACAGGATCAAACTCACAAGGATGACTCCAAGAACTAACGATGAGCCGATCGTACCGAAGTTGAGCCCGCCTTTTTCTGTTGATTTTGTGAGCACATCCCCCATGGTCGCACCAAACGGACGGGTGAGGACAAACGCCATCCAAAACAACAAGGTTTTAGAAATGCGGGTAGAGCATGTGGCGAAGGCTGTCAGGGCCAGCAACCCAGCGATGAGAAACGCTCCCCCGGCAAATCCAAGACCGGAATTATCAGCCAAGAAATCACCCAGCGCAGTCCCTAAGGTATTGGAGAACAGGATGGCCGTCCAATACAGCAATTCACCTTTACACGTTCTGATGTTTTGAATAGAAAACGAATGAGCGCTATAGCGCCAGTACACGAAAATGGCCGCCAACATGGTCGCTAACATGAGCGCGCCCTTCGCGTAGCCAAGCCCTAAGGTGCGATCCATATAATCTGACATGGTTGTGCCAGCCGTGCTGGTTAAAAGGATGACGGTCCAATACAGCGCTGGGTGATATTGTTTCGACCTTAATTGAGTCACAAGACTGACGAAAAACAGTCCAATCAACACCACAGAACTCACCGCGTAGCCGACCTTCAACGTCATCGATACAAGGTCTCCGGCCGTCTCGCCCAGAGTGGTTGCCGCGATCTTCATGATCCAAAACAGCAGGGTGACTCGTGGGAGTTTGTTCATCGCATATACCCTCTAAGCGCCAAAATAAGAACTCCCCTGGTTGGACGAGTTTCGCCACTGGTGTAAGATTAGGCCATCGAGAAATTATTGGCGCATCTCATACATATAGAGGATCGGGTGGCCACTCCGGTAGTCCTCCCAGAAAATCCGATTGTCAGAAAGGCTCAGCTGCCACTCGGTCCATGGATCATGGGTGACTTGTGCTTCCGGGCACGTTCCTGTGCGTGGATCGTACTCACAGTAATAGACGTCCCAGACACCGCTACGCTGATCTTGCCAGACAATTTGGCTTCCAGAAATTTTCGGAGACTGCTGGAAGCCTGGCCGCGTGGAAAGCAGTTGGATGCGATCTCTGATGAGATCGTAGAGGTAGATGGTCTGTGCATGAGTCGCCACCGTGACCTTGCTGAAGACAATCAGCGAACCCGCAATATCCGGCTCCCCCAGGACGAACGTACGCCCTCCATCATCAGCAATAATCCGATGCTCGGGACACGTCCCAGTCGCTCGATCATACGTACAGAGGTAGATCCCTGACTGGCCGGCCCGGAGCGACTGCCAAACAATCCGGTTTTGGTCAATGGCCGGAGCCCCATCATCGTAACCTGGATCATTCGTAACATGGATTTCCTTCTTGGTGGTAAAGTCGTAAAGAAAAATGTCATACCCGGCGGCGCGAGCGTCACGGAGCCCCGACCACACCGCCAAGTCCCCTGAGATGTCTGGGCTCATCCCGATGGCATGTTTTCCCGTTAGTCGTTGTTTTTGCTTGGTCCGTTCATCGTAGACATAAATCTCTCGGCGCCCCTGCCTGGCAATGACATCGGAGATGATGCGGTACCCAGCAATCCTTGGGAAGACCTCGTCAGGCCCGGTGCTCTCCAGCACTTGTTCTCCCCGTTCGGTCGTGAGGTCATAGACATAGATGCCGGAACGTCTTCGATCGTGAAAACCTTGCCAGACGATCTGACTGCCAAAAGCAAACGGATGTCTCTCCCCAGCTGGACTGATGAGAGATGGTTGTGCGGCATCTGGAATGACGGGCGAAAATCCGGAAGGAAAGGTTCCGGTTCGCTCCCGCGTCGTCCGCGAACGGGGTCCCTGACCGGGTGCTGGCTGCAGCGATGACTCAACGGAGAGTTGAGTTCCCCATCTGCGTTTCAGCAATTCGACGACGAGGTTACGCACAAACTGCTCCATGCCGGCAGGAGACAAATGGCAGACATCAATAAAATTCTTGGCGCTATCCCCTAACAGGGCTTGTTGATCCACGAAGAACACTCCGTCGGTCTTCGCAAACTCCTGAAGCACGTTGTTGTGAACATCCAGCCCCTTCTGGACGTTGGCGGGAAGCCCCCAAATCTCTACCGGAGATCCCTTAACAGTCGATTGCGCATAGTCGAGTTGACCCTTCTCAAAACGCTCAAGTGAGTAATTGGGTGGGAGGTAATAGGCGTAGGTCATCACCAGTACCGGCTCATGCTTGGCGCGTGCCAGGGCGATGGTCCCTTCGAGATTGTGTCGAAACGATTTTTCGCTTTTGACAGTATCTCCGAACCGCCACCAGTCGGGCCGAGTCCGCTCCGCGTTATAGGGGACCTTCTGACCTCTATGGAGGACTTTCCGATCCAGGACGACCGCCAGATGCTTGAGATAAAACGGCAGGATCGTCCCATAGCGAGCGAGATTGTAATGACGAAAATAGAAGTTGGCCTCGTCATACCAGGCGTAGTGGGAATAATCATCTCGCCAGAGCGCATCCGGCACGTTGTTGGCCCGCAGCTCGTTGATCGAGTTATAGAGAATGACCAGATCGAAGTGTTTCTTCCGGAGAAACCAATATTTGTAATAGCTGTCCAGGGAGGTACGGGCTGGCATCGAGCTGTTAAAGACCTGTACCTCCCGCCCGAGCATCGTGGAGAGTTGATCCCGCAGGCGAACTTCGAAATCAGACCATCCGGGGTTCAAGGCCGAGGCGGCGAGGACTAATACGCGGATGCGGTCGAGGTGATTGTCCTCCATGATGGGCTTGAGGTTGGGGTAGAAACGATACGCTAAGTGGGAGGCGGGCGTCCAAAAGGACAAGTCGTGGTGCGAGAAGAAATTCACCCGTCCTGCCAACTCGAAGGCCAATACGACCGAAAAGCTGTAGACCGCTACCAATCCGAGGTGTCGCTTCATCTTGGGACGACACATCGTAGCACAAAATAAGTCGGCCCAGGCGGAAGCCAGCTCTGTGGTCATTGTACCATCCCGACGAATCTGAGCGAAACCTGACCGGGGGCTTCCAACTTCACTAGCCCCTTGAGAAGGTCAAGTTGCATCAGGTTGCGGTAGGTTGCAGGGTTTTGGCGGGGTGTTGAAGGGATCGATGTTTCTCCAGGTACTCCAGCGTGGCCAGGATAAAACTGGCGTGGCTCCAGGTGAGGGGCGAGACGGACAGCGGCTCGCCGGTATGCGGATTGACCTGCTCCGCCAGCACGCCGGAGGGTAGGGCGTGGTCGGCGACCCACTCAAGAATCCGCAGCGCTTCTTCCAACTCATCTCCGTTGCGGGTCCTGGCAATGAGGTATTGCGCCCACCACAGCGTGCAGATGAACCATGGGTTGCCGGGGACGCGCTGGGGATCGTTTCCATCGACTTGGTGGTAGGCGTCACGCTCGTAGCGGGCCAGGCCACCCACAGACGTCTTGATCCACAGCCGATCATAGACCGCCTGCATGGTGGACTCCACCATGGGATCCCTCGGCTCGAAGATCTTGAAGTACCAGAGGGCAAACAGGCTGGCGTCAATCGTCATGTCGAGATCGTAGCCACCGGAAGGCTTCGGCGAGGCGCATTTGGCAAATCGGTTGAGGTCGCGGTGGAAGAGGTGCTGCCGCATGGCCTGCACCATCTCCTGAGCGGTTGCACGATACTTGGTCGCCAAGTCGTGCTCGCCAAAGGCCTGCGCAAAGTGCGCCGCGGCGCGAAGCCCTGCCACCACGGTGGAGGTCGTAAAGGTGTGCACCCCGCGGCGCTCCTCCCACAGGTCATACGACGTCTGCGGTAGCTTCGTCTGGTCATCCCGGAAGCGCACCAGGAACTCCGCAGGCTTGATGATGAGGTCGCGATAGAGCGGCTTGATGAATTCGACGTCGTGGAATCGCTCGAAATGCTGCCACAGGGCCCAGAGAACGAGGGCGGTTTCATCTTCCTGGATCGGCAGTTCACGATGCCCATCGCGCCACCATGGATGCCAGGAGCTCCCCACCGAACCGTCCGGACTGTACTTGTGGAGGAAATACCCGTCGGGATCGATGACGGAGTGGCAGAAGTTGAAGAAACGGCGGGAGGCCTCGGAGTACCCGGCGCGAATCAGGGCGGAGGCGACGAAGGCGCCGTCTCGGGGCCACATGTAGGAATAGGTGTCGCGGGAGAAGGCGAAAATATCGGTGTCATTCGCGGCGATCACCGCTCCGTCGTCATCAAGTTGCGTGCGCAGAATCAGCAGACTCTGCGTGAGCAGCCGCAGCACCTTCGGTGGAAGCCGGTCACAGCCCTTGCGCAATTCCGTGGTGACCCACAGCGTCCAATAGTTCGCGGTCCGCTTGAGCAGTTCCGCCGGCGTTTTCTCGCGGATGACGTGGTTGAGTTTCGCCACCTCATGGTAGGTGGTGCCGGCACACATCCAGTAGTACGCGGTGGCGGTGCCGTTGGCCGGCAGGGGAATCGTGATGCCGGCGGTGGAATCGACTGAGCCCTGCGCAATGGCATTGCCGGAGAGCACCCCGTCCTCGGCATCCTTCCAGGTGCCTTCCAGTCCTTGCGTCTCTTTCAGTCCGCACGCGAAATGCTCAACGCCGCATTTGGTGGGATCGCAACAGTTCATCAGAAAGTAGCGCTTCCCTTTGTAGTGGATCAGCGCCTGGTTGCGCGGATCGTAGTTCGCCGTATCACCCACCTCGCTGCCGGAGATGTGGAAGTCGTGGCTGAAGAAGAGGCGCGCCTCGCGAGGCGTGGTCGCCAGGTTCTTCACCACAATTTCTTTCACGTAGATATTCAGGTGGAAATCGACGGCGTCGTGGCAGATGAGCTCCAATTGCAAGCGATCGTTTTTGGCGGTCACCTCCGTCACGACGGTATCGTCGAGATAGCGCAAGGTTTTCTGCCACTCTGGTCCCATCTCACTAAACTGCCCA
>Ga0209515_10002941_pt1 | contig 25061 bp, 31 predicted proteins | sample Subgroupgradi54m_FD_187454 | JGI IMG/M metagenome (GOLD analysis project Ga0209515, IMG submission 187454) | Subsurface groundwater microbial communities from S. Glens Falls, New York, USA - GMW60B uncontaminated upgradient, 5.4 m (SPAdes)... ... | reverse complement strand
CGCCAAGTTCTCGACCAAGCGGTTGAGCTCGAGCCACTGCGGCTCCTCGGCTGGCTTGGCGCCCGCGAGCTTAATTACCAACTTGTCGCTCCACCAGTAGCTCCCAACATTCATCACCACAGCAAGCACAACTGCAAAAAACAAAATACCGGGGTTGTTAAAGTACCAGGAAATTGCCCACCCCACCGCAACAACCACGCACAAAAACACCGCCATCAGGAGATAGGTTTTTGCGACATTTTCCGACTTGTGGGTGTAGAGGGTTGCCATAAACCACGCAACATCAACCTTTCAGGACAGCGGAAATTTCCTGCTGATAAATTTCCTTGCATCGTCGCCGTCGCTCCTCCGACTGCCCTTCAAGGTTATGTTGCTTCGGTACGTTAACACTAAAACTTCACTGCAACGGGCTCGCGGGCGGCAGCATCTTCAGCGCCAAGCTCAAAGAACTCGCGTGCCTCAAAGTGGAACGCCTTCGCGATAGCATTGCCGGGGAAGCGCTGGAGCGCCGTGTTGAGGTCGCGCACATTGCCGTTGTAAAAACGCCGCGCCGCCTGGATTTTATTTTCGGTGTCGGCCAGCTCGCGCTGCAACTCCAAAAAGTTCTGGTTTGCCTTCAAATCCGGGTAGGCCTCGGCCACCGCAAACAGCGATTTGAGTGCACCTGTGAGCATATTCTCTGCCTTCCCACGCTCGCCCAAGTTGGTGCCCGCGTTCATCGCTGCGGCACGCGCAGTGGTAACATTCTCAAACACGCTTTTTTCGTGCGCGGCGTAGCCCTTGACCGTCTCGATGAGGTTTGGGATTAAGTCGTAGCGGCGCTTGAGCTGCACATCGATGTCGGCCCACGCCTCCTTTGCACGCTGCACCAGCGTCACAAAGTGGTTGTACGCAAACACCACCCACAACACCAAAACAATTAGAATAATAACCGGAGCAACCGGTATCCACGGATACACCAATTCGAGTCCAAACATACGACAAGTATACAACCTCTGGGCTAGTAGTCCATATCCCCCATCCCGCCACCCGGCATTGGCGAGTCTTTTTCCTCTTTTGGCTCGTCGGCAATTGCGGCCTCGGTTGTGAGCAACATCGCGGCGGCCGATGCGGCGCGCTCGAGTCCCGTGCGTGCAACCTTCACCGGGTCGACGATGCCTGCGGCGAGCATATCGGCAACGACTTCATCCTTTACAGCGTCATAGCCGGCGTTGCCTTTTGCTTGTTTTACCTTCTCAACTACCACGCCGCCGTCGACACCCGCGTTCATCGCGATTTGGCGCAGTGGCATCTCGAGCGCGCGCAACACCACTTCGTATCCAACACGCGCGTCGACCGGCATTTTATCTTTGTTTTTTGCAAATCCTTCCGCAACTTTTTGTGCGGCCTTTACCAACGCCACGCCGCCGCCGGGCACTATACCCTCTTCAATCGCGGCCTTGGTGGCGTTAACTGCGTCCTCGATTTTGAGCTTTAAGTACTTCATCTCCGTCTCGGTTGCGGCGCCGACGCGTATCACCGCCACGCCGCCCGAGAGCTTGGCCAAGCGCTCCTCAAATTTTTCTTTATCAAACTTGCTGGTGGTAGCCTCGATTTGTTTGCGGATCTCGGCAATGCGCCTGTCGATATCCTTTTTGGCACCCTTACCACCCACAATCACCGTGGAGTCTTTTGTGGCAATCACTTTGCTGGCGCGGCCGAGCTGGGCGAGCGTTGCGTTTTCAAACTTGATGCCAACCTCCTCGGAAATTACTTCGCCTCCCGTCATTGCGGCGATGTCCTGCAACATCTCCTTTTTTCGGTCGCCATAGCCGGGTGCTTTGACTGCCAGCACGTTAAACGTGCCGCGCAATTTGTTGACCACAAAGGTGGTGAGCGCCTCGCCGTCGACATCATCGGCCACAATCACCAGCTCCTTTTTACCGCTCTGCGCAACTTTCTCGAGTATCGGCAACACTTCTTGTATCGAGGAAATTTTTTTGTCGGTGATTAAAATCAGTGGGTCTTTGAGTGCCGCCTCCATACGCGAGGAGTCGGTCACCATATACGCCGAGACATATCCTTTGTCGAACTCGAGCCCCTCGACCACCTCCTTTTCAATCCCCAAAGACTGGCTTTCCTCAACCGTTACGACACCGTCTTTGCCAACTTCTTTTATGGTGTCGGCGATAATCGCGCCAATCTCTTCCGACTCGGCCGAGATAGTCGCCACCTGGCGGATTTCCTCATCGCTTACGATTTTTTTTGCAAGTGCGCGGAGCGCCACAACGGCTTCGGCCGCGGCCTTCTCGATGCCACTGCGCACGCCCATCGCGTTGAGGCCCATTTCGGTGTGCTTCATCCCCTCGTCGACCAGCGCCTGCAAGAGTACAACCGAAGTCGTGGTGCCGTCACCGGCAATATCGTTGGTTTTGCTGGCCACTTCCTTTACAATCTCCGCACCCATATTCTCAAACTTGTTGGAAAAAGAGATTTCTTTGGCGATAGAAACGCCGTCGTTGGTTATCGTCGGGCCGCCGTAGCCCTTATCGAGCGCCACATTGCGGCCGCGCGGCCCGAGCGTTATCTTGACCGCGTTTGCCGCGCGGTCGATGCCGCTTTTAAGCGCCCTGCGCGCTCGTTCGTTAAACAGTATTTGTTTTGCCATAATAGTTAGGTTCCAGCTGTTAGGGACTAGGTACTAGAAGCTAGCACCTAGAAGCTTACTTGATAATTAGGGTAATGTCCGACTCGGGTAACACATAGTACTCGACACCATCAATCTTCATCGGCTCCTCCCACGGCTTTTTAAAATACACGCGGTCGCCCACTTTTACATCAAGTGCAACCCGTTCACCTTTGTCGTTTTTGCGGCCCGGACCCACGGCGACCACCGTGCCTTGCTCCGGCTTTTCTTTACCCACCGTGTCGGGGATGATGATGCCAAACGAGGTGGTCTTGGTCATCTCTTCGCTCGTGAGGGGTTTCACTAACACCCGGTCGCCCAGAGGCATCACGCCACTCTTATTTGAGCCAGTTTTTACAACCACTTTTGCCGCCTTTGACTTGGTTTTACGGCTCTGCAGCTTAGCCTTTTTAGCTTTTTTCATGCCCACACTATAGTCAAACACCGCCTCGTGGTCAAGCAAGCAAGGCTTACCCTAATTGCGGGCCTTCTAGACCCGTGCTAGGATTGGAGGCAATGACCTTGCACGGCCTGTTGCCGTATATACAACTGGTGCTGGCGGCGCTCTTGATTGCGTGCGTATTGCTGCAACAAACTGGGGCCTCTTTGGGAGGCGCTTTTGGCGGAGACAATTTCTCTGCCGGATACCACACCCGCCGCGGCACCGAAAAGCACTTGTTTTATGCGACAATTATTATTGGTATCCTTTTTGCGCTCTGCGCTTTCGCTGCGCTTATCTTGCAGTAGAGTGCCTTGCACTATATAACCAACATGGACATCCGTAGTGTGTGGCGCTCCGCCGGGCGGCGGGTTGAAGTGCCGCTTATCGACCAAGCAGAGCAAACCTTCCGCTCCTTTTCCGAGAGTGGCCGGGCTCTGTTTATATTTTTTGCAGGGTTGTGTGCGATAAGCACACTCGCACTTTTATATATGCTCAACGCGCAACTGTTGGTAAACGTGCCTGCCCGCGGCGGCTCGGTGTCGGAGGGGATTGTGGGTGCGCCGCGATTTATCAACCCGGTGCTGGCAATCTCCGATGCCGACCGGGACCTCTCGGCGCTGGTATACTCTGGGCTTTTGCGTGCCACGCCACAAGGCGACTATATCCCCGACCTGGCACAAAGCTACGCTATCTCCCAGGATGGCAGGACATACACTTTTGTTTTGCGCCCCAACGCGACCTTCCACGACGGCTCACCGGTTAGTGCCGAGGATGTTGTTTTTACTATTCAAAAAACGCAAGACGCGACGCTCAAAAGCCCCGCGCGCGCAAACTGGAGCGGTGTTGCAGTGCAAGCGATAGATGCGCACACGGTGCGGTTTACACTCACCCAAGCCTATGCGCCATTTATCGAAAACTTGACCCTCGGTATCTTGCCAAAACACTTGTGGCAAGATGTCAGCGATGACGAAATGCCGTTTAGCGACCTCAACACCAGCCCGGTGGGCTCGGGCCCTTTTACCGTGCACTCGATTTCGCGTACCTCCTCGGGAATCCCCGCCTCCTACACGCTCAAACCGTTTGGGGCCTACACGCTGGGAAGCCCGTATCTCAACAACATCACCTTGCACTTTTACCAAAACGAGAACGACCTCACCAATGCCCTTAAAAATGGCGCGGTAGACGCGGCCAGTGGCATCTCACCCGCAACGCTCACATCTCTCAAGGGGTTTACCGTTAAACGCTCCCCACTTAACCGCGTTTTTGGAGTGTTTTTTAACCAAAATCAGTCTGCCACTCTGCGCGACCTCGCTGTGCGTCAAGCGCTTAATGATGCGGTCAATCGCACTGCGCTGGTGCAAGAGGTACTCGGGGGCTTAGGTACGCCGGTCGAGGGCCCGGTACCGCCGGGTATTTTGCAAGAGGCCACCAAGCTCCAAGAGCCGCCAGCGGACAAAGACCTCACCGCACAAGCACAACAAGAGCTGTTGCGCGCGGGGTGGAAGTTGGGCCCAGGCGGTATCCTGCAAAAAACAACCGGCACAGGGAAACAGGCAAAAACGGTAACGCTCGAATTTTCTTTGGCGACCGGCAATGTGCCCGAGCTACGTACCGCCGCCAACTATCTGCAAAAAACGTGGGAGAAAGTTGGCGCCAAAGTAGACGTACAGGTTTACGACCAGGGCGACCTTTCGCAAAACGTAATCCGCCCGCGCAAGTATGACGCGCTCTTGTTTGGCGAGGTCATCGGCCGCGAGCTCGACTTGTTTGCGTTTTGGAACTCGAGTCAGCGCATCGACCCGGGGCTCAACATCGCCCTCTATGCAAACCAAACGGCCGACGCATTGCTTGAGCGCTTGCGGGGCACCAGCAGCGACGGCGTGCGGGGGCAACTGTACGCGCGGTTTAATGCCGAGTTGCAGCGCGACGTACCGGCGATATTTCTCTATGCGCCCGATTTCGTGTATATTGTACAGAACGACCTTCAAGGCCTTGACCTCGGTTTTATAGAAACTCCCAGCGACCGGTTTTTGAGCGCGCCGCGCTGGCACATAGAGACCGACTCTGTGTGGCCATTCTTTACGAAGTAAAAAACATTTACTAACAAAATACTATATGGAGCAGCATAGACATCAAGGGGGCAGGCGCCCGCAAAGCGGGGCGCCTGCAGGGCCGCGCCCCCCGCGCATCGGGGCCCCCCGTGCGCCGCAGGGCGGCGCACGGGGCAAAGGGCGGCGCAACGACCTGCCTGCCGGTAGGCACGGCTTCAACCGCCGCGGCGGCCCCAAACCGCATCAAGTGCACCCGATGCGCGAAACTATCAACCACGCACCCGGACTCGGGACCCTAAATGGGAACGGGGTCGAGGAAAAACCAATCCCGCCTCTCCAACCCGGCAACATCCGGATTATTCCGCTTGGGGGCGTGGAGGAAATCGGCCGCAATATGACTATGCTTGAGTTTGGCGATGATATTATTATTGTCGACTGCGGGTTCCAGTTCCGCGAAGACGACACACCGGGCATCGACTACATCCTCCCCAACACCAAGTATCTTGAGGAGCGGCGCGAGAAAATCCGGGGACTTTTCATCACCCACGGGCACCTCGACCACATCGGCGGCATCCCCTACATTATCGACCGTATCGGCTACCCGCCTATTTACACCCGGCGTCTTACCGCAGTGATGATCAAAAAGCGGCAGGAGGAATTCCCCAACCTCAAACCCCTCGACATCCACGAGGTCGAAAAAGGAGACACGATTCGCGCCGGCAACCTGCGGGTGGGGTTTTTCTCGGTCTACCATACTATCCCCGACTCGATGGGTATCGTTGTTGAGACGCCCTACGGGCTGTGCGTATTTACCGGCGACCTGCGGCTCGACCACGTCGACGGCATACCAACCGAGGAAGAGGAAAAACAGTTTGCCTACTTTAAAGACAAAAAAGTACTCTTTTTGGCAGCCGACTCAACCAACGTGGAGCGCCCCGGCTTTTCGCTCTCGGAGCGCATCGTGCAAAAAAACCTCGACGAGATAATCGAAAAAGCAACAAACCGGCTTATCATCGGCACGTTTAGCAGCCAGTTGGAGCGTATTATGCATATGATAGAAACGGCCGAGCGCGTAGGTAAAAAAATACTCATCGAGGGCCGGAGTATGAAGGTCAATGTCGAAATCGTGAAGCACTTGGGTATGCTCAAAGTCTCGGACAAAACATTCATCAGCGCCGAGGAGCTCGCAAGCGTGCCAGACGGTAAAACGATTATCCTCGGCACCGGGGCGCAGGGCGACGAGTTTGCCGCCTTGATGCGCGTTGCGATGAAGACGCACAAATACGTTAAAATTAAAAAAGGCGACACGGTTGTGCTCTCCTCTTCGGTGGTGCCGGGCAACGAGCGCGCCGTGCAAAAACTCAAAGACAACTTAAGCCGCCAGGGCGCGCGAATTATCCACCGCGACACGATGGACGTACACGCCTCTGGCCACGCAAACCGCGATGAAACGTTTTGGATACACCAAAAAATTAATCCAAAATTCTTTATGCCGCTGCACGGCTACCACTATATGCTGCGCGTGCACGCCGACATCGCCAAAGCCTGCGGGCGTGCCGAAGAAGATATCATCGTCCCCGACAACAGCTGTGTAATCGAGATACAAGACGAAGGCACAAAAATCGTCCGGCTCAAGGAGATGGCGCCGGCTGGCCTGCGTTTGGTCGACGGTTTTGCTATCGGCGATATACAAGAAGTCGTGATACGCGACCGCACCACCTTGGCGCAAGAAGGTATGTTTGTGATTATCGCGACGGTAAACCCAAAAACGGGGAGGTTGCGCAAAAGCCCCGACATCATCAGCCGTGGCTTTGTCTACTTGCGAGAAAATCAGGAGCTTCTGCAGCAGACGCGCATCATCATCAAAAAAACAATCGAGGACAGCACCAAAAATATGCAGCCGGTCAACTTTGACTATGTCAAAAACAACGTCACCGACGCGGTCGCCCGCTTCCTGTTTGAAAAAACTAACAAACGCCCGATTGTAATACCGGTTGTGCTGGGGGTTTAAATTATATATTATTTGCTTAGAGGTTGAGTTGTTGATCATTGTTGCAACGGAGAACTCAAATGGTAGGAGAAGTGGGTATTCTTGATCCTAACTATCAAGAAGAGCATACGTCGCTTAGGAACAACCGGTGCCGCAACGACGATGGTGGACGGATAGTACAGCAATTCATAAGCGTGTTCAGAGGTCAGAGATACTATTCTCCCCCGAAATGCGAGAAGTGCGGCCGCATACACAAATTCGCCCAAAATACCATAAAAGTCGGCTATGCCGATTTCCGTCGTCGCACGGAAAAGCCCTTTACTGTCTGAACGGCAAAGCAAAATCTTGCCGTTTTTTATTTGGACATTAAAACTTTCTCGAGTTCTTTTTCGCTGGCTCCACGCGCTAGGAGTGTACGTAAGAGCGCCGCTTGTTTTTGGCGGCGGGAGCCTTCGAATTTTGATTGTTTGGTGTAGTGTTTGCTGCGCGAGTTTAATGCAATGCCCTGCCCTTTGAGGTGGGCGCCGTAGTCCATCAGCGCCGCATAAAAATCGCGTGGCTGCATCTTTGAGCTTTTAAGCGCCTCCGCAACGAGTGGTAACAACTCCGCATCCGATATCTTTCCTGCGGCAAGGTTAAACCTTGTGGGTGGGAAATAAAAATAGATAAATACCGTACGGATGTTTGTCTCAATACACACTTCGGGTTTGTTGTATGCAAATATCGTGATAGCGCGGGCGCTGTAATGCCCCACGCCGGGAAGTTCTTCTATTTTTGCCACTTCGGTTGGAAGTTTTCCCTTATATTTCTCTGTAATTATCTTTGCTGCTTGGTGTAAAAATTTTGCACGCCGGTTATAGCCCAATCCTTGCCACGCTTTTAAAACTTTTGAAAGTGGCGCCTGCGCAAGCGTTTTTGGCGTTGGGAACTCTTTGAGAAATTTTTTATAAAACGGTATCACACGCTCGGCTTGAGTTTGCTGCAGCATTATCTCGGACACTAAAATTTTGTAGGCCTGCCTGCCGGCAGGCAGGGGTCGGTCAAATTGCCGCCACGGCAAATGAGCGCGGCCTTCTTTTTTGTAGTGTTTTTTAACTTCGCGCAGCAACTCGGGCATAGGAGTAGTAAAACAAAAAATTCCCTTTTGGGGAATTTTTTGTAAAAGCAAGACGCCGTCTGCTTATATTAAAGCAGCTAAGCTGCTTTGGGGCGAGCGTCGGAGACGGTGAGCATACGACCACCGAAGTCTTTGCCATTCCACATCGAAATAGCGTTATCGGCGCCAGCATCATCGGCCATCTCAACAAAGCCGAAGCCTCTCGAGCGACCTGTCTCGCGGTCGGTGACGATGGATGCCGAAGCAACCTCGCCAGCCTGTGCGAACGCGTCCCGGAGCTCATCCCCCGTGGTGCGGTACGGAAGGCCACCGATGAACAATTTGCGTGCTGCCATAGTGTGCGAAAACAATGAATTAAAAAGTTCTACGTAAGGCGACCCTCCTACCTACGCCACAAAACGGGACCAGTGGAGAACTTACTCGAACGCCGCAACTCTACCACGAGGCGGGGGTGGGTGCAAACGATTTATACACCCGCTACTGAGGGCTCAGACGAGCATACACAACAAAGCGCTTGTTAAACGAGTGCTCGCTTGCGACCCACTCGCCGTCGCAGGTTATCAATACCAACTGCGATGGCCCGCTTGTTGTAAAAATCGAGGCCACAGGAGCCTCGTCCACCGGATATTGCTCAATTTTGGTAATAAAATAGGTCAACGACTTTCCCGACGCATCGGACACTACAACCGCTTCCCCCACCCCTAACTCCGAGAGATGCTCGAACACGCCCGACTTAGTGAGCGCGTTGTTGACGTGGCCTGCGATAACCGCATTGCCCGGGGCACCCGGGCGGCTCCCGGGCGAGTACCACGCGACACCGCCGAACGTGGTTGGTGTCGCCATCGTGCCGTCCGCTTTTTTGCCCACAAGCTCGACTGCGGCGTCTATTCCGAGCGCGGGGATAACAAGCCGCGCAGGGACAAGCGGCGTGGTGGTTGCCGGGGAGTGCGCAAAAGAGTCGAGTACCGAAGGATTAACCACAGCGATGGCTGGCGCAAACACCACAGTGTTTGCGCCGCTCCCGAGTGTTGCGCGTGCCGCGCGCGAAAGGAGGTCGGCTGCGCCGACGAGCACAACAAAAATGCCAACCGCCAGCAGGAGATATCTAAGATAGTGCGTGCGCGAGCGCTGAGAGACCAACACACCCAGCTTAGCGGGTTGCAACAGCAAGAGCTTTTTTGACATAGGGGTAGAAGTAGATGCCAGCCGCCATAAGCGCTGCTGCTGCAAAAGCGAGCGCTGAGCCGGAAAGCGGCTCAAAGCCGGTGTTTGGGAGCGCCGGCACAAAATTTGAAACAAGTGTGGGTGTGTTGCCCGGGTACTGTATCACGCCGGCACCGGCGGCTTGTATGTTAACCGTGCAGGTTGCGGTTTGGACGCCGTTCTGGACAATCACGGTTTGCATACCAATCGTTTGCAGGATGGTTGAGAGCGTCGGGCCCACGTTGAGGAACGTGCGGTCTGCAGTCGTCCAGTTGTATCCACCGCCGCTGCCCGAAGCGGCAAAGGTCACCGGCTGCCCGGCTTGCACGGTTTGATATGCGGGAGAGCAGGAAAGCTGGCTTGGGTACCAGGGGCCGGCATACGGGGCGGGCGTCGTACAATTGTATGCGGAGCCATACCAGGTAGTGCACGGGTTTGTGGCAGGCGGCGTGTTGGTAAGCGTTATCGTACAACTACGTGTGCCCGCCCCCACTGCGGTTGTGCCGGCACAATCTTGCGAGTATGCCAGGTAATAATTTGGAACAGATGCCACGACCGCATAGTTGCCCGGTATAAAGGTGATGGTGCGCACTTCGTTTAAAGCGCTTGCGGTCCAAGAAAGCGTGGTGGTTGTGGTGTTTGGCACGCCCGTAAACGAGGGGCCGTTTGCCGTAGCGGTGATGCTCGGCAAGACCAGCGGGGCGGCGACACCTTGTGCAAGCTGCGTCGTGACAACTACCTGCGAGTACGGAGCCACCTGTGCCAAAGCAAGGGCGGGCACCGATGCCCCTATAATAAAAAGGGCGGCAAGGGCGGCTGGCAGAAAGCGGAAAAAATACATATATAACAAGGGTTTATTGGCTAATAGCCCGCCAATCGTACCACTTTTTTTTATATATGCAACCCCGCTCACGCGGCGAGGCGGATTGCAGTGTAAAGCGCCGCGGCGCCCAGAAGGGTCATAATTGTGGTAAGAAATTTTGGGTGTTGATGGTGGCTCTCGGGTATCAAGTCGGAAGCGCCGATATACAAAAAGAATCCGGCAAAAAGTGCGAGCAAAAGCCCGAGAGACTCTTGCGAGACCGAGAACAGTAAGGTCACTAACACTCCCGCCACAGGAGCTACCGCGTCTACCAACAACCAGCGCAATGCCTTTGCACGACTCCCACCGTGCTGTACAACTACATTGACCGTGTTGATACCGTCGGAAAAATCGTGTGCCAACACCGCGGCCGCAACCACAAGCCCTACTGCCGGTGATGCTTGGAAGGCGAGCCCGATACCAACACCGTCGAGAAACGAGTGCAGCGAGAGCGACCCGGCGCGGATATGCCCTCGCGACTGCGTGTGCTCGTGCTCCTCGTGCGCGTGGCTGTGGAGCATCAATACGCGGTCGAGTAAGAGGTAGAGCAGAAACCCAAGTGCGATGAAGGAAAAGACGGTCGAGACGTTATGCGCTGTGCCGGCAAACCCCAATGCCTCGGGCATCAGGTCAAAAAACGCCACCGCAACGACTGCACCCGCGCTGAAGCCCAAAATGATATGCAAGCGGTCGCGCAGGCGCAACGCCAAAGCACCCCCGACCATAGTCGAGCAAAACGCCGCAATGCTAACTAAAAATGGAAACATACAAGTCTATCTACCAGGCAATCATAGCACCGGTTCGCGGCCCGGGTGGGCAAAAAACCGCCCCTCAAGCGAGTAGCGGTCGTACCCGTGCAGGAGAAACGCGAGATTGAGCCCAAGCAAAATCAAGTGCGGCCAGACCGCCTCGCCAAAATAGAGCAACGAGAGCGCGAGCCAAAAAAGAAAAAAGATTGCGGTCCAACGCACCTCGACACCCAGGATAAAAAAGAGGCCGACTAGAGACTCGATAATCAAGGCACCCAGGACTATAAACAGCGGGTCGAAGTGGAAGTAGTTGGTCAGGTGATACTGCGCGATAGTGTCGAGCGCCAAGGTACTATGCAAAAATTTTGCGTAGAACGCAGCAAAGACAATAGACACGCCAAAGCCGACCCGTGCGATTGGGAATGCGTAAGGTTCTAGCTTTTTTATAAGATCCGCAAAACTATCCTTCCAAAAACCCTTAGCCCCATTCCGCTTCGCGGAACGGCCGCCCCCACCTGGGTTTTTTTCAGCACAGTTTTGCTTTAGATCGCACACCCGGAGCAGTCGCTTCGCATCAAGCGACCACGCTCCCCCGCCGAGTATCAGCGTGATAAGTATCTCACCGAGATAGTTGGTATAGGTCAGCATATACGAACCGTACCGCAGGACAGACAGGAAAAAAATAATCAGCGCCACAAAAGCGGCAACCCGGGTACAGAACCCAAACAAAATTAAAAAGCCTATTACATACAATACCCACTGCAAGAGCCCGGTCCATTGCCCGGCAAAACCTATAAGTGGCAACTCCGGCCCAAACAACCCTTGATAATAGGTACCCACGATAAGGCAGACGCCGAGTGTGAGGCGTGTGACCAAGGGCGCCCAGCGCTTGATGTATAGCAAAAAGGGTCTGCATCGCAGCTCAAAGGCGTGGAATACCGAGGCAAAGAAGACGGTGGTAACGGTGACGAACGCGACAAACCCCCAAAAGAAAAATTGATACTGGTTGGTCCAAAATGCGCCAAACGGGTTTGGGGAGTTGCTCGCCAGGTCCTGCGCGATGGTCGCCTGGTTGAGTACATATACCTCGTGGGCCGAGGCGCCGTGGGGTACAAATATGCCACACAGCAGTACAAGGCACGCAAAAAATACAAAAGATTTTGTCGGCGACATAGCTGTAAGCATACAACAAAAACACCCCGCCGAGGCAGAGTGTTTTTGAGACCAGGTCGAGTTAGCGCGTTGTTGGGGCGGTCGAAGTTGCCGCCGGCTTTGCGTTTTTAAGACCCTTGAGGATAGTATCTGCATCTTTGCGAGCAGCTTGGAGATCTTTTTGTGCCGCAACAAGGCTTGCACGGGCTGTTTTTATAGCAGCGGCGTTGCTGGTCATAATGGTTTTGTCTCCGTTATCTGGCGCCAAGGATGCTGTGGTCGAGACTGCCGATTGGGCTTGCGAGGAGGCATTGGAGAGACGAGTGCTCATATCAGCCAGCGCGGCCGAGAGTGCTGTGGTGTCTTGGCCTGCGCTCTGCGCCGAGGCAATGCGTGCCTGGAGTTTGATACCGAGCGTATTTAACATCGCAGCAAGCGAGACCTCGCGGTCGGCCATCGCAGCGATACGCACCTGCGGCAATACCAGCGCAAACACGCGGTACGAGGCGGTTATCGACTGGATGTCTGTCTTGAGCGTCGCCAGGTCGGTGTCTGCATCAATTTTTGCCTGCAGAGCGGTGAAGGCGCTAATCTGTGCCTGTATCGCGGTCGCGAGGTTTTGCTTAAATGCCGCGGTTACCTGCTGCATCGCCTGCACTCTTGTGTTGGCGTCGTTAAGCGCGGCAACACGACGGGCGATTTCTTTATCCGCTTTGGCAATCGCGGCCTCCATCGCCTTGGTGCGCTTGGTAACCGTTACCGAAACCGGGGCGCCCGTGGTGGCGCCCGTTGCCTTAACCGCTGCTGCAGCGCCCGCATCGCCAGCGGCATCAACTTGTGCCGATGCTATAGCTGGCGCAAGCACACTGCCAAACATAAGAAGCGAGACGAGAGCTCTAATCAAAAATGCAATCTTCATAGGATATATCTTGTTTGATTATTGTTAATATGCCTGCGCAGTAGCTTTATCATTTACGCTTGCATCAACACCCACCGAGTCGCTCGCGAGGCCTTGCATCTGCGTGTCGACTGCGGCAGTATCCTGCGCGATAGCCGCGTCGGAGCTGTCATTTGCCGCGCTCATACCGTTTAAGGTTGGCGGCGGCGTGTTGCTGGTTGCTTCTGTAGCGGCACCACTTTGCGTAGTTGGTGCAGGTTGTACTTTGTTTAACCAGCCGCTCCACCACAGGAGCCACGCGCCACCCCCGATAACAATCAACGCTACCACCCACTTGATTACCATAGACATACGCTCATTCAATCAATTATTACTAAATACCCTGTGCTTCCCCACCAGTATACCCCCGCCGTTTTGGATTATCCACAAGGGTGGTTTTTTGGTATGGTGTCTTCAGATATCGTTCCTCACATACAGAAAGGTGGAGCATCGTGTCTGAAGCAAAAATCCTGATTATCGACCTTGGCTCACAAACGACCGAGGTGATAGGCACTTCCCTGCGAGAAGAAGGCTACCGGAGTGCCATGCTCGACCCTGCCAAGGCCGGGGTGTGGCTACGCAAGCATCCGGTCGAGGCTATTATCCTCTCGGGAGGCGACGACAGCGTCAACGCACCCAAAGCTGTGGGCGAATATCTCACAGTTGGTTGTGGCATACCTCGGCGGCAGCCAGCTCACCGGTGTGCGCGGCGATGCCCGTGCCTACGAGGGCATTGCCGCAGTGCGGGCGGTCGAGACGGTCAACTATATGAGCGCACGGGGTATCTATCTCCCCGAAGCGGTAGCACGGCCGATTATGTCGACACTCATCACACGGCCACCGTTTATCCGCGTGATGTTCGACCCCAGCGACAAAGCGCCTGCAACAATAGAGTACGAATAAAAACAGCAGACCCTCCGCGTGGAGGGTTATTTTTTTGGCTCTTCTGCAAATTCTAGACACACCGAGTTCATACAGTAGCGACCTTCGGCCTGTGGGTTGGCCGCCTGCCTACCGGCAGGCAGGTCTTGGAAGAGGTGGCCGAGGTGCGAGCTGCAGTTAGCGCACACCACCTCGGTGCGGGACATACCAAGTGAATTGTCAGTGATTTGCTTGGTAGCACCCGGCAGTGCCTGGTCGAAACTCGGCCAGCCCGAGCCGGAGTCAAATTTGGTGCCAGAGGCAAAGAGTGCCTGGCCGCACGCGGCGCAGCGGTAGGTGCCGTCGCGTACCTCGTGCAAGAGTGGGCCGGAAAAAGGGGCCTCGGTTCCCCGCTCGCGCAGCACTTTGTACTGCTCGGGAGTGAGTTTTTGCTTCCACTCCTCGTTAGTGTTTTCCATTTTTAAAGTATATAAGCTCGGCACTGCTCCCCACCCAGGTGGCAGCGCCCGAGCCGGTTATCAAAAACTGCGGCCCCAGATATTTGGGTACGCGCTTAAACACTATGTCGCCAAGCGCTTTGAGCGAGGCCGGTATCTCGCGCAGCGCGTTTTGCAAATACATCTCACCGGGCTCGGCCACATCGACGCCGTAGGCTTGCAGGCCAAGCGCCCGGGCGATGTAGAGCGCGCGCGGCAAATGGAACCGCTGAGTTACTACGGTGAGCGAGGAGACCCCAAAAACCTCGCGCGCGCGGTACATACTGCTGTAGGTATCAAACCCCGCGTAGTCCAAAAAAATATCTTGCTTGGGCACGCCAGCCGCAACCAAATATTTACCCACCGGGTAGACCTCATCGTACGCCAAAGTACTGTCGTCGCCGGTGACTAAAATCTTTACAACTTTACCTGCGTTGTACAGCGCCACTGCCGCGTCGGCGCGCTCTTGCAGCACCGCCGAGAGCACCCCGGCACTCGTGACCGAGGCACCTAACACCAGAGCCGCCTGTGTTTTGGGAACCCCGCCTGCGCTGTATATCAGAGAGTGTGTGGTGGCGATTATGTAGAGCGCCGCGCAGAGAAATAATGCGATGAGCGCAAGGAGTGCCAGCACGCAGAGGCGGATGAGGCTGGACATACTCCTTGAGCATAACAAAAATCCCCCCGGAACACCGGGGGGATTTTTGAGGTCGGGCGGCTTTAGGCGCGCGAGACGTTGACTGCACTCGGGCCTTTTTCACCATCGACAACCTCAAAGCTGACCATATCGCCAACCTTCAAATCATCAAAAGCAACACCCTGGAGCTCTTTGGAGTGGAAAAAGAGGTCCTTTGCTTCGCCATCGCGAGCAATAAACCCAAAACCACGGTCCGTGAGCGTCTTGATTGTTCCTGTCATATTCTTTGCTATTACTTCTAGTTTAGAAACCCGACCTTGTTTCTTAGTCTGTTAGACTTTCCTATTGTACACGAAACTGTGGATATGTCCAGTGCATTACCCAACACCTATACCACCATCGCCTAATATGAAAAAGAACTGTATACTAAATAAATGGAAGACCCACACATCGAGGGATTCAAGAAATTCGTTGGAGCGCGTCCGTTGGCAAGGGAGAAATTCGATAAATACTTGCTCCACGAGGTCGCCCAACATAACGAAACTATGAGGGCACTTGCGCTAATATCTGGTGCGCTGGCGACTGGGGTACTTGTCCTTTTGACATCTAAAGTACCAGTCCATCTTGGCTTAGCCATCTATTCGGTGATACTTTTTGGTCTAACAACTTGCGTCTGTATCTTTGTGATGGTTAAAAAGCATAGAGATAACTTTAGGCTCATTTATGATTACAAAGAAAAGGTTCTTGACGTTATGGATATCATGAACCTAGTGTACTTGGATTACTTTAGAGGACAAATATCAAAAGAAGACCTAGAAAGTAGACTCGTCGAATATAACAATCGAGATTTAGAGGCCTCGGCTGATGCATTGAAAAAGAACTTGTCTGAGGGATATAAAGACAAGGTTGAAAGCGGGATATTGACCTTAACTCTCTTAGGAGGAATGCTGTCTCTTGTAGTTTCGCTGGTGTTACCTTATATACTGTTCACAAAATAATATATAATAGGGGTATGAGCTTTATAAAAGAACAGGCAAAGCGTGAGATGCAGTCCGGTAAGCGGGTATGGGGCTGGTATTTATGGTTGGTGGTTATTTTTTGGGGTTTTATCGGTTTAGCAATGCTTGCCACAGCCGCATGGCTCGTCGGTGTTATTTTTGTGCTCGCGGCGGGATATATGGGCTATCGGTTGTGGAGCAAGAAGCAAGGTTGATTTTTGGTAGAAAAGTTCTGCTATGTACTATGCACAGGAGGATTTAATCGCTGTGTGAAGATTGTATGATACAGTTATCGGTAACCTACTAATCGAGGTTTGAGCGGTTAGGGCAGAAGTTAGCTCCCATTATTAACGCAGGTTTGGAAAAGGACTCAAGAGGCGGGGGTTCGCGGAATCTAGTGATTCTGCGATGCCAAAAACAAAGTGGAATTTCGGCTCAGCGTTAAGAGCCAAGATTCACGAACTTCTGCCTTTCGAGTCCTTTTTCCTTTGGGGAAAACAAAAAACACCCTTTCGGGTGTCAATCGGAGCCGAGTGTGGAAACTGTGCCGGGTTCGTACCTGGCAACCGAGAGTTCGAATCTCTCCGGCTCCGCCTGCTACCTGTATATGGGTGTTTTTTGCTACTTCAACCCCACAGGAGTTGTAGGTTGAGTATACTACCCGTTTTGCTAGCAAAATGCTAGTGGCGCCAAAAAACCCTTATTTTTCGGTGAGGGTGTGGATAACAAACGTGTTAGTATGGGGAAATGACCAAAAACGAGTTCCTTGTTATCTTGCGCCGTGCAATACAGCACCGAGTAACACCCCGAACCGCTCCTTGTCGCTGTAGCGGTTGTTGTAGTGGAAAACAAAAGCATCCAGATAGTTCTGTAGGTACTTCTTAGACACCACCTTGTGTGTGCCTTTGATTGAGCGTTTTATGTGCCCGAAGAACGACTCCACCGTATTGACGTGAAAGGGGCCGCGAACGTACTCCGCTTTGCTGTGCTCAACGCTGTGGCGCTCGTAGCCGGGCATAGCAACGCGCACACGGTCGGTCATTAAGATACTGCCCTGCTCGACGTTGGCTTTTAGGAAGTCGCGGTGTATGCCACCACCTGTACTCTCGACTACTGACGCTCGCGCCTTTCCACCTCGTGCTATTGCCGCCATTACTATCGTTTTGTCCACGACTTGTTGCTTTGTCCCACGACCTCCAAAAAACCCTGTGTCCATTTCCACGATACCCTCTAGTTTCTTGTTGTCTTGGGCGAGCGCCTTGCGAATACGATTGAGTATGCGCCACGCGCACTTATAGGTAACTTCCAACTGCCTTTCAAGCTCTGCCGCACTGATACTGCTCTTGGCGTTGGAGAACGCCAGTATCGCCTTGAACCACAGAGTGAGCGGAGTATCGCTCTTGTGGAATATCGTGCCTGCTGTGGGGGCTATGTGGAAGCGGCACTTGGAGCACTGAAACTGCTTGCGGCCCGCACGTAACTTATAAGTACCACCACATGAGCACTGGCGGCTGTGCTGGGCGTCAAAAAGGAAGTTGAGGCACGCTTCCTCTGTGGGAAAGTCCCGCTCCAACGACCTGACACCATAACGATTAACTCTTTGCATATCCCTATTCTATTCGAGAGGGGTTAGGTTGTCAAGGGATAGGTGTTCATTACCCTATTGCGGGTTTTGCGGCTAGGAGTAGCATTTAGGGTGGAGAGTTCCCGAAGTTTCTAAAAATACAAAGTTGGGAGGGCGGAAATGCCAGAGCCTTGCCTAGAGTGCGGCAGACGGACGCCCTGCTATGTATGCCGCGAAAATCAAAACACGGCTGCGCATCAGTGCGGTTGGTGTGACAGCCTCATCGCACACCCGCAAAACAGGAAAGGTGGCTACAACTACTGTGGCCCCAAAGGCGACTCGGTCTGCGAATGGCTTTTTTACGAGCGGTTTCCGTACTACGTCGAGAGGACAGCAGCATGAAGTCAAAGCGCCTCAAAGAACGCCTACGTCTATGGAGAATCCTCGTCCGCTACAATTGGGACCTCTGCCACGGGAGATGACTCCGATGCTCCAATCGGCCGAAAGGAGGTGATCCGTTTCTATTTCTCCAGCCCACGCCACGGCGGGGCTGTTTTTTCTTGTACTTCGTAGCTCGCAAGAGCGAAGTAGGGTTACCGCCAGTCGGCCTCGTTGATAGGCACCACCTCGGTCATCTCTACCCCCGGGGCGGGTATCACGCACAACACCTTGCCTGCGATTTTAAAATCCTCGCGCAAAATAATCGGTTTAAATTTTGGGTCACGGGACTCGGGCCAGAGCACGGTCATCCCCGGCTCGCCCCCGCGAGCCGGGCGGCGCTCGAGCCGCTTTACCGTGACCATATCGTTGACTATCGCAGCCACCCGGTCGCCGTTTTGAGCCTCTTCGGTAAATCGGATGAGCACGTAGTCGCCGGTGTTGATGCCGGCGTCGTTCATACTGTTGCCTATCGCCCGCACGGCGACAATGTCTCCACCGGCGTCTTGCACAATCTGCCTATCAATTTCTAAAAACTCATCGCGCTGCTCTTGCGCCACCACGCTCAAGTCGTCGCAGCCGACGTTTGCCACCACTGGCACGCTTACCGTGCCCCAGCCGCCGTCAACATTGCGCAACTCGATGTTGCGTTTTAATCCTCGACGGCGTACAAGGTAGCCCTTTTCCTCGAGCGTGTCGAGATATTGGGTTACGGTGCGCAGGGAGCTAAAGCCAAGCGTCGAGCGCAGCTGCTCGAGTGTGGGGACCTCGTTTTTGCCCACGATATGGTCTTTAACCGTGCCCAACACCCGTTGCTGCTTGTATGTGAGTGGTTTGTGTATCATCAGTACACTCTAACACACACATTTGCTGTGCAATACACAAGATACACAAATCTGTGGATAACTCGAAGCCTTTGGCTGAGATCCTGAGCGAAGTCGAAGGATTACTTCAAATGTGTGTGCTTGGAAAACAACTCGCCAAATTTGAGCTTGGCGACCCCAAACAAGTAGATAATCTCCAAAATACCGAGGGTGTTGACCAAGAGCAGGATAATAAACCACCAGTAACTCCCGCGCCGTGCGCTGTGCCACAAGGCCAAGCTCTTCCAAAGCAGCGACCACACGATAAACAATAAGATAATCGGCGCGAGTATCGCGGCGACAATCGGCCAGTGTGCAAACCACCACTCGTGTCCCACCCACGGCGCGCCTACCGGCCCCCACTGCCCACTCCCCCAGTTATTGTCGTACATCATATGCTACCAGTATACACCCCCTATTTAATCTCGACACTAACAAGTACCACCGGGGTAAGTGGCCGGTCTGCAGAGTTGGTTGGCGTGTTGTTGATTGCGAGGGCAACATCCATCCCCGCCACCACCTTTGCAAACACCGTATACTTGCCGTTGAGGAACGTGTTGTCTGCAACGTTGATAAAAAACTGGCTGCCGTTGGTGTTGGGGCCCGAGTTGGCCATCGCTACAAAGCCCGTGTTGTTGGGCGCCTCGGCACTTACTTCGTCGGCAAACTTGTAGCCCGGCCCGCCGGTGCCCCACGCCGCGGCCTTTGAATCGTCTTTGGTAAGCGGGTCGCCGCCCTGGTCCATAAAGCCTTTGATAACGCGGTGGAACTTGGTGCCGCTGTAAAAGCCGCTTTGCGCGAGCTTGGTAAAATTGGCCACGGCGTTTGGCGCTGCGTCGGGCAAAAACTCAAGCGTGATATCGCCCTGGTTGGTGTGGAGTATCGCTTGCATAGTGCGTGTGGGTTGCCCCGCGGGGCCGGGGGCGTTAGTTGGTAGTGGGGTTGCTGCTACTTGGCCGGTAGTGGGAGCAGTACTGCTGGCGACGCTAACTACATTTGTTGGTGCCGGCGTAGGCTCGGCAAGCGCGGTGTAGAGCCACCACCCACCGAGGACGAGCGCCACTGGCACGAACAATAAAAACCATTTAACCATAGCCCCTGCAGTATACCAAACCCTGCTACACGCGCTCGAGACACTCTCGCGCGAGTGTGGCTGGTGGGTACACGGCACAACCGCAAGTGACACACCCACCCTCTCGGCCACAGATGGCGAAGAAAAGGGTTACGACTTGCGACCCAGGCTCGACGGTATGGGGTTTACTATCAATCGCCGCCTCTGCTAAGAGTTAGCCCCACGTGTTGGGGTTTTATTTTTTTCCAATTGGCGCAAGTGTTTGCGCAGTTGTAAGTGGTTGGGCACGGTGTAGGCGACGAGGGCCCAAAATTCGGCGGAGTGGTTAAAGTGCGCCAGGTGGCACAGCTCGTGCACGATGATGTAGTCGGCCACTGCGGGCGGCAAGTAGATTATTTTGTAATTAAAGTTGAGGTTGCCCAGCTTGGAGCAGCTGCCCCAGCGCGACTTGTGGTTTTTGATAAAAATTTTGCCAGGGGCGAGTTGGTAGTAGGAGTTAAAATGCTGCACTCGCGCGCGCACCAGTGCGCGCGCGAGCTCGCGCTGCTTGAGATAATCGCGCTTGTTGCGGCGCATTAGTAACACCAAACTACTCTACCCCATTATTGTGCGCTAGACTACTTTTGCAATCGCAAACGCAGCGGCGGCCGCGATGCCGCCCACCAAGAGTGTCTGCAACATACTGCGCACCGGTTTGCCGCCGATAAAATAGCCGCGCAAAAAGCCAAACACCACAAGGGCGAGCGCCGTCAGCGCGATTGAAAGCTCAAACGCCAGCCCAACATCCTGGCGCAAAAACAAGTACGGCGCCAGCGGGATAAGGCCCCCCACAACATAGGCCCCGGCGATGGTGGCCGCGCTTTTAACCGCACGGTTGGGGTCGGGCACTTCGAGCCCAAGCTCGAACCGCATCATAAAATCAACCCAGTCCTTTTTGCGAGTTTTTAAAGATGCGGCAACCGCGGCGCTCTCGCCCTGCGAGAGGCCATAGTTTTTGAGCGCGTCGACTACCTCTTGCTCCTCGGCCTCGGGTTTGTACTCAACCTCCCACTCCTCCCGCCGGCGCTCGGCCTCGTAGTGCTCGGCCTCGCTCTTGGCAGCCAAAAAACCGCCCAACCCCATCGAGACAGAGCCGGCTGCTATTTCGGCCAACACCGCCGCGATGATGATTGTGCTGCTCGCAACCGCCGCGCTTGCGAGCCCCGCGGCGATTGCAAACGGCACGGTTAACCCGTCGGCCATACCGATAATTGAGTCACGCACAAAGTTAGACAAGGTCGAGTGCTCTTCGATGTGCCCAGCTTCTTCCATTACCTTATTCTACCGCCTTTTAAAAATCACAGAAGCGCAGCGCAGGCACAACTCTTGGAGCGCGCGGGTTTTGAGGTAGCGGTTGCCGCATACGCAGATCAAAATCGCCGTGATATGCGGCTTTTCTATCCAGTGTCCGTCTTGCTGGAAGGTTTTAGAAGGCCCGCGCATTTGCGGGTTGGGTTTGTGGACCACCACTTCTTTCTTTATCTCAATTTTTTTACTTTCTTTTTTCATATGAATTCCTATTCACCTCTTCGAGCCTGAAGGCTTTTCAGAGCCTGAACGGCCTGAGTTTACGCCTCGACAAACGTGAGCGCCTTCCCTTTTTTGCCGGCACGACCGGTGCGGCCGATGCGGTGGATGTAGTCTTCGTGGCTCGCCGGCAGGTCGTAGTTGATAACGTGGGAGACTCCGTTGATGTCGAGCCCGCGGGCGGCGACGTCGGTCGCCACCAGCACCTGCACGTGGTCGCGCTTAAAGAGGTCGAGCGCTTTTTGGCGTTTGTTTTGTGTTTTGTTACCGTGGATAGACTCGGCGCGGAAGCCGCGCTGCACCAGCACTTTAGAGAGCTTCTCCACCCCGTGCTTGGTGCGGCCAAAAATCAACACTTTGTTAAACTCGGGTTGTATCAACAAGTCGTGCAGGATGTCGATTTTGTTTGCGCCCCGCGGCACGCGCACGATGTCTTGCTCGATAGAGGCTGCGGTCTCGCGCGTTTTGACACTGATGCGCACGGGCTCGCGCAAAAACTCGCCTATCAACTTTTCTATCTCGGGCGAGAGTGTCGCGGAAAAAAACAGGGTGTGCCGGGGGCTGGGCAAGAGGGCGAGTATCGTGCGCATATCGTTGATAAAGCCCATATCGAGCATCCTATCCGCTTCATCCAACACTGCGGTGCCGAAGGTCGCGAGCGAAAGCGAGTGACGCTCGAGCAGGTCCTTAAGCCGCCCCGGGGTGCCTATCACAAACTGCGGCTTGCGGCGCAGTGCGGCAATCTGCCCGCCGATGCCGGCGCCACCGACACATATCGCCGAGAAAATCTGGAGTCCCGGGGTAAACCCGCGTAACTCCTCGCCGATTTGCACGGCCAACTCGCGGGTCGGGACCATAATCAACACCCGCTCTTGTTTATTGGTGAGGATTTTATTAATCAGCGGCAAAAGGAACGCGGCTGTTTTGCCGGTGCCGGTGTTGGCGATGCCAACCATGTCGGAGCCGCGCAAAATGTGCGGTATCGTGCGGTCTTGTATCGGTGTCGGCTCCGTGTAGCCTTTTTTGGTGATGTTTTGTTTGAGCCGCGTGTCCAGAGCAAAGTCGGCAAAGCGGTGCTCGGGGACAAAGTTTGGCGCCTCTTCGGTAATGGTGGCCTTGTTGATAAATCGCGAGATGTCAAAGGCATTTGGCGCGTTTACGTATTTTTTGCGCGAGCCTGCCTGCCGGTAGGCAGGGTTAAACACAGGGCGGCCGGTTTTAAAGGGTGGCCGGCCACCAGCATAGTTTTTGTGCGAGCCAAAGCCCCCGCTGGTGCGGGGTTTGTAGGCCGACGGGCTGGCAAAATGCTTGCCCGCCCGACTGAACGCTCGTTCGGGCGGGCGTGGCGCGAAACTTTTTTTGTTGCTGTTCTGCGGCATTGAGACCCAACAATAGCAAAGGAAGCACCTTTTGTCAACCTGCCTACCGGCAGGCAGACTCGCGCTTTTTTTGTGCGCGATTAAAACGAGGTGGTCAACACATTGGAGGCGACATTTGGCTTCCCTGCGGTGCTGTGGGCGACACTGTCGGGGACCGAGACTGCTACCGTGCCGGGTGCGGTTGGGGTGACGGTAAATGTATAATTGCTTGCATTTTGTGAAGCAAAGTCCGAGACCGCACCATTTTGCACCGCAACAGCCCCCGCAACAAAGTCGCTCAACGGGAGGGTCGAGTTAACCGAGACCTGGAACGGCCCGGTGACAGAAAGAGGCAGCGGCGCGGGCGAGAGCGCCAAGTGCGGGCGCGAAGAGTCGTAGGTGATACTAAACTGCACGGGGTTTTGGTTGGTGCCGCCGTTCTGGTCGTGTACGGCACTACTTGGCAGCGTGAGCACTACTTCGCCGTCGCCGTTTGGCGTGACAACAAAACTATACTCTACCGCAGGCGCCGGGTTGATACCGCTCACGACACCGTTTTGCACCGAAAAAGATGCTGCAGAAAAGTCGGTAACGTTCGAGGAAAAGACTGCGGTTATCGGTATAGGCGAGTTGCCCGTTGGGCTGGCTGCTGAGGAAGAAAGGGTTGCCGACAGAGGCACGGTAGTTGCGGCAAAAGAGGAGCCGTCCCAAGAGACGGTCTGGTTTGAGCCGCCACCAAGGCCAAAAAGACCCTTTGAACCTTCGAGCTGTACGGACACTTTGTAGGTGCTGCCGTCGCTCTGGTAGGATATAGCGTGCTTGGCGGGTGCGGCACAATTTTCCGACGGGTCGCGCGGCATAGCAAGGACATATTTGTCGCTCCAGGTGTAGTTGGTACCGTCGGGGACCCAGTTTGCACCCGGGTGGTCGCACGCAGTGGCCCACCCGATAGATATCGGGTAGTGGCCCGTGGCATCGTAGTGGAGGTCGACCGCCGTGCCTACTTGCTTGAGCGCGGCCAAGCGCGATGTATCGCGCGCTTTTTGTTTGGCAACCCCCAGCGATGCAAGAATGAGTGCCGCCAAGATACCAACAATAGCGATAACTATGAGCAGCTCAATCAAGGTAAAGCCGGCGCTTTTTCGCATACCCTTTAGTATATCCTAGCGAAGCGAGGGACAAAAGCTTGTTTTTGGTCCCGAGCGAGTGACGGATATATGAGACGAAGTGCTCATATATATCGCAGTTTGAGGCGGGCTAGTGGGTTAGTGCAAGCGACTGCCGGATTTTGTCGAAGTCGGCCAGCAGCGCTGCACGGTCAAACTCGCGTACCGCGCCCGGCGGGTAGTTGTCGAGGTTGCTCGAGTGGAGCCGGTAGCGTATCGCGGTGCAGGGTGTGCTACCCAACAATGCATACACCACCTCTTCGTACCGGTTCCCCGCCGCGGCGCCGGAGGTGCTTGCCACCGAGTATTGCGCCCCGCCCTCCATCAGCGTTTGCGGTTTTACATTTGCCTGGATATAGATGTCACCCGTGCAGTTTTTTGCGCGCGGGAGCGACTCAACCGCAAGGTAGGTGTCGCCTGCGAGGTTGGTGCCGGTTGCTACGCTGGCCGGAATAGTAAATCTAACTCCATTGATTAATTTCTTTGGGCCGAACTGGTCGTATGCATACGCGGCGTCAACCGTGTAATTTGCCGGGTACACTAGCGAGAAGTTCGCGCCCGCATAGGTGGTGGTCGCGGCTTGTACTACCGTGGCCACTCCCCCCTGCCCCGCACCGACATCTTTTTTACCGTATAAGAAATAATACCCTCCCCCGGCAAGGAGCACGAGCACCACCGCGCCGGCAATATATTTCCACATATACCTACTATTCTGCCATACATAATCGGCTTGCGAAAAGAGTCTAAATGTCGTGTGGCTGTGTCTCCTGAATAAAATCCGAACTTTTTTCCAACAAAATCCCGATGTGGAATGAATCGTTCCGCCACTGCCTCGCTTCACTCGGCAACACCAAAGAAAAATGTTCCTTGCTT
>Ga0209515_10002940_pt1 | contig 25065 bp, 26 predicted proteins | sample Subgroupgradi54m_FD_187454 | JGI IMG/M metagenome (GOLD analysis project Ga0209515, IMG submission 187454) | Subsurface groundwater microbial communities from S. Glens Falls, New York, USA - GMW60B uncontaminated upgradient, 5.4 m (SPAdes)... ... | reverse complement strand
CCAATTCCCTCCCCCTTCCTGGCCAGAGCCTGTCCTGAGTCTGTCGAAGGAAAGGGGGACAAGGGGGATGCCGAAGGCCCCGCATCTATCGGGGGTCGAAGGGATTGTTGATCATCCTGCTAGCGAAGGGAGAGGCCGGGCAGCAGGTCGGCCAGGCCACGGCGGATGAGCTGCACGGCGATGGCCGCGAGCAGCAGGTAGGCCACCTTGGAGGCGGCCATCAGGCCTCCCTGCCCCAGGAAGCCCAGGATGCGCGACGCCTGGCTGAAGACCACCCACGCCACCAGCTCGTTGGCCAGAAAGGCCAGCACCACCAGCCCAGGGTGGTAGAGGCCGCTGAGCAGGATGAGGAGGGAGATGGTGGCGGGCCCCACCAGAAGGGGCGTCCCGATGGGCACCACGGCCATGAGCTCGTTGGGCGCAGTCGGCGCCTCGGGAGCACCTGAGATGAGGTCCCGCAAGGACAACACCAGCAGGATGACGCCTCCAGCCACGAGGAAGTCGGAGACCTGAAGCCCCAGGACCTGGAAGAGACCCCGCCCCAGCCCCAGGAAGGCCAGCCCCACCAGTAGCCCCGTAACCAGGGCGCGGCGCACCACCCACTGCCGTCGCTTTGGGTCCACCGACCCGAGGAAAGGCACCAGGAACGGCAGTGCGCCCAGGGCGTCCATGGCGATGAACAGGGGCACAAACACCAGGGGGAAGTCCTTGAGTATGTCCAGCAGGTCTAGCAGCGCTGCCATCTTCGCTCCTCTGCGCTGACCATCGGCCATCTGTTCACTCGACCAACTCCCGCGCCATGACCTCGAGTGTCGCCTCTGAGGGGGGGGCCGACGCTGATGGGGCAAGGAGGAAGCCCCCCTCCGCCAGGGCCTGGGCCACCTCTTGCCGGTGCTCGCGGTCCCGGGTCTCCACAGTCACTTCAACCTCCACTCTGTCCCAGTCCAGGAAGAGCCCTTCCCGGCGATGCCGCACCTCCAGCACGCTGGTCCGTGCTCGAGCCAGGCAGTCCAAAAGCGCTGCCAGGCGTCCGGGCCGGTCGCGGATGGTGGCCTTCACCACCAGGTAGCGGCCGGCGTGGGCCAGTCCGTGGTGGATGACCTGGGAGACCAGCGTGAGGTCGATGTTTCCGCCGCTCAGGACGATGGCCACCTTCTTCTTGGGCAGCGCCACCTTGGCTCCCAGCAGCGCCGCCAAGCCGACGGCTCCTGCCCCCTCCACCAGAAGCTTGGCCCGCTCCGTGAGGAGCATCATGGCGTGGGCCACCTCCTCCTCCTCTACCGTGACCACCTGGTCCACGTACCGCCTCATCAGGGCGAAGGGTCTTCTCCCCAGGCGTGCTATAGCGATGCCGTCGGCGATGGTGGCCCTCGGGGCCACCCGGACCCTCCGTCCACGGGCCAAGGACACCAGGGCGGCCTCCGCAGCCTTGACCTGCACCCCGATGACCTGGACGGAGGGCCGGCTCTCTTTGAGGGCCACCGCGATGCCGCTGATGAGCCCGCCCCCTCCCACGGGCGCCACTACCGCGTCCAACTCCGGCTCCTGCTCCAACAGCTCCAGGCCGATGGTCCCCTGGCCGGCGATCACCAGGTCGTCGTCAAAGCCGTGGACCAGGGTCATCCCCTCCTCTTTGGCCAGGCTGGCGGCGTGCTCTGCGGCCTCATCGTAGTTGCTGCCGTGGAGGAGGACCGTGGCGCCATAGCCTCGAGTGGCCGCCACCTTGGCCATGGAGGCCTCCTGGGGCATGACGATGGTGCAGGGAACGCCCGCCTCCCGCGCGGCTAAGGCCAAGCCCTGGGCGTGATTGCCCGCGCTGGCGGCGATGACCCCTCGCTCCCGCTGCCGGCGGGACAGGGAGGCCACCTTGTTGTAGGCCCCCCGCACCTTGAAGGAGCCGGTGCGCTGAAGGTTCTCCAGCTTCAGCAGCACATGGCTCCCCGTCATCTGGCTGAAGGTGTTGGAATAGTCCAGGGGCGTCTCGTGGATCACGCCCCGCAACCGCTGGGCCGCGCGCCTGATGTCCTCCAGGGTAACCAACGCTCTCTCCTCTTGGGCTTTGCCCCAAAAGTGGTGTACCTGTCTGCAGACCTCGGTCGACTCTGCAGTTTCACCCCCGATAGATGCGGGGCTTCACCATCCCCCTGACCCCCTTCCTAGAAGGAAGGGGGATGTTTTAGATATGGGGGACACCCCCATACCCCCGTCAGAGGGGACTCCGCCCCCTCTGAACTCCTCCTCTTCGGGACTGTTAGGGTAAAGCCCTCTTCTTGAGAGAATCCCCTCTATCATAGAGGGCAAGCCCTTTATGACGACACGTGCTTTTGGGGGGAATACGAGCGAAGGGCCGGTATCCCCTGGTGTCCTGTCCCTGAGATTCTCCGAGCAATCCTGGGGGATCGGTAAGGGGGCAGAGCCCCCTTACCCGGGGGTCTGGGGGGAACCCCCAGATATAGTATCCCCCCTCTCCTGCAGGAGAGGGGGCCAGGGGGTGAGGTATATGCCATCGGAGAGGGTGCACTCAATGTGCTGAGATTTCGGGGAAGGGACACTAGCGGGCCATATGCGTTGTGGCCCAACGGGCGCGCTGCTACAATGGGGGCGCCATGACCCAGATAGACGACGCCTTTCGCCCTGCCCTCCTTCGCTACTTCTCCGGCGAAGAGGTGGAGGGCTCTCAGCTCCACTTTCAGGGGTTGGTGGTGAGGACTATCTCCCTCCCTTGGCTGCGCCGACGGTCCGCCGCCATCACCTTTGGGCGGCAGGTGTTCCTGCGCCCCGACCACTGGCAGCAGTTGGGCTTTCCCCAGCGGGTGGGGCTCCTGGCCCACGAGCTCACCCACGTGCGCCAATACCGGCGGTGGGGCCTGCCGCCCTACCTGGCCTGGTACGCCCTGCTCTACCCCCTCTACTTCTGGCGCGTGAGCCAGCATCCCCTGGAGCGGCCCGCCTACCGGATGGGACAGGAGGTGGAGGAGGCAGTGAGACAGGACTCTGCCCCTCAACCGTAGCGCCATGCTCACCCTCTTCGGTTCGCTCGCTGTGGTCACCATGATGGTAGCCTACTGGCAGGAGCCTCGCTCCAAGTGGTTGACGCTGGCCTTCGCCGTCGGCTGCGCCGCCACCTCGGCCTACAGCGGCCTGGTGGGGGCCTACCCGATAACCGTCATAGAGGCCCTATGGGCGCTGATTGCCCTCCAGCGTTTCTTCCACAGACACCGCCAGGGGGGATCTGAAAGAAGAGAAGGGTAAAGTCCCAAGACAGCCGCCTGGGACGAGCAAAGAGTGAGAGTTCTTTGGGAAGGGCTTTTGGGGAACCCTTTCTTGCAAGAAAGGGTTCCCCAGACCTCTCCGAAAGAACCTGCAACTCTCAACGCCTTGCTCAACCTGCTCCAAAGCTGAATTGGTAGCTCGAACGGGACATTACTCGAAGAGAATTTTGATGGCCTCTCAATGGAGGTGGTGATGCCTGGCCCCCTAGAGGGAATTCGAGTGCTAGACCTGAGCTGGGTCCTCTCGGGCCCCTACGCCACCATGGTCCTGGCCGACCTGGGCGCCGAGGTCATTAAGGTGGAGCGCCCCTCCTACGGCGACCGGGCCCGGGGGACTGCGCCCTTCATCCAAGACCACAGCGTCTATTTCATGAGCGTGAACCGGGGGAAGAAGAGCGTCACCATCGATCTCACCCACCCCAAGGGAAAGGACCTGGTCCTTCGGCTGGCGGAGCGGGTGGACGTTGTGGTGGAGAACTTCACCGCCGGGACGATGGCGGGCCTGGGCCTGGGCTACCCGGTGCTCCAGCAGCGCAACCCGCGCCTCATCTACACCGCCATTTCAGGCTTCGGGCAGACAGGGCCTTATGCGGGGCGACCGGCCCTGGACATCGTTGTGCAGGCCATGAGCGGGATGATGAGCATCAACGGCGAGCCTGGCAGGCCACCCGCTCGCCTGGGCATCTCTCTGGGCGACCTGGGCGCAAGCCTCTTTGCCGTCGTCGGCATCCTGGCGGCCCTGGAGGAGCGCCACCGCAGCGGCAAGGGCCAGATGCTGGACCTGAGCATGCTTGACTGCCAGGTCGCCCTGGCCGAGGGCCCTTTCTCGCGCTACCTCGCCACCGGGGAGGTGCCCCAGCCCCTGGGCAGCCGCCACCCCGTCTTCACCCCCTTCCAGGCCTTCCCGACTGAGGACGGTTACATCGTGGTGGCCATCATCGGCGGCACCAACGACCAGTGGGCCCTCTTCTGCTACGCCCTGGACCGCATAGACCTGGCCGAGGACGTCCGGTTCGTGGACGGCTGGACCCGCACCCAGCACCACGCAATCCTGGAGCCCATGATCAGCGCGGCCATGCAAAAGAAGACCACGGCCAAGTGGCTGGAGGAGCTGACCCAGTTGGGCATCCCCTGCGGGCCCGTCAACACCATCGCCCAGGCGGCGGAGGACCCCCAGGTGCAGGAGCGCCGGATGCTGGTGCAGGTCCCCCACAAGGACCTGGGGCAGGTCACCCTGGTCAACTCGCCCCTCAGGCTCTCCCGCACGCCGGGCCAGGCGCAGGGCATCGAGCCCGACCTGGGGGAGCACACGGCCCAGGTGTTGCAAGAGTTTCTGGGACTGGGGCAGGCGGAGGTCCAACAGCTGCGGGAGGAGAAGGTGATTTAGGCGGGACTGGCCCTGCGGGTGTCAGACGTCCAAATGGGACTTGACTGGGTTCTATGACGTAGCGGGCAGTCCCTGGCCCTACTCCAACCAGACTATATGGCCACCCTGCCTGGGCTAGCGTTCCACCGTAACCGTTGCCGTCATTTGCGGGTGAAGGGCACAGAAGTAGTCGTAGGTCCCTGGCTCGGTGAAGGTAAAGCTAAAAGACCGACCTAAGATGAGGAAACTGCTGTCCCAACTGCCGTTCTTCTCGGTGCTGGTGTGCGGGACCTCGTCCCTGTTAGTCCAGACCACCGTTGTCCCCACCTTCACGTTCAGGGTTTCGTGGGTGGAATTCTTAATGTCGGCATTGACAGGCGGCAGCGCGGGGCGGGTCGGGGTGGCTGTAGCCTGGGCGCCACAGGCCACGGCAAACAGGGTAACTAGGATGAGAACAGGCACTAAACCCTTAGCCACGTTCCCTTCCTTGCCAGCCTGCGATGGCTGGCCCCACAATTCACAGCCGCTAGGATGATGTTCTCCCCCCCTGTTCCATCATGGTTGCGCCCTAGGGGCAACACACCGCTGTGGCTACTGGAGCGCCAGAATCAGCAGAGAATTCCCTCTGAGTGCGGCGTGCAGGAGCGAATCGCTCCTACACGCCGCACCTCTGTCACACTGCTCCGCCGTGAGGTCTATCCCGTCTACCTGAACTTAGCCGGGAACTGCTTTACGATGGCCTCGGCAAGAGCGTCGCCGATCACGTGCATATGGCCGTAGGCCAGGCGCAGCCCGGTGGCCGCCCTTACCGGGTCATTGGCCGCCTGCGCGTCGATAATCTCCTTAAAGGTCAGGATGTGCGTCTTCACCAGGCCGGCCACAGCATCTTTAGGCAGGCTGGGACTGGCCGAGTTGATGAAGGCGCCAAAGGTATCTGCGTACCCCAACAGGTCCGCCACCGCCTTGTCCTGTTTCGCCTTGTCCTTGGTTATAACGCCGGTTCTGTAGTCGCCTATGAACCCAATGTGGGTTTTCCAGAGGGCGAGGAACGCTATCTCAGCATCGGCTCCATAGACCGAGCCAATGGCCTTGGAGAGGTCCACCGAGTTCCCGCCCACGGCCGTTGCTGCGGCCTTAAACTCCGCGTCACGTCCACCGAAAGCCGCTGCACTGGCATTGGTGCCAAGGACAACGTGCTCTGCCAGCAGAAGATTGAGCGTCGAGCGCAGATCCGCTGCCTTGGTGCTGGAGCTGGGAGGGATGGGCGTCGGGGTAGGGACGGGAGTCGGGGTAGGGGCTGCACACGCCACCGCCAGCCCCAGGATTGCTGCCAGCACCGGCAGCGCCACCAGGGTGAACCGCCTCGGGAAGATCCTCATCGTAATCTCCTTTCCTATTGGATCAATTTCCTACAAACCAACAAGCCTCCCGAATGTACCATTAAGATGAGCTATTAAGTCAACTTTGTCGCCTAAAACATCGGCATTCAGGGCTCTCCTAGCCGCCCACATCGCCACAGCCCACAGCCGCAGGGCTTCCTGGCGCCTCAGGCCGAGGCGTCGTTAGACAAACCCATGACAGGTTGAGAGGGTGTTCGATGGACAGGCGGGACGGCAAAGAGCACCACCCCTGCGGCCAGCAACCCCAGGAAACTCGTGATGAGGAAGCCCAGGTCGAAACTGCCGGTCCTATCGAAAAGGAAGGCCACAGCCAGAGGGCTCACCAGCTGAGGCACGGCCAGCAGCGGACGCAGGAACCCCGAGATGCTCCCGAAGACGGCCCTTCCGTAGTAGTTGGCGAAGACTATCGGCTGCAGCAGGCCGAAGGAGCCTCCCAGGAGCCCGGTTATCAGGACGAAAGAGCCGACGTTGAACGGGTACGGGACTACCAGGAGCGACAGGGTGCCCGCAAAACGGGCCACGAACACGGTCGCCAGACATATCCGGATTGGAATACGCTCCACGAGGAAGCCCCATATCAGGCGCGAGAAAGTGGCCGCTCCCAAGAAGGCGGTGATAATCCAGGCAGCGCTGGCGCTGGGCATCCCTTCCTGCTCGGTGAAGAAGGGCACAAGGTTCACCTGGACAGCCCCCGCCGAGAGGCCCACCAGGTTAAAGCCTATGATCAGCAGCCAGAAGGACCGTGTGCTCATGGCTCCCCGCAGGGTCCAGGAGGCCTCGTCCGCCGTGGCCGGCGCTGTTGCCGCCTCGCTTCCCGTGGCTCCGATAGTAGGGCGCCCGCCGTCGGGCTGAAGCCCGATGTCCTCCGGTCGGCTGCGCATGAAGAGCAGGATCGGAGCCACCATCAAGGCCAGCAGAATCACGCCCATCAGCGCCCAGGCGGAGCGCCAACCAACTATAACGATCAGGAGCCCAATGATGGGGGCCATGACCACCCCGCCCACGGGCTGCCCCAGAGTACCGAGGGCCATGGCCCGGCCTCGGAGGCGCACGAACCACTTGGTGATGACCACCGGGCCCGTGAGTTGGCCCAGCTCGCTCAGCCCCAGGGCGCTCACCACCGCATAGAGCACCCAGAACTGCCAGGGCTCTTGGATATACATCAGGAGCACGAGCCCTACCCCAGCGGCGATGGAGCCAAAGAGCATGATCGGCTTGGCGCCCAACCGGTCTATGAGAGGCCCAAGAAACGGGGAGACGACCATGCCCGCGATGGTCGCGGCTGTCACAGCGCCGACGACTTGGCTCAGGGACCACCCCAGGCTTTCCCTCATCGGCTTGAAGAAGAGGGGCAGCGTGGCCCCTCCCATGCCCGAGCTGGTGAACTCCGCGAGGAAGACGACACCGACAATAACCCAGCCGTAGAAGAAGGTGACTCTCCATCGGCCGAGGATCATCACCGGGGCTCGCGCCCCAACCTCGCTGGCCGCTCCATCTCCGTCTATCTGGCGTTGCAAATGGCGTCTCCTCAGAGTCCCACAGTGGATTTCGCGACGACGCAGGCCCTGCTTGCACAAGCAGCTTCTGCTGCCCCCTGGCCCAATACAAAGACGGCTCAGATGCTACTCCCGACGTATGCGGCTGTCAAGCTAGGCGTGGGGTTCTCGAAGTTCGCCGCCATTGTCATTGTGAGGCCCGACGGTTCGAGAGAGCCTCACCACAGGCTTCGGAGGGCCGTGGCCCCGATACCATCGGGGCTTCGTCGGCTCCGCCTCCTCGCAACGACAATTCTGTTGCGTATTTCAGGGACAGGACACTAGCTCTCCTTGGCCCACAGCCGCAGCGCCTCCTGGTAGTCCGCGGGCGAGTTCACGTCCAGTCGTACTAATGGGGTGTCGAAGGCTACCTGGTGCGCCTCAGTCTTGTGGCGCTCCATCACCGCTCGAATGCCCTGGGTGGCCTCCTCAATGGCCAGCAGCTCCGGGAGCAGCCGAGTGTTGAAGATGAAGGGATGCCCGCCGTGACCCTGGTGCACCGGGGATGTGATCAGCGCGCCTGTCCTCTGGTGCTCCTCCAAGAGCCGCCTGACGATGGCCACCGTCCTTGGCTGGTCCACCGCCAGAAGAAGCACGCCATCGGCGCCAGGCCTCAAGCTGCGAAGGCCCAGCTTGATGGAGGTGGTCTTTCCCTGGGCATAGTCGAGGTTGATGGCGCTCCACGCCTGCGCCCCCCGCACGTGGGCCACCAGGTCCAGGGCCCTATGGCCCAAAACCACCACCACCTCCCTGCACCCCGCCTCAATCAGTGTGTCCACCTGATGCTGAAGCAGGGTCTTGCCCTGCCACGGCAGCAGGGCCTTGATCTGCCCCATGCGGGTGGACTCCCCGGCGGCCAGGAGCACGGCGGTGATGCCAGGCATTACTTCCCCTCTACAAGAAGGGGGCTCTCTCCTGAGAGCCCCCCTAGATGAGCTAGCTGAGATGGTGAAGTGTTCCCGCTCATGGTGAGCCTGTCGAACCACGAGCGGGATCGGGCGCCGCTAGCTTGCAACAGCCACGGCGTCCTCTTGCTGCTTTCGCACCTTCTCCACAATCTTCACGAGGCGGCGCTCCTCCAGCTTCATGGAGGCGCCGGTGCCGCCCAGGCGGAACTGGATGAGCTCTGCAACGATGCTCACTGCAATCTCCTCCGGCGTGCGGGCGTGGATGTCCAGGCCAACAGGCGAGTGGATCTGCCGCAGCCGCTCCACGGAAATGCCGCGCTTCAGCAGCTCCTCGTAGATGAGGATCACCTTGCGCTTGCTCCCCATGAGCGCCACGTAGCCCGCCGGGGTGAGGGCCGCCGCCGCCAGTGCCCGGTCATCCTCCCGGTGGCCCCGGGTGCCCACCACAATAAAGGTGTTGGTGTTGATGGGGACGTCGCCCAAGCCCTCGGCGTAGTCCTTGACGATGGTGGCCTCGGCCATGGGAAACCGCTCAGGGTTGGCGAACTCGGGCCGGTCGTCAATTACGTAGATGCGGAACCCCACGCTCTTGGCCAGCGCAGACACCGCCTTGTTGACGTGGCCGCCGCCCATGAGCACCAGCTTGGCGGGCGTGGTATATGCCTCGAGGAACACCTCGGCCCCGTCGGCAGTTTTGAGGTAGTGCTCCTTGCCGTAGGCCATCAGGGGGAGGCCCGACTTGGCGGCCTCGTCGTCCAGCCGGGCACTGCCCAGGGTGCCCATGCGAGTGCCGTCCTCCCGCACCAGGAGCTTGGCGCCCACCTGGAGTTTGGACCCCTTGGGCGGCTTCAGGAGGGTGGCCAGGGCCACCGGCTTGCCCCCACTGTAGGCCCCCAGGATTTCGTGGAGGTAAGGGAGGGTCTCCTGGGGCTTCCACACGGGGTCCATGAGGAAGAACATCGTGCCGCCGCAGACCAGACCGTCGCGGGCGGCGATGTCCTCGTTCAGGTTGTACTCGGTGATCTCCGGCCCGCCGCCACGTTGCAGCACCATCTTGGCGGCGAACCAGATGTCCCCCTCCACGCAGCCGCCGCCCAGGGTGCCCGCCCCGCTTCCGTCCAGGCGCACCAGGAGCTTGGCGCCTGGCTTCTGGGGCGTGGAGCCCTGGGTGTGAGTGACGGTGGCGATGACGCAGGCCTTGCCCTGCTCCATCTCTTTGACGGCTTCTTGAAAGACGAGTTCCATGCGTTCACCTTCCTGGGCAGATCACCGACCTCTATGATAGCAAAGAGGAGCCCCTTCGAGCAAATCAGGCGAGGCTTTGGTTCTCATGCATAGTCACTGCCGTGGCCTCTACCAGGCTGCTGAACAACCCTTTCGACCATCCCCCTGTCCCCCTTCCTGGCCAGGAAGGGGGTGGAAATCATATCTGGGGGGCACCCCCAGACCCCCGTCCCTTCGGCTTCGCTCAGGGCAGGCTCCGGGGCTACGCCCCTCTGCACTCCCCCATTTCCGCAGCCTGCTACTGCCATTCAGAAACCTCGACCTCTTCAACCCTTGGAACGCCGTCCGCCATCAATCCGTCCACCACCCTGAGCTTCCTGGGGAAAGACATCTTCCGCTCTCGTTCTGCCCTGCGCCTTTGGTCTCTAAGGAGACTTTCCAGTAAGCGCTTGGTAACGTTGCCCGAGCGTGCCGTCATGGTCTAATCTCCCAAATAGCGCGTGTAGCTTCTGTCTGTCCACGACCTCATCGAGCAGGGCGCTGAAAAACCTTTTCGACCATCCCCCTGCCCCCTTCCTGGCCAGGAAGGGGGCAGGAATTGTATTCGGGGGGGCACCCCCAGACCCCTGCCAAAGGGGCTTTGCCCCTCTGGACTCCCCCATTTCCGCAGCCTGCTGGTGGTGTATCAGCTTGAGAGGACGGCAGACAGGATGCAATAGATAACCCCAGCGGCTAGGAACGCAACGACTATGGCCCGCTCCTCAATCGGCGCATATGGGACTATTCTGGGACGACCTGTCTTCCGAAAGAGGGAGTAATGACCGAGTAGAGCGAATGGATAGCCCACCATGAACACCAAGCTAGTCCCAAATGCCAACTTAGCCCACCGCTCAAACTCGATCACGACCGGGATAATGAATACCCCTATCACGAGAGTGGCCCAGGACACGAGCATGAGCCAGTCAGCAAGTGGAAACCATATCGGTTCGCCCTCCTTCCACATTTCAATCTCCCTAGCGATGCGCCAAGAGAAGGCAACCAATTGAAATCCCAGGATGACGGCTGCGACTGGCCATAAGTCCATATCGATCCCCTCAATGACTAAGGACTCCGTAGCTTGCTGGAGCGGTCAATCTGATACATTCCCGGGGCTTTCACTTCCCTCCACCCTGGGCCTTAGGGCTCGATAGACCCTGTCCATGACGTAGCCGTGGTTCTTCTCCAGGAGGGATTTGACAAACGGCGCGTGGCCGAGCATGTTCATCACCGCCTGGCTTGTCCTCACGTCCCAGAGAATGGTGACCGCCGTCCCTCCGTCCCTGGGCGCCAGGGCCACTCTCCCCTCTCCCACCAGGTCTCCAGCGGACCTGACCACCAGGAGGGTTAGAGGCTTGAAAGCGGTGACCTCCACCGAAAAGCCCAAGGTATAGGGCAAGAATCCTCTGACTTTACAGTCTGCCACCGTGCCCATGCCCACGGCTGGCCCTGCGCCCCGCAGCGTTGCCTTCCAGACGCCCGGCGGCATCCAGGCTGCCCATGCCTCGACCTGCCCCAGCTCCTCCCACAACCGCTCCACAGGGGCCTGGAAGGACCAGCGCGTCACGAAATGGTAGTCGGCCACTCGCCTTCCTCCTTGCTAGTGTCCCGTCCCCGAACTCCCGTCCCATTGAGTGCATCCTCTCCAAGGGCGTCTACCTCACCCCCTGGCCCCCTCTCCTGCAGGAGAGGGGGAGGATGTTGTATCTGGGGGTGTCCCCCAGACCCCCTAGCAAGGGGGCATAGCCCCCTTGCCGATCCCCCGGGATTATTCGGCGAATCTCCACGGCAGGTCACTAGCAGGAGCAACCTGCAAGCCTGCTACGCTTGGCCCACGCTGTGCTGGGCCGCCAGCAGAGTGTTGCGCACCAGCATGGCCACCGTCATGGGCCCAACACCACCAGGCACGGGGGTGATGGCTGCGGCCTTCTGGGATACCTCTTCAAACGCCACGTCCCCCACCAGGCGATACCCTCGCGGCGCCGTGGCGTCCTCCACCCGATTCATCCCCACGTCAATCACCACGGCCCCCTCCTTCACCATCTCGGCGGTGATGGCGCGCGGGCTGCCCATGGCCGCCACCAGGATGTCCGCCTGACGGGTGATGCCGCCGAGGTCTCGAGTGCCGGTGTGGCATACCGTCACCGTGGCATTCGCCCCCGTGGCCTTCTGCATCAGCAGGAGGGCCAGGGGCTTGCCCACAATGTCACTGCGGCCGCACACCACCACGTGCTTCCCCTCAGGCGAGTAGCCGCCGCGTAGCAGCAGGTGTTGGATCCCCGCGGGGGTGCAGGGCACAAACCGGGGCCGCCCCTGCGCCAGGAGTCCCGCATTGACGGGATGAAGTGCGTCCACGTCCTTCTCAGGCGAGAGGGCGGCGATGACCCGCTGGGGGTCCAGGTGGGGTGGAAGTGGAAGCTGGACCAGGATGCCATGAAAGCGGGGGTCCTGGTTCAGGCGCTCCACCAGGCTGCACAGCTCCCCTTCGCTGGTCTCGTGGGGTAGGTGGAAGGTCTGCGTGAAGACGCCCGCCTCCTGGCAGGCCCGCTCCTTGTTGCGGACGTAGGTGGCCGAGGCGGCGTTATCGCCCGTCAGTATGGCTGCCAGGCCGGGGGTGACGCCGCGTCGCTGGTGAAGCTGCTTGACCCCCTTGGCCACCTCCTGCCGGAGCTCCCTGGCGGTCTCTGTTCCGTTGAGAATACGTGCGGGCACGGTCTTGGAACCCCTTTCTGGCCCCTTCTGCCAGTGTGGTGAATCAGAAGACCGCTGCAGAATGTCATTCTGAGCGCCAGCGAAGAATCTGGGGAGGCGGCCCCCACCCCACCAGATGCTTCACGGAGTTTACCTTGAGCGAAGCCGAAGGGTTCAGCATGACAACTTGGCGCTGGTGAGAGAGGGCTTTAGCCCACCACACTACCGCCTGATAATCTTAGCACCCTCTCGTCGCCACTTGCCTCGCAGATCGGCGCTGGCGTCCAGGAGGCGCTGCAACGTCTTGTAGGACGAGGAGCTCAGCTTGGGGGCTCCAAGGACAGCAGCAGCTGCAGCCGCTGCTGCGGAGCCTGGGATGGAGTTGCCCGAATTTGGGGCTCGCCGGAGCCATGCGGCATCGATGCGCGGCGTCCAGAGGCGCGGGTCCATGGCGTTTGCCCCTTCGCCGGGCGGGGACGCGGCCAGCTCAACTTGAATGTCTCCCTGTCCTTGGGAAGGCACCACCCGCACCTCTGAGCGAGAGGCATTCAGATACCTGCTGAAGGTGGAGTGCCCGAGGGCTCGGTAGTCGAAGCTGGGGTCGAGGCGCTGCATGGTCTGTATGAGCTTGCTGCCTGAGATCCTTCCCTCGTCATCCATGCCCACCCTGACCGCCCTCACCAGAAGGGAGTCCCCCTCGACTCCCTGGGGCGACGGCCGTCCGACCCCCTGGCTATCGGCTGGGCTATCGGCCTGGTCCAGGAAGTAGTACCGGTCGCAGGAGGTCACCAGGGCCCGAGAGACGGTGGCCTTGCGTCCGGCCCCAATGACGGTCTTGCCTGCTGCCCGTAGCTTGGTCACCAGGGGGACAAAGTCGGTATCGGAGGAGACGAGCACAAAGGTGTCCACGGGCGACTGGTAGAGAAGGTCAATGGCGTCCACCGCCAAGCGAAGGTCGCTGGCGTTCTTGCCCGAGCTGGTGGTGCGGAACAGGTGCACCGGCTCAATGCCCAGGGCCAAGAGCTCATCTCGTTGGCTGCCGCCGACGGTAGACCAGTCGCCGTAGGCCCGTTTGACCACCACTCGGCCGATCTCCGATACCTGGTCCAGGAGCCAGCGGATGGGGTGCAAGCCCACGTTTTCGTAGTCGATGAGGACGGCCACCTGCTGGTCAGCCATGAAATATGCCACTCCCTTCTAACGGCGGGACAAGCTCTTGGTTGTGATTGACAGGCCCAGAACCCCTGCTTACGATAGGGGAAGCATGCAACAGGTGACCTCCTGGGCCCATCGCTTATTGGTGGCGCTGCTTTTCCTGGCAGTGCCTACCCTTTTGATCACTGCCAACGTCTGGTGGGCCTTCACCTCCCAGGCTTTCTATGTCTACGGCTTTGACCGCTTCCACGTGAGTGACGATACTGGGATTGCCCCCGAGGATTTGCGCTCCGTGGCGCGCTCCTTTACCGCCTATTTCACCTCTCCAGACGAATTTCTGGGTGTGGAGGTGTCCATCGCCGGGGTCCGGCGGCCCCTTTTCAACGAGCGGGAGCTGATCCACATGCGGGATGTGAAGGGGTTGGTTCAGGGCGTGGCCCTGGTCCGAAACGTCTCCTTGGCGTGGATAACGGCCTACGTCCTGGTTGGCTTCGCCCTCAATCGCCGCAAGTCCCTCTTCAGCCTGATGCGTCATCTCAGGGCCGCGGCGCTTGGAACCATTGGGGGCCTGCTGATCGTGGGAACACTGGTCGTTGTAGCTTTCCCTGCACTGTTCCGTCTATTTCACCTGATCAGCTTCAATAACCCCTTCTGGCTGCTGGACCCCGTCACCGATTACCTGGTGCGGCTCTTCCCAAGCCAGTTCTTCTTTGAAGCCACCCTCTTCATCGCGCTGGCCACTCTGGCAGAGGCCCTCCTGTTGGCGGCCCTGGCCTGGTGGTGGCTTAGGGCCGCCGGCCCACGGGTCACCTCCCCTGGCGCCCCGCATCGCACCTAGGTCCTGCAGGCTGCATAAGGGGGCCTTAGTTGAGGGAGGGGCCACATCTACAGGCGCCGCCACAGGCGCAGGTCCCTCCCCGCTCCTCGCCGGCCTCCGCCAGCGAGCCCATGGCGCCACCATGAAGGACTGGGGCGATAACCGACAGCCTCCGCAGGGCCCGACCCTTACACCTGAGGCAAAGGGCATCCTCGTTGACCCTGTCCATGGGCCGCAGCAGATCGAACTCGTGAAGGCAGGCCTGGCACCGGTACTGGTAGATAGGCACCGTCTCACCTCGAGGCAAGGAGTGACGACTTTCCTTCCGCATTTCGTATTCTACCCCGTGGCTCCAAAAGGTCAAGGCGGCCGTTCGCGACCATCGCCACGCACCGGGCCGGGAAAAGGGTCAAAGCAGTTGCGTTACGCAACAATGCATCAGATACGCCCCTGAAATCCTTTACTTCCCAAGGGGGCCTATGCTAGAATGCCCTCGGATTTTGGGCTAGAAGGTTCAGGTTCGGCGCCAGAAAGGTCGGCAGAAGCGACATTTCCCTGCCCGCCTGGTGAGGGCCTTCAAGAGTCGTTTTCAAGGAGATAGTCATGACGATAGCAGTCTACCCTGGCAGCTTCGACCCGGTGACCGTGGGCCACATGGACATCGTCCTTCGGGCTTCCAGGATCTTCGCGAAGCTTTATGTAGGGGTCTACGCCACTCCGTCTAAGAACCTGTTGTTCAACACCGAGGAGCGGTTGGACCTGTTCAAACAGGCGGTCAAGGGCATACCCAATGTGGAGGTCGTCACCTACAACGGGCTGACGGTGGACTTCGCCCACCAGTGCAAGGCCCAGGTCCTAGTCCGGGGACTGCGCTCCGGCTCCGACTTTGACAACGAGTTCGAGATGGCCCTCATGAACCAGAAGCTGACCCATGCGGTGGACAGCGTGTTCATGATCGCCAGCCTGGAACACCAGTTCCTGAGCTCAAGACTTTTGAAGGAGGTGGCCCAGCTAGGAGGCAATATTGAGGAAATGGTACCCAAGCATGTTGCCACCGCGCTTCGAGAGAAGTTCGGGATTGGCCATACCGGTCATAGCCCGTAGAAGGAGATGTTATTATCAACGTTTTAGAGATTCTCACCCAACTGGAAACCACCGTTAAGAAGGGGCCCAGGGTCATGGGCCGGTCCATGGTAGACGCCGACCAAGTGGCAGCACTGGTGAGCGAGCTCCGTGATGCGCTTCCTCAGGACCTTCAGAAGGCTCAGGAAGTGCTGCAGCAGCGTGAGGGGCTCCTCAATCAGGCCCTGGCAGAGGCCAGCCGCGTCCGTGTCCAGGCCGAAGAGGAGATGCAGCAACGCATCGAACGGAGCCCAGACTCCTCAGAGGCCCACAAGCACGCCGAGGACATCGTAAAGTCGGCGGAGAAGCGGGCCCAGGAGCTCCTCGGCAACGCCGAACGCCAGGCCAAAAGGGTCCAGACCGATGCGGAGGCCTTCGCCCAGGAGCGGACGAAAGGCGCTGACGAGTACGCCCACTCCATCCTGCTCCACCTGGAGGAGGAGATCTCCCAACTGCTGGGGTCGGTACGCAAGGGGATCGACGCCATAAACCAGCAGCGTGAGGTCCGGGCCTAGCCTGCTGAACACGCCTTGCGGTCGAAGGGCCGCATCCGGCAAGGAGCCGTGCGCCTGAAGGTTGATATGTTGCCCTGTTGGTGGAGGGAGTCCCCCCCATACAACAGGGCAACATTGATTAGGGGCGCCAAGGGCGCGGCGGGCTTGCTGTCTGGCACTCCATCTCCTATCCTGGAGGGACGTCATCCCTGAGCGCTGCTGAGCAGGAAGGCAGGCCATCCTCCTTCCGCCGTGACGGCGCCTGGGCCGGAGGCGCGCCATGGGCCTGCAAGGAAAGAACCCCACCAGGGACACGCCCTTACTGCTTCTCATTGATGGACATGCCCTGGTGTTCCGCTCCTGGTTTGCCATTCAACAACCTCTCACCGTCCGGAGCACGGGCGAGGAGGTGAAGGGGGTTTTTGGCTTCACCAACACCTTCCTCCGCGCCCTGCGTGACTGGAACCCTACCCACTGCGCCATCGCCTTCGATCACCCCGCGCCTACCTTCCGCCACCTCCGCTACGACCAGTACAAGGCCCAGCGGGAGGCGGCGCCACCCGCCTTCCCCCAGCAGATCGCCTACACCCGCCGTCTCATGGAGGCGTTCGGCGTTCCAATCTACGAGGTGGCAGGGTATGAGGCTGATGACGTCCTGGGCACCCTGGCCCGCCAGGCCGAGGCCCTCGGGTTGGAGGTGGTCATCCTCACCGGCGACACCGACATCCTCCAGCTCGTCACCTCCAAGGTGCGCGTAGACCTCCACTACCGCATTCAGGATAGCAAGGTCTACGACGAGGCGGCCACGCGTGAGCGGTTGGGCGGCCTTCCCCCCTCCAAACAGCCCGAGCTCAAGGCCCTGTACGGCGATGCCTCGGACAACATCCCCGGGGTGCCCGGCATTGGAGACAAGACAGCCATCAAGCTGATTAAGGAGCACGGCTCCCTTGAAGGTCTCTATCACGACATCGACCTGCTCACCCCAAGGCTCCGCAATCAGCTTCAGGAGCTGCGGGAGCAGGTGTTCCTCAGCCAGGAGCTGGCGAAGATTGTGGTGGACATGCCTATCACGCTGGACATGGAGGCCTGTCGCTTTTGGCAGTACGACCGCCAACAGGTGGTCGACTTCCTCCGCAGCCTGGAGTTCTTCAGCATCGTTCCGCGTGTCCCTGAATCCTCCGAGGCCGACGGCCAGGGCAGCGTTGCAACCGCTGCCCTGGCCGTCGCTCCGCCAAGCCCTGCGATTTCCTCCACCCTGGTAACCACATCGGAGGCCCTGGACGCCTTGGTCCACGAACTCCGCACCTCCCAGGGGTTCGCCCTGGCGGTCCAGGTCGCGGGAAGAGACCCTGTCCAGGGCCAGGTGATGGGCATCGCCTTTGCCACGGCGCCGCGGCGGGCCTGGTACGTGCCCACGGGCCACAGACAAGGCCAGCAGCTTCCCCTGTCGGACGTCCTGGCCAAGATGCGCAACCTCCTGGAAGACCCAGACCTTCCCAAGGTGGCCCACAACGCCACCTACGACCTGACGGCGTTGCTCCGGCACGGTATTGAGGTGCATGGCCTGGCCGGTGACCCCATGGTGGCGGCCCACCTGGCCAACCGGAAGGCCCTGGGACTGTCTGCGCTGGCGCTGGACGTGCTGGGCGAGGAGATGGCTCCTTTGAGCAACCTGGTGGGCACAGGCGCCAAGCAGCGCTCCCTGGCAGACGTCACAAGCGTGGAGCTGGGGCCCTACGCCATGGCCGACGCCGACGCCATGTTCAGGCTCTGGCCTACGCTAGAGGAGGAGGCCTTCGAGAAGGGCGGGCGGGAGGTGTACGAGCGCGCCCAGCTGCCTCTGGCCCCGGTGCTTGCTCGCATGCAGCTCAACGGCATCTCCCTGGACGCCCAGGTCCTGCGAGATATGTCGGTGGAGATGACGGAGCAGCTGGCTGGCCTGGAGCAGGCCATCTTCGACGACGTGGGCCACGAGTTCAACGTCAACTCGCCCCAGCAGCTCAGCCACATCCTCTTCGACGAGCTTCGGCTGGCCAAGACCAAGCGCACCCGCACGGGGGCCTACACCACCGACGCCACGGCCCTGGAGGCCTTGCGGGATTCCGGGGAGGTCGCCCCTGAGCACCGTCGAATCCTGGGCAACCTCCTGGACCACCGCCAGCTGGCCAAGCTGAAGTCCACCTATGTGGATGCCCTCCCCGCCTTGGTGAACCCCGAGACGGGACGGCTCCACACCACCTACAACCCTGCGGGCGCCGCCACGGGCCGCCTGGCCAGCAGCGACCCCAACCTGATGAACATCCCCGTCCGCACAGAGCAGGGACGAAGTATCCGGCGGGCCTTTATCGCCGAGGGGCATCCCAGATGGCTGCTGCTGGCCGCCGACTACTCCCAGATCGAGCTGCGGGTGCTGGCCCACCTGTCCGGGGACCCGGCCCTCATCGGGGCCTTCCACCGGGGCGAGGACATCCACGCCGCCACGGGGAGCCAGATGTTCGGCGTGCCCCTGGACCAGGTGACGCCGGACATGCGTCGCGTGGCCAAGGTGCTGAACTTCGGTGTTATCTACGGCCTCAGCGCCTTCGGCATCGCTCAGCAGCTGCACTTCAGCTTCGAGGAGGGGGCGAGGTTCATCGAGGGGTACTTCGAGCGGTACCCGGGCGTCCGCCAGTACGTGGAGGACACCAAGGAGAAGACCCGCCGCCAGGGCTACGTGGAGACCCTCCTGGGCAGGCGGCGCTACCTGCCGGAGATCGTCTCGGCGAACCCCAACCTGCGCCAGGCCGCCGAGCGCATGGCCATCAACGCCCCGGTCCAGGGCACGGCGGCCGAGGTGATCCAGCTGGCGATGGTGGACATCCACAGGTGGATGGTGGAACATGGGGTTCGCAGCAAGATGCTGCTTCAGGTCCACGATGAGCTGATCTTTGAGGTGCCGTTGGAGGAGCTGGAGGCCATGAAGGCAATGGTGACGGAGCTGATGCCCGGGGCCATGGCCCTGGTGGTAGCCCTCAAGGTGGACCTGAAGCAGGGCGAGACCTGGGGAGACATGGAGTAAGGGGGAGAATCCAGATAGGGTAGTATAGCCGATGGATCCGCTGGATGGCTGCTATCTCAAATTCAGCAGGGCGCTGGCGCATCTCAATGCCCTAAATGAGGCTGTCCAAGAGTTCCAGCGTACAGATGCGGCAACCATCGTCCCTGAACTGAATCAGGAGAGCGGAGAGGTCGTGCTCAGGGTCAAATTGCTCCACGACGCTCCCTTGGAATGGGCCATCACCATTGGCGAAATCGCCCATAATCTGAGGAGCTGTCTTGATCATCTGGCGTGGCAACTTGCCCTCACTCAAGTCGGCAACCCCTATGACAAAACGGAATTCCCCATCTTCACTAAGAGGAATCTGTATAACCGCGAGGGACCTTCCAAAGTCCGTGACCTTTCCTCCTCTCAGAAGGCATTTGTTGAAGGCTTACAGCCATACCATATGGGGGATGATGCCGAGAGCCATCCCCTCTGGTTGCTTCACGAGCTAAATAACACTGACAAACATCGCCTCTTGCCAGTGGCCAGTCTCGCTGTTGTGTATGGAGATCCTGCGGGGGAATTGGGCTTATGGGTTCCGGGTGTCGGCAGTGGAACGCCTGGATTATTGGAAGCTCAAATCACATTGCACATTAATCCTGGAACGCCTATGGAAAATGGTGCGAAACTGGCTACCATCAAGATTCTTGAGGTGGTGTCTCTTCATAAACAAGTGCAGGTGTATGCTAAAGTTTCCAGCAACATGTTCTTCGGTGTGGGCATCAAGGCCAACTCTGGAAGGAGGATTGACCAGACGCTTCAGGCTATCTTTCAACATGTTGAGCAAATCCTTGTTGACTGTAAGGCCAGATTCTTCACCTAGACATCTATACGACAATGGGATTGTTACCATGATCGTTGACCAGGTCCAACGCCTCCCCCTCTCCTCCACCCCCTTTCGTCACGCCCTAGAGCAGGCGCTGGAGGGCCGCACCATCACGCCGGAGGACGCCTACGCTCTCATCCACGCCTCGGGGGCGGATCTGCCTGCCCTGATGTGGGCCGCCAGTACGCTGCGGGACCAGGGCAAGGGGCGCACCGTCACCTACTCCCGCAAGGTGTTCCTGCCCCTCACCAACCTGTGCCGCGACCGGTGCGGCTACTGCACCTTCGTCCACTCGCCCAAGGACACTGAGGCCCACACCATGACGCCGGACGAGGTGCTGCAGGTGGCTACGGAAGGGGCAAAGCTGGGGTGCAAGGAGGCCCTCTTCAGCCTCGGCGACCGCCCGGAGCTGCGCCACGTCGAGGCCCGCCGCCACCTGAAGGCCCTGGGCTACGCCAGCACCCCCGCATACCTCACCGCCATGTGCCGCCTGGTGCTGGAACAAACGGGGCTGCTCCCCCACACCAACGCCGGCCTCCTGACCAGGAACGAGCTTCTGGGGCTGCGGGAGGTCAACGCCAGCATGGGCCTGATGCTGGAGAACGTCAGCGACCGCCTCCTGGAGCGGGGCGGCCCCCACTTTGGCGCCAAGAGTAAGGCGCCCGCACTTCGGCTGGCCATGATGGGGACGGCGGGCGAGCTGGGCATCGCCTTCACCACAGGCATCCTCATCGGCATCGGCGAGACCCTGGAGGAGCGGGTGGACTCCCTGTTTGCGATTGCAGACCTCCACCGGCGCCACGGCCACATCCAGGAGGTCATCATCCAGAACTTCCGGGCCAAGGCCGCCACCCGAATGCGCCACGCCTTGGAGCCCAGCGTGCTGGACATGGTCCGCACCATCGCCGTCGCCCGCCTGGTCCTGGGGCCGGACATGAACATCCAGGCCCCGCCCAACCTGACGCCCGACGCCTACCAGATGTACCTGCTGGCGGGCATCAACGACTGGGGAGGCGTCTCGCCTCTGACCAAAGACTTCATCAACCCCGAGGCTCCCTGGCCGAACCTGCTGGAATTGAAGCAGGCCACCGAGGAGGTGGGGTTTCATCTGACCGAGCGCCTGGCTATCTACCCTGAATATGTCCGCAAGGGCTCGGCGTACCTTGGCGATAGCGTGCGTGAACGGGTCGCCACCCTGGTGGGCGAAGACGGCTTTGTCAAGAAGGAGTTGGTCCAATGGTAGCGCCTAGCTTTTCCAACAGCCTCCCCGTAGGGGCGAGGCATGCCTCGCCCCCGCAACCTCTGACATCCAATGGCGCCACCGGTGAGGCCATCACCACGGTGGAGCGCTTGCTGGGCGCCGTCAGCCCCGACATCGCCCGCATCCTGGAGCGGGCCCTCGAAGACCGGGAGGTGACCGTTGAGGAGGGGGTGCGCCTCCTGGAGGCCAAGGGCCTGGACATGATGGCCCTCTTCCTCACCGCCGACGCCCTGCGGCGACGCACCGTCGGGGACGTGGCGACCTACGTGGTGAACCGCAACATCAACTTCACCAACGTCTGCATCAAGCGGTGCACCTTCTGCGCCTTTAGCCGGGACCATCGAGAGGAGGAGGGCTACCTCCTGCCCCTGGAGGAGATCATCCGGCGGGCCAAGGAGGCGTGGGACCTGGGCGCCACCGAGGTGTGCATCCAGGCGGGCCTGCCTCCCAAGATGAAGGGCTCCTTCTATATCGACCTGACGCGGGCCATCAAGAAGGAGCTGCCGGACATCCATATCCACGGCTTCTCGCCTGAGGAGGTCCTCTACGGCACCATCCGCTCCCGCTGCACCGTCGAGGAGTACCTCCAGGGGCTCAGGGAAGCGGGCGTGGGCAGCCTGCCCGGCACCTCCGCCGAGATCCTGGACCAGGAGATGCGTGACCGCATCTCGCCGGGACGCATCACCGTGGACCAGTGGGTCCAGGTCATCACCACGGCCCATCGCCTGGGCATCCCCACCACCAGCACCATCATGTTCGGCCACGTGGAAACCCCCTGGCACCAGGCCCGCCACATCGCCCGCATTCGTGATATCCAGAAGCAGACGGGCGGCTTCACCGAGTTTGTGCCCCTGAGCTTCGTCTACTGGGAGGCCCCCATGTACCGCGAGGGGCTTCTGGAGGGGGTGCGTCGCGGCGCAACGGGAGACGAGGTGGTCAAAATGCACGCCGTCGCCCGCCTCATGCTCCACGGCTACATCAACAACATCCAGGTTTCCTGGGTGAAGGAGGGCCCAAAGCTGGCCCAGCTTTGCCTGGAGGCGGGCGCCAACGACCTTGGCGGCACCCTCATCAACGAGAGCATCTCCACCTCGGCGGGGGCGCAGTACGGCCAGTTAGTGCCGCCCCGCGAGCTCCGACGCCTCATCCGGGACGCGGGGCGCGTTCCTGCCGAGCGCACCACCACCTACCGCCTGCGCCGCGTCTTCGAGGCGGGCGATGACCCCATTGAGCCCCTGGACCTGGTGGGCGATCACCCCGAGGAGCGGTTTGGCTCTTACCAACGTCTGGTGAAGATGGAAGACTACCGCTTTCGTGACGCCTTCGAGCGGCAGCGAGCGACTCCAGCGGGCGATAGTGCTCGGAGCAAGGAGTAAGGCCCCGTGTCAAGCTCAGAGCTCGTGAAGCTTTGTCCTCTCTCCCCCTTGTGGGGAGAGAGTTAGAGTGAGGGGGATGGAAGCGTATTCACGGCCCCGATGGAACGGAGGAACACACCCTCACCCCAACCCTCTCCCATCAAGGGAGAGGGGGTTAGCACAAGAGCTCAGGGGGAGCGGGTGGTACAAGACATAGGAGGTCTCCAGTGTCGTTAGTTGATTTGCTTCAGGAGGAGGCCACGCGCCGAGACGTCTGGCCTAGCGTAGACGGGCTGTCACCGGCCCTGGCCTTCATGCTGGTGCGGGACCTCCCGTACCAGCGGTCCACCTCTCGCCAGCCGGAGGCCCTCCTGCGGGAGTGGCGAGGGACCGGCCCGGGCAAGCACTACCTTTTGCGGGGGCTCCTGGAGGAGATGGGCCTGGGCGTGCGGGTGGTCCTGGCCACCCACCACTTCACCGAAGAGTACAGCGAGGCCCTTCCTCCTCCCCTGTCGGCGCTGCTGGAGCAGGGCCCCATCCCCGACGTCCACACCTTCTTGCGCGTGGAGGGCGCCCCTGGATCGTGGAGCGACGTGGACGTCACCTGGCCTCTGCTGGCACGCCGTCTAGGTCTCCCCGCCAACGGCGCATTCCGCCCCGGTCGTGACATGCGCCTGGCCTGCACCCCCCTGGATGTGTACGAGGTGCCGGAGAACGCCGACCCCGAGGCGGCGGCGGAGCGTCTGCTGGAGGCCCACTGCGGCCCCGACCGGCCGCGCCATGACCGCTTTATGGTGGGCCTGGACCGCTGGGTCTGGAGCACCCTGTACACCGGGCTGGACGTGCTGTAGGAGAGCAGCGCTCGAGGAGGAGAGTGATAGCGGAATCAATCCTGGCCACCGGGTTCCGCCGCTCCATTGACTAAATCACCCCCGGCGCCGGGCGCATCTTCACCTGGAAAGCGTGACCGCTGATGCCTACTGCTTCTACCCCCGTCCTGCTGCTGGCGGGCGGCGGGGGCGGCGCCAAGCTGGCGGCGGGCCTCGCGAACGCGTTGCCTGTCGAAGCCCTGACCATCGTGGTCAACACCGGCGACGATGAGGAGTTCCACGGGCTGCACGTCTCGCCCGACCTGGACACGGTCATGTACACACTGGCGGGGCTCATCAACCCGGAGACGGGATGGGGAGTGAAGGGGGACACCTTTACCGCTCTGGAGACGCTGGAGCGCCTGGGCGCCCCCACCTGGTTCACGCTGGGCGACCGGGACCTGGCGCTGCACCTCCGCCGCACCCAACTCCTTCACAATGGGTGGACACTCAGCCAGGTCACCCGCGAGCTGTGCGCCCGGTTGGGGGTGCGCCACCCTGTTGTCCCCATGAGCGATGACCCCGTCCGCACGCGCCTCATCACCGATGGGGGCGACATGGCCTTTCAGGAGTACTTTGTGCATCGGCGCAGCGGGCCCCGCATCCGGGGTGTACGCTATGAAGGCGCCTCCGAGGCCCAGCCCTCTGAAGCCTTTCTGGATGCCCTTGAAAGGGCCAAGGTCATGGTCTTCGGCCCGTCCAACCCTGTCCTCAGCATCGGCCCCATCCTGGCAATCTCGGGGGTTCGGGAGCGTATCGCCTCGTTTCGGGGCTGCCGCGTCGCCATCAGCCCCATCATTGGGGGCAAGACCCTCAAGGGCCCTGCCGCCAAGAACCTGGCGGACCTGGGGGAGGAGCCTACGGCTGTGGGCGTGGCGCGCCGCTACCGTGGCCTCTGCGACATTTTCGTGCTGGACACGGAGGACCTGGCCCTGGCGCGTCGGGTGGGCGCCCTGGGCTTCCGGGTGGAGGTCATGCCCACGGTGATGACGACCGAGGAGGAGAAGGTGGCCCTGGCCCGGCGAATCTGCCAGATGGCGTGGGTTGGTTGAGATGACCGCTAGGATTGTGGCGATTGTCCCTGTCAAACCCCTAGCGACTGCCAAGAGCCGCCTGGCCCCGATGCTGCCCCTACTGGAGCGGCAGGCGCTGGTCCTCTTCTGTCTCTATCGCGTGCTTCAAGCCTTGCAGGAGGCCGCAGCGGTCAATGAATGGGTCGTGATTGGGCGCGACGAGGCAGTTCAGCGCCTGGCACGAGAGATGGGGGCAGGCTGGATCGAGGACCCCGGCTGGGACCTGAACGAAAGCATTCGCCAGGGGTTTGCGTGGGCCTTTGCCCATGGCGCCCAGGCCTGCCTGTTCCTGCCAGCCGACCTGCCGCTGCTCGCGGCTGAAGCAGTGGATGGCCTGGTGGAGCGTTCTGACGGCCTGTCGCACCTGGTGCTATCTCCCGCTCACGACGGCGGCACCAACGCGATATTGGCGCCCCAAGGTGTGCCCTTCCAGCCTCGGATGGGAGAGGGGAGCTTCACCCGTCACCTGGCGGAGGCTCAACAGCGAGGGGCAGCAGTGGAGGTCTACGCTTCGCCTGGCCTCGCCTTGGACATAGACACGCCACATGACCTGCGCCAGCTTCAGGAACGGCTGCCCAG
>Ga0209515_10002939_pt1 | contig 25068 bp, 21 predicted proteins | sample Subgroupgradi54m_FD_187454 | JGI IMG/M metagenome (GOLD analysis project Ga0209515, IMG submission 187454) | Subsurface groundwater microbial communities from S. Glens Falls, New York, USA - GMW60B uncontaminated upgradient, 5.4 m (SPAdes)... ... | reverse complement strand
AGATACGGGTGCGGCGGGACTCACGAGTAGTGCGTTTGAAATGGCGTCGCGCGCGGGTAACGGCCTGGCGCTCAATCTCGACGCGGTCCCGCAGCGCGAATCCAACATGACGGCGTACGATTTGATGTTGTCGGAATCGCAGGAGCGCATGCTCATGGTGGTGGAACGCGGTCGTGAACCGGAAGTGCTGGCGATTTTTTCGAAATGGAATCTCGATGCGCGCGTGGTCGGCAAAGTCACGGATACCGGTCGTGTGCGCGGTACAATGCATGGCGAGGTCGTGATCGATTTGCCGGTGGCGCCGGTGGTGCACGAGGCGCCGCGCTATGAACGTCCGCGCGCGCGGCCCGCGTGGCAGGATGCGGTGCAACAACTCGATCTCGAAAAAATTCCGGTGCCGAGCGATTGTTCGCATGTTCTGCAAACGCTCGTGGCCAGTCCGAATCTGTGCAGTCGCGCGTGGGTGTGGGAACAATACGATCAGCAAGTTGGCACCAACACCGTGGTGTTGCCCGGCAGCGACGCGGCGGTGTTGCGTGTAAAAAATACCGAGCGCGGTGTTGCGCTCGCGGTCGATTGCAACAGTCGTTATTGTTATCTCGATCCGTTCTGGGGTGCGGCGCACGCAGTCGCCGAAGCGGCGCGGAACGTGGTCTGCAGCGGTGCGGTGCCGCAGGCCGCCACCGATTGCCTCAACTTTGGTAACCCGGAAGATCCGGCAATCATGTGGCAATTTGAACAGGCCGTGTTGGGCATTCGCGAGGCGTGTCTGGCGTTGCACACACCGATCGTAAGCGGCAACGTCAGTTTGTACAACGCAACGAATGACACCGCGATTTATCCCACACCCATGATTGGTATGGTGGGCATTCTGGAAAATATTTCACGCCATCGCCGCCAAGGCTTCCCCACCGCTGGTTTACAGGTGGTGTTGTTGGGCGATGTCGCAGGCACATTGGGTGGGAGCGAATATCTTGCCGTAATCCATCACCGTGTCGCCGGAAAAATTCCCCATCTCGATTTGCAACGTGAGCGTGGTGTGCAGCAACTCTGTCTCGACGCAATTGCGCGCGATCTGATTGCCTCGGCGCACGACGTGTCGGACGGCGGTCTGGCGGTGGCGCTGGCCGAATGCGCGATGACGAGTCCGAAAAATCTCGGTGCGACCATTACGCTGCCGGTGTGCAATGCGCGTCGCGATGAAAAATTGTTTGGCGAAGGAGCGAGTCGCATTCTCGTGACGTGTGCTGCTTCACATCTTGCCACGTTGCAAACATTGGCGATGACCGCACACGTCCCGTTGCATCACATCGGCGTCGTCGGCGGCGAACAACTCCTCATCGATGACGTCATCGATATTTCCGTGTCGGCCTTGCAAAGCGCCTGGAACGGCACCTTGCGCCGCATTGCGAAAGATGTGTGATAGAGCACCCGACCTCGGGACCTTGGACATCGGGACATAAGAACATAAGAACCTAAGGACAAAAACATGTGCGGCATCGTCGGCATCTCCCAACACTCTGAAGCAGCGAACCTGGCGTATTTGTGTCTGCACGCGTTGCAACATCGTGGGCAAGAGAGCGCGGGCATTGTCGTGGCGGACGGACAGCGGTTGCGAGAACAGAAAGGCATGGGACTCGTCACCGATATTTTTTCGCGCGAGGTGTTGGCGCGGTTGTCGGGAGCGGTGGCGATTGGACACACGCGCTATTCCACGACCGGTTCGTCGGTACTGCAAAACGCGCAACCGTTTGTGATCAACTATGCAGGCGGTTGTTTGTCGGTGGCGCACAATGGCAACTTGACCAACGCGGGCGTGTTGCGCACGCAACTCGAATCACACGGTTCGATTTTTCAATCGACGATGGATTCGGAAGTAGTGATGCACCTGATCGCCGCGCAGCCGCACCAAACGCCGCTTCCCGAGCGCATCACATCGGCGTTGCAGCAGGTCGAAGGTTCGTATGCGTTTCTGTTTTGTTCGCCGACGCAACTCATTGCGGCGCGCGATCCACACGGGTGGCGACCGCTGGTGTTGGGCAAGCTCGGCGACACCTGGGTGTTGGCGTCGGAAACGTGTGCGCTCGATTTGGTCGAGGCCACCTATGTGCGCGATGTCGAACCGGGCGAACTGATTGTGATCGATGGGAACGGATTGCAGAGTCGTCGTGTGGGCACCGCATCGCGGCGCGCGCAGTGCATCTTCGAATATATTTATTTCGCGCGGCCCGACAGCCACATTTATGGGCGTGATGTGTACCAAATGCGCGTGCGGTTCGGTGAAGTCTTGGCGCAAGAACAACCCGCCGACGTCGATGTGGTGTGTCCGGTGCCCGATTCGGGAACGCCCGCTGCCATAGGCTACGCGCAGGTTTCCGGCGCGCCGTTTCAGCTGGGACTCATTCGCAGTCATTACGTCGGTCGAACGTTCATCGAACCGGAACAATCGATTCGCAATTTTGGTGTGAAGTTGAAACTCAATCCGGTGCGCGAGGTGCTGGCGGGGAAACGCGTCGCTCTCATCGACGATTCGATCATGCGCGGCACCACGAGTGCCAAAATTGTGCGCATGGTGCGGGCGGCTGGGGCGAAAGAAGTCCACTTGCGTATTTCCGCACCACCGACGCGGTGGCCCTGTTTTTATGGCATCGATATTCCCACGCGCGAAGAACTCATCGCGGCGCAAAAAAGTATCGAAGAAATTCGTGCGTTCGTCGGCGCCGATTCGCTGGGTTACCTGAGTGAAGAGGGATTATTTCAATTCGACAAACGCGACCATCAGGAATGGTTTTGCGACGCCTGCTTTACCGGGAAATATCCGGTCGCCGTAAAAGATCATCCCGCCATCATGCAATTGGCCGCTGCCGCTCAACCATAGATTTGCGGACGTGATATGCGTGAATACGATCTGCATCTGCATCGCTTTGACGAGGCCAAAACCGCCGCCCTGGGCTTTGTCGATCGCCTCTACTATGATGGTGAACCCTGCGGCCGCCTGATTCACGGTCAAGGTATTATCGCCGATCATCTCCCCGACTGGCTCGCCGAATACCCGTTCGTTATACGCATCGAACGCGATGTCGTGAACGGCGGTTCGACGGTCGTGTGGCTGGCGTATCGCGACGCATAAATTTGGGGACGTTGCTGGAAACTATAGTCGCCATTTTCCTTCAGTGGTGGGAAGTCTGCCCCGTTGCCGTGTGCCTGGCACCGAGAAAAAAAGTGCCTGGCACCAAAAAAAATCGTGTAATATTCAATTGTTGAAGCGACGCATTGTTTTTAGCGGAGTCGAAACTGCTGGCAAGGATCTTGCTCTTTCACGGGGGAACAACGCGCAGCGCATCACGACGACGAGGCGAACATGGGGAATAATTCGATTAAACAGTATCGCAGTGCTGGGACGGTGTCCCCGGGTTTTACCTCGAGTGAGGGGGTCGGTGGCACGATTGGGGATCGGCGGAGGTTGCGGCAGGCTCCCGAACAGGCGCCAGCGCCCGCCAAACCCACAACGCTCCAAAAAATTGCGCAATATCTGGGATTTGTTGACAAAAAATCGCTGCCCGCGGCGAATGCCCAGTATGTCGGTGCCTCGACCAAACATCCGCTGACTCAAACCGCCGAAGGCCGTCGCGCCCCGCGCGTCTACTCCGACGCCCAGCTGCAGGCCTATTGCGCCAAAATTGCCGGAAAACCGTAAAAACGCGCTTGCTCTCGGCAAATCTGCATGATAGCTGCGCCCCTTCATTAGAGGTCATTCTGAAGGAGCGAGGGTTATGAAAGAAAAAATTCATCCGGCATTGAAGGAAATCACCATTAGTTGTGCGTGCGGGTCGGCACTCAAAACCACATCGACCATGGGCCGCGATTACACGGTGGAAATCTGTTCGTCGTGCCATCCGTTTTTTACGGGCAAGCAAAAATTGATCGACACCGCTGGCAAGGTCGACAAATTCCGGAAGAAGTACGCCAAATTTAACGAAGCGAAAGCGAAGGCGAGCGCGTAATTTTTTCTGTGGGCCCGCCATTGTCCCCCTATTTCCCCAACTGGCGGGGTTCACTAGGCCCACTGTGATTACTCACAGTGGGCTTTTTTTTGCGCAGCCTCGGTAGCGATCCATGTGGAATCAACTGAAAACTATTGCGCAGCGCTTCGAGGCGATTGGCGCGGAATTGGGAAGTCCGGAAGTCGCGGCCGATCCGCGACGCTATCAGACGTTGGCGAAAGAGCATGCGCAGTTTCGCCCCATCGTGGAAAATTTTTTCGCCTATCAACACTGTCAATCCGCACTCGAAAAAAATCAGCAGCTGCTGCAGAGTGAGTCCGATCCTGACATGCAGGCGATGGTGAAAGAAGACATCGCCGCGTTACAAGTGCGTGTGACGGCACTGGAACGCGCACTGCAACTGCAGCTGTTGCCCAAAGATCCCAACGACGATCGCAACGTGATCCTGGAAATTCGCGGTGGCGCGGGCGGCGACGAAGCGGCGCTGTTTGCGGGGAGTCTGTGGCGCATGTACAGCCGCTTTGCCGAACTGAAACGGTGGCGTGTGGAAGTCCTCGATTCGAGTCCCACCGGACTGGGCGGCATGAAAGATATCGTCGCCATGATTCAAGGCGCGGGTGCGTACAGCGTGTTGAAATATGAAAGTGGGGTGCATCGCGTGCAACGCGTGCCGAAGACCGAGGCGAGCGGGCGGATTCATACGTCCACTGTGACGGTCGCGGTGTTGCCGGAAGCGGACGATGTCGAAATCGACGTGCGCGAAAGCGATCTGCGCATCGATGTGTTTCGCGCCTCGGGGCCGGGCGGGCAGGGCGTGAATACGACCGATTCCGCGGTGCGCATTACGCACGCGCCGAGCGGGATTGTGGTGACGTGTCGCGATGAACGTTCGCAAATCAAAAACAAGGCGAAGGCGATGAAGATTTTGCGCGCGCGGTTGTTGGAGCGAGAACAGCAGGCGCAGGCGAGCGCGATTTCTTCTTCGCGTCGCGAACAGGTGGGCAGCGGCGATCGCAGCGAAAAAATCCGGACCTACAATTTTCCGCAAAGTCGCGTGACCGATCATCGCATCGGACTCACGTTGCATCAACTCGATAGCATCATGAATGGCGAGCTCGATCCGCTCATCGATGCGGTGCGCAATTTCTATCAGGCCGCCGCACTCAAGAGTACGTCATGACATTGGGTGCGCTACTTGACACCATCACCGAACAATTGGCGAGCGTGGGCATTGCCTCGCCGCGTGTCGACGCCGAATGGCTGCTGGCGCACGTCTTGTGCTGCGCGCGCGTCGATCTGCATCTGCGGGGGCAGGAGCTGCTCAACGCCGCCACGGTAGAGCGTACTCATGTACTAGTACAACGCCGCTTGGCGCGTGAACCGTTGCAATACATCTTGGGCACACAGAGTTTTTGGGGGCGCGAATTTGTGGTGAATCCGTCGGTGCTGATTCCACGACCGGAAACCGAAGAATTGGTCGCATGGATGATCGAGACTCTGTCTGCGGCTGCACAGCACATTCTTGATGTCGGCACCGGTTCCGGTTGTATCGGCATCACGCTCGCGTGTGAACGCGCACACGATCGCATTGTGTTGCTCGATCAATCGGCCGCGGCGTTGCAGGTGGCGCAGGAAAATATTTCGCGACACGGCGTGGCGGAGCGTGTGCAATGTGTTGCGGGCGATCTGTGGTCCGCAGATGACGGGGTGTTCGACGTCATTGTGAGCAATCCGCCGTATTGCGATCCGCGCGATTGGAGTGCGTTGCAACCCGAGGTGCGCGACTTCGAACCGCAAAACGCGATTGTTGCGGAAGCGGCCGGATTGGCCGTTCTGCAGCGGATTATCGCCGAATCGCCGCAATATTTACGCGCGGGCGGATTGATTTTTTTGGAATGTGGTCAGGGGCAGGATGAACAGATTGTTGCTTTATTGCACGCCACTGGGGCATACAGCGCCATCGAGGTGCGGTGTGATGTGCATGGTGTGCGGCGGATGTGTCGGGCGATGATGAGGAGCTAGGAGTGCGAGGGACGAGGGACGACCGCTCCCTTTGGTCGCTGGGACGAGGGACGAAACTGCAATGAGTGACTGCCGTTGCGTCCTTCGTCCCAGTGAGCGTCAGCGAACGGTCGTCCCTCGTCCCTCGCTCGTTCCCTTCCTAATCTCCTAATCCGAGGAACAAACATGGATCATTTTCTCATTCACGGCGGCAATCCATTAATAGGCACCGTCCAGATTAGCGGCGCGAAGAATGCGGCGTTGCCGTTGTTGGCGGCGGCGTTGCTCACCGATCAGCCGTTTGTGTTGCATCGTGTGCCGCACTTAAACGATTTGCGCACGATGTTGCGGTTGCTGTCGCACATTGGGGTTGAGTGGAGCGATGGCGCCACGATTCGTCTGCACGCGCGTGGCATCGAACGTCCCGAGGCGCCGTACGACATTGTCAAGACCATGCGCGCGTCGTCGCTGATTTTGGGTCCGCTGTTGGCGCGTTCGGGCAGAGCCCGTGTTTCCTTGCCGGGCGGGTGTGCGATTGGAGCGCGGCCGCTGAATTTGCATCTGCAAGCGCTCGAGGCGATGGGCGCAACGATCACGATTGAAAATGGTTACATCAACGCGACGGCGCAATGTTTAACCGGTGCGGACATTACATTTGAAACCGTTACGGTGACCGGCACCGAAAATGTCATGATGGCCGCGACACTCGCGCGCGGTACGACCATTTTACGCAACGCCGCGTGCGAACCGGAAATTCCCGATCTCGCCGCGTGTCTGAATCGCATGGGTGCAAAAATTTCCGGTGCGGGTACGCCCACCATAACGATCGAAGGCGTCACCTCGCTCGCGGGTGGTGAACACACGATTATTCCCGATCGCATCGAGACCGGTACGTTTATGATCGCCGCCGCCATGACGCGCGGCGATGTCCAGATCACGCACTGCGCGCCGTTGCATGTGGCGGCGCTCACCGAACTCTTGCGCACGGTTGGCGCCACGGTCACCGCTACTGCAGACAGTCTGCACGTTTGCGGGCCGCAGCGTTTGCGTGCGGTGTATTGTGTGACCGCGCCGTATCCCGGATTCGCGACGGACTTGCAGGCGCAATGGATGGCCGCCATGACGATCGCCGATGGCACGAGTGTGATTGAAGAAACCGTTTTTGAAAATCGTTTCATGCACGTGCCCGAGTTGCAACGCCTGGGTGCGCAGATTGAAGTCCACGGCACGACGGCCACCATTCATGGCGTACCGCAATTGCGCGGCGCCCCCGTCATGGCCACCGACCTGCGCGCCAGCGCCAGTCTGGTGTTGGCGGGTTTGGCGAGCGAAGGCACCACCGAAGTGCAACGCGTCTATCACATCGATCGCGGTTACGAACGCATCGAAGAAAAACTGCGCCCGCTCGGCGCGCGGATTATCAGGGACCAGTCGCCGGTCGTCGGTCGCCGGTAACAGCAACAGCAAGTGAGTTCACTGCAGTAAACTGGCGACCGGTCCCCGGCGACCGGCAACGTTGTTCATCAACGGCGTCGATCGTAGCGCACCAGGAACGGGGCGGGCCAGCGGGTGACGGGACCGCGTAAGGGGCGCACGGTGCCGCCGAGTATGCGCAGATCAAATTGATCCAGCAGCGCGGCAAGAATAATTTTCATTTCAAGTTGCGCAAAGCGCATGCCCGCACATTTGTGCGCGCCCATGCCGAAATCAATCATCGCCCCGCGCACATTTTCGTGGCGCTCCGCCAGAAAACGATCCGGGTCGAATTGTTGCGGTTCGGTGAAGGGCGCCAAACGCTGCGAGACCGCCGGGGACACCATGACCAGCGTGCCTTTGGGGATGGTGTAGTCGCCCGCTTGAAATGCGGCCGTTGCTTTGCGCAAGAGTACAAATGCGACGGGATTCATGCGGCCACTCTCCAGAATGGTGCGATCGAGTATGTCGAGTTGATCCAGCAGCGCCTTGGTCGGCGTCGCATCGCCCACAATGCGCGCATGTTCCGCGCGGACCCGTTCGCACCACACCGGATGCTCCAGCAAATCCGCCAGCGCCCAGCCGGTGGCGCCGACCGTGGTTTCGTGACCGGCCCAGACCATCATCTGGATCATGTTGCGAATCAACGCGTCGTCGATTTCAGGGGCTAGCAAAGCCCCCTCCACCGGCAAAGCCGGATGGAGCCTCCCCCTCAGCGCGCCTGTGGCGCTGGCCCAGCGGGTGGATATTTTCTCGGGTGAGGCATCGATCAAGGTTTGCAAAAAATCTGTGGCGCCACGACTGCCGCGGGCGCGTCGCTCGTCGATCGCCTGTTGAAACATGGCGTGGAGTTTGGTGCGGGCCGCGCGACTGCGTGCAAAGCGGGGGAGCGGGGTGTTGGGTGGAAAGAGCGGATGCAGCCCGCCGGAAAATTCGCGAAAGACGTCGAACATTTCCCGGCCCATGCGCATGCGAAAATCGGCACCAACGAGTGCGCCCGCCGCGATATACATCACCAACGGGCCCAGATCCTTGGGCGCTTCCAGCACGCCATGATCGCCCAATGCGCGCACAAACGCTGCGGTCTCGGCGATCATGGCGTCGACGTATTGTCCGAGCGCCGCGCCTTTGAACAGCGGCGTGACAATGGCGCGCTGACTTTCGTAGTCCGCCCGACTGCCGAAGAAATAGACGTTGGGCGCGAACATTTTGGCGAGCGTTGGGTAGGCGTCGCGGATCGATAATTCGTCGTCGGTGTGATCAAAAAATAATTTGTTGTAGGCGGGACCCAGCAGGACCACGACGAGTTGGTCGGCCAAACGCATCGAAAAAATATTCCCGTGTCGCAGGTGCGCGGCGCTGAGCAGACTGACTGGATCGGCGAGAAAATCGAGCAGATTGCCCACGAACGGTAATCCATCGACTAGGAGAGGCATGCCGGATACCGGAGATCCGTTGCGCAGATCGTTGAGTTTGCGGGCGGCCGCCGCGGCGGGACCGTGTCCGAGCGACAGTCGCTGCAGAGATCCCGACGCATCGGCCAATGTGTCGCGCACAAAATGTCCGGCGCCGCTCGCGCTTTGCGCCGCTACTGTTGTGACAAAATTCGCGACCAATTTGGTAGCGCCAACCCCGAGTCCTCTGAGGAGTTGTGACATGTGTCTCTCCGGTGAAGCCCGTGTGTCGAACGAAGCCCGTCTTTGTGCAATCAAAAAATGCGCGCTGAAAACTGGACATCACCACGGCGGCGTGACAAAGATGACGCATGAGCAAACAATTACAAGAGGCGTTGGACGCATTGGCGGCGGACGTGGGCAATCTGCGGAGGCAGCTTTGACGTTGATCTATTGATCACCGACGAGGCGCGACTGACCGCCCAGACACAATCCGAACAATTCTGGAATAATCCCGAGACCGCGCGCAAAACCACGCAGGAACTGGCGCATGTGAAATCGCGCCTGACCGATTGGCAGGCGACGGAACATTTACTCGCCGACGCACAAGCCACATTGCAACTCGTGACCGAAATGCCCGACAGCGAACTCGAGGCCGAAGGCTGGCGCGGGGTCGAGGCGTTGCGCGCGAAAGTGGAAGCGCTCACGCTCACGCGCATGTTGTCGGGTCCGCATGATCGCAACGATTGCATCCTGCAAGTCAATGCCGGCGCGGGCGGGACGGAGGCCTGCGATTGGGCGCAAATACTCATGCGTATGTATCAGCGCTTTTGCGAAAAACGCGGCTATACCATCGAGACCGTCGATTTTACGCCGGGAGATGGCGCGGGATTTCGCAGCGTGAGCATGACCGTGCAAGGTCCGTTCGCGTTTGGTTACTTGCGCTCCGAAATCGGCGTGCATCGGCTCGTGCGCATTTCCCCCTTCGATGCGAACAAACGCCGTCACACCTCGTTTTGCTCGGTGTTCGTCCTGCCCGACATCGAAGATGACATTGTGATCGAGGTCAAGACCGAGGATTTAAAAGTCGACACGTTTCGTTCCGGTGGCGCGGGCGGACAGCATGTGAACAAGACCGATTCCGCCGTGCGCTTCACGCATTTGCCCACGGGTGTGGTGGTGGCGTGTCAGAGCGATCGTTCGCAACATAAAAATCGCGCGACCGCGATGAAAATGTTGAAGGCAAAATTGTACGAAATCGAAGTGGAAAAACGCCGCGCGGAACGCAGCGCGGTCGAAGATACGAAATCCGATGTCGCGTGGGGTTCCCAGATTCGTTCGTATGTGTTACAGCCGTATCAAATGGTGAAGGATCATCGCACCGGTTGTGAGACGAGCCAGGTGCAATCCGTCCTCGACGGCGATCTCGACGCCTTCATGCGCGATTTTTTATTGGGCCGTCGCTCTGTGAAAGGTGCGGCGGGGGATGAGGTGTAAAAGGAGATTCACATGCGACGCATCGGGGGATGGCTCGTCAGTGTGGTGGTGATGGTAGCAACAACGATGTCGGCATTTGCCGCATCGCCGATTTTTCCGATTGTGAAACCGATTCCGCATGTCGCGCCGTTGCCGCCATCCCCACCAACGGCAAGTCCACCATCGCCCGCAATTGTAGTCCCCGCGCCGGTTGCCGCGGACACCTCTCCGGTGCCGCTGTTGCCATCACCCGTTGCGGTGCAACCGATTATTAATTCTGAATGGCATCGGGCGCTGTTCAATCGCGTGGTCGCCGATTTTTTTCCGCTGCGCTGGGTGAGCGACACCGAATCACCACACGAGATCGATGTGAGTTTGGGTGAGCTCGCCATTCCGACCGCGGCGCGCGTCTGGTTTGGTCTGCCGGGCGATGGGTGGCAGGAGACGCCCGCGCTGACTGCGGCGATCAAAATTGCCAACGATGAATTAGAGTCGCGGCGGCGGGCGGCGTTGCAATCGGCGCTGGCGGCGGTGCGCACGGTGACGTTGCCTGTACCGCGCGCGCAATTTTCCGACGGCGCGTGGGCGGCGCTGCGCGAGCTGCATGAACTCGTCTCCGATGTGCAAGCGGTCTTCGCGTTGCAAATCGATCCGCAATCCATGGAACTGATGAGCGAAGTCTATCGGCGCGCAGACCCAATGGAATTACAGGTCGCCCGGCGCAGCGGTCTGCCGTTTTGTCGTGCGTCACACGAGGATTCCTTCTGCAGTCTGCTCCCGAATTTTCCGCGCGCGCAGCCGTTCGCACTGCAATGGCCTGCCAATATGTCCGACGAATTGTTGCAACAGTGGCAGCAAAAAGATGGTGCGTCGGAAAATAATCCGCTGCTGAGTCCGTGGACCGTCACCACTGTCGGCAGCGATGGCGCGCCCGCGTGGACACCGTTCGTCGATGTGCCAGCCGCGGCGCAGCATCTGCAGCGGATCAGCGAGGCGCTTGAGCGCGCGGCGGCGGTGGCGGGCATCGACGACGGTGCGAAAAAACAATGGCTTGCGCAGGCGGCGGCGTGGCGGTTGCATCAACCGTTTCCATTTGTCGCAAGCGATGCGGCGTGGGGACAGGCGCGCGGTGAACTCGAATGTGTGTTGGGTCTGTACGATGCGAGCAATGATCCGTGGCGTACGAAAGGTGCGATGACCTTGCTCGTGGGGCGCGTGCGCGAGGTGCGGCCAGCGTGGATCGCGGCGAGCGAGCAACAACAACAAACCTGGGAAGATGGCGTGGCGACGCTGCTGGCGGGGAGCGGTTACGCAAAGCGCGTGCTCGCAAAAATTTCGCCTACGCGGTTAATCGATGCGAGCATCGTGGCGGGCGATTGGCAATCGCATATGCCGAGTGATGGCGCGGTGACATTGCCGCTCGTGGAAAATCTGGTGCGTGACGGGGCTGGCAAACGACTGGTGCTCGCGAATATTCTCGAACAAAATTTTCCGGCGGTGCAGGCGATTGCGCAACGTGTGCTGGTGGCAAACGCGCAAACGTTGGTGCGGCGCGACGCCGCGTTGCAGGGGGCAGTATGGCGACAGATGGCGCGCAACATTGGGCCGCTCGCAAACACTGGCGCCGCGGCGTTGTCCGGGGAGCAGCGTGCATTACTGCAATCACTCCACGCCGATCTCGTCATGTTGTGGGGTCTGAAATTGCTGATCGACAAACAGGTGATTACGGCCGATGCCGCGCGCGCGGTCGCAACGACGCACGTCGCATGGCTGCTGCAAAATCTGCGACGCGATGCGAGCGATCCCGACGCGACCCGCGCCGCGATTGAGTTGGCGTATCTGGCGCAAAAAGGTGCGCTCGTGGTGCAAGGTGCGCAACTCGATGTGAAGTCCGACGGCTGGTCGGTGTTGCTCGAGCCGTTGTTGAAAGAGGTCGGGCGCGTGCTGATCACCAACGATCGCCTCGCTGCGCAGACCTTGCTTACGGCCTATCCAGCGCAACTGGCGCCCGAATTGTTGGCAAATTTGCAACGCATTGCCGTCACCGATATTCCGTTGCTCGTCCTGCCGCGCTACGAGTCACTCGAATAAATGCTACCGACGACAATCACAGCGGCGCAGATTCGCGAGCAACGTCATGCGTGCTTGGCATTGTTGGCTGCGGAATTTCAGCGCGGTGTGCCTATGGCGGCGCTGCAGCAACGACTTACCGCCTTCTATGATCAGAAAATTCTCGCGCTGCTGCAATCGTGCGCCGGTGTTGACACCACATCGGAGCAGTGGCCGTTGTGTCTTGCGGTCGGCGGTTACGGTCGTGGTGCGCTGTCGCCGGCCTCCGATCTGGATCTGGTGTGGATCACCGGCGCAACACCGCGCGATGAAGACATCGTGCGCGCAGTGCATCGCCAACTCTGGGATGCGGGAATCGAAATCGGGAACAGCACGCGCACGCTCGCGGAATGTGGCGCCATGCTGCAATCGGGCGAGTTGCGCGGGCAAACCACGTTGCTCGATGCGCGCGTCATTGGCGGCAGTCCGCTGCTGATGCAGGCGTGGCAACGTGTTGCGCGGCGGGTGCGCTGGAGTCAGTCGTGGCGTCGGCAGATGGTCGACGGAAAAATTGCGGAAATGCAGCGGCGCCATGCGCGCCATGGTGATTCGCCCTATCTGCTCGAACCCAACGTGAAAGAGGGCATGGGCGGATTGCGCGATTGGCACACACTCGGCTGGATCGGTGCCGTGTCGGGAATTTTTACGACGTCGCTGCAATTGCGCGATGCGGACTGGTTGGCAGCGGCGGAATACGAGCGCCTCGTGGCGGCGGTGGAATTTCTCGAGCGCGTGCGCTGGGCCTTGCACAGCGCGGCGGGGCGCCGACAGGATCGATTGGGATTTGCGGAGCAGGATCACCTCGCGGCGCAATGGTTTCAAAAAAATATGGCGACGACCGACGCGACGGTGCGGTTGATGCAAGCCTATTATCAGAGCGTGTCGGTGATTCGTGAAGTCAGCGAATGGCTGATGTGGCGATGGACCGCACGATACGCCATGTCGTGGCCGCGCCGCGTAGTGCGCGAATGGTTTCCGCACGTGGCGAAAACACTGCGCGGGGCGCGACGCCTGACGATTGCCGCGCACGCCGTGCAGAAAATTTTTGCCGCCGTAGCACAGACGCAGACCGCACTGACGCCGGTGGTGCGTCATGCGTTGGCGAATGCTTCCCTTACGGCGTCCGCAGCGGATGTGGCCGCGCTGATCCCCGCGTGGCGCGGTGTGCGCGGCGTCGCGCTGATGTTGCGCGAGATGCATCGCACCGGATGGCTCGTGAAATTTTTTCCCGATGTGGTCACCGTGTTGTATCGCGTGCAGCGCGATGCGTATCATTGTTACTCGATCGATCTCCATCTGATGCAGGCCGTGCAGGAGTGCGAACAATTATTGTGTGTCCCCGACGATGCCGTGTCGCCGAGTGTGTTGCAGGCGCGGCGTCTCGTCGATGCGCCGACCGCCGTGCTGTTGGCCGCGTGGTATCACGACATGGGGAAGGGACAGCGCAAACCGCACGCGCAGGTGGGTGCGGCACTCGTAGAAAAAATGGCAGCGCGTTTGGGATTGAACGCGGATGAACAATCGCTCGCGCGTTTTCTCGTGCAGTCGCATCAAATTTTGCCTTTGATCGCCTTCACGCGCGACCTGAACGACGATGCGCTCATTGAACATGTCGCCGCCACCGTGCAAACCATGCGGCGGTTGTCGGCGCTCTATCTCGTGTCGATTGCGGATTTGCGGGCGGTCGGTCCAGGACTCTTCACCGAATGGAAACAGACGCTCTTGCACACTTTGTATCGACGTACGCTCGATTTTTTGCAGCAAGGGGAACACACCGAACCGACGTTGGAAGAATTGCGCGCGGCGTGTGCGCGGGACTGCGCGACTTTGTTGCAACACAGCGATGCGGCGAATTTGGTGACGGCGTGGGTGAACGCCATGCCGGTGCGCTATTTGCGACAGACGAGTGCGGTGCGCATGATGGAACACATCGAACTCTGGTACGCGTTTGGCGAAGAGGTGGTCGGTGTGTATTGGGTGCAGGAAAACGATGGCACAATTCAAGTCGATTTGTTGGCGCGTGATGCGCGCGGTGTGCTGGCGAAATTTTGCGGCGTGCTCACGGCGCACGGTATGAACATCGTCGAGGCGCACGTATTTTCCGGCACGCACGGGTACGTCATCGATCGTTTTCGTTGCGTGGCACCGTCGCGTTTTCGCGACGCGGCGGCGTGGGAACAATTGCGCAGCGATTTGGGATCGGTGCTGCAGGGATTGCAAAGTGTTGATACGTTGCTGGCGCGTCGCACGCCGAGTCGATTGCAGCCGATGCCGCGCGTGACGGTGCGACACGAGGTCGTGATCGACAACGCGATGTCGGAAGAGTATTCGGTGATCGACGTGCATGCGCGCGATCGCGTTGGATTGTTGTACGCCATGACGCAACATTTCTTTGCGGCGGGCTGCGATATTCTCGCCGCGAAAATTCTGACGGTGGGTGCGCAGGTGCACGATGCCTGGTACGTGCGCGATGCCGACGGCGGGAAGATCACGGACGCCGTGCGGTTGGCGGCGTTGCAAGAATCACTCACCGCGGTGACGGCGGAGGATGCATGAACGTGGGCGTGGCGATTGGGAGCGTAGTCACATTGGCAGCCGCCGTGATCGGTGTGGTGTGGCGTCTGCGCGCGCGCGATCGCGGCTGGTTGCGTCGGAATTTGCGTGACGTGCTCAGTCCGCAAATGCGCGCCGAGATTGAAGTAGAGCGTGTTGCGGTGCTGGAGCGCCGAAAAAAATTTGAGATGGAACTGCACAAGGCACAGGCAGAGACAATGAAAAATGAAAAATGAAAAATAAAAAATACAAAATCCCATTTTGCATTTTGCATTTTGCACTTTGCATTCTCAATTCCTGCTCCGGCGGCGGGTGTCCGTTGTGGCGCAACAACGACACCGTCACCGATGTGAACAGCGATCAGCTGTCGCTCTCGCTCCCGCAACAAGTCATTATTGCGCAACGCCGCGCGCCGGTGTTGCGACCCGCGGTGAAAATTGCGCCGCCCCCCGCACCGAAGCCCGCCGCGAAATCCGTCACGCCGCCCGCGGAAGATGTCATCAGCAATCTCACGCAGAGCGGGCCTCCGCCGGTTCCTCCGGGAACCTTTCAGGCGGAAGATCTCACGATGCGTCTGCGCGAAAAAATGGCCGAGGCGTATGGTGGCGATGTCAAGCGCGTGCCGAATGCCACCATTTATTTGTCGAACGGCACGCTCGAGGAATTTATCAGTTTTTATGAAGAGCGCGGTTATCATGTGCAACGCGTGACCGTGCCGGTGCAACGCATCTTGCAACCGGTGCTGCGCGACAAACCCGAACTCGCCGATCGCATTCATCTGGAAAATTACGCCGATGCCGCGATTCATCAAGCCATGGTCGAAGGCACCGGCATCTCCGCCGCCGATAAATATATCGATCCCGACTCGTATGAAATTGTGGATCGCTTGTTCGTGACGGAAATGCCGATGAAATGATTTGTGCCGATGTGCCGTGGTGCCGACGTGCCGACGAAAGAGTCTCGCGAACTCACATTGTCATTGTTCCATGTTGATTTTTAATATTGCCTGCAATTTACACATTACACATTCACTATTGCTTAAAATCTGCCAAGTCGTTTGTACCCGCATCTATTTCATGCCCGCGTGGGCGGCGTTGTAGTGGAAAATCCGGCGCGTTTTTCTTGGATCGCGGCGACGGCAGCGCTCGCAGACTCGTTCAGCATTTTCATTTGCCGTGTGAAGCGTTCTTGCATTTGCGAGTCGAGCTCCGCCGCCGCATACGGAGAAATCGCCACATGCCGCAGCACCGACCCGGTCGTGCGTGCTGGTACTGGTGTGGGGATTCGTGATTTGCCAACGAATTTTGCCATACGTCTCTTTCTAGGAGATAGGCGTTAGGAGATAGGAGATAAAGAGACTACAGGTGCCGCCTCGCTGAATTTCTATCTCCTATTCCCTAACGCCTATCTCCTATCTCAAGTTATCGGCAGATTTCTGGAAAAGTTGCGGATTATTATTTCTCGCTCAAAAAATTATAGGCGTCGTTGAGGGTCTTGGAGATTTCCGTGTAGGCGTCTACCTGGTCTGGATGGGTTTCGGCGGCGTATTGGATGCGTAAGGTCCGCCACGCCGTTTTGATGTCAGTGGCCGATGCGCTGGCGGCAACACCCAACACCCAGCGGGCCCAGGTGGCCTGGTTGCGGGTCGTGTCTTCCGCGCGTTCGCGCTGCAACCAGGTGATGTATTCCAACGGTGCCTCGGTCCACGCGGTGGGTGGCGGGCGATCGTATCTTGCGTCCTCGCGGGCGGAACCACCAAACATTCTCGAAAAAAAATCGGCCATGCGGGAGGGATCGAAATTGTCACGGTAGCCTTTGCGCACGCGCGCTTGGTAAGGGCGACGTTTGGCATAGGCGCCGGGGGCGCGATTGGCGCGGGAATCCCAGGGTTGTGCCGATTCAATGTGTGAATCGTCGCGATTGAAATCCTCGAATCGAATCACGCGATCCGGATCGCCGTGTCCGTGATCATCGACTTTCAATCCGATCGCGACGCCGTGTGCGTCGAATGCAATGTCCGTGACGTAATAGCGTGCATACGAAAATCCCAACACGGTGTCCGGTCGGTTATCGATCATACTCAACAACACTTCATCGCCCGGCGCGATCGGTGCCTCTTCGCGCTCCTCGATGTCTCCGCTCGCGGTTTTGCGGCGGATCAATAACGTGAAGTCACCCGTGTCGCGATAGGTTGCCACACCGTGTGTGGTTGCGGGGAGCCAGGTGCTGGTGGTGGCGAACGGATACGCCGTGCGCGCCCCGAGCGGGACGAAATTCGTGTATTGCGTGCCGGTGATGGTGCGCACCTCGGACACGAGACGGATGATGTCTCGAAACGCGACCTCGGTGTAGCGAGGCCAATGGAATTTATGCTCGATTCGCAGACCCACGATGGCGTCGGTGTCGTCGCAGAGAATGGCGCTGACGTCGCCCCAGACGATCTCTTCGCAGTACTTTCCACTTTTGTCTGTCGTGCGGACATACAACGAAACCTGATCGCCAACCGAAATCGGCGCCTCGAGATCGGACCGATTAATGCGCAGACGATACGGTCCGGAGTCGTCGGCGGGAAGGATCGAATCGGCGTACGCCACCAGTGTGTCGATCGGTTGCGCAACGATCGCGGGATTGCGGGAGACGATGACGGAGTGCTCGGCGTCGAGCATGGGCAGCCAGTAGATTGCGGTTTCGATGGCGCGCGGCGAATTGGCGTGACCGCGATCGCACTGCCGCCGCACCACCAGTCCGACCGTGCGATCATCGGCATCGACAATCAAGCGTTCCACGGTGCCGTGCACGAAATGGGTCCAGACAATACCTGGCGAGTCGATGGTGTATCCTTCAGAGCATTTTTTCCCGGGCCGAAAATCGTCGGTGAGCGGGCGAAAATTGAGTACGACGAAATCGCCCGGCAGGACGGCGGTGGGCGCGCCGGTGCTGCGCGCGGTGATCTGAAATCCACTCGCTTCGTATGGCAACAAGGCGGATGGAATCTCTGTCAAGGTGCCGACCAATTGTTCTCGCGCCGCGAGTCCGCCCGCCATGCAGTCGTTTGCTAATGCGGTGAAATAAATTGCTAGTGCCGCGGTGAAAGCGGCTCCGTCTGGCGCTGCCGTGAGTGCGCTGTAGGCCGCGTCGGTTGCGGGCGAAACGTGCGCGTCGTCTTTCGCGGCGTATTCATGAATGAGGCGCACCGCGCGGCGTGGCTCAAGACTCCGGCCCATGTCCCACGCGTCTTTCGTCGTCGCCAAGATGACGTCGGGCGGTTGGCGCAGAAAATCCACGAGCACCGTGGGACTGACAATGCCCAAACGGGCGCCCCAATGAAAATAGGTGGCGAGATTTTTCCCGACCGCCGTCAGATCGCCGACGACCACGCGTGCTGCGACGATGTCGGGCGGGAACAACGCATGGCGCACGGGTTGAGCGCGCGCCGTGAGCGGCCGCGGCGGCGACATCGGAGCGGGTGCCGGTGCGATGCGAGCGGCGGTCGCTGTGGTTTTTGGTTGTGCAGGCGTCACGGCGGCTGGGTGGCCCATGAGCGCGCGTACGATGCGTGGTAGCTTCATGTGTAGAGTATCGGCAGATCTGTGGAAAAGTTGCGTCGATAAAAATTCATTGCGTCTTGCTACGCCGCGCGATTACTCACGCGTATGGGCAAGCCCAAAAAACAGGATCTCTTTGCGCGGGTGGTACACATTCTCGACGAGGCGCGTGGTCGGGTGGTACGCGCCGTCAATAACAATATGGTCATCGCCTATTGGCTGATTGGCCGCGAGATCGTGCAGGAAATTCAGGGGGGCGAAGGGCGCGCGGTATATGGTCGGCAGGTGATTGAAGACTTGTCGAAAAAATTGACTCGCAAATATGGGCGAGGATTTTCAACGACCAATTTGCGATATTTTCGAACCTTCTACACAATGTACATTGATAGGGTTCCAGAGATTCGCCAGATCCAATCTGGCGAATTGAGCACGTCATCAAAACGCCAGATCCGATCTGGCGTTTTGCAAGACCTGTGGCGATCAACGCACACACACGGCGTTACGCATGGGTTTTCTCCGCTATTGGGTTGGTCGCACTATCAGGCATTAATGGGTGTTGAGCATTCCAACGCACGGCTTTTTTACGAAATTGAGGCTGAGAAGGAGCGGTGGGACGTTCATCATTTGGAACGGCAAATTCACACGTTGCTCTTCGCTCGACTTGTGAAAAGTCGCGACAAAAATACTGTGATGGCCATGACGCGCGCGGACCATATGGTGTGTTTGCCACAAGACACCATAAAAAATCCGTACATTCTTGATTTTTTGGGATTGCCGGATTCGGTATCGCTGCACGAAAGCAATATTGAAAAAGCCATTATCGAAAACTTGCAGAATTTTTTGCTGGAGCTAGGGAAAGGTTTTGCTTTTGTCGGCAGACAAAAACGTCTGCAGTTTGGTGCGGAAAGGGAGTCGACAAATCTTTGCGTCGAAGTATATGCGCTATCTTCCAACCGAAACAGCACTGCGCAAGGAATTGCAATTCGAGCATCGCGTGAATCCGTCGAAAAAATTATTCGCGCCACAAAATAAGCGCGTCAGAAAAAAGAAAAAACGATAAACATGTTACTCATCCAAAAATATGGTGGGACTTCGGTGGGGACGATCGAGCGTATTCACGCGGTGGCTGCGCATGTGGCGGCGACGCGCGCGGCGGGGCATCGCGTGGTGGTGGTGGTGTCGGCGATGAGTGGCGAGACGAATCGGTTGCTCGATTTGGTGGCGCAGGTGAGCGCGACGCCCGGCGAGCGTGAATCGGATTTGGTGGTGGCGACGGGCGAAATGGTCAGCACCGGACTGGTCGCGCTGGCGTTGCAACAATTGCACGTGTCCGCCGTGCCGCTGCTCGCGCATCAGATCCCGATTGTCACCGACGGCATTTTTGCGCGCGCGCGGATTGAATCGATCAACGCGGCGGCGCTGCACGAACATCTCGAAAAAAATTATGTCGTGGTGATGCCCGGATTTCAGGGCGTGGATGCGCACGGCAATCTCACCACACTCGGGCGCGGTGGTTCGGATACATCGGCTGTCGCCATTGCCGCGGCGCTCTCGGCCGATGCGTGTGAAATTTACACCGACGTCGATGGCGTCTACTCCACCGATCCGCGCGTCTGCCCGCAGGCGCGTCGCATCGAAGCAATGGAATACGAGGAATTGCTCGAAATGGCCGGTGCGGGCGCAAAGATCATGCATTTGCGCTCCGTGCAACTCGCGGCGAAATACGCAGTCCCGCTCGCGATTCGTTCCTCGTTAGCCACCCACATTCCCGGCACGCGCGTGGTAGCCGCCGACCCCGAGTTGGAGGCCACACTTGTTTCCGGAATCACCGCGACCAAAAATGAAGCGAAGCTCGTGGTGCGAAAAGTTCCATTCCGTACCGGCGTCATGTCAGAAATTTTTGCGCCGCTGGCACGCGCGAATATTAATGTCGACATGATTGTGCAAACGACCAATCAATCGGGCGAGGCAGAAATTGGATTTACGGTGTCCAAAGATGATTTGAAAAAAACCATGCAGCTCACCGAGCGCGCCGCCCGCGCGATGAATGCTGGCACGGTTGAAATGGCGGGCGATGTCTCGAAGTTGTCGATCATTGGTTTGGGCATGCGCTCGCACGCCGGCGTCGCGGCAAAAATGTTCGAGGTATTGGCGCAGGAAAATATTCCGGTGCAACTCATCTCGACGTCGGAAATCAAAGTCTCGGTCGTGATCAACATGGACGAATCCGAACGCGCCGTGCGGGCGTTGCATGTGGCGTTTGGGTTGGGGGGGGCCGAGGGACGAGGGACGACCGCTCCCTGACGGTCGCTGGGACGAAGGACGCAACCCCATTCACAGCACTGCAGTTTCGTCCCTCGTCCCAGTGAGCGCAGCGAACGATCGTCCCTCGGTCCTCGGCACTAAAAGGAGGCTGCATCGAATCCCCACCACCGCACCTCATCGCCAGATGTGGCTATCTCGCCATCGCCATCTGTTTGGCACTTTTACTGCGTGCTGCGGCACATTTGATCCCGTGGCACGCGGCCGCGCCGTTTGTGATCGCGGATCGCCCCACGCACACCATGGGCGAGCGCATTCTGTTGGGACAACAATTGCCCATCAATTGCGCCGATGAACCCGCGCTGCAACTCCTGCCCGGCGTTGGTCCAAGCTTAGCGCATCGCATTGTGCTCGATCGCACCACACACGGCGCATTTCACACGCTGGCCGATTTCGATCGCGTGCGCGGCATCGGCCCCAAAACACTCGACCGCCTGCGCCCGTGGGTGAGCGCCGAAAAATGCCACGATGGGGCATGAAAATACCTGCCAATAACGACTGGGGACGTTCCACGCTATGAGAAGTTGTCGAGATTACTGAAGAAATTCGGCGGTTTTTTTTGAGGTATTTGGGTGAGATTTGCCCCGCGTATTAAATTGCGAAAACGTCGCATAGTTTTGGGGACGTTTCTCGGAGTTATCCGCCTACATCTAATAGATGAGAGCGAGGTTGGCCATGTCTTCCGCACGGCAACTGAATGATTTGCGATCGATTGGTCCGGCGATGTTGGGGGATTTTTCGCGGTTGGGAATCCATTCAGTCGATGCGTTGGCGCAGCAGGAGGCGCAGGTGTTGTACGATCGGTTGTGTCACCTGACCGGGCAGCGCCAGGATCCGTGCGTACTCGACACATTTTCATGCGCGATTGCGCAGGCCCGCGATCCGCAATTGCCGAGCGCTCAGTGCCAATGGTGGTGGTGGTCACGAAAAAGGAAGCGGGAAGCGCGGTGATGGCGCGATAATTTGTAGAAAGCCGCATAACTTTGAGAAACGTCCCCACAGTTATGCGGCTTTCTACCGGCAAAGCTACTGGAGCCTCCCCCTCAGCGGCGCACGTGCGCCTGCTGAACAACACGCCGTGCTGGTGGCGACGGGTAGAATCGGTTGCATTGCAACGGGGACGCCGTCCCCGCGCCCCTGAGATCCCGCGGATCGCAGAACTGGCAAAGCCAGATTCCGCTCCCGACAATTTTTAGGGAGTTGGATCTGGCTGTGCCAGTCCAACGATCCTCACGATGTCGGGGGTGCGGGGGCAGAGCCCACCGTTGAATGTGGCGACTGATAGAATCGAACTACCGACCTAGGGGTTATGAATCCCTCGGACGATTGGAGGGGCTCACGTCGCCCCCTCCAGCAGCAAAGCTACTGGAGCCTCCCCCTCAGCGGCGCACGTGCGCCTGCTGAACAACACGCCGTGCTGGTGGCGACTGATAGAATCGAACTATCGACCTAGGGGTTATGAATCCCTCGCTCTAACCACTGAGCTAAGCCGCCACAAATCTTCACTCATTACTCACTGAGCTAAGCCGCCGAAAATGGAATGGGGCGCGTGTAGTCGGATTGGGCGGGGTTGTCAATTATTCGGGATGTTCCACGCGCATCGCGTCGGCTGGCGGTTGCATGCCGTCTGGCCACTTCGTGCGGCTGTCGTAGCGAGCGCCGGACCAGTCGACGTTTTCGAATGTGGCGTGACGAAAATCGGCACCGCAGACGTAGGCATTTCTGAAGGAGACGTTTACGAATTCGGCGTGTCGAGCCTCGGCGCACTCGAACCGCGCGCTATCGAAGGTGCAATTCTGAAAGACGGCCTGATTGAGTGTTGCCCGATAAAAATTCGCACCAGCGAATGTCGTGCCATTGAAACGGCTGCCGTACAGTCGGGTCCAATCCAGACGCGCATGACTTAACTCGCCACCCACAATAACCCCAACGTCACTCAAATTCGCGTACACTAATTGTGCAGCCGTCAACTCCAAGCGTTCACAGATAACGCCGTGCAGATCCGCACTGCACAAATTTTTGCCGGCCAGTCCGTTACGCAGCAGTCGGTCGCGTTGATCATCCGGGAGCGAGGCAATGTTTGAATCCCGACAATATTCATCGCTCAAACCAATACCGAGCGCGCGAATCGCGCCCGCAAATCCGGCACCTCCGGAACCGATGGTGTCGCGGGACAAATAATCGTCGGCATCCAATCCGACATACCGACACAAACTTTCCACATAGCTTGCGGCGGCGGCGGCGACTCGTGTGTCGCCAGCGGAGTGTGAATACAGCGCCACAAACGCCGTCTCGACCTCGGCCGCGAAGCGCTGTCCGTTGACTGCGATGAATTCGGCGTGCAGGCGCGCGAGTGAACCGTTGGTATGGCACCACTCTGTGAAACGCGATCCGTCTTGGCGCACGAGGTGACCGGTCTCTGGTGCCTCGTGTCCGATCATTTGTTTCAATCCAAACGCGACGCGGTGCTGCGGAATTTTCGAGTGATACTCGGCGACCACTGTTTTCATCATACGTCCTCCCTGGTAATGCGACCAAAAACGGTCGCACCTTAGGTATCGGCAGGGCGCGGAAAAAGTTGCTTCGGCCAATCTTACTCCGGCAACGTGGCCATGAGCGTGACGAGGCGGCGGGCGAGGGCGAGATAGTCGTCGGTGGAAATACCGAAATAATCGTGCACACTATTGTTGCGCGCATTGAGGCACTGCAGCCACGCTTCGGGATCGGTGATGATGCCGATCCGCGCGGCTTGTTTGATCGCCATTTTGGGCGACGCGGATTCCAGTCCGTCGGATTCGATGCGGCGCTTGAGCTCGCGCCATACATATTCCATGCAGACTTCAAACGCCTTCACGACCGTGAGAAACGCAAGATCGGTCGGAGCGCCGTCGTATTGTGCGATGGCGGCGATGAGTTGCGCGCGCGCCTTGGCCGCCTTAGCGGGATGCAGATTGCTCATACGATTGTGTCCGCCACTGTTGCCACGCGAGTGTATTGCCCGCAATACATTGTACATCGGGTGCGATGGAATCACGAAACCACGCCGGTGCTGCGCTGAGGTTTACGCACTCGACCATCACGGGCCAATCTTCTGTCAGATCGTCGATGGCATCTTTGATGCGAGAAAATTCCGCAAAAGAGAGCGGTGCATCGCCGCTCACGACCCCCAAATCGATGTCGGCATACGCGTGCGCCGCGCCGCGCGCGCGCGAACCAAAGAGTACCAGAGAAATCGTGGGGTGCGCTTGTAGTACGGGTTGCAGCAGGACGCGCAAATTTTCGATTTGTAACAGCATGCCGAAACTATCGCATACTTCCCCGGGGAAATCAAAAAAAGTTGCTTCTGATCAATACCGAAATGAACTCCCGCCCGTGAATTCGCGCAAAATCGAATTGGTGGGGACGTCTTCGCTTTGCAGCGGGACGAAGAGATCGAAGAAGCGGAAGAGGCGCAATGCCTCGACGTACGCGGGATTTTCTTTGGGAATCTCGGTCAGGAATCGCTCTGCGTAATTTTTCAACACCGCTTGTTCGTAACAGAGCGACGAATCGAAGATCGCGTCGGCGTCTTCCTGAAACGGATTGATCCATTCCGACTCACCCGCGCGGACACTGGGCCAGCCAAGGATGGTGTCGGCGGCGTTGGTGCCGCGATAGCGGCGATCGCGGATCATGCGGCGAATGAGTCGCGAGTCGGAGGTGAAAATCCGATTGTGATCGTCGATGCACAATTGCGTGAGCGCCGAGATGAAAATTTTAAATTTATGATTCGCGGGAATCGCGGCGGAGAGGCGATTATTGAGGCCGTGAATGCCTTCGATGAGTACGACTTGTCCGGGCGTGAGTTGCATCGGCACAGTTTTTTGAATGCGACGCCCGCGCGGAAAGGAATAAAGCGGTGTTTCGACGAGTTTCCGTTTCATGAGACGACTGAGTTGATCGTTGAGCAGTGGCAAATCGAGCGCCTCGATCGATTCGAAATTAAAGGTGCCGTCGGCGTGGCGCGGGGATTGTTCGCGATCGAGATAATAATTGTCGAGCGAGAGCGCGATCGGACGAATCCCGCAGACCTGCAACTGAATCGCCAAACGCTTCGTGAACGTAGTTTTCCCGGACGACGACGGTCCCGCAATAAACACAAATTGCATGTCGCGGTTCCCGGAAATCTGGTCGGCGATGGCGGCGATTTTT
>Ga0209515_10002938_pt1 | contig 25075 bp, 17 predicted proteins | sample Subgroupgradi54m_FD_187454 | JGI IMG/M metagenome (GOLD analysis project Ga0209515, IMG submission 187454) | Subsurface groundwater microbial communities from S. Glens Falls, New York, USA - GMW60B uncontaminated upgradient, 5.4 m (SPAdes)... ... | reverse complement strand
GTGCAGCTCCTAGAGAGTAAACATCCTCCTGCCGCCCGATTGGATACTCTTGAGAAACTCGCCAAGGCCTTCGACATTTCCTGCAGCAAACTCCTCGACTTCTAGCTCACCGAGCCTCTCCAGGATTAAAGCTGACGGCCTCCATGGGATGGCTTGAGTCGGTAGCGACGACGATTACAAGTGGATCGTAGCCAGTCAATCCTCTCTGCCGAACACTCTGGATAAATGCCTCCCCACGTTCCTTCTGAACGTCATTGTGGACGGCGAATATCATGGGCAGCCCCGTTACGGCCCGATTCCTAATGGCTTGCTCCAGGCGCTGGAGACGATGGTCAAGGCTGCTCATGGGCAACTGGAGCCGGGGTGTGAGGAGAGGGGAAAAATGATAGGGTGGGGGTTTTCCCCAAAGCCTCCACCCTTTGGAGGCGTAGCAGCGCATCCGCTTGAAGGCTCCGAGAAAGGTCTTTTGTTAGCACAGTGTTAGCACAGAGGGTTAAATGGGTGGTGATGTGTTTAGTCGGCTATATTGTAAGTAACTATGAATAAATTAGTTAATCAAAGTGCCCCAGGCCTGATTCGAACAGGCGACACGCGGTTTAGGAAACCGCTGCTCTTCCATGTCTGAGCTACTGGGGCTTGGCGTGGTGGCGAGCACCCCGGCGGGGGATGCGCCCATTGCGTTTCGGCGACGTCAGACGAGGGGCCGCTGTTGCGGGCGCTGCCGCTGCGGGCGGTGTCGAGCTCTCGGCGGCGATCAGGACGCGAAGCTTCCGGATGGCCACGACCTCGATCTGCCGGACCCGCTCGCGGGTGATGCCGAAGTACTTGGCCGTCTCGCCGAGCGTGCGGCTGATCCCATCGTCCAAGCCGTAGCGCAGGACGAGGATCTTGCGCTCGCGCTCGCTCATCTTCTTCAGGAGCGCGTCGATGCGCTCGTGCTGGAGGAACCGCCCGATCTCTTCCTCAGGGGATGAGCGCGTCTCATCCTGGAGGAGGTCGATCATCTCCGTCTCTCCCTCATCGCCCACGGGCGTCTCGAGCGAGGTGGTCTGGGACGACGTGACCAGCTCCTGCAGCCGCTCGACGCGCTCGATGGGCAGGCGCATCTTCCGGGCGAGCTCCTGGACGGTCGGCTTGCGGCCGAGTTTCTGGGAGAGCGCCTCCGTCACGCGCTTGAATTTTGAGAGGAGCTCCGTCATGTAGACGGGGATGCGGACCGTCTTGCCCTGGTTGGCGATCGCGCGGGTGATGTACTGGCGGATCCACCACGCCCCGTACGTGGAGAAGCGGAACCCCTTCTTCGGGTTGTACTTCATCACCGCCTTCATGAGTCCGAGGTTCCCTTCCTCGATGAGATCGAGCAGGGGGACCCCAAGGTGGTAGTAGCGCTTCGCGATGTTGATGACGAGGCGCAGGTTCGAGAGCGTCATCTGCCGCTTCGCCTTGGCATCGCCTTTCTGGATTTTCTCGGCGAGCTCGATTTCTTGCTTGGCGGTGAGCAGAGGGATGGACTTGATGTCTTTGAGGTAGGAGCGAATTGGATCCATGCGTCAGCTCGACGGCTCGACAGCTCGACGGCAGTAGGGAGAAACACGCTGTTGCATACCGCTGTCGAGCTTACTGCCGTCGAGCATTACTTCTTGTCTTTCAGGGCCGCTTGGGCGGCGGCCAGGCGTGCGACCGGCACCCGGTACGGCGAGCAGGAGACGTAATTCATCCCAACCTTGTGGCAGAACTCAATAGAGGAAGGCTCCCCTCCGTGCTCTCCGCAGATGCCCACCTTCAGGTCTTTGCGTGTCGCGCGCCCCTTCTGGAGGCCCATCCGGATCAGGCCGCCGACCCCATCCTGGTCCAGCTTCATGAACGGATCGGCGGGGAGGATGTTCGCCTTGAGGTAGTGGGGCAGGAACTTGCCGATGTCGTCCCGCGAGAAGCCGAAGGTCATCTGCGTGAGGTCGTTCGTGCCGAAGCTGAAAAACTCCGCTTCCTGCGCGATGACGTCGGCGACCACGGCGGCGCGCGGGACCTCGATCATCGTGCCGACGAGGTACTTCAGCGTCACCTTGTACCGAGCGATCGTCCGCTTGGCCACCTCGTCGATGACCGCCTTGGCCACGTGGAACTCTTGAGGATGCCCGACGAGCGGGACCATGATCTCCGGGATCACCTTCACGTTGTCCCGGAGCAGCTCGCAGGCCGCTTCCACGATCGCCTGCGTCTGCATCTCATTGATCTCCGGGTAGGTGATGCCGAGCCGGCAGCCCCGGTGGCCGAGCATGGGGTTGAGCTCGTGGAGGCTGTTGACCGTCTCGCGCAGTGTGCGCAGGTCGATGCCGAGCTGTTTGGAGACGCGCTCCTGGTCCTCCGGCGTGTTCGGGAGAAACTCATGGAGCGGCGGATCCAAGAGCCGGATCGTCACCGGCAGTCCCTTCATCACCTCGAAGATGCCGATGAAGTCCTGCTTCTGGAATGGGAGGAGTTTGGCGAGCGCGGCCTTGCGGGCGGCGACGTCTTTCGCGAGGATCATCTGCCGCACGACCGGCAGCCGCTCTTCCCCGAAGAACATGTGCTCGGTGCGGCACAGGCCGATCCCTTCCGCGCCGAAGCCGCGCGCGACCTTCGCGTCCTGCGGGGTGTCGGCGTTGGCGCGCACGCGCAGGCGGCGCGTCGTGTCGGCCCACTCGAGAAGCTGCTTGAAGCTGCCGGTCAGCTCAGGCTGCACGAGCGGGACTTCCCCGAGCATGACCTCGCCGGTGGTGCCATTGAGCGTGATGTAGTCGTGCTCCTTCACCGTCACGTCGCCCGCGGTGAAGTGTCGCTCCTCCTCCCGGACGGTGATCTCGTTGCAGCCGACGACGCAGCACCTGCCCATCCCGCGTCCGACCACGGCGGCATGACTGGTCATTCCCCCGCGGGCAGTGAGGATGCCCTGCGAGGCGGCCATACCCTCGATGTCTTCCGGGGAGGTCTCCTCGCGCACGAGGATGACCTTGCTCTTCTCGGCGAGCTCCACCGCGTCGCGGGTGTTGAACACGACTTTGCCCACCGCAGCACCCGGTGAAGCTGGCAGTCCCTTGGCGATCACCCGCGGTTTTGCCTTCGGGTCGATGCCCGGATGAAGGAGCTGGTCGATCTGCGCCGGATCGATGCGCAGGAGCGCTTGGTCTTTGGTGATGAGCCCTTCCTTGACGAAGTCGGTCGCGATCGTCACGGCGGCGCGGGCGGTGCGCTTGCCCGTGCGCGTCTGGAGCATGTAGAGGACTTCCTCCTCGACCGTGAACTCCATGTCCTGGATGTCCTTGAAGTACTTCTGGAGCTGCTGGCCGATCTTGTAGAGCCGGTCGTAGATCTTGGGAAACTCGCGCTTGAGTTCGGCCATCGGCTTCGGGGTCCGGATGCCGGCGACGACGTCCTCCCCCTGGGCGTTGACCAGGTACTCGCCGTAGAGCCTGTTCTCTCCTGTTCCAGGATCGCGGGTGAAGAACACCCCGGTGAGCGACTGGGAGCCCATGTTGCCGAAGACCATCGACTGAACCGTGACGGCGGTGCCGAGCGTATTGGGGATGTTGTTGAGCCGCCGGTAGACGTTGGCGCGCTCGTTGTTCCATGATGAGAACACCGCGTTGATCGCGCCGCGCAGCTGCTCCATCGGGTCGTCCGGGAAGTCCCGTCCGGTGCGCTGCTTCACGATCGCCTTGTACGCCCCCACGAGTTCTTTGAGCGCCTGGGCGGGCAGCTCCGCATCCGTCTTGGCGCTGTGCGCCAACCGCTGCTTGGTGAGGGCCTCCTCAAACGCCTTGTGCTCGACATGGAGTACGACATCGCCGTACATCTGGATGAAGCGGCGGTACGCGTCGTAGGCGAACCGCGGGTTCTCGGTCTTCACGATGAACCCGTGGACCGTGTCGGGGTTGAGCCCGAGGTTGAGGATACTGTCCATCATGCCGGGCATCGAGACCGGAGCGCCGGAGCGCACCGAGACCAACAGCGGGTTCTTCGGATTGCCAAAGCCCTTCTTCGTCACGCCCTCGAGCCACCGGAGTTGCTGCGCGAGCTGCGCCTCCAGCCCTTTTGGCCAGCGCTCGCCGAGCGCATAGAACTGCCGGCACACCTCAGTCGTGATGGTAAATCCCGGTGGGACCGGCACACCGAGGTTCGTCATCTCGGCGAGGTTCGCGCCCTTGCCCCCCAGGAGTTTCTTCATGTCGGCGCGCCCGTCCGCGCGCCCGCCGCCGAAGACGTAGATGTGCTTCGGGACGGCGCGTCCGTTGCTGGCGGGCGTGGCGGCCTTGCGCGTCGATTTGACAGAGGTTCCGGTCCGCTTCCTCATGCGTGTGACTCCTCGCGTTGTTGGAGCATGGTGAGTTTCGAGAGATCGGCGATGCGCCCAGTATACAACGTGTTGATCGCTTGCATCAAGGCGAGCCGATTCTGCTGGAGCGACTCATTCGGATCGTTGACGAGGACGCCCTCGAAGAACTCATGGAGCGGATCGAAGAAAACGTCCCCGAACACGACGGTGGCCTGGTCGTACGATTTTTCCTGGGCGAGCCGCTCAACCTCGGTGCGCTTGGCGCTGTAGAGATCCCACAGCCGCCGCTCGGGCGCCTCCGTGAACCGCGCCGGGTCCACCTGTCGCGGCATCGAGCGCGCCCCCTTGAGGATGTTGCGGGTGCGTTCGATCACCTTGGCCGCCTTGAGCAGTCCAGGCTTGCCGGCGAGGCGTCGCAGGCTGACGATCCTGTCCATCGCGTCGATGAGATCCTCACAGGGGCTCGCCAGCACCGCATCGATGTAGTCGGTGGACGGCTTGGGCTTGGGCCAGGCAAAGGTGTACAGCCGCTCGAGGAGATAGCGAGCGATCCGTCGCTCGACCTCTTGCAGGTCGTGCGTCGAGCCCTTCGACGTCGGCAAGAACGGCTGGAGTGCTGCTCGAGCCTGCAGCAGGCGATCCAGGGGCAGCGGCCGGTGCATGTCCCAGGCGACCTCCACAATGCCCTGCGCGGCGCGGCGCAAGCCGAACGGATCCTGATCCCCGGTGGGCATGATGCCGTGGGCGAAGTAGCTCGAGAGCGTGTCGTACTTGTCGAGGATCGCGAGCGCCGATCCGATCACGGTCTGCGGGAGCTGCTCGCCGATCGGCAGGTAGTGTTCTTCAATTGCGCGGCCCACCGGCGGGGGCTCGCCTGCGTGCTGGGCGTAGTGCTTCCCCATCACGCCCTGCAGTGTGGGAAACTCCTTCACCATGGCGCTGACGAGGTCAGCCTTGGCGAGCTGGCACGCGCGCCGCAATGCGTTCGTCTCAGAGGAGGAAAGCCCCCACGCCTGTTCCAGCACCGCGCTGAGCGTATGCAGCCGCTGGGCCTTGTCCGCCATCGAGCCGAACCGCTCATGGAACGTGACGCCGGAGAGGGCCGCCGCCATGTGCTCGATGTGTTGCTCGCGATCCGCCTTCCAGAACATCAGGCTGTCGGCCAGTCGGGCGTTCAGGATCCGCTCGATGACCGCTCGCACCGCTTGCGGCCGTCCGGGCTTGCCGTCCAAGATCGCCACGAACCGAGGCGCGATCTTCCCACCGGCCGTCTCCATCGCGAACACGCGTTGGTATTTCGCCATGCTCGCGAGCAGCACTTCCCGCGGCAGCTCCAGGTATTTCCGGTCGAAGCTTCCGAGGAGCGGGACCGGGTGCTCGACCAGGTTGGTCACCTCATCGAGGAGGCCGTGGCTGATCATTTCAGGAGCCGGTTTCGCCTTCGATTGCGCGGCTAGCTTCACCACCGTTCGTTCAATCCACGCACGCCGCTCGGCAGCGCCCAGGATGACGCCGGCGCGTTGGAGCGCGCGGAAGTAGCCGTCAAGAGAGGTCACTGACACGGTTCGGGGGCGCAACGGCCCGCCCACCCATGTGCGGCTGCCGCCAGCGAGCGTGCCAAATGCGCAGCGGATCGTCTGCGCGCCGTAGCGCGCCAGCAGCCACCGGATCGGGCGCGCGAATCGCACTCCGCTGGCGTCCCAGCGCATGGTCTTCGGCGCGCGCAGCGATCCGAGCAGCCGCGGGAGCAGTTGCGGCAGCAGCGTTGCCGTCGGCGTCGTGCGGGGGGGCTTCACGAGGTACACGTACTCGCCTTTCTCGGTCGCCACGACCTTGATGCGTTCCTCCGTTCCTCCCTGCGAGCGAAGGAAGCCCAGGAGCGCGGGCGTGGGTGTGCCGGATGCGTCATAGGCCACCTGTTTGGACGGACCTCGCACCTCCTCGCCGGGAGTGCGTTGGACGGACGCGAGCCCTCGAGCGATGAGGACCAGCCGCCGCGGCGTCCCGAAGGTTTCGATCTGTTGGCACGGCAGATGATGCGTGTCGAACAGCGCAACCGCTTCCCCACCGAGCTGCTCGATCAGGCCGGGCAGGTACGCAGCGGGCAATTCCTCGGTTCCTATTTCGAGTAACAAATCTGCACTTTTGCTGAAGGCTGAAGGCTGAAGGCTGAAGGCTTTCTGTTTATTGCCTTGAGCCTTGAGCCTTGAGCCTTGAGCTAGCTTAGGCATTTTGCTTGCGTTCGAGGTACAGCTCGGCGCACCGCTTTGCGAGCGTGCGGATGCGCAGGATGAAGCGCGGCCGGTCGGACTGGCTGATGGCGCCACGGGCGTCGAGCAGATTGAACGTGTGGCTGCAGTGGAGCAGTTGCTCGTAGGCCGGCATCAGCAGCTTGGCTTCGAGCAGGCGCTTGGCATCGTGCTCAAACTTGACGAAGAGCTCCTGGTGGAGTGCCACGTCCGCGTGATGAAAGTTGTAGTCGGAGCCTTCCCGCTCGGTGGCGAGATGGAGGTCGCCGTAGGTCCGCCCCGGCCCGTACGCGAGCGCGTACACATCCGCGGTTCCCTGGGCGAACATCGTGATGCGCTCCAGCCCATAGGTGATCTCGCAGGAAATCGGATCGAGGTCTAGGCCGCCGACCTGCTGGAAGTAGGTGAACTGCGTCACCTCGAGGGTGTCCATCCACACTTCCCACCCGAGACCCGACGCGCCCAGCGTCGGTGATTCCCAGTCATCCTGGACGAACCGCAGGTCATGATGCTCCGGCTTCATCCCGCAGGCTCGCAAGCTCTCGAGGTAGAGCTGCTGAACGTTGTCCGGGCTGGGCTTGAGGAGCACTTGATATTGGTAGTAGCGCTGCATCCGCAGCGGGTTCTCTCCATAGCGGCCATCGGTGGGCCGCCGCGAGGGCTGCACGTACGCCACGCGGGACGGGGCCGGGCCGAGCGCGCCGAAGAACGTGGTCGGGTGGAACGTCCCAGCACCCATCTCCATGTCGTAGGGCGGGACGATGAGGCAGCCGTGCCGTTCCCAGAACGTGTCGAGTGTGCGGATGAGGCGCTGGAAGTCCATCAGCAGATTTTGGATTTTGGATTTTGGATTTTGGATTGAAAGTCGTGCCAATCCGCAATCCACAATCCGCAATTCGCAATGATCATGCGGTCATCGTCTTCAAGGGACGATCCAGGCGCCAGCGCAGGAATTCGTCGAGCCGTTGGCGCAGCATCGCGCGCAGCCGCGCCTCGAGCGGGATCGGGTGGGACGTTTCGGCGAGCTGCTCGAGCGCGCTGAGCATCTCGGCAGAGGCCGGCTCCACCGTCGGGTCTTCATGGAGGCAGCGTTCGCACAAGAGCCCGCCTTGCTTGGCGCTCCAATACCCTGACGCCTGGACGGCGGCCCCGCAGCCCGCGCACTCGTTGAGTTGCGGCTGAAACCCGGCCAGGCGCAGCAGCCGCACAATGAAGTGGAGCCGCACGTCGGAGGCGTCCCCCACCCCCAGCGCGAGATGCTCCAGCGTCTCCCGGAGTAACGCGTACGTGAGCGGCTGCGGTTCGTCCAGCGGCACGACGGTGTCGGTGAGCTCTACGCAGAACGCGGCGAGCTGCATCGTTTCCAGGTCTCGCTGGAGTTCCGACAGCGGGGAGAGCAGATCACACTGTGTGATCAGGTGGAGTTGGCTCGTGCGGGTGTCGTAGAAGACGATCCGGTTGATCGTCAACGGCTCCATCGCGCTGCGGTAGCGGTTGGGCTGCGCGCGCAGCCCCTTGACCAACCCCTTGAGTTTGCCGAACCGGTCGGTGAGGCAGCTCAGCGTGATGCTGGTCTCCCGGAACGGATAGCGCCGCAGGACGATGGCGTCGGCGGTGTGAATGGCCATTACTTGCGGATTGCGGATTTCGGATTGCGGATTTCGGATTGTCCGTTCTTCCGATTCGCAATTCGCAATTCGCAATTCGAAATGTTCAGGAGACAGTCTTCCATTGCCCGCATCTTCTGCTGTTGAGCCAGTGTCCGATCCTCGTGCCCGGCCCAATGGAGGAGCCCATGAATGACATACCGCGCGAGCTCTTCCCGATAGGAGAGGCCATGGGCCTTCGCATACCGTCGGGCGATTCGGGGAGCAACGAAAATCTCCCCCACGACCTGCCTGCCCCGCAGCCGGGGCGGCAGGCAGGTTGGTTCCCCGTCATAGCGAAAGCTCAAGACATCGGTGGCCGTGTCATGATGGCCGAACCGCTGATTCACGCGTCGCATCGCCCGGGCCCCCAGGAACGTGACAGCGACCGTCCCGCGCGTGCGAATCTTCAAGTACCGAAGGGTGCGCGCGGCGAGTTGACGCATCTGCTGCGTGTGCACGGGGGCCTCGCGTTGGGCGTTCGTCACGGTGACCGTCATGCGGGCCGCTGGTGGTTGTTCCGCTCGTACGCTTCGATGATCGCCTGCACGAGCTCGTGGCGCACGACGTCCTGCCCGCTGAAGAGGGCAAACTTGATGCCGGGGATGTTGGCCAGGAGGCGTTGCACCTGGATGAGCCCCGATGGTTTTTCGACCGGCAGGTCCACCTGGGTGACGTCGCCGGTGATCACCGTCTTCGAATCGAATCCGAGGCGCGTCAGGAACATCTTCATTTGCTCGGCCGTGGTGTTCTGAGCCTCGTCGAGGATGACGAAGGCGTCGTTCAAAGTTCTACCCCGCATGTACGCCAAGGGAGCGACTTCGATGATCCCGCGATCGATGTAGCGCTGGACCATGTCGATCTCCATCATCTCGAAGAGCGCGTCGTAGAGCGGACGCAGGTACGGCTGGATTTTCTCGGTGAGGTCGCCGGGCAGATAGCCGAGCCGCTCCCCGGCTTCGACGGCGGGGCGGGTGAGAATGATCCGCGAGACCTCGCCTTTCGTGAGGTGCTCGACCGCCATCGCCATCGCGAGAAACGACTTTCCGGTTCCGGCAGGGCCGATGCCGAAGACGATGTCGTGCGTGCGCATCGCGTCGACGTACGCCTTCTGCCCCGCGGTGCGCGGGATGACGAACCGGCGCTTCGAGGGCACCTCGATCCGCTCCTGGTAGATCTGCCGAAGCTGGATGAGGTTCGGATCATCCAGCGCGCGCAGCGCGTACTCGACATCCCCCTTATGGAGCGGCGAGCCGGAACGGACGACGATAAGAAGGTCCTCGAACAACCGGCCGGCCTTCGCGACCACGCCTTCTGGCCCCTGGAGTTTGATCTCCTCGCCCCGCGCCACGACCGAAACGCTCAGCGCCTGCTCGATCCGGCGCAAGTGCTGGTCGTGTTTACCGAAGAGCGCTTGGGCTTCCTGCGTGTTGCGCAGGGTCAGCAATTGTTCAGCCATGCGTTACTTCTTGTAGCCCCCTTCAGCCGCAGGGGACGCGATCTCGTCCAGTCCGGCTGGTTTCCCGGAGGGCTTGGGCTTGTAGAAGCTGGGCAGCTCGATGGTGGTCTCCACCATCTGCCGCGTGGTCTTCAATTCAGCCTCGGTGGGCGGCGTGCCGACGAGGTAGCCGCGGTTCCCGCCGGAGAGCTCGAGATCCACGCGGGGCATCTCGGTCAGGCGCGTGCCCGTGCGGCACCCGCCAAGCGCCAAGAGACTTGTGAGGACGACCGTTCCAACAGCAAGCCTGCGCATCATCGAACCTCCTTAGTTATTTGGCCGTGCGGAGCACGGCAATCCCCAGCTCCTTCAACTGCGCTTCCGTGACCGGGGAGGGGGCATCGGTCACCGGGTCCACCGCCTTCGCGGTTTTTGGGAACGCGATGACTTCCCGAATCGACGGTGCGCCACTCACGAGTGCCACGAGCCGATCCAGGCCGAGCGCAAACCCGCCATGCGGCGGCGCCCCGTACGAGAACGCCTGGAGGAGGAAGCCGAACCGCTGCTGGACCGTCTCCTCGCTCAGTCCCAGCAGCTTGAAGATCTCCTGCTGCGTTGCGGCCTGGTGGATCCGGATGCTGCCGGAGCCTAGCTCCATCCCGTTGAGGACCAAGTCGTAGGCGCGCGAGCGGGCCTTGCCGGGGTCCTTCGCGAGCGATGCGACGTCATCCGGATGGGGCGCGGTGAATGGATGGTGCTCCGCGTCCCATCGTTTCGCCTCCTTGTCCCACCGGAAGAGCGGAAACTCCGTCACCCAGCAGAACGCCCACGGAAGGTGCTCGGTGTGGAGGTCAGGTTTGTCGCTCTTGTGGCGCGCCTGCGCCTCGTGGTAGGTGAGGCGGGGAAACGGCACGGTCAATGGGATCTTCAGCTCGTCCTGGAAGACTTGGCTGACGACCTGCTCGATGACCGCGAACACGTCATCCTCCTCCACGAAGGACATCTCGAGGTCGAGCTGAGTGAACTCCGGCTGGCGGTCGGCGCGCAGGTCTTCATCGCGGAAGCATCGCGCGATCTGGAAGTACCGCTCCAGTCCCGCCACCATGAGCAGCTGCTTGAACAGTTGCGGCGACTGCGGCAGCGCGAAGAACCGACCGGGGTTGACGCGGGATGGCACCAGGTAGTCGCGCGCGCCCTCAGGTGTAGACTTGGTGAGAATGGGCGTTTCGATCTCGAGAAACTTCAGATCATTGAGCGTCTGCCGAATGCGATGCACGATCCGGTGGCGCAAGATGAGCTTGGACTGGCTCGTCGGACGACGCAGGTCAAGGTAGCGCCACTGCATCCGGACTTCTTCCGAGGTCTCCACTTGGTCGTCGATCTCGAAGGGCGGAGGGACGGCTTCGTTCAAGACGTCAATGGCCGCGGCCTGCACTTCGACCATGCCGGACGGCAGCTTCGGATTCTCCGTGCCCTTTGGCCGCGCCCGCACCGTGCCGCTAACGCGCAGGACGTACTCGGGCCCGAATCCTTTGGCCTGTTGATGGAGCGCGGCGTCGGTCTTTGCGTTCAACACAACCTGGGCGAGGCCGGAGCGATCGCGCAGGTCAAAGAACGTGAGGCCGCCGTGATCACGCCGCCGATGGAGCCATCCGCACAACGTGACCGTCTGGCCGATGTGCGATGCGGTCAGCTCCCCGCAGCCGTGCGTGCGTTTCATGAGAACCGTGATTGAGTGATGGAGTGATTGAGTGATTGAGTGGCAGTCAGCGGCATGCGGGCTTCCACTGTTGAGTGATCTCGTCCACGAACGCATCAAACGTGACGGTGCGCTGGCTTCCCTCCTCCAGGTCCTTGAGGGTGATGGAGCGCTGCTTGACCTCGGCCTCGCCGAGGATTGCCACGAATCGACACGCTGTTTTGTCCGCTTCCCGCAGTTGGGCCTTGAGGCTCTTGCCGTCGTAGTCCATGAGCGCCACCACCCCTCGCTCACGCAGTTGCTGCACGAATCGAAATCCTTCCGCCATCAGTGGAGGGTGAGTGATGGCCAGGTAGAGTCCGCGGCGTGGCGTGGGCGCGGGAGCGGAGCCGTGCGCGTCAATCGCCATAAGCAGCCGCTCGATCCCTGCCGCGAAGCCGACCGCTCCAACCGAGGGACCGCCGAACTCTTCGACCAAGTGGTCGTAGCGTCCGCCGGCCGCCACCGCATCCTGCGCGCCGAGTCCCTTGGCGCGCACCTCGAACACCGTCCGCGTATAGTAGTCCAGGCCGCGCGCGAAGACCTTGGTGTCATCGAATGGGATCCCGGTATCGCGCAATCCGCGGCGCACCTCGTCGAAGTGCGCTTGGGACGTTTCGCCGAGCACAAACGGCGAGCCCTTGACCTCCCAGGCGATGGCATGGCACGTCGGGTTCTTGCAGTCAAGGACGCGGAAGACGTTTTTTTCAAATCTGGCCTGGCATTCTTGACACAGCTCGGTCTTGCGCGGGGCGAGCCGCGCACGAAGTTGCTGCGCTGAGCGCTGTTGGTCCTCGCGGGAGCCCATGCTGGAGAGCCACACGAGGGCATCGCTCAGGCCGCAGGCACGAAAGATGTGCATGCACAACGTGATCACCTCGACGTCCACCCACGGGCTCTCCGAGCCAATGGCCTCGACCCCGTACTGGTGGAACTGTCTGAACCGGCCGGCCTGGGGCCGTTCGGCCCGGAACATGGGTCCGAGGTAGAACAGTTTCGCAAACCCCTGCGTCTTGTGGAGGTGATGCTCGAGGTAGGCCCGGACCACGGCGGCGGTGCCCTCCGGCCGCAAGACGATGTCGTGGCCGCCGCGGTCTTCGAATCGGAACATCTCCTTCTGGACGATGTCGGTGGTCTCGCCGACCGAGCGGAGGAAGAGCGCGGCATCTTCAATGATGGGGGTGCGCAGTTCTTGGTAGCCGTACGTCCGGGCGAGCCGCCGCGCGGTGCGTTCGACCGCTGACCATTGGGCGATCGTCTCCCCGAGCAGGTCGGTCGTGCCGCGGAGAGCTTGAAGCGCCATGGAGTTATTGTACACCTTTGGACATCGTGGCTTGCGGAATGTGGATTGCGGATTTCAGCTCTGGAAAATTCGAAATTCGCAATTCGAAATTCGCAATGGGAGGACTGATAGCGGTTACTTGATGTCCTGGCGCATGAGCAGGCCAGGCTTGAAGACGACGACGCGCTTCGAAGGGACGGGGACTTCCTGGCCGGTTTTCGGGTTGCGGCCTCGGCGTGGGGCGCGCTGCCTGACTTTGAAGACCCCGAAGTTTCTCAGCTCGATGGTCTTCCCTTCCTTCAGGTTCGCAATGAGGTGGTCCAGGGTGCGCTGGACCACCCGCTTCACATCCACCTGGGTGATCCCGGTTTCCTTCGCCACCAGTAGCACTAAGTCCTTCTTAGTCAGCGCCATAGGAAGATTGAGCCTAGCATGGCGGTTTCAACTTGTCAAGCGTCTGGTGCGATATCAATCTTTCTTGCACACCAGTAGCTGCAGATATGGCGCCGGGGTTCCATCGACGGATCCAGCATCGTCGAGGACGATTCTGCCAACTAGGGAAGACCATCGAGCTGAGAAACTGTAGTACGTCGTCAGCGTGATATCTTTCGCGATCGCATAGGCGGCGACGCCGATAAGGAGTCCGGCTACCACCTATCCTCTCCAGCGACCCATACTGTTTAGTCCTTCCGACAGACTAAGAGTTGCATGTAGGGGGCATTGGTTCCCTCAACTTCCTGGACAGTGCCAATCTGTAACTGACGAACTGGACCTGCTCCTGTGAAGGCATAAGTGGAGAACACAGCGTCCGGCAGAGCAATCACACCACCCGGAGGACCAACACCGGCGCTCACATAGGTAGTCTCCTTATGGCGATGAGCTCCAGCGGGCCGGTTTTCCATCAGACCTCCTCCTGCCAGATTGAGGTCATTCCCGACAACGCCAGCAGGCCCGATGGTTGCTCCAGGTTTAGCTCCTACAAGATAACGTCCTTGAGCAGTGATCAGCTCGGTCCACCCCGGTGGGCACACAGCTGCGTCAAAGAACATCACAGCCCCTGGAGGAATAATCGCAAACTGCCAACTCGCCACACCATTGGCGTCGGACGTGAGCACTTTCCCATCCGCTTGGTTCCCGTCCACCATCTTGACATTCCCGGCGACTTCCAATTTGGCCGCCGGAGTCACCGTTCCTACGCCGACGTTACCTGTATTGGTGATGCTCACCAGATTGGCTGTATCCGCCTGATTGTTAAAGACAAACCCGTTCACCGAGCCGGTCAAGGCCAGGACTCCTCCACCCTGGCTGGCATAGATGGCCGGCCCAGGGAATCCTCCCACATTCGAGACGAGTTTCAACGCGCCATTTACTTCGAGCTTTTGAGTGGGAGTGGCAGTGCCAATCCCCACATTGCCCCCCTGCGTTGCCAGATAGGTATTACTAGTCGTGGTGAGTTCTTGATAGACGCCGCGCGGGGAGGGGTAGTAGGTGGTGAGCGTGATGTCCTCGGCGAGGGCGTAGAACGCGGTGCCCAAGAGGAGCGCGATCACGAGCCCGTTCTTCAGCCAGCGATGCATGGAGGCCTCCCGTAGGTTGATTTCGCAGATTTGAACTGCAGATTTCACAGATGGCTTCACGACGCTCTATCTGCGGAATCTGCTATTGCAATCTGTGTAATCGAAGCACCAACATCATTTCGTGAGTCGCTCTTACAAGTATGCCTGGCGCTCGCTTCCAGTTCCAGGTCGGTTTGCCGAATTGAATCGTGGTGGGAAGGGCCTCGGGGGTTCTGCCGTACGGCGCTTGATGACGACGGCGTCTTCGCCGAGGAGCCGATCGAGCTCCTCCAGGAGCTCCTGGCTGGGCTCGACCTTGAACTGCTCGGCCAGCTTCAGGCGCATCGAGGGCTCCTCCGGCAGCTCCAGTCGAAGGTAGATGGGAACCCCGCCGGGAAATTTAGCCAGGAGGTCTTTGAGCTGCTCGAGCAGCTCCTTCTCTCCGTGGCGGCGCAGGATCAGCTCCATCGCAGCCGCGAGCTTGCCGGCTCCCTGCTCGATCGGGACGATCTGCTGCGCGATGAGGCGCGGCCGGTCGTCGCGGATCGCGACGCGCCCCTCCACGAAGACGACGGCGTTGGGCTTCAACGCCGGGGCGAGCTGCGCGAAGCTGTTGGGGAACACCAGGACTTCCACATCGCCGTCCAGGTCCTCGAGGAGGCAGACCGCCATCTGCTCGTTCGTCTTCTTCGTCGTCGTATGCTTGATCTTCGTCAGCATCCCGCCGACCGTGACGATCGCGCCTTCCTCCGCCTGGAGGAGCTGTTGCGAGGTGGCGGTCGCGAACGCCTTGAGCGACCGCGCATACCGGGCCAAGGGATGGCCCGAGACGTAGAATCCCAGCAGCGCTTTTTCGAACGCCAGCTTCTGGCTCTCCGGCCAGTCGCGCAGGCGGCTGGCGGCCGGCGCAGAAGTCTGCGCGTCGGGAGCGAGCGTCTCGAAGAAGGTCATCTGCCCGCGCACCCGGTCCTTCTGCACGCTCGTCGCCTCTTCCATCGCTTGGTCGAGGCTCGCGAGCAGGGCCGCGCGCGAGAGCCCCATGCTGTCGCAGGCGCCGGCTTTGATCAGACTCTCGCACACCTTGCGGTTGGCCAAGCGCAGGTCGAGATCGCGGCAGAGCTCTTGGATCGTGTGGAACCGTCCCCTCGCGGCGCGCGCCTGGACGATGGACTCGATGGCCGACATCCCGACGTTCTTGATGACCCCGAGGCCGCACCGGATCGTCGTGTCGTCCATGACCCTGAACGCCGCCTGGCTCTCGTTCACGTCGGGAGGGAGCATGGTCAGGCCCATGCGCTTGGTTTCGTCGAGGTACACGACGAGCTTGTCGGTGTTGCCCATCTCGCTCGTGAGGAGCGCTGTCATGAACTCGACCGGAAAGTGCGCTTTCAGGTACGCGGTGCGATACGAGATCATGGCATACGCTGCTGAATGTGACTTGTTGAAGCCATAAGAGGCGAAATGTTCCATCAAATCGAAGATGCGGGTCGCTGGCCGCTCCGCGATGCCGTTTTTCTTGCAGCCGTCGACGAAGGACTTGCGTTGCGCCTCCATGACCTCAGAGATCTTCTTGCCCATGGCCCGCCGCAAAAGATCGGCTTGCCCCAAAGAGAAACCGGCGAGCTCATTCGCAATACGCATCACCTGTTCCTGGAACACGATTACGGCGTAGGTCGATTTCAGAATCGGCTCCAGGCGCGGGTGCTCGTAGCGGATCGGGACCTGGCCGTGCTTGCGCTTCATGAACTCATCGAGCATCCCGGAACCCATCGGCCCGGGGCGAAAGAGCGCGATGACCGAGATGATGTCCTCGAACTGCGTGGGTTTGATCTTCTTGAGGAGGTCGCGCATCCCGGAGCTTTCCAGCTGGAACACCCCCATGGTCTCGGCGCGGGCGAGGAGCTGATACGTGGGCGCGTCGTCCAAGGGCAGCGTGTCGATGGAAACGGTCAGGGTCCGCCGCCGCTCGATCAGCTTGGCCGTTTCGCTGATGACGGTGAGCGTGCGCAGGCCGAGCATGTCGATCTTCAGCAGCCCGATGTGCTCCAGCGCGGTCATGTCGAAGCCGGTCGTGATTTGCCCATCGTTGCTCTTGAACAGGGGGGCGTACTCGGTCAGCGGCTTGTCCGCGATGGTAATACCGGCCGCGTGGGTGGAGGCGTGGCGCGTGAGCCCTTCGAGGACCAGGGCCGTCTCCATCAACTGCTTGATCTGCTCGTTCGTCCGGTAGAGGTGCGTGAGCTCCGGCACTTCGGCGAGCGCTCGCGTGAGCGTGATGTCGAGCTCATTCGGGATGAGCTTGGCGATCCGGTCCGCTTCGGCGTACGAGAACTTCATGACGCGCGCGACGTCGCGCACCACGGCCTTCGCCTGCAGCGTCCCGAACGTGATGATCTGGGCGACGTTCGTCTTGCCGTATTTGTGAATGACGTAGTCGATGACCTCGCCTCGGCGCTCGTAGCAGAAGTCGATGTCGATGTCGGGCTGCGTCACGCGCTGCGGGTTGAGGAATCGCTCGAAGAGGAGGTCGTATTTCAGCGGATCGATGTCCGTGATCCCCAGGCAGTAGCTGGCGAGGCTGCCGGCCGCCGAGCCTCGGCCCGGCCCGACCGGGATGCCCCGTTCCTTCGCGAAGCGCACGAAGTCCCACACGATGAGAAAGTAGCTGGTGTAGCCCGCTTGGGTGATGACGGAGAGCTCATGCTCCAACCGCCGTGCCAGCGCATCGTCGATATGGCTGTAGCGTCGCTGGAGGCCGACGGCGCACAGCTCTTTGAGATATTCCTGCTGGGTCTTGCCCTCCGGCGGCGCATAATGCGGCAGGTGGATCTTGCCAAACTCCAGCTCGACGTTGCACCGCTGGGCGATTTCCAGCGTCGCCGCGATCGCGTCCGGCGCATCTCGGAAGAGCGCCTTCATCTCATCGGCGGATTTGAGGTAGAACTCGGGCTGCTCATAGCGCAGCCGGTGCGGGTCGTCCAGCGTCGTCTGGGTCTGGATCGCCATCAGCGCATCGTGGGCGTGGGCGTGGGCCTGGTGGATGTAGTGGACGTCGTTGGTCGCCACGCACTTCACCCCCGCGTCCTGGGCGATGCGCCGCAGCAGCGGCCGGACCTTGTCTTCGAGCGGCAGCCCGTGGTGCTGCAGTTCCACGTAGACATTCTCTCTTCCCAGGATCTGGATGAAGTCATCCAGCTCCCGCCGTGCGAGATCGAACTGGTCCTGCGTGAGGTAGACATTCAACAGCCCCTTGAGGCAGCTCGTGAGGACGATCAGCCCGTCCTTGTGCTGGGCGAGCGTCTCTTTGTCGATCCGCGGCTTGTAGTAGAATCCCTCGAGGTAGCCGATGGTGACCAGCCGCATCAGGTTGGCATAGCCGGCTTCGTTCTTCGCGAGGATGACGAGGTGGGCGTTTGAATCGCGAATCCCGGTTCCCGATTTGTCGAACCGGCTCTTCGGCGCGATGTAGCTTTCACAGCCAATGATCGGCTTGATCCCTTCCTTCATGCAGGTTTCGTAGAACTCGACCGCCCCGAAGAGGTTGCCGTGGTCGGTCATGGCCATGGCGGGGAACTTCAGTTCAGTCGCGCGCTTGACGAGCGGGGTGATCCGGCAGGCGCCGTCCAGGAGAGAGTAGTTCGTGTGGAGGTGGAGGTGGACGAACTCGGCGTGCGTCATGAGCCGCCACTCTCTCCCGACCCGAGGGCATTGATCCGATGGATCAGGTCGATCAGCCGGCCGAACTGCTGACGGTTGAAGTTGAAGATGAGGCGAGGCAGCGTGTTCAAGAGCGGTTCATCCGCCTCTTCCTCTTCGGGCAACGCCCTCCCCTGCTGGATCGAGCCCGAACTGAGCAGGTCGGCGAATTCCCCGGTGAGCTTGGCGGTCGCCCCCTCGGGAAGCGGGTGCTGGAGCCTCAGGACGAGTGTGTCGCCGACGTAGCGCAGCGAGTGGTACGTGGAGTAGAACCGTAAGATCGTCTTGGCGGCCTCCTGAGCCGAATAGGCGATGTCGTAGATGGAGTTGTCGCTCGAGGAGATCATCCCGCCCTGCGTGAGCTGCTGGTCGAGGAATGTCAGGAGCGGTTTCCAGAACGTCCCTCCCGGCGCGTCGACAAAGACAATGGGACGAGGATCAGACTTCCCTGTTTGGACTAAGGTGAGCGATTCGAATCCCTCATCCAGCGTGCCGAATCCGCCCGGGAAGAGCACCGTCGCATGCGATTCCTTGATGAAGAGCAGCTTGCGCGTGAAGAAGTACTTGCAGTTGATCAGCTTCGAATCCTTCGCGATGACCGGATTCGCCTCCTGCTCAAAGGGCAGGCGAATGTTCAAGCCAAAGCTCGCCGCCCGTCCGGCTCCCTCGTGCCCGGCCTTCATGATGCCGCTTGCGGCACCGGTAATCGTCATCCACCCCGCCTTGGTCATGAGCTGCCCGAACGCTTTCGCCACTGGGTACGCGGGGTGCTCTCGGCTCAGCCGGGCGGAGCCAAACAGGGCGACTTTGCGGACATCCCGGTACGGCCGGAAGACTCGGAACGCATACGTCAGCTCTTTGAGCGCCGCGTTGAGGATTTTGAGGTCGCCGGTCGCCGAGGCATCCTTCCCAAGCCGGTAGACCGAAACGATCATCTCGGTGAGCAGGCGCCGGTCCAAGAGATCGCTGAAGGGCGCGGTCAGTTCCGCGATCTTGGCGTCGATCGCCGCGGTGTGTGTGGTATAGGAGCGTGGGATGCGAGGGGAGGCCATGGAGTCAATCTAGTCTAGCCTGAATGGATTCAAAAATCACCTGCCAAAACGTCCCTTTCGGCCTGCTCTCGTTGTTAGGGCGCACGCCACAGGTTCAGGATCAGCCCCATGACGATGACTTGGGGCAGTGTAATCAGGAGGATCCATCGGGCGGTCCGCCGGCCGATGTTGATCCAGACAGCGCCGAGCTCCGTGTAATCGGTCACGACGCCCCCCATCAGGAACGCGAACGCGTTGCCCAACGCTCCCGTCTGCCGGTAGAACTCGAACGCGAGCGGGGCCGTCCCCTCGGAGCAGACCTCGATGACCGCGGCCGTGGCCATCGTGACGAGCAGACCCGCGACGGAGGGCCCCATCCATCGTTGGAAGATGCTGTGCGGGACGAGCCCTCCGATGAGGGAGCTCAGGACGAAGCCGAGCTGGACCCACCCGAGCACCATGCGGCCCAGCGGCACGGTGCCCGCGAGGACGCCGCGGACGTCCTGGAGGAGCTGTGCGCCGGTCCAGCGGTACGCCCGCCAGCGTTGCCCGATATCGCGTCGGATGGAGAAGCCGGCATCAACCGTGCCCGTGTGCGGGTTCGACTCGATCAGCCCGCGCGCGGCCAGCCGCTGGAAGATGAGGCCGGTCGCGTACGCGATCGCCAACGCCCCGCCGACGATGACGAGTCCCTTCGGACCAAAGAGGCTCAGGAGGATGAACGTCAGCGACATGCTCGCCCACGGGCTGGCCAGCAAGAAGCTCACGGCCGCCGGGATCGAAGCCCCCTTCCGGTAGAGTTCCATGGTGAGCGCGAGGCAACCGTGGCTGCAGCTCGAGGCCAAAAATCCCAGGACTGTGGCGCGGGCGATCACCCGTTTCCGCGGTCCTGAGAGGAGTTTCACGATGTACTCGCGCGGCACGAAGCGGTCGATGGCGCCGCCGAGCAGCAGGCCGGCGAAGAACGGCAGCGCAACCTTCTGCAGGTAGCCGACGTAGATGGCGCTCACCGATCCCGCCTGCGGCCACCAGCCACTTGCCCACCACCCGGCCGTGCCCAGGAGCAGTCCGCTGAGGGGGACCCATGTCCACGGATCAACCCACCACGGTCGCAGGGGAAGGTGGCAGGCGTCCGCGCTGTCGCTGGTTCCCTGCCCAGCCGCGCCGGCCTGTCGCCGCGCGAACTCCGCCGCACAGCGCTCGCTGCAGAACCAGTGTCCATGGCGATCGAGGACGCCAGCCATACCACAGATTGGATCACGCTCCATCGCTGCTCCGCTGTTGCACGATCCATGCGGCCCTGCCCTTGCGCATCTCGAACGTCCATTTCCAGACCGCGTAGATCGCGGGGTAGACCAGCAGCTCCAGGAGAAACGATGTGGCCAGCCCGCCAACCATCGGGGCGGCCACCCGCTTCATCATATCGGCGCCCGCACCGGTCGACCACATGATCGGCAGCAGCCCCATGAAGGCCGCCATCACCGTCATGAGCTTGGGCCGCACGCGTTTGACCGCGCCGTGGACAATCGCCTCTTCCAGATCCCGTTCGGTGCGCATGTGACCTTTCTCTACCGCGTCGTGGTAAGCCAAATCCAAGAAGAGCAGCATGAACACGCCGGTTTCCGCATCCAGCCCCATCAGCGCGATCATGCCCACCCACACGGCGATGGAGACGTGGTAACTCAGCAGCCACAGCAACCACACCGCGCCGATGAGCGAGAACGGCACAGCCAGCAGGACGATCCCCGTCTTCACCATCGACTTCGTGTTCATGTACAGCAGCATGCAGATGATGAATAGGGTCAACGGGAGGATGACCTTGAGCCGCTCCTGGACTCGCAGCATGTTCTCGTACTGGCCGCTCCACGTCAGCGCGTAGCCTGGTGGGAGCTTAAGTTCTTTCGCCACGATCTTCTTGGCCTGCGTCACGTAGCTGCCGATGTCTCGTCCGGCCATGTCGACGTAGACATAGCCCGCGAGCAGGCCATTCTCGTTGCGGATCATCGATGGGCCCGAGACCATGCGGATCTCCGCCAGTTGCGCGAGCGGGATCTGCTGGCCGGCCGGCGTCGGGACGAGCACCCGCTTCAGTTCATCCAGATCGTCACGGAGCTCGCGCGGGTAGCGGACGTTGACCGAGTAGCGCTCCCGTCCCTCGATCGTGGTCGTGATCGTCTCGCCGCCGATCGCCGTCATGATCACCGTCTGCGCGTCCTCGACGGAGAGCCCATACCGGGCCAGGGCGTCGCGGTCGAGCGTGAAATCGACAAAGTAGCCGCCGGCGACGCGCTCGGCATACACGCTGCGGGTTCCGGGCACGTCCTTGAGGATTTGCTCGAGGCGCGTCCCGATCGATTCGATCTGTGTCAGGTCATCGCCGAAGATCTTGATGCCGATGGGCGTGCGCACGCCGGTCGTGAGCATGTCGATGCGGTTCTTGATCGGCATCGTCCAGGCGTTGCTGGTTCCAGGAATCTTGAGCGCCTGGTCCATCTCCTCAATGAGCTCCTCGTACGAGATATGGTCGGGCCAGAACGCGCGGAAGCCCCCCTGGAGCGGAGCGGGGAGCCGCGAGTACCAGCGGGCGACTGGGCGCCACTCCCGCTCGGGTTTGAGGAGCACGACCGTCTCCATCATGGAGAAGGGTGCTGGATCGGTGGAGCTTTCCATCCGTCCGGCCTTGCCGGACACCCGCTCCACTTCCGGGAAGCTTCGGAGGATCTGATCCTGCTTTTGCAGCAGCGCCTGCGCTTCGGTGACGGAGATCCCGGGCAGCGTCGTGGGCATGTACAGGAGGCTGCCCTCCCGCAGCGGCGGCATGAACTCCGAGCCGAGGCGCAGGTACACCGGGATCGTCGTCAACACGAGTCCGACGGCCACGAGGATCGTCGCCGCCCGGTGCCGCAGGACGAACCGGCAGGCCGGCTCGTAGAGGCGAAAGAGGATGCGGCTGACCGGATGCCGCGCTTCCGGGTAGTAGGTTCCGACCGCCACCGTCGTCGCGAGCTTCGAGGCCCAGCGCCACTTCAGCCGGATCGGCTCCATGCGGGCGAAGAGCATCCGCATGGCAGGATCCAGCGTCACGGCCAGGATCGCCGCGATGGCCATGGCGAAGTTCTTCGCCCAGGCGAGCGGCTTGAAGAGGCGGCCCTCCTGGTCGACCAGCGTGAAGATCGGCATGAAGGCGACGGCGACGACCAGCAACGAGAAAAACACCGACGGTCCGACTTCCTTGAGCGCTTGGAGGCGGACGGCGTGGTAGTCGCCTTTCCGACCGCCCTCGATCCACTGCTCGAGCCGCTTGTAGGCGTTCTCCACCTCGACGATCGCGCCGTCGACCAGCACCCCGATGGAGATCGCGATACCGGAGAGCGACATGATGTTGGACGTGAGCCGCATCCCGTACAGGGGGATGAAGGAGAGCAGCACGGCGATCGGGATCGTGACAATCGGGATGATCGCCGACGGGAAATGCCACAGGAAGATCAGGATGACGAGGCTGACGATGACCATTTCCTCGATCAGCTTTTCCTTGAGATTCTTGATGGCCCGCAGGATCAGCTCCGAGCGGTCATAGGTCACCTCGATCCGGACCCCCGACGGCAGCGAGGGCTCGATTTCCTTGAGCTTGGTCTTCACGCGGGTGATGACGGTGAGCGCGTTCTCCCCGGAGCGCATGATGACTGTGCCGCCGACCATGTCGCCCTGCCCGTCCAGGTCGGCCAGCCCACGCCGGATCTCAGGGCCGAGCGCCACCGTCCCGATGTGCTTGATGAGGATCGGCGTGCCCTGCGGGTCGACGCCGACGACGATGCGCTCGAGGTCGTCCACCGTCTTGGCATAGCCGTGGCCGCGCACCATGTACTCCGCTCCGGAAAACTCGAGAAGCCGGCCGCCAGTCTCCTGGTTGCCCTTGCGGATGGCCTCAACGACGGTGGTGAGCGGGATGTTGTACGCAAGCAACCGGGTGGGATCGACGGTGATCTGGTACTGCTTCACGAATCCCCCGATCGAGGCGACCTCGGCGACGCCGGCCACACTCTGCAGGTGGTACCGCAGCGACCAGTCCTGAAAGCTGCGCAGCTCCTGCAAGTCGTGCTGTCCGGTCGTGTCCACCAGGGCGTACTGGAATACCCAGCCGACCCCGGTGGCATCGGGGCCGAGTTCGGTCTTGACGCCTTCCGGCAGCCGGGGCGTGATCTTGCTGAGATACTCGAGGGTGCGGCTGCGCGCCCAGTAGAGGTCGGTGCCGTCCTGAAAGATGACGTAGACGTACGAGAAGCCGAAGTCCGAGAAGCCGCGGATCGCCTTGACGCGGGGGGCGCCGAGCATCGCGCTGACGATCGGGTAGGTCACCTGGTCTTCGATGATGTCCGGGCTGCGGTCCCACCGGGAGAAGACGATGACTTGCGTGTCGGACAAATCCGGGATCGCATCGAGCGGGATGCGTTTGAGTGACCACACCGCCGCCACCATCGCGGCCGCCACGAAGGTCAGGATCAGAAACTTGTTGTGCGCCGAGAACTCGATGATCTTCTCGGCCACACCGCCCTGTCGCAGGACGGGCTGACCCGAAGGGGGATTATTGGCCATGCTGGTGCTCTTCCCCGCCGAATCCCTCCAGGGCCGCTTTGAGGCGGCTCTCCGAGTCGATCAGGAAGTTGCCGCTCGTCACGACCACTTCGCCCGCCTCCACCCCGTGGGTGATTTCCTGCGCGCCGTCCGTCTTGGACCCGACGGTCACCTCGCGCGGCTCAAAGATCCCCTGCCCCTTGTCGACGAACAGGATCTGGCGCGTGCCGGTGTCCATCACCGCCTCGGCCGGCACGACGAGCCGCTCCCCGAGGTCCGCCATCAGCTGCGCCGTCGCGTACATCCCGGGCCGGAGCGTTCCCTGAGGATTCGGGAACTCGAGCCGCGCCGTGGCCGTTCGCGTCATTGCGTTCACGGTGGGCGAAAGGTAGAGGACCTTCCCAGTCAGCGGAGCGTGGGCCTCGTGAGGGAAACTCACAGTCGCCTCTTGCCCAACGGCGACGAACGGCAGGTCATACTCATACAGGTCCACGTCCACCCAGACGGTTGAGAGGTCGATCAGATGATAGAAATCCCCGCCTCGCTCCATGTATTCCCCAGGAAAGACATGTTTGGTGAGCACGACGCCATCGATCGGGGACGTCAACACGAGCGCCTTGCTCGGGACACCGGCTTGCTCGATCGCCTGGATCTGTTCTTCCGTGATATCCCACCAGAGGAGACGCCCTCTCGCCGCGGCGACGTTCGCGCGGGCGATGGATCGGATCTCCTCACTGGCCTGCGGCGACACGTCTCGGAGCGCCTGCCTAGCGGCCAGGTACTCCTGCTGTGTCGCGATGAAGTCAGGACTGGAGAAGGAGAAGAGCGGTTGCCCCTTCGTGACCGCATCCCCCTCGTACTTTGCGTAGATCTCCTGGACCCAGCCTTCTACTTTAGGATGGACATGCACGCGCTTCGTCTCATCGCTCATAACCCGTCCCACCGTACGGATCGTCTTGGTGAGCCGGCGCTTCTGGGCCAAGGAGGTCTTGACCCCGATGAGCTGCTGCTTGTGTGGAGAGACCAGGATCGGGGTATAGCCGGCAGTTGGAGAGGCGATGGAAGGGCCTGCCCCCGCTTCTTCATAGACCGGCACAAGATCCATGCCCATCGGTGATGTGCCGGGTTTGTCAGACGTGTATCCAGGCAGCATGGGATCGGTCCAGTAGAGGATCTTCTTGGACGCGGCCTGGCTCGCCGCCTCCGCCACGTGAGCTCCGCAAATCGGACAGATCACCTTCTCTCCTGGTTTGGAGACCACGAGCATCGGGCACGGCTTGCCCTCGTGCGCCATCGGACAGTTGTGCAGGTAGCAGATATCTTTGGTGACTAGTGACTGGTGACTAGTGACTAGTGATTCTCTCTTGACCAACTTCATATTACAAATTGGACAGTCCCCTGGCCGGTCCGACGTGTAGCTCGGGTGCATCGGGCAGTAGTACGTTGCATGGGACTGGGATGCGCCCTGCCCGCGCCGCTGGATGAGATGCACCCCCGCGTAGCCCGCGGCGAACGCCGCCGCGAGGAGGACGACAACGAAGACCACACTGAGCCA
>Ga0209515_10002936_pt1 | contig 25091 bp, 23 predicted proteins | sample Subgroupgradi54m_FD_187454 | JGI IMG/M metagenome (GOLD analysis project Ga0209515, IMG submission 187454) | Subsurface groundwater microbial communities from S. Glens Falls, New York, USA - GMW60B uncontaminated upgradient, 5.4 m (SPAdes)... ... | reverse complement strand
GGAGCCGTTGGCTGAGGCTCGCGGGCAGGCCGCGATTTGGAGAGAAGGGAAAATGAAAAAACCGATTTATCTTGATTATTCCGCCACCACGCCGGTGGACCCGCGCGTGGCGGAAAAGATGTGCAAATACCTTACGCTTGACGGTGAGTTCGGGAATCCGGCCTCGCGCTCGCACCCCTTCGGCTGGCATGCCGAGGAGGCGGTCGAGGAAGCGCGCGCACATGTGGCGGCGCTGATCGGCGCCGATCCGAAGGAGATTGTCTGGACCTCGGGCGCCACCGAATCCGACAATCTCGCGATCAAGGGTGTGGCCAATTTCTACGGCAAGAAGGGCAAGCATATCGTTACCTGCAAGACCGAGCACAAAGCGGTGCTGGATACCTGCCGCCAGCTCGAGCGCGATGACTTTGAGGTTACCTATCTCGATCCCGAGCCCAATGGTTTGCTCGATCTGGAGAAACTCAAGGCCGCGATCCGTCCCGACACGATTCTCGTGTCCGTCATGCACGTGAACAATGAGATCGGCGTTATTCAGGATCTCGCCGCCATCGGGAAAATTACGCGCGAACGCGGCGTGCTGTTCCACTCGGATGCGGCGCAGAGTACGGGTAAAACACCGATTGACGTAAATTCGATGAATCTGGACCTGATGTCGCTGTCGGCGCACAAGACCTACGGACCCAAGGGTGTCGGTGCACTGTATGTCCGGCGCAAACCGCGTGTACGCCTCGAGGCTCAGACGCACGGTGGCGGGCATGAACGCGGCATGCGTTCAGGCACGCTGGCCACGCATCAATGTGTCGGCATGGGTGAAGCATTCCGTCTCGCCAAAACGGAGATGGCTGCTGAAAATGAACGTATTCGCGGACTTCGCAACCGGCTGCTGAACGCTCTCAAGGGCATGCCCGAGGTTTATGTCAACGGCGACCTGGAGCATCGCGTCGCCCACAATCTCAATATGAGTTTCAATTTTGTCGAAGGCGAGTCGCTTATCATGGCGCTCAAGGACATCGCGGTTTCCTCGGGTTCGGCCTGCACTTCGGCTAGCCTGGAGCCTTCCTACGTATTACGGGCACTCGGGCGCAACGACGAGCTGGCGCACAGCTCGATTCGTTTCACCATCGGGCGCTTCACCACCCAGGAAGAAATCGACTACGCCGCCATGCTGGTGAAGGAAAAAGTCGCGAAGTTGCGCGAGCTTTCACCGCTGTGGGAAATGCATCAGGAAGGCGTTGACCTCAGCAAGGTGCAGTGGGCGGCGCATTGAGCAGAAAATTGATTCTGGCTATATTCAGGAGACACAACCATGGCATACAGTGACAAGGTATTGGACCATTACGAGAATCCGCGCAACGTAGGCGTGCTGGACAAGGCCGACCCAAACGTGGGCACCGGCATGGTCGGTGCCCCCGCCTGTGGCGACGTCATGAAATTGCAGATCAAGGTTAACGAGCAGGGCGTCATCGAGGACGCCAAGTTCAAGACCTACGGCTGCGGCAGTGCCATCGCCTCGAGCTCGCTGCTGACCGAATGGGTCAAGGGTAAGACCATCGAGCAAGCGGGCAAGATCAAGAACACCCAGATTGCCGAGGAGCTCGCGTTGCCGCCGGTTAAAATCCACTGTTCGGTGCTGGCCGAGGACGCTATCAAGGCGGCGATTGCGGATTACCAGACCAAGGCAACTGGCAAAGGCTCGAAGGCCGACGCCGCCTGAGCCGTTTTGACAAGGCTAATACGGAGGAAGTGACAGAAATGGCAATAACCATGACCCAAGCCGCCGCCGAGCGCGTGCGCAAGTTCATCGAAAAGCGTGGCAAGGGCGAGGGTCTGCGTGTCGGAGTGCGGGCGTCCGGCTGCTCGGGAAAGGCTTACGTGATCGAGTACGCGGATAAAATTGAACCCGAAGATCACGTGTACGAGAGCCACGGTGCGAAAGTCATCGTTGACGCGAAGAGCCTCATTTATCTCGACGGCACCGAACTCGACTACACCCGTGAGGGGCTGAACGAGGGTTTCAAGTTCAACAACCCGAACGTCAAGGACAGTTGCGGCTGCGGCGAAAGCTTCAACGTCTGAGACGCCGACACCGCCGGCATGCATCCTGCTCCGGGCAAAAGTCATTTCGAGTTGTTCGGACTGCCGGTGACATTTGACATCGATACCGCTGAATTGGCCGTACGCTATCGTGAGTTGCAGCGACGCGTCCATCCGGACAAGTTTGCCAATGCCTCCGACCAGGATCGCCGCCTCTCGCTGCAGATGACGGCGCTGGTCAACGAGGGTTTCAATACGCTCAAGGATCCGGTGCGGCGGGGACGATATCTTTTAAGTCTGCGTGGCGTCGATCTTGACGATGAAACCGACACGACGATGGACCCGGCGTTTCTGATGGAGCAGATGGAGATGCGCGAAGAACTTGAGGAAGTGAGACAGGCGGATAACCCGCATAAAAAACTGGCGGAACTGGCGAACCGGATCGAGCAGCGGTTACAGGACAAAATAGGATATTTTCGACGCACAATCGCCGACGACACGCCGGATGGGACCGGAAAGGCCCGCAATGCAGTGCGGGAAATGCAGTTTCTGGAAAAGATGCGCCGGGAAATCGACAGCCTCGAAGAAGAATTGAGCTAAAAATTTGTCTGAACCGCCAAGACGCCAAGAAAGAAAAACATTTTGTTCAAAAAAACTTGGAGTTCTTGGCGTCTTGGCGGTTTGATATTCGAATAACATAGCAACCAAGATGGCACTGTTTCAAATCAGCGAACCGGGACAAACCCCGGCGCCGCACGAACGCCGTTACGCGGTGGGCATCGATCTCGGCACCACCAACTCGCTCGTCGCCTGCGTCCGCAGCGGCATGGCGGAAACCTTGCCGGATGCGCAGGGACGTCACCTGCTGCCATCGGTTGTGCGTTACCGTGCAGAAGGCGGACCCGTCGTCGGCCACGATGCCATTGCCGTGGCGCACGAAGATCCGCTTAATACCATTGCGTCGGTGAAGCGCCTGATGGGGCGTGGCATCGAGGACGTGCGTAAGCTCGGTCAATCGCTTCCCTATGAATTCTCCCGCGGGGATTCCGCAATGCCACGCATACGCACCGTCGCCGGCGACCAGAGCCCGGTGGCGGTCTCCGCTGAAATTCTGAAAACACTCAAGCTCCGCGCCGCGGAATCCTTCGGCGTAGAAATTGGCGACGCCGTCATCACCGTGCCGGCCTATTTCGATGATGCCCAGCGCCAGGCGACAAAAGACGCGGCGCGCCTTGCCGGTCTCAATGTCCTGCGCCTGCTCAGCGAACCCACGGCGGCTGCGGTGGCCTACGGTCTCGACAAAAATCCACAGGGCGTATACGCGATATACGATCTGGGCGGCGGAACATTCGATATTTCTCTATTGCGGCTCAACCGCGGAGTATTCGAGGTGATGGCGACCGCGGGCGATTCGGCGCTGGGCGGAGACGATATGGACCATGCGCTAGCCGAATGGATCATGCGCGAGGCAGGCATCAAGAATGACGCCGATCACCGGCAGTTGCGCCGCTTGTTGCGCGATGCGCGCGCTGCCAAGGAAATGTTGACCGGCGCGGAGCGCGCGACACTGCGCATCCAGCGCGGCAATGACGATATCTGGGAAGGGATACTCACGCGCGCACACTTGAACACGCTGGTCGATTCGCTGATCGACCGCACGATTCCACCCTGCAAACGCGTGTTGCGCGATGCCGGTATCCGTGCCAACGAGGTCGATGGCGTGGTGCTGGTGGGCGGGGCAACACGTATGCCACGTGTGCGCGAGAAGGTATCGCAGTTCTTCGGGCGCGAGCCGCTGGCCGATATCGATCCGGACAAGGTTGTGGCGATCGGCGCAGCCTTGCAGGCTGACATTCTGATCGGTAACAAGCGCGACGAGGATATGCTGCTACTCGACGTGATTCCGCTTTCCCTGGGATTGGAAATCATGGGTGGCATGGTGGAGAAGATTATTCCGCGTAACACCACCATCCCCGTGGCCAAGGCCCAGGACTTCACCACGTTCAAGGACGGTCAGACGGCATTGCTGATTCATGTCGTGCAAGGTGAACGCGAACTCGTGTCCGATTGCCGTTCGTTGGCACGATTCGAGCTGCGCGGTATCCCGCCGATGGTGGCGGGAGCGGCGCGCATACGCGTATCGTTCCAGATCGACGCCGACGGATTGCTCAGCGTGTCGGCCAAAGAGCTGACAACAGGCGTGGAGAGCAGCGTGGTCGTCAAGCCGTCCTACGGCCTGACGGATAGCGAGATTGAACACATGCTGCGCGATTCCATTGCCTACGCCCGTGAAGACGAGGAGGCGCGCCAGCTCCGTGAACGGCAGGTCGACGCCGATCGACTTATTGAAGCTGTCCAGGGTGCGCTCGCCGCCGATAGCGCACTGCTTGACGCGAAAGAACGCGCAGAAATCGATCGCCATCTCGATGGGCTGATAACCGCGCGCGAAGCGAATGATGCCACCCGAATCAAGCAGGCGATCAAGGCGCTCGACAGCGCAACTCAGACATTTGCCGCACGTCGCATGGATGCCAATATTTATCGCGCTCTCGCCGGTCACAGGATCGAGGAATTCAGCGCTTCCGGAGACAAGTCCACGTCATGACGCGTTTGACTTTTCTTCCGCATCCGCAGATATGCGCCAAGGGCAAGACCATCGAGGTGGAGCCGGGCGTCAGTATTTGTGACGCGGCACTCAACGCCGGTATCCCGATCGAGCACGCCTGTGAAAAATCCTGCGCCTGCACCACCTGTCATGTGGTGGTGCGCGAAGGCTTCGCCAGCCTCGAGCCGGCCGAGGAAAAGGAAGAGGACCTGCTCGACAAGGCCTGGGGTCTGGAACCCGAATCACGCCTTTCCTGCCAGGCCAAGGTCGGGGACCGGGACCTGGTCGTCGAGATACCCAAGTACACGATCAATCTCGTATCCGAGCAGCACTGAGGAGGTTTTTATGGGGCTGAAATGGACCGATACCCGGGATCTCGCCATCGCGCTAAGCGAGAAATATCCCGACGTGAACCCGATGACCGTCCGTTTTACCGATCTGCATCAATGGGTGATGGGACTGCCCGATTTCGAGGACAAGTCCGAGCGCTCGGGCGAAAAAATCCTCGAGGCGATCCAGATGGCCTGGATGGATGAACACGGGGGTTAGCCACCGGATCCCGTGGCGAAGGGCGCCAGGTCCGAACGCCTGTTATTCGCTGTAAATACCCCTATTCTTCATTGTCTGACCCGCTGTCAGACGCTACACTATAGATCCGGAACGGACGTAAAAGGACGTAAAAGTCTCGTTGTTTCGAGAGCTTGCGTCGTTCTTTTTGTGAACCACCAGAGGTGGATCGGGCAAGGCCAAGAGACCGGGCCCGTATTTTTTTGTCCGAGAAGATCATGAGCATCCGAGGATAGCCTTGTCAGCCGCTGAAAAAATCAATCTGCTCAATCTGGATCGTCAGGCGATGCAGGACTTTTTCGCTGCGCACGGCGATAAGCCGTTCCGCGCCACGCAGGTAATTCAATGGATTCACCAGTACGGCGTGGACGATTTCGATGCCATGACCAATCTGAGCAAGGAATTGCGCGCGCGCCTGAAGGATATCGCCGAAATCCGCATGCCGGAAATCGCGCAGGACCAGGTCGCGGCCGATGGCACGCGCAAGTGGCTGCTGCGGCTGGACGACGGTAACGCCATTGAGACTGTATTTATTCCCGAAGAGGATAGAGGCACGCTGTGTGTATCCTCGCAAGTGGGCTGTACGCTGAATTGTTCGTTCTGTTCCACCGGACATCAGGGGTTCAACCGCAGCCTCAGCGTCGCCGAGATCATTTCACAGCTGCTCGTCGCTAACCGCACCCTGGGTCGGGACCCGAAGGGCGAGCGCATCATCACCAATGTCGTGCTCATGGGCATGGGCGAGCCCTTGCTCAATTTCGACAATATCGTGCCGGCCATGCGGCTGATGCTCGATGATTTCGGTTACGGCCTGTCGCGTCGGCGTGTGACACTGTCAACGGCCGGTGTCGTGCCCATGATGGATCGCCTGCGCGAGGAATGCCCGGTGAGTCTGGCGGTATCGCTGCACGCCCCGAACGACGCGTTGCGCGACCAGTTGGTGCCGCTGAATAAAAAATACCCGATACGGGAATTGCTCGAGGCCTGCCGTAGTTACTGCGCCAATTCGCCGCGCAGCCGCGTGACGTTCGAATACGTGATGCTGGATGGTGTTAATGACAGCGTCGAACACGCACACGAACTTGTCCGGATTCTGCGCGACGTGCCATCCAAGGTGAACCTCATCCCGTTCAATCCTTTTCCGCAGACTCATTATCAGCGTTCCCCGAAACCGGTCATCGACCGGTTTCGCGATGTGCTGATTGCGGCGGGACTCACCACGATCACGCGCAAAACACGCGGTGACGACATCGATGCGGCTTGCGGCCAGCTGGCCGGACAGGTGCAGGACCGCACACGCCGCCGCCAGCGTCTTGCGGCGAGAGCGGGTCAGGCATGAATCGCCGTTTTCTCAATGCCGTGATTATCCCGCTGATCGTGGCCGTGGCGGGTTGCGCCTCTTCCGCGGAGCGCCAGGAGCAAATGGAGAAGAAGGATAAACGGGCCGAAACCCACGTGATGCTTGGCGCCAGCTACCTGCAGCGCGGTCAGCTGAACGTGGCCAAGGAAGAACTCGAAAAAGCCCTGAGTGAGATGCCGGATAACTCGCAGGCCAACAACATCATGGCCGTGCTGCAATGGCGGTTGAACAAATATGACGAGGCCGATCGTTTTTTTCGTAAGGCGCTTGACAAGGATGCCAACAATTCTTCGGCGCACCACAACTACGGCGCGTTTCTCTGCGATCGCGGCAAGCTCGACGCCGGCGTGCGTCATTTTGATGCGGCGGCCGTTGACGTGCTTTATCCTTACACGGCTGAAGTGAACCTGAACGCCGGTGTCTGCTTGATGAAGAAACCTGCGCCGGCCATGGCCGAAAAATACTTCCGTGAAGCGTTGCGCATCAATCCCAAGCTCCCCAGCGCGCTTTACCAGATGGCCAGACTCAGCGTGGATTCGGGCAAGCGCATGTCCGCGCGTGGATTCATCGAGAGATATTTCCAGTCTGCGGAAGATACCCCCGAGAGCTTGCTGCTGGCCGTCAGAATCGAGCGCGCGCTCGGCAACAAGAATGCCGAGGCAAGTTATGCATTGCGGCTGCGCAGCAAATTCCCCACGTCGCCTGAAGCCGGGCAATTGCACGTGGCGCCAGCGCCCAAGAAGAAGTAGGCCATGGAAAACACAAAACCGGAATCACTCGCCACCGCCGCGCCCCGGCCCGGTCCGGGACGCCTGTTATACGAGGCGCGTCTGGACTTGCGTCTGGCGCCGGAAGACGTGGCGCAGATATTGCACCTGTCTTCCAAACAGATCGTCGCGCTTGAGCAGGATGACTATAAAAATCTGCCGGCACCGACTTATGTCCGCGGCTATTTGCGCAGCTATGCGCAGTTGCTCGGATTGTCACCGGAAACGGTGCTCGAGTCCTACAGCAGTCTCACCATTCTTTCCAAGCCGATTTCCTTGCCGCAGTCGGCTCCGCCACCGCAAATCACGAGCAGCGATCGCTTAATCAAGGCGGCGACCCTCGGTGTGGCAGCGATCGTGCTGGGCCTGGTTTACTTGTGGTGGCGCAGTGATGAAGAAGCTCCGACAGCGCCAAGTTCGCCGCCCTCCGTGGCAAGTCAGACTCCGGTGATTGAGCCGCCGGCACCGCCAAGCCCACCGGAAAACGTGTCGGTGCCGTCTGCCGCTGGAACGTCAGTGATATCGAATTCAGCGACATCCTCCACTGTCAACGATGCTGCATGGCAATCTGTGTCCAGTAATGCCGTGCGGACACCGAGCATCACGGCGCCGGCAGCGCCGGTTTCGACCACCAGGACGACACCCTCCAACGGGCAAGTTACGGTTTCCGGCATGATTATCAATGTGGCACCGACCGAACCGGTCAAACATGCCAGCCCGACATCGCCGCCGCGCACCGACCGCGCCTTGGAGCGCACGCGACGAGCCGTGGACATGCCCGCGGGCGTGTCGCGGTCGCGGATGGTGTTGCGCGCCACGCAGGAGTCGTGGGTCGATGTTCGCGATGCCCGCGACAACAAGCTCCTGTACGAAAACGTGCCGGCTGGCCGCAGCATTGCCATCGAGGGGGTAGCGCCGTTCAGCGTGTTTCTGGGCAATGCCGAGGGTGTCCGGGTAGAATTCAACGGACAGAATTTTGACATCAGCCGCTACAAGCGTGGGCAGGTCGCACGCTTTACGCTCGGCGATGAGAAGGCGGTGAACAACTGATGTTCAGCGAGAACCCCATCCAGCGGCGCAAGAGTCGCCGCATCATGGTCGGACGCGTGGCAGTCGGCGGCGATGCACCGGTCAGCGTGCAGAGCATGACCAACACCGAAACCATGGACGTGGCGGCGACCGTGGCCCAGATCATCGCGCTTGAAAATGCCGGCGCCGACATCGTGCGCGTGTCCATTCCGACCCTGGAAGCGGCCGAGGCTTTCGGCAGGATCAAGCAACAGGTTTCCGTTCCACTGGTGACGGACATTCACTTCGATTACAAGATTGCGCTACGCGTGGCCGAGTTGGGCGCTGATTGTCTGCGTATCAATCCAGGTAATATCGGGCGCGAAGACCGCGTGCGCGCCGTAGTGGACGCGGCGCGTGACCGCGGCATTCCGATACGCATTGGTGTCAACGCCGGGTCGCTGGAAAAGGATTTGCAGAAAAAATACGGCGAACCTACGTCCGACGCGCTGGTGGAATCCGCGCAGCGTCACATCGATATGCTCGACAAGTTCGATTTCCAGAATTTCAAGGTCAGCGTCAAGGCCTCGGACGTTTTCATGGCCGTGGACGCGTATCGCAAACTCGCTGCGTTGATCGAACAACCGCTGCATCTGGGCATCACCGAGGCGGGCGGTTTCCGCTCCGGTGCGGTGAAGTCGGCCATCGGTTTGGGCATGCTGCTGGCCGAAGGCATCGGCGACACCATCCGCGTGTCGCTCGCGGCCGATCCGGTGGAGGAAGTGCGCGTGGGTTGGGACATCCTCAAGGCACTGCACGTCCGCAGCAAAGGCGTCAACCTCATCGCCTGTCCTTCCTGTTCGCGGCAGGAGTTCAATGTGATCGCCACCGTGAACGCCCTGGAACAGCGTCTTGAAGACATCAAGGAGCCTATCGATTTGGCCGTGATCGGTTGTTGCGTAAACGGTCCGGGCGAGGCCAAGGCGGCGCAAATCGGGCTCGCGGGCGGCAGCCCGAGCCTGCTCTACATCAACGGCAAGCCCGACCATAAGATCGACAACGACCAACTCGTAGAGGAAATTGAGCGCGCGATCCGCGCCGAAGTACAGCGACGCCGACAATCGGGCGACAAGCCGGCGGACAAGAAGGTCTTCCCCATCAAACAGACCGGGTGAGGGCATTCCATTGAGCAAGGCCATACAGGCCGTACGCGGCATGAATGACCTGCTGCCGGAGGCTGTGGAGCGCTGGCAGCGGATCGAGGCCAGCGCGCGCGAGGTACTGCATGCCTACGGCTACCGTGAAATCCGTCTGCCGATTCTGGAAAAATCCGAACTCTTCGCGCGTTCCATCGGCAGCCTGACCGATATCGTCGAGAAGGAAATGTACAGTTTCGAGGATCGCAGCGGCGAGAATCTCACCCTGCGTCCCGAAGGCACGGCCGGTTGCGTTCGTGCCGGCATCGAAAACGGATTTCTGCACAATCAGATTCAGCGCTTGTGGTATGCCGGCCCCATGTTCCGCCACGAGCGCCCGCAGAAAGGCCGTTACCGCCAATTCCACCAGATCGGCGTCGAGGCCTTCGGTATCGAAAGCCCGGATCTCGATGCCGAGCTCATCATGATGTGCGCGCGTTTGTGGCGAGCCCTGGGTCTCGACGGGCTGACCTTGCAGCTCAATTCGCTCGGCACTCTCGAGTCGCGCGCCGTTTACCGGCGCGAACTGTTGCGTTACCTCGAGACGCAACGTGACCGGCTCGATGAAGACAGTCTGCGTCGACTGGATAAAAATCCGTTGCGCATCCTCGACAGCAAGAATCCCGACATGCAGAAAGTGATCGCGGCGGCTCCGAGTCTTTACGACCATCTCGACGATGCGTCGCGCGAACATTTTGCGCGTCTCGGCGAATACCTGCGTCAGGCGGACATTTCTTTCACCGTGAATCCGCGTCTCGTGCGCGGGCTCGACTACTACACCCGCACTGTGTTCGAATGGACGACCGAACGGCTCGGCGCGCAATCCACGGTTTGCGCCGGGGGGCGGTATGACGGGCTGGTCGAGCAACTCGGCGGTAAAGCGGCCCCGGCGGCGGGTTTCGCCATCGGCATGGAACGCCTCGCCGAGCTGATGGCGCAACAGACTCACCAATACCCCGAGGTTCAGCCGCAGGCTTACGTGATACTGCTGGGTGAAGTCGCCGAAGAGCAGGGCCTCGCGCTTGCCGAGCGTTTGCGCGACGCCGGACTGCGTGTCGAATGCAATTGCGGAGGCGGTGGTCTCAAGGCGCAGCTCAAGCGCGCGGATCGCAGCGGTGCGCATTATGCGTTGCTGCTGGGCGAGGAGGAGGCCCGGAACGCCTCCGTGACCGTCAAGGATCTGCGTGGCAGTGAAGCGCAAACACAAGTTGCACTGAACGTATTGATTGATTTTCTGAAACAAAGGACCGGAAGGGGAGAGAAATCTTGAGTGCCTACGCTGATCAGGACGAGCTGGACAAACTTAAAGCCTGGTGGAAGAACTACGGCAATTCCGTAATATTCGGTGTGTTGCTGGGCGCCGCCATACTCATCGGTTTCCGCTACTGGACCCAACACACGGAACAACGTCTGCAGACTGCATCGGTGCTGTATGACCGGATGATGCAGGATTTTTACTCAAAGAAGCTCCAAACGGCGCGCCAATCCGGCGAGTCGCTGCTGAACGATTCTTCGTCCACACCCTATGCCGGCATGGCCGGACTGATGCTGGCACGCATGGACTTCGAAGCGGGTGACGCGGTCAGCGGACGCAAGCATCTGCAATGGGTGGTGGAGCACGCCAAGGACGCCGCGACGACGCATACCGCACGCCTGCGGCTGGCACGGGTTAATCTGGACAGCGGCGACAAGCAGGCCGCACTGGCGCTTCTCGAAGTCAAGGATCAGGCCGGTTTCGAGGCCGAATATGCCGAACTCAAGGGCGATATTTACCTGGCACAGGGACAACGCGAGCAGGCGCGCACGGCCTATCGCGAGGCGCTCAAGCAACTGCCGGCCGGTTCGCTTTATGCGCCGGTGCTCAGCATGAAACTCGATGATTTGGGACCGGAGAAGTCTTCATGAAAAACGGCATGGCATTTCTTTGCGCGTTGCTGTTACTCGCCGGTTGCGGCGGTAGCAAGGCGGTGCGTGAGGAGCCGGCAAAACTCAAGGATTTCACCGCCGAGAAACGCGTGAAAAAACTTTGGTCCGAGGACAGCGGTGCCAGTTCAGTTAAAAAGGGGGTCACGCTTTGGCCTTCTTTGGACGACAACGTAATTTATACCTCCGACCCAAAGGGCCGCGTGACGGCGTTCGCCGCCGACAGCGGCCGCACTTTGTGGAAATCGCGTATCGACCGTCCGGTGACGGGCGCCGCGGCTGCCGGCAATGGCCTCGTAGTGGTCGCCACCAAGAAAGGCGAGGTGATTGCGCTCGACAGTCGTGACGGACATCAGATATGGGTCAGCGTCCTATCGAGCCAGGTGGTGGCGCCGGCGGCAATTCATGCCGGCGTGGTCGTGGTGCAATCGGTGGACGGAAAACTCGCCGGCCTGTCGGCCGTGGATGGCAAACGGCAGTGGTTGTACGAGCGCTCGGAGCCGGCGCTCAGCCTGTATGGCACGGCCGCGCCCGTGACGGCTGGCGATATCGTGCTCGCCGGTTTTGCCAGCGGCAAGATCGCTGCTATCCAGATCAAGGATGGCAAACTCCTTTGGGAGATGCCCGTTGCCCAGCCTCATGGACGCAATGAAGTGGAACGCCTCGTGGACGTCGACGCCTCGCCGATTGTTGTGCGCAATGTACTCTATGCCGCGAGCTACCAGGGAAAGATCATTGCCGTGGACATGCAAACTGGCCGCATCCTGTGGTCGCGCGATGTGTCGACCTATACCGGCATGGACGCGGATTCAAACAACGTTTATCTCACCGATGACCACGGCAACGTCATGGCGCTGGATCAGCGAACCGGCGCAAGCGTGTGGAAGCAGGAACAGCTGCGCGCGCGTCAGCTGAATGCACCGCGTTACGTGGACGGACTGGTAGCCGTCGGCGATTTCGAGGGCTATGTTCACTGGTTATCGGGCGACGATGGGCATTTCGTGGCGCGTTACCGCGTCGGTCACAGTGCTGTTCAATCCCCGACACTGGCCAGTCACGATACGCTCTACGTCAGCAGCCAGTCGGGCGCGCTGGCGGCGCTGCGGTTGGAGAAGAATTAGTTTCTAGAACCGCCACAATTTTGCCTGGAGCAAAACTGGACGCGCTTTAGCGCGCCCGCAGGGGGCGCGCGCCATGGATGGCGCGCATCAAGACGCCAAGCAATATATCATTCATGAAACTTGACGCTTTGGCGGTTAAAATCCTTAAATGAAACCCGTTGTCGTTCTCGTCGGCCGGCCCAACGTCGGTAAATCCACGCTGTTCAACCGGCTCACGCGCAGCCGCGCGGCACTCGTTGCCGACGTGCCCGGGTTGACGCGCGATCGCCAGTACGGCGATGGGCGCATCGGGGATCGCCCCTATTTTGTCGTGGACACGGGAGGCGTCGTCGCCAGTCTGGCCTCCGCCAAGGAGCAGGGGGACGTAACTTCACATGTCGCTGTTCAGGTGCGCGCCGCGCTGGCCGAGGCTGACGCCGTTATTCTGCTGGTGGATACGCGCGAGGGAATTCATCCCGTCGATCGTGAACTTGTCACGGATCTGAGGCGGCATGGCAAACCGGTCTGGGTTGCCGTGAACAAGGCGGAAGGATATGACCCGTCCACGGCGGTGGCGGAATTTCATGCCTTCGGTTTGGGTGAGCCGATGGCGATCTCCGCCACGCACGGCGATGGCGTGGACGAATTGATGGAACGCGTGCTGGGGACCTTGCCCGTTACCGAAGAGGCCGAGCCGGAAGACGGCGTTCCGCGCATCGCCGTGATCGGTAAACCCAACGCCGGCAAGTCCACGCTCGTCAATGCCTTGCTGGGTGAAGAACGCGTGGTGGTCAGCGACGCGCCGGGCACCACGCGCGACAGCATCCGCGTACCGCTTGAACGAGAAGGCCGACGCTATATTCTCATTGATACCGCCGGCGTGCGTCGCCGCTCTAAAATCGATGAGCTGCTGGAAAAGTTTTCCGTGCTCAAAACCCTTCAGGCCATCGACGAGGCGAACGTCGCGATTCTTGTCGTCGACGCCAGCACCGGCGTGTCCGAACAGGATGCATCGCTTTCCGGTTACGCACTGGAAGCCGGAAGGGCCATGGTGGTTGCTGTTAACAAATGGGATGCGGTGGCGGATTCCGAGCGCGCCTGGATCAAGCGCGAGTTCGAGCGCAAATTGTCGTTCCTTGAGTTCGCCCGGGTTCACTATATTTCGGCGCGGGATGGCGCGGGAGTGGGCGGTTTATTTCCCTCGGTGGACGAGGCTTATGCTTCGGCCTTTCGTACCATGACCACCCCCAAGCTCAACCGCGTCCTGCAGGACGCGGTGACGGCCACCCCGCCGCCCATGGCCCGTGGCCGGCGCGCCCGACCCAAGTATGCCCATCAGGGCGGCAAAAACCCGCCCCGAGTGGTGATCCATGGCAACCAGGTTGCCTTACTGTCAAAATCCTACCGCCGCTATCTGGCAAACACCTTTCGCAAGGCTTTTCATCTGGTTGGCACACAGGTGTGGATCGAATGCCGGCAGGAAGAGAACCCCTACCAGGATAAAAAGGCCCATGGCCGGGCCGGTCGCCGCCACTCTCCCCGTAAGCGCCCCTAAAAAATCCGTGAACTATACTCATCAGTAGATTGAAACATAAAGTAAAAGCAGAGACATGCCGCAGCAAGGGGTAGCACGCTTGGATCAGGGACTCAGAGGGTAGTGGCGTGAGCGCATTCCATAAAAGTGCCCTCCGGTCCGGTTACCGGCTGGCTGAATACACTATTGAATCGGTTCTGGGCCATGGCGGCTTCGGAATCACTTATCTCGCGCACGATACGTCGTTGGGCGCCCAGGTGGCGATCAAGGAGTATCTCCCGCACGAGATTGCCAACCGGGAAAGCAAGACCCAGGTGTTGCCGAATCCCTCCCGTGAGGCGGTGCGCGACTATCAGATCGGCCTCAAGAATTTCGTGAAGGAGGCGCGGGCCCTGGCCCGCTTCAAGCACCCCAACATCGTCCGCGTGCTGCGTTTCCTCGAGGCCAATGGGACCGCCTACATGGTCATGGAATATGAGGAGGGACAGAGTCTCGCGGATTATCTCAAACGCAACGGACCGCGCCTGGATGAGCAGACCCTGTTGAAGGTGTTTATCCCGATTCTCAATGGCCTGCACGCGGTGCATGAGGCCGAGATGCTGCATCTCGACATCAAGCCGGAGAATATCTACCTGCGCAAGGACGGCAGCCCGATGCTCATTGACTTCGGCTCAGCTCGTCAGGGAGCGGTCCATTTGCAGAAAGTAGCGCTGACCCAGGGTTATGCCCCGATGGAGCAGTACCCCGACAAGGGCACACCGGACCCGTCGACCGATGTGTATGCCGTGGGTGCTTCCATGTACCGCTGTATCAGCGGCAAGAAGCCGGATGACGCCCTAGAGCGCTATCAGGCAGTGCTCAAATACCAGGTGGATCCGCTGACCCCGGCGGTCAAAGCGGGGAGGAATAGTTATCAGAAGCAGGTGCTCGAATGCATCGACTGGGCCATGCAGGTGTATTCGCGTGATCGGCCACAATCCGCGCGCGAGCTGCAGGATGCCCTCATGGGTAAAGGCTGGTCTGGACGTCAGGCCACGACCGGTCAACCGGCCGTGTTCAACCGGCCACTCGTATCCAGGGTAAAGGTATCAGCACAGGCCGCGAAGGCCATGAATGAAAAAGACCGCAGCTCGGCGGCCGTTGGCTGGATGGCAGCGGCACTGATGGTGGCCAGCCTGGCGGTGGCCGGCACCCTCTATTGGTCTGACCTTAAGGTTCATTGGGAGGGGGCGGAACAGACATCCGCTCCCGCGATTCACGCCGGGCCTTCAAGCAAGACAGCAACCTCAACAGAGCAGCCAGCGGAAGCGAAGTTGCCAGCGATGGCAAATCACGCCGTAGTATTGCCGTCAAAGTCCCAACCAGCCACACAGCCTGTCTCGGCAGTTGTACCTGCCCTGCTGGAGAAAACGCTTATCGGTCATCAGGACTGGGTGCAATCGGTGGCGTTTGCACCGGATGGAAAATGGTTCGCGTCGGCGGGTCTCGACAAGACTATCAAGCTCTGGGTGACGTCCACCGGTTCACTGCTCGGTTCGCTGCGGCAGAGTTACGCCGTTAACGCCGTGGCTATTTCCGCAGCCGGCACGTGGCTGGCGTCGGCAGGGGATGACGGCACGGTAAGATTGTGGGAAGCCGGCACCGGGCAACTGCACAGTGCCTTGAGCGGCCTGAGCTATGCGGTCTATGCCGTGGCGTTTTCGCCCGATGGCAGGCTAATCGCCGCCGCCGGCAAGGACAGGATCGTGTACGTGTGGGATGTGAATAGCGGAAAACGGCTGCAAACACTGGAAGGACACGCCGGCGATATTTATGCGCTCGCGTTTTCTCCCAATGGAAAATCCATTGCCTCCGCCGGTGTCGACAGGACGCTGCTCGTCTGGAGCGTGGCGAATGGCGCGGAGGTCATGAAGATGCCTGGCCACAAGGACAAGGTACTGGCGCTGGCCTGGTCGCCGAACGGGAAATGGTTGGCTTCCGGTGATTCCGGTGAAACGATACGTCTGTGGGATGCGACGACTGGCGCGCTGGTGCGGATCCTGAATAATAACCCCGCCGTCCTCGCGCTGGCCTGGTCGCCGGACAGCCGCTGGCTGGCCGCCGGGCTGGCTGACAAAACCATCGAGATATTCGACGCCGCTAACGGCACCGCCGTGCAGACGCTCGTGGGACATCAGGATTGGGTGCAGTCGGTGGCGTTTTCGCCGGATGGCACAAGACTTGTATCCGCTGGCCGCGATAAAACTGTCCGAATCTGGAAGGGAAAATAAATTTTACGCAGAGCCCATGACAAAATGAAATAGACAGGATTAACAGGATTTTTCAGGATTTACAGGATTAAGAAATTTTTAGAAGTTAAGAAATCCTGTTAAATTTTTCCTTATTTTTTTTCGGGCAGGAACAAAACCGGGTCGACCCGGCTGTTGTTAAGGCTCACGGTCCAATGCAGGTGCGGGCCGGTGACGCGTCCGGACATGCCCACTTCGCCGATTTTTTGACCCTGGCTCACGCGCGCACCGCGCTCGACCGCAATACGGCTCAAGTGATTGAACATGCTGATAAGGCCCTGGCCATGGTCTAGAAAAACGGTTTTACCGTTGAAGAAATATTCTCCGGTCTGGATGACACTCCCCGCCAGGGGCGCCACGACCGGCGCACCGACGGGCGCGGCGATATCGATGCCGCTATGTGGCTGACGCGGCTCATTGTTGAAGAAACGCCGCAGTCCGAAAACACTGCTCACCGACCCGTCCACTGGCAGGAGGCAGCGCAGCGAGGGCAGCGCTTCTTCGGTCCAGACTGAAAACGCCTGCTGGATGATCGCCTGTTCGCGGGTGATGCGCGCGAGATCCTCTTCTGTTGGTTCCACCATGCGCTTGTTCTTGAGCGTGAGGCGCTGCACGGCATATTCCTTGGACTGTACGGTAAACGGATAATCCCGCGTCTTGCCCTGACTGTCGCGGGCCGTGACCATTTGCGGGCCCGGCGCGAGCGTAAGTGGCAACCCCACCACGGCCTGCCACTGGCCGTCGTGGCGCCTCACCATGATGCGCTGACCGGCAAAATGCACCACTGGTGCTGGCTCGGTGTCCGGTGCCAGGGGCAAGATCGCGATGCCACCCGGAACCGGATTCGCGTACGGCAATTCCTGCGCGAACGCGACCGCGCCGATCAGCAGCCCTAACAGCGTCCACATTTTATTGCCCACGGGTTTTTTCAACCAGACAATCCAGGTAGCCATGCGCCAGTTGGGCCTGAACCCGTTCGCCCACCTGGACCGATGTCGCCTTGGTAACGATCGCGCCGGTGGCGGTTCTTTGCACAATGGCATAGCCGCGCTCCAGCGTGGCGAGTGGACTCAGCGCATGCAAGGCCTGCATGACTTGCCGCAGGCTGGCATCGGCGCGCTCGATGCGCCGCTTCATGGCGGCCGCCAGACGGACATAAAAATGGCGGTTGTCGAGCATGGCCGCGCGTAATCGCGGCAGCGGCGAATGTTGAAGCAGTCCCGCTGTCATGGTCTGTAATTGCGAACGCGCCTGGCGCAATCGCGTGGCCTGTGCCAGATGCATACGCTGGGAGAGCGAAGTGAGCCGCTGTTGCAGCAGCGCCAGGCGGCTACGCGGATGCACCAAGCGCGCGCCCAGCCAGTCAAGGTGCTGGCCGTGGCTGCGCAGACGGCCACGCATGGCCGAGGTCAAGCGTTTCGCGACGCGCCCAAAATGCGCCAGCCATTCCTGCTGGTCCGGGCTCAGCATTTCGGCGGCCGCGGTCGGTGTCGGGGCGCGCGCATCCGCGGTCATGTCGGCGATGGTGAAATCGGTTTCGTGTCCCACGCCGCTGACGATCGGAACAGGACAGGCGTAAATGGCGCGCGCCACGATCTCTTCGTTGAACGGCCATAGATCCTCGAGCGACCCGCCGCCGCGCGCGAGGATCAGCGCATCGCAGTCTTTTCGCTGGCCGGCCAGCCGGATCGCCGCCGCGATTTTCTCCGCCGCGCCTGCGCCTTGTACCGGGACCGGGAACACCAGCACGGCGATAGCCGGGAAGCGCCGCTTGAGTGTCGTCAGGATATCGTGCAGCACCGCGCCGGAAGGGGAAGTGATGATGCCGATACGCCGCGGGAGCCGGGGCAGCGGTAACTTGTGCGCGGTCTCGAAGAGACCTTCCTTGGCGAGTTTCTGCTTGAGCGCATCGAAAGCGCGCCGCAAGGCGCCTTCGCCGGCTTCTTCGAGGTATTCGACGATGACCTGAAAGTCGCCGCGACCTTCGTACAGGCTCACGCGCGCGCGCAGCAGCACGTGCAGCCCGTCCTTGAGCGTGATGCCGGCCAGGCGTTGATGTTGACGAAAGAAGGCGCAGCGCACCTGCGCCTGAGGGTCCTTGAGCGAGAAGTACACATGGCCCGACGCCGGGCGCGAGAGATTGGAAATCTCGCCCTCGATCCAGATCGGCGGGAAGCTGCCTTCGAGCAGGGATTTGGCCTCGCGATTCAGGCGCGAGACCGTGTAGATGTCACGCAAGGTCGTAGCGGCGCGAGGGGGTTGCTCCATACCGGAAACATAACCCCATTCGGATGAAATACAAAATTTCCGGGATGAGGCGGAATGCTGGCGATTCACTGAATCGCGTTCCGCCGAACTGGCCGCCTTGGAGGACGCGCCCTGGACCTTCGAGCATAGCGGGAAACGAAGCGAGGAAGGGAATTCGCAAATAAAAGCCGGGCACTGCCCGGCTTTTTGTCCGCCACTCGTCTGGTTTACTTGAAGCTGGCCACCGGATTGATGTTGTCTCTTGCCTGTTGCTGGGCCAACTGTGCCTGCTTCATGGCCTTTTGCGCGAGCTTCATGGCCATGTCGAATTCGGTTTTCGCGGTTGCCCGGTCGCCGTCTTTCTCGGCCTTGTCGGCCGCGGCCTTGGCTTCCTTCGAGTCCTTAAGGAATTTTTCCGTATCGCGCCACAGAAAACCGGTCTTGTCGGCGAGTTTGATTTCATTCTCCGCCTGGACCATGAGCTGGGTGTATTCGTCGTCACGGACCACGCTGGCGCATCCGCCAAGTGCGACGACCAAGGTGCCTATCATGAGCGTCTGTTTCATTCTTCTCCTCCTGTGCCTGACTTTACGGTATTATAGAGACGCCCCACGGTAAAATACATTCCCTGCCACGTCAACGGGACATGCATCGCGCGCCGGCAAACCCCGGATGTAGGGGAATAAGCGGTGCGATTTGTGCGTCGCCCAGTTTACGGCTGCCGGGCGGATTACGTATAATACGGCATGCGTATAGTTCAGGAAGGCCTCACCTTTGACGATGTCCTGCTGCTCCCTGCGCATTCGAACGTCCTGCCCAAGGACGTGGACCTGAAAACCTCCCTGACGCGCATCATCAGCCTCAATATCCCGCTGCTGTCGGCTGCCATGGACACGGTCACGGAGGCGCGCGCCGCCATCTGTCTGGCCCAGGAAGGGGGTCTCGGCATTATCCACAAGAACATCACGCCGGAGCGCCAGGCGGAAGAAGTACGCCGCGTCAAGAAGTTCGAAGCCGGCATCATCAGCAACCCGATCACCGTGACGCCCGATACCACCATCCGCAAGGTGCTCGAGCTCACGCGCGCGCAGCATATCTCCGGCGTGCCGGTGACCCTGGGCGACAAGCTCGTGGGCATCGTCACCAGCCGCGATCTGCGGTTCGAGACCCGCTACGAGGAACCGGTGTCGCGCATCATGACGCCGCAGGAAAAACTGGTGACGGTCAAGGAAGGCGCTTCGCGCGACGAGATCCTCAAGCTGCTGCACCAGCACCGGATTGAAAAAATCCTCGTGGTGGATGACAAGTTCGGTTTGAAAGGCCTTATTACCGTCAAAGACATTCAGAAATCGACCGAATACCCGCGCTCGGCCAAAGATCTCAAAGGCCGTCTGCTCGCCGGCGCCGCGGTTGGTGTCGGTCAGGGAACAGAAGAACGTGTCGAGCGTCTGGTCGAGGCCGAGGTGGATGTAATCATCGTGGATACGGCGCACGGCCATTCCCAAGGCGTGCTCGATCGCGTGCGTTGGATCAAGAAGCATTATCCCGACATGCAGGTGATCGGCGGCAACATCGCCACGGGCGAGGCCGCAAAATCACTGCGCGATGCCGGAGCCGACGGCGTAAAAGTCGGTATCGGGCCAGGTTCCATCTGCACCACGCGCATGGTGGCCGGAGTCGGTGTTCCGCAGCTCACCGCGATCGCCAACGTCGCGGAGGCGATGAAAGGATCGAACATTCCGGTGATTGCCGACGGCGGCATCCGTTACTCCGGCGATATCGCCAAGGCCTTGGCCGCCGGCGCGCACACGATCATGATCGGCAGCCTGTTGGCCGGCACCGACGAAGCGCCCGGGCAGGTGGAAATCTACCAGGGCCGTTCGTACAAATCGTATCGCGGCATGGGATCGCTCGGCGCGATGGGCGAAGGCTCGAGCGACCGTTATTTCCAGGAAGGCACCAAGGGCGACAAACTGGTGCCGGAAGGCGTCGAAGGCCGCGTGCCCTACAAGGGACCGATGATCAACATCATCCATCAGCTCATGGGTGGCCTGCGCTCCAGCATGGGTTATACCGGCAGCGTCAATATCGAAGCGATGCGCACCAAGACGCAGTTCGTGCGCATCACCAATGCCGGCATCCGCGAGTCGCACGTGCACGACGTGATGGTGACCAAGGAAGCGCCTAATTACCAACGGGAATGATTTGCAATCGCTGAATTCCTTGGCGTTCCTGGTGGCAAAATAATGTAGTGCCATGACCGATCCGCGTTTACAGAAAATCCTGATTCTCGATTTCGGCGCTCAATACACGCAGCTGATCGCGCGCCGTGTGCGCGAGGCCGGGGTGTATTGCGAACTGTATTCCTATGACACGCCGGTCGAGGAAATCCGGAAATTCGCCCCGCGCGGCATCATTCTTTCCGGGGGTCCGGAATCGGTAACGCTGGACGAGACGCCGCGCGCGCCGCAGGAAATCTTCGACATGAAGATTCCGGTCCTCGGCATCTGCTACGGCCAGCAGACCATGGCGGCGCAGCTCGGCGGCACCGTCGAGGCCGGCGAGAAACGCGAGTTCGGTTACGCCCGGGTACGCATGCACGGGCACTCCAGGCTGTTTCGCGACATCCGCGACGAGCGCATGGACGATGGCAGCGAGTGGCTGCACGTATGGATGAGCCATGGCGACAAGGTCACGTGTCTGCCGCCGGGGTTCCGTGTGATCGCCGAAACCGCTTCGGCACCGCTCGCCGGCATCGCCGACGAGTCGCGTGGTTTCTATGGCGTGCAATTCCATCCGGAGGTGACGCACACGACACAGGGCAGCGGGATTCTGCAGCGCTTCGTGCACGATATCTGCGGCTGCCAGTCGCTCTGGACGCCGGGCAATATCGTCGAAAGCATGATCCACTCGGTGCGCACCCAGGTCGGGCAGGACGAAGTTGTGCTCGGACTGTCCGGTGGCGTGGACTCCTCCGTGGTCGCGGCGCTGCTGCACCGCGCCATCGGCAAGCAGCTCACCTGCATATTCGTGGATAACGGCCTGCTGCGCCTGAACGAGGGCGACCAGGTGATGGAAACTTTCGCGCGGCACATGGGCGTGAAGGTGATCCGGGTGGACGCCGAGAACCGTTTTCTCTCCGCGCTCAAGGGCGTGGCCGATCCGGAGAAGAAGCGCAAGATCATCGGCGGCATCTTCATCGAGGTTTTCGAGGAACAGGCGGCCAAGATCAAGAACGCCCGGTGGCTGGCACAGGGCACGATCTACCCGGACGTGATCGAATCCGCCGCGGCCAAGACCAGGAAGGCGCATGTGATCAAGTCGCATCACAACGTCGGCGGACTGCCGGAGAAAATGAATATCAAGCTGCTCGAACCGCTGCGCGAGCTGTTCAAGGACGAGGTGCGCCGCATCGGCGAGGAACTGGGTCTGCCGCATCAGATGATCTACCGCCATCCGTTCCCCGGCCCGGGCCTGGGCGTGCGCATCCTGGGCGAGGTCAAGAAGGAATACGCCGATCTGCTGCGCAAGGCGGATGCGATCTACCTGGAAGAGCTGTACCGCCACAATCTCTACGACAAGATCAGCCAGGCCTTCGCCGTATTCCTGCCGGTGAAATCGGTTGCCGTGCTCGGCGATGCCCGTGCCTACGACTACGTGATCGCGCTGCGTGCCGTGGAGACGGTGGATTTCATGACCGCCAACTGGGCGCAGATTCCCTACGAAGTCCTCGGCATCATCTCCAATCGCATCATCAATGAAGTGCGCGGCATTTCGCGTGTGGTTTACGACATCTCCGGCAAGCCGCCGGCGACCATCGAATGGGAGTAATGACACCGGAGGCGCGCGACGCGGCGTACATGCGTCGTGCGCTCGAACTGGCCCGCCACGCCGAGAAAGCGGAGGAGGTGCCGGTCGGCGCGCTGGTGGTACTGAACGACGAGATCATCGGCGAAGGCTGGAACCAGCCGATTGTCGCGCACGATCCCACCGCCCACGCCGAGATCGTGGCGCTGCGCGCCGCCGCGGCGCGCATGAAAAATTACCGTATCCCTGACGCCGTGCTTTATGTGACGCTGGAACCCTGCGCCATGTGTGCCGGCGCCATGGTGCACGCGCGCGTTGTGCGCGTTGTGTACGGCGCGGCCGACCCGAAGTCCGGTGCGGCCGGGAGCGTATTCAATCTGCTGGAATCTTCCACCTTGAATCATCGCGCACAAATCACCCGCGGCGTACTCGCACAGGAGTGCGGTGAGATGTTGCGGATTTTTTTCGCGGCACGGCGGTAGCCCCCTCACCCCTGATATTCCCGCCGGGGTGCAAGAAAACCATTTGCACCCGTTCGGCGGCGTGAACACACGTTAAGTGTGTTCACGAAAACTCCGCCTCACCTCCCACGAGGGAGAGGGGGAGTCGGAAGCGTTTCATTTTAAATGGCCGGCGCCTTGATCCCGAAAGCCTCGGGTCTTTTTTTGGACTTTTCCTCATCGTCGGTCTTTACCAGCACATCATAATAAGTGCGCACGGCATTCACGAAAATGACCGGTTCGAGCCCACGAGCAGAGCCGTATTTTGTCTTGCTATACCAGGCTTCGTTGGCGAGCAGCGGCAGGTAGTTTTTGACATCGTTCCATTTATTCGGATCGCGTCCCTTTTTCTGTGTAATGATGCGCGCGTCTTCCAGATGATTGATGCCGATGTTATATGCCGCGAGCGCCATCCATGTCCGGTCAGGTTCGGTGATGCCGGGTGGCATACGTTCGATCAGGCTTCGGAGATAGTGGGCACCGCCGTCGATGCTTTGAGTAACATCCAGGCGGTCGGCAATCCCGAGCTGGTCGGCGGTTTCTTCCGTCAACATCATCATGCCTCGCACGCCGGTGTAAGAAGTGGCTTGCGGGTCCCAGTAGGATTCCTGGTAACCGAGGGCGGCGAGCAAGCGCCAGTCGAGGTTGTACTGCTTGCCTGCCTTTTCAAACAGGAGCTGATATTGCGCCAGGCGGCTGCGCACGCGCACCTTGAAGACGCTCAAATTGGTGAAGTTCGAACGGCTGGCCGGGCCGTAATAGCGATCGATCAGTTGCGCCAGCTCCCCCGAGGCACGGCTTTTTTCCAGAAACTTCACGGCGGCGTCGTACAGGCTCCGGTCCTCGCCCAGGGGGAAGGCCCAGGCCAGCGACTCCGGTTTCTGAAGACTGAAGGCGACCTGAATCTCGGGGAAATATTGCCGGTTGATCGCGACGATGTTCGAATCGGCGATGCTGATTTCGAGCAGCCCTTCCCATACGACCTGCAGTAATTCCTCGGTTTCCTTGTCCACCTCGGTCCACTTCAGTTCCGGATATTGCTGCTTGAGTTCGTTAAGACGCTCGGCATAGCTGGTGCCGGCCTGCACTTCGATCTGCCGGCCGATCAACTCCTCGGCGCTGGCGGGCCGGTCGGTCCCCAAGCGGTAAATTACCTGCTGGCGGATTTCCTGATAGGGCGGGCCGAACCGGACCAGTTTGCTCCGTGCTTCCGTCACCGTGATTCCCGCCGCCGCCAGGTCGGCATCGCCCTTGAGCAGCCGCGGAATGATGTCATTGAATTTATCAGCAACCACGAAACGCGGTTTAACGCCGAGATAGTTCGCGAAGCTGTTCACCAGATCGAATTCAAATCCGGCCGGTCCTTCCGGCGTCTCGTAATAGGTGGTGGGGCTGGTGCGCGTCAGCACCACCAGTTCGCCCGCGGATTTGACGTCCCGCAGCTTGTTCTTCTCGAAAACGGTGCAGGACAGGAGCAGCGGCAAAGCCAGCAAAACCAGCAGGGCAGGTCGGCAGATTCGGAGCGCGGCGTGAAATCTACCGGTTGGCTGGTCAGTCCCGATGCGATCCATAGTTCATAACCTAGTGCAGTGACAAGCGCTTGTCACGCACCTCATGCATGGCTGAAACTGTATGTACTGGTATAATAGTTGCCGCCGGAGAGGTACCGAAGCGGTCACAACGGCGCTGACTCGAAATCAGATGGGCGGAAACGCCACGGGGGTTCGAATCCCTCCCTCTCCGCCATTACCCAAGCCGGGGGTTGTTACCCCCGGCTTGAGTAATGGCAAAGTGCGAAAGGTATTCGAACCCTTTAGGGTTCGGAATCCTGACGTGCATGGATGCACAAATGTCGCGAGAGCACAGGGATGTGCGGAGCGACCTCCCTCTCCGCCAATCAAACAAAAGGGGCCTTATGGCCCCTTTTTATTTGATCTGTGAAGAAATGGATTCGAGCACAAAGAGCGCCTTATCTGGGATGTTCTACTATATAGAGTACCCCATACAAAATTATCGTTGACGCATGGATAAGAACATCCTCAAAACCCTGGTCCCGATCAATTCGCTGACGCCTGATAATTTCAGGGAATTGGCGGCCGAGGCCGTCATCGAAAATATGACTGCCGGGAGTCAACTGTTCAAGCAAGGCGACCGC
>Ga0209515_10002935_pt1 | contig 25096 bp, 14 predicted proteins | sample Subgroupgradi54m_FD_187454 | JGI IMG/M metagenome (GOLD analysis project Ga0209515, IMG submission 187454) | Subsurface groundwater microbial communities from S. Glens Falls, New York, USA - GMW60B uncontaminated upgradient, 5.4 m (SPAdes)... ... | reverse complement strand
CGCCTTCGGCGGACCGGGCCCCGGAAAGCGTGAGCCAGACCTTGCCGGAAACGCCCAGGTTACCTGCGGCCGATGCGCCGGAAACCGCGCGGACACGGCCGTTGTCCGGCGAGATCGAAAGGGGAATGGCTTCCAGGCCGGTGTTGAGCGCGGCGAGCAGGGATTTGGCGCCGCCCGCGTCCTGGGCCAATTCCCATATCATCACGCCGCCGTATTCCATCTGCGCCACGTAGGTGGCTTTCTTCTTGATCGTGGTCACGCCGTTGAACCAGCAGCGGCCCACCGAGTCGGCGTCGTTGGAAATACCCGGGTTGCTCCCCATGATCTGGCTGTAGGCGACCGGAGCGCCGCCCTGGTTGAAATCCTTGCCGTAGAAGGGGACGCCCAGGATGAGCCGTTCCTTGGGAACGCCCTTGGCGCGCCAGTAGTTGAGGTTGGCGGTGGCTTTGGTGTAGGGCGAATGCTGGCCCACGACGGAGCCCGCGAAGGAGCCGGTGAAATCGTAGGACATGATGTTCACGAAATCCGGGATGGTGAGCGCGGCCTTGTTGATGAACGCGCCCTTCTCGCCGTCCGCGGCCAGGTCGATGCTGATGAGTTTGCTGCCCATGGCGCTGCGCACGGCCTTGAGGAGGAGGGTGAAGTTGGCGCTGTCCGTGGCGTTGAGGGGATATTCCCAGTCGATGTCCACGCCGTCCAGGCCGTTGGCGTCGCAGATGGATTTGAGGCTGTTGGCGAAGGTGGTGCGCGATCCCGCGTTGCCCGCGATACCGGGGAAGATGGAGCCGTGGTTGGCGCCGCCCACGGAGGCGAGCACCTTGACGCCCGCCGCATGCGCGGAACCGACCACGCCGCCCGGGACGTAGCCCGTTACGCCGCCGCCGCCCTGGGGCAGGGAGAAGGCGAGGAGCAGATGGGTGATCTTGCTGTAGTCGACGGAGCCGGGCTGATCCCACTCCGCGTAGAAGGCGAGCACGGGAAGCTTGGGTTTGGCGGCCGCATACGCGCAGACCAGCAAAGGGATGAGCGCGGTCTTGAGCGACAGGGACGCGAGGTTGCGCGCTCTGCTCGACAAGGCCTTCATGGGGGTTTTCAAAAGGTGCATTTACCCTTCCTTCCGTCCTACAACCTATGCGCGATAGGGGGGTTTGTCCAGCGACGCGCCCAAAGAAGTGATGAAGTTCAGTTCACCACTGGGACCCTTATTTCATCGGGTCGGGAGGGTGAAATTGGGTTTTTTGGAAGCGGGAGAAATTGTACCGGAAGAAGGGGTTAGGGGCTAGGGATTAGGGGTTAGGGAAAGACAAAAAAAGAGTGGGCGGCTGGGGCCAACGGCAGAGCATTCAGAGCCGCTTCCAGGGAGTCGTAAGGGCCGCAGGCGAGCTTACCGTGGACTGCTCGGCCGAGGCGCCCCCTAACCCCTAGCCCCTAACCCCTACCGAAGCCCAGACCACAGTGAGCCTCCGAGTCTTACCACCACTTGATGGTGTTGCGGCTGGCCAAGGCGGAGTAGTGCAGCATGTATTCCGGCCAGATGGAAGGCTGGTAATCCGGGCTGCGGGATTCATGGAACATGGAGTAGTGGGCGAACTCCAGCTCCTCCAGGCGCGGCATGCGTCCCGCGAAATGCTCGGTGAGGATATGCCGGAGATGATCCAGGCGCGCGGCCAGGATGCCCATGCGGCCGTCGATGACTTCCAGGCCGAACGGGCTGCGCTCGTGGAGCCAATAGGCGCGGTACAGGACGCGCACCTTCTCCAGGCGGATTTCCGCCTTGGCGATGTCGCCGAGCAGTGCCTTGAGGGCCTTGCGGTCCTTTTTCCGATAAGCGGCGACGGCCTTGCGGCGCAGATCGCTTTTCACCGCCAGGAAATCGCAAAAGGCCTCGGCGAATTCGAAAAGGGGTTGGAAGATGGGCTGGGAGTGGCTCTTGCCTTTTGCCTTGGCGGCCTTTGCGGAACGCTTGGCGTGCGCGCCCATTTCCTTGGCCAGCTTGGCGTAGAAGTCCCCGGCGGGCTTCACGAAGGGCAGGCCGCTGAACAGGCCCTGGGCCGGATCGTCGTAGAAAAAACATTTGCCGATATTGGCGGGGATTAACGCTTCGGGCTTGGTGCCCGCGAGGTCGATCTTTTCCGTGGATACCACGGCATCGAAGTGCTCGCCGAACACGGCGCGGAAACGGAGCTTGGCCGTGGCCAGGACGCCGTCGGTTTCCGTGCACTGGGCCAGGAAATAAGCATGGGCAGGAAGGTTGTAGTCGAAGAAGCATTCGTGGCCGTCGTCGCCCCAATGGGTGTTGAGGGCCCCGCGCACGCCGGCCTGCTTTCCGGCCTCCAGCAAGGTGGCGATGCTCGCCTCGGCCTTGTAATAGGCAGGGAAGAACCGGGACCAGCTCCAGGCCCCGGGTGAAACGTAAGGGGAGTAGCCAAGCTTCCCGAAGTCCGCCAGGTCCTTGCCGTACTTCTCCCTGTCGCACCAGGCGTAGTTCCAATAGTTCATCACCACGTCCTTGGGCAGGCGATCGGCTTCTTCGCCGCCCATGGCCTGTTCGCCGCCATGGCCGAGCACGATGTCGCCCCACATGACGGGCTTCAGGCCCTTCTTGCGGCAGATCTCCGCGACCTTGCGCACGTGCTCGACGTACAGGGCGCGCGGGTTGATGCCTTCGTTCTCTTTGAAGCTGAGCCCGCGGCCCATGCCGAAGGTCTCGTCCATGCCGATATGGATCACCTTGGTATCGTACGGCGCGACGGCGGCGTCGATGGTCTTTTCGATGAAGGCGTAGAGATCCTTGGCGTAGACGTTGTAGACGTAGTCGTTGTCCTTGAGCGGGGCATAGTGCGGATACTTGAGGATGTGCTCCATGTGCCCCAAGGTCTGGATGCACGGGAACAGTTCCACGCCGAATTTGCGGGCGTGCTTGACCAGATCCTTGATGTCCTTGGCGTCGTAGCAGCCGCGCGCGTAGCCGAACAGTGGCTCGCCGGACACGGGATAGACGTCCTCGCTGTAGAGGCAGAAACGATTGAGGCCCAGGAGCGCGAGTTGCGCGATGCGGTCCTTGAGGAATTCCGTGCGCGCCACGGCGTTGCGGCTCACGTCCAGCATGATGCCGCGGAAATCGTAGGGCAAGGTCTTGGCGCCGTCGGCGGGCACGGTGCCGGCCAGGGTGTCGCCCAGGGCCAGCATCAGATCGTCCGTTTCGCGGTAGGCGATGTGCAGGCCGTCGTCTTCAAGAGCGATGGCATAACCGGATTCCAGGCCGTGGCTGAGGAGCACGGGACGTCCGCGGGTCAGGGAAAAGGCGTCCGGCAAAAGGCGCGCGAGATCCTTGGACCAGGGTGCGGAAGGCAGCTTGAGCAGGCCGGGAGCGGTGGATGGCGCTTGCGCCTTAGCTGAAGCGGCGCGCGTCTTCGCTGAAGCAACGGACTTCTTGGCGGCGGCTTTTTTCGCGGAGCCGGGTTTCTTTCCCGCTACGGGTTTGCCGGCCATCAGAAGCCCACGATCAGGCCCAGGCTGGAAATCGCCTGGCTGTACTTGGTCGCGGTCTTGGCTTCGTCATAAGCGATCATGCCGTATTCGCCCGTGACGTAGGCGCCCGGAGCGATGCGGCATTCCAGACCCGCGGACCAGTTGGTCTGGGTGAGGTCGAACGCGCCGGAGGTCTTGACAAGGGCGAGGCCATCGTTGCGGTCGGGGGGATTGGATTTGATCTGCTGGAAGCCGACAAGGGCGGAAAGCCCTTTCCAGATTCCCGCTGAGACGCCGGCGTTGATCATGGCGGACTTGAAGTCGAGGGCGGCGTACGACGGGTCCGTCGAGACCGGGCGCGTATAGGTGTCCTGGACGAAGCTGGCGGAAACCATCAGACGGCGGTTGATCCATTCGCCCGCATCCAGCTTGACGCCGCCGCCCACGCGGCCGAAGGTGGCGATGGCCAGTGCGGCGCCGGAATCCGGCAGCACGCCTTTCACTTCCTTCAACGACGCGAACAGGATTGTGGCCTGGAGCTTCCCGGCCAGGGCGGCGCCGGTGAGGTCCGCGTCCACGCCCACGCGGTTGGGGGTCGCGGGGCCGAAGGGATAGAGCAATTGCACGTGCTCGTCCGAACCGCCGGCGCGGGTCAGGAAATCCCGTTCCGACTTGGTGCTGATCTGGTTGGTGTAGGAATTCTTGAACTGGGACGCGCGGTACCAGTTGTTGGTGCCGTTATAGACCTTGGTGTCCTGGAACCAGAATTCCGAAGTGTTGATGTTCGTAACCGGATCCACGGTGTAGACGTGGTCATAGAGGGCGTCGAAGGTATTGTAGCCGGAGTTGAATCCGCCCACGTGGTTGGCCTTGTTGAAGATGCGGGTGCCGAGGAAGGACGGGGATTGGGACAGATCGTTCACGTAGTCCGCATCGTTCTTGAGGTAGGTGGCGTTGAGGGCCAGGGAGAAAGGTCCCTTCGCGTCTTCGGCGTAGCCGGCATGGAAGGTGGCGCGCAAAGCCTGTCCCTTGATTTCCGTTTCCTTGACCAGCCGCAGATCCAGGATCGGGATCTGGGCGGAATCGGGAGTGCCGTCCTGCTTGATGCGTTGTTCCCAGCGCAGGCCAAGGGTGTCCTTGACGTCGTAGCTTTTCTGGTACGCGGACATGGCCAACTCCGCGTCCAGGCGCACGGAGATGGGGCTCTCGGCCAGAAAACGTTTGCCGTCCAAGGAAAGGTTGAAGGAGTTCACCTTCACGTCCTCATAGATTTCCGTGGGGGTAATGGTGATGTATTCATTGTTGACGGCACGGCTGGTCTTGACCGGATCCAGGATCTCGATATGGGTGGCTCCGAGCTCAAGCGCGTCGAACAGGTTGAACTTGAGATAGCCCGCGCCCGTTACCTTCTCCACATCGTCGGTCCAGAACAGCCAGGAGGTCTGCGAAGCGCCGCCGGTGCGGAGGCGCGCGGCGGTGAGGCCGGCCTTGAGGCGGGCTTGGGATCCAAGGTTCTCGGTGTACACGGCATGCAATCCGGTCAAGGGAACTTTGTTCCCGTCCAGATGCCACTCATCCATCGCCATCTGGCGACGGGCCGCGAAAATCTCCGGTTCATAGAGCAGATCCACGCCGGGCGAATAGAGGGTGAGCGGTGAGAACTGTTCCTTGAAATCGCCCACGTCGAAGGCGATTTTGCCGTCGTTGATCGTACCGCCGTAATTGTACCAGCGGGTGAGCAGGGGATTGGGGCCTTCGTTGTAATAATTGTTCCAGTCCTGGTGCATGCGGAACTCGAGCGATCCCGAGGTGGTGTTGCTGGGGCGGGCCCGGAACAGCACGTCCGCGCGGGAATAGGCGACGTTCTCATGGGTCGGGTTCGATATGCGCGCGCTGTCCCCGCTGAGGGCGGATTGCAGGAGGCGCGAAGAGGCCTTGCCGGACACGCTGATTCCGAGCTCGTTCTTTTCCCAGTCGGCGATGCGTTGGGTCATCGGCCCGCGAGCGGTCTCCGTCGCCTTGGGCGCTGTCGCCGTCGCCGCCGCTCTGGCCGTGTTTGCGGCGGGCCCGGGTGCCGCTGCATTCGTTGCGGGGGCCATGGGCTCCTCGGAGGTAGGGGCGGCCGATTCTTCCGCGGAGGCGGAGTCCGCATCCGCTTTCACCGCTTTCACAGGCTGGGCCGAGGGCGCGCCGGACTTGGCCGCCGCGGAGTCCGCAGTAGCTTCGACCGGGTTCGCTGGCTTCGCCGTCTTGGCGGACAGGACGGGCTGGGTCCGGGCCGGTTGGGCCATGATGATTCCGGCGGCGATGAGCGCCGCGGTCCAATGCTGCTTCGACACCGCTTCCATCCTTCCTAGAACTTGACCTTGATGACGGCTTGCGTCAGCATCTGTTTGAAATCATCCTTGACGTCGCGGGCGGCGATGGCGCCTTCCGCATTGTCCGCGGTGCCCTGGTTGGTGCGCTTGCGATCCACCGAGAGCACGCCGCCCGACACGAGCAGGTAGGCGTTCTTGGTGACCGTATATTCGATCCCGGCGCGGAAATGGCTTTGGGTCTCATCCAACTTGTATTGGTACACGTGGGTCTTGGCCGGGTCCGTCACGCCCTTTTCCGCGATGCGCAGGGGCGAGGTGAGCTTGGCCTGCTCGAAGCCGCCGAGGAGGCCCCACTTGGGGTGCATCTGCCAACGGATGCCTGCCATGGCCAGGTCGGCCGTGATTTCCGGCGCCAGCTTGTCCTTGGCGGCCATTTCGCGCTTGGCCCCGTTGCGGATGAAGCTGCCCTCCAGGTCCAGCGCGTTGGCCAGGCCGAACAGGCGCATGCCGTCCACCTGTATGCCTCCGCCCATGCGGCTGAAGGTGGCCAAGGGCGCTACAGCGCTGTCGATGACGGCGCCTTCGATTTCCTTGAGCATGGCGAAGTCGACGGTGGCGAAGAAGGTCCTGTTCCAGTCGCCAGTGAGGCGGGCCATGGGTCCCGAGCGGTTGGGAGTGGCGTTGCCGAAGGGTAGGACCAGTTGCAGAACCGGATCCCCGGAAAAGGCCGAGAGGTCTTCCGGCGAGAAGACGCCGTTGTTGTACGCGGTCTTGGACAACGGAGCCTGATGGTAGGCGTTCGCGGCGGAAACCACTTTGCGCGATGGGCTGAATTTATACACGCCGTTGTCGAGGGCGTCGAAGGTGGAATACAACGCGCCGCTCCCATTGTCGTTCTCGGTGTTCATGATGCGGGTGGGCACGAAGGTCGGGCTCTGGGCCAACGGATTCAAGAAGGCCGCCTCGTTCTTGAGGAAGTTTCCGGTCAGGGAGACGCTGAACGCGCTGTCCGGCTTGCGGTATCCGGCTTCCAGTTCCAGCACCAGGGCCTTGGCGTCCTTACCGGGAGCGGTCGTCTCATTGGCGATGAATTTGCCGCTCGCGTCCTTCTTGAAATGCCAGGCGAAGCGATTGGCTTCGCTGGACATGGCGTATTCGCCCGTGAAGGAAAGCTCCAGGGCGGGGTTGTTGAGGAAGCCGGCGATATCGGCTCCGGCCCGGGCCGAGACCACGCGGATGTCGCGCGCCACCACCGAGTCCTTGTCGTTCAGGGAGAGGCCGTCGGGAAGCGGGGTTCCCAGGCTGGCCACCGCGTCGATGTAATCCTGGCTATGCACCTGCTGGCGATAGCTGTCGCGATCGTCCATGAGGACCAGGTAGCTGCCGCCCGCGAATAGGTTCTGCAGCAGGAAGGCCTCGGCGTTGCCGCCCAGGGCGAAGCGGTCCATGTCCGAACGGGCGAACTTGAATCCCTGGTAGCCGTCGGCGTCCAGGAACTCGCCGCGGCGGACGCGGGAACCGATGGCGTCCACGCGCAGCTCGCTCAAGGGTCCGTCGAAGCGGCGGGCGAAGTTGAGGTTGGCCCCCTGCAGCACGCGGTCGTTGTCGCCCAGGTATTGCTCGTCCATCAGGTCCTTGCGCAGGCGCGAGAAGATCTGGGGTTCATAGACCAGATCCAGTTCCGGTGACCACAGGGTGAGGTAGGAATACTTCTGGCGGAAATCACCGGCGTTGAAGGCGAGGGTCTTGGCGATGTTGCCGTCCACGCTCAACCAGCGCGCGGCCAGGATGCGGCTGCGGGTGGCGAAGAAGGTCTGCCAGTCCTGGTAGAAGCGCAAAGAGGCTTTGGCGCTGATGTTGTCGTAGGCCCGGTATTGCATGTCCAGATCGAAGGACGTGTACTGGGTGGTTTCGAACGCGTAATTCGTGTCCGTCTTGGCGGAGCCATCGAGATCGGAATGGAAATACTCCGCATCCACACGGCCGCCCACGTCCACGCCGTGCTTGGACAGCACGCGTTCATAAGTCTCGTCCATGCGATCCTTGAGCGTCTGGGCGGAAGCCGCGCCCACCCCGCAGAAGGCGCCGAACGCGCAGGCGACGTATGCCGCTATCAAAGCGCCCGCGGCGCCGGTATTCCTCAGAACCATATTTTCGTTTCCCCGAACACAAACGCCCCTTTCCAATTGTTGGACGGCAGGTTCTTATCTTCAGCGGTGGCGTACTTGGCCCGGACATGCAGTCCGGCGCGCGCGGAAAAATCCCAGTCGAAGCCCATGCCGTAGGCCATCTGCAGGTAATCGATGGGGGAGGCTTCGGCATCCACATAAGGCGAGGGTTGGGACGCGCCGGCGTAGCTGGAAATGGATTCGTAGTAGATGATGTTGTTGTAGGGCAACGACTTTCCTCCCACCGTCACCAACTGATAGCCGTACCCGCCCGGGGTGATGCCCTGCTTGTTGGCCAGCTTGTTGTGGTAGGCCTTCTCGGACTTCCAGGTTTCCACGCCCAGCAGGCCGATCATCTGGAAGCTCGGGGTCAATTGGATGGCGGGCTCGAAGCGCGCCATGCCGGTCCACAGCATGGTGTTTCCCGTGTTGAACGGGCCCACCAGGCTCTTGGAGATGGTGTTCACCGAGCTGTAGAGCGCCAGCATGAAGGGGCGCTCGTAGCCGATGAGGGAGCCGACGTTGTAGCCCCAGTCCAGCGCGGAGGAAAAGGAATACTTGCGCGTCTCGGGGACGGCGCCGGCATTGGCCTGCGCGACATTGTCATAGGCGGCGAATTCTTCCCATACTTCCAAGTCATCGCCGTGCAGGCCGCCCGGCTGGCCCTGGAGGTTGAGGATGTTGGCCTGGGGACGGATGTCGCCCAGCCGTCCCTCGTAGCGGGGATTGCCGTAGGGCGCGCCTTCATCCAGCATGCGGCCCGGTTCCGTGCGGGACCAGGAGGTGCTGGAGTACCAGGCCTCGCGGCCGTTGAGCGTATGCTGGAAGCGGAGGACGTCCTTGCCTTTTTCGGTCTGGACATGCTGGCCCACCGTCAGCGACAGGAAGCCCGTGGACACCTTGGGCGACACCTTCCAGTTGAGGCCCACGAGATTGGTCTGATAGCTGAAGCTGCCCACGCCCAGCTTCATCTCGTCCCGGTGGACCGGCACGGCGTATTCCGTCACCGCGTACGGCGACCAGAAATCCTTGGCGGCGAAGAAGATTTCCGTTTCCATGGGCAGTACGCCGCTGCTGTTCAGCTTGGCGTAGGCGGCCGGGGCCGGCTTGCTCTGCGTCCGCGTGACCGCGCTGCGGCCGTCGAAAGACGTGTCCGTGCCGTTGATGAAGGGCGCGTAGTGGACCGTGTCCTCCATGCTGAGGGCGAGATCCGATTGCCAGAACATGCCGGGCGCCAGGTTGCCGCGCGTATCGAAGGAGAAGACGCGGGGATTGGTGTAGAACGGCTTCTCCACGCCCTTGAACTGGTACCTGAAACCGGCCGGGGCGTTGGGGCTGAAGACGTTCTGGTTGATCATGTCGGTGGGGAGTTCGATCCAGAGGAGGTTGAGGCCGCCGGTCACGTCCTTATAAAGCTGGCGGCGGGTTAGGCGGCCGTAGTAGAGTTGCCCGATGCTGTTGATGGAGGTGAGGGCCTCGGCATCGCCGGCATGGGAGTTGGTGTTGCCGTCCGTCTTGGTGGGCAGCATGTTGGATGGCTGGGCGAAATCGAACTGGAAGCCCATGTTTTCGGGAAGCTTGAACGCGTCCAGCTCCATGCCGCCGAAGGCCTTCTTGGGCCAGCTGGCGCGGCCCAGATCGTTGCGTCGGTAATAGAACTTCTGGGTGTAGTATTGCGCCGAAGATTGCTCCGGCTCGTACGACTCGAAGTACCAGGCCGGATGCTGGCGCGGATCGCGCTTCCAGATGGTGAAGGGGCTGCCCTGCATCCACAGGGTGCCGCCTGCGCGCACGTTGGCGTCCACGGGTTCGGTGCGGATGTCCACGCCCGCCATCAGATCCTCGAACACCCTGGCGCCTTCGCGGTTCTTGTCCTGTACGTAAGGCGTGCGTCCGGACTCGCCGGTGACGGGATCATCCACCGGACCGAAGCCCGGGAGGTCCGTCTTGCGCGGATGCAACGCGTCCTTCATGTTCAGGAAGTGGCCGCCGAAATCGTAGCCGAAGCTCAGCATGGACCAGACCTTGATGAGCGGGCTGGCGTTGATGGCGACCTTGAGGGTGAAGTTCGCGTCCAGGGAATTGCCTTGCGCGTCGCTGCCCAGATTGGGCGGGAAGTCCAGGTACTGATGATGGAAGATGCGGTTGTACATCAGGCCGGAAAAGGCGACCTTGTCCAAGGCCTTGGAGAGGTTCACGTCCGAGAGCTTCTCCCGGATCGAGGCCGTGTCCATGGCGCTTTCGGGGAGCAGGGCGCCGTCGGCGTCGGTCATACCATCCGAGATCGGGCCGGTTTCGGCGGCGCTTGCGGAGGAGACGGCGAAGCCTGCGGCGGTTGCCGTCAAGGCCATGCAGGCCGCGAATCCGAACGCCGGTAACCTGTGAAGGACCAAGGTCGGTAGCTTAAGAAGGATGGCTTTCCATCCGCGCTGTTTCACTTGCCGGCCTCCCGGGTTCTACCCGTCGAGGCGGGGAAGTCCTCGAAGTCCTCATTGGATACTGAATATTCCGCGCCTGCGGGACAGCTGTCCTTGGGCGCGCGTTTGTAAACGACCACGTTGTCCATCCAGATCTTGAACGATTTGAAGCGTTCCTTGTCGATGTCGAAGCTGAAGCAGGAGATGGCGGACCAGTTGAGGGTCGAGAAGATACGCGCGTTGACTTCTTCGCTCCAAAAGCTGCCGCGGCCTCCGAAGGACTTGAGCGGCACTCGGATGCGGCGCCATCCGTCCTTGACCACTTTGGAATAGCTGCGCGAGCTCACGGAAACCTGCAAGGGACGTCCCATGGGGTTGTTCCCGTTGTCGAGCAGTCCGATGGCGAAGACCTCCTGGCCCGCGTCGCCCTTGATCCAGAACTCCAGCGCGCCGGTTTCATAATAGGGTGAAATGTCCAGGGGGGAAGGGGAACAAACCGCGCCGCCGGCATAGGCATCGGGCTTGAGGTTCACTTCCAGGGAGAATTTTCCATCATGGGCCTGAGCGTCCGTGATGGCGGGCGCCGGGTAGCCGCCCCCATCCGGATAGGCCCAGATCTGGGCGCCGGGAATCACGCTTTCGCCCACGAATTCGGCGGCGATGTTGGGGCGGCGCGACTTGACCTTGGCGCGGAAGTTCAGCACGCCCTTGCTGCGATCGCGCAGCTTGGAGTAGGAAGAATGGGTTCCGCCGCCCTGGCCGGTGACGACGCGGTCCGGGAGCCGGAGGGCGTCTTCGTCGGTTTCAGTCCAGACGGGGAGGGAGAGGGCCAGCGCCAGGATCGCCGCGCTCCTCAAGGTTGGCCGGCTGGCATTCCGGTGTTCGGTTTTTTCACGCGGTGTTTCGTCGATCAAGTCCATTGCTCCTCGGAGTCAGAACATTTCGGTCACGTTGGCTACGTTACGGTAGGCCAGGAAAAAAGACGTTCAGCGGAAAGCTTCGGCAGAGAAGTGGATTTTCGGGGAAAGGTAACTCCCGTAAAAAGAACTTCCAGGAAAAAGAAAGGGAGAAGAGAGTCCCCCTTCTCCCCCTTCCGGCGCGCATTTTTTGAACCGCGCCGGTACGGTCGATCCTGTCGTTCCTACTTGAGGATGGTGAAAGAACCGCTGCGGGCGGCCTTGCCGTTTCCAGCCTGGACCATGTACACGCCGTTCTTCAAGGCGGACACGTTCAAGGAGGGGTGGGAACCATTCACGGTGCCTTCGTTCACGATGTCGCCCGCAACGTTGCGGACGGTCACCTTGAGCTCGGAAGCGACGTTGGCGAAACGGATTTCGCCGTTGACGGCCGAGAACGAAGCGGCCTTGGAGGAGGCCGAGCGGGCCACGATGGGCAGGGAGGAGCCGGGATTGGGTTTGATAGCGCAATTGGCGCCGGAGAAGGCCACCTTCTTGATGAGCAGGGTGTGCCCGAGGGTGTCGTAGGAGGCGGTGGCGGTACCCTTCATCATGCCTTCGTACAGCCAACGGATGCGGGTGACGGTGCCGAGATCGAGAGCGACGTTGTTGGTGGCGTCGGTCCACTTCTGCTGGGGGCCGGCCACGCCGCGGAGGGCGAACTTATGGGTTTCGACGGCTCCGGTGCCGGTGTAGCGCCAGCCACGCTGGGGGGCGAGGGCGTTCATGCGCTCGATCTGGGGGCTGAACAAATCGACCCAGAGGATGCGATCCGCGTCGAAGGACATGGTGATTTCCATGAAGTCGCAGGAGCCCACGTTCACTTCATTGCGCTTTTCCCAGGAGTTCAGGTCGTACACCTTCTTGGTGGTGTCGATGGGCTTGGGAACGTTGAAGTCCATGACCCAGCCGGCATAGGCCCACTTCTTGGTCGTGGAGACGTCGGCGGTCACGTAGATCTTGGACAGGATGCCGTCCGGGGTGTAGGCCTTGGAGATGTTGTCGCCGGCGAACGCGTCGCCATTGACCAGGTTGGCGCCTTCGACGGCGTCATGCACTTTGGAAGAGCCGCCGATGGAGGGCCAGGTGTCCGCGTCGGCGAGCCAGGCGCCGCCGTTGGGAAGCATGTTGTGGGTTTCACCGCCGCTGAAATCATCCACCACCACTTCGGCGGCATGGACGGTTATGGCAGAGGCCACGACCATGGCTGCCAGAATGTTGTTCTTCAAGATGCGATTCATTTCAGTTCTCCCGCTAATTGATTTTGACCCGGTACAATCCATCGTCCTAACTGCCGGGACGTTGGTGTTCATAAGCCTAAACCTATGCCCAAAGGACCTGTTTGTCCATGGACCGGAATGCGAAAGTGATGAATTTTACTTCACCACCCGGAGGCCTTTTTTCCTCTGAAATCGAGCTATTTCGAGGTTTGTGGCAGGGTGAGGAATAAAAAAAGTCCTCCCTGTTTCACCACCAAACCTACGGCGCAGGAGTCGGATTTATCTTAGATTCAGCCACTGGAATCCTTGAGAGGAAGAAAATGCAGAAGAGATTCATGACCATCGCGCCCCTGATGCTGGCGGCCGCGCTCCTGGGTAACGTGCATGCTACGGAGGCGAAGGCGGCCAAGGCCCCCGCCGCCAAGGAAAAGAAATTCCTGATGGGCTACTACGCGAATTGGGGCCACTACGCCGGCTATACCGCTGACAAGGTCCAATGGGAATATCTCACCCATGTCCTGTATGCGTTCTATCTCACCGACAACTTCGGCAACCTGACGAATTCGGATCCCTTGGACGGCGACAACTTCAAGGAGCTCATCCGCATGGGCCATGAGAAGGGCGTAAAGATCCTGGTCTCCATCGGCGGCGCGTCCCAGGTGGAATTGGATGCTTATAAAGCCGTGGTCGCCAGCCCGTCGGCGCGCGCCAACTTCATCAAGAACTCCCTGAAACTGGTCCATGACTTCAATCTGGACGGCATCGATCTGGATTGGGAATTCCCGGCCGAGGGCGATGCGGAGAACCAGCTAAAGTTGCATCGCGAAATCCGCGCGGCCTTCGACAAGGAGCCGCGCAAGGTTCTCTTCACCGCCGCCGTAGCCGCCACGGATTGGTTCGGCAAATGGACCCTGGATGAATCTTATCAACTGCTCGACTACCTGAACGTCATGGCGTACGACTACATGGGCACCTGGGAAAAGGCCGTGATCCCCAATTCCGGCATGGATCAATCCAAGACCACCTTGGAATACTACGAGAAGCGCGGCATTCCCCGCAACAAGCTCGTCCTGGGCGCCGAGTTCTACGGCAAATCCTTCGACGGCGGCACGGCCATGGGCTCCACCTTCGAAGGCAAGGGCAGCGGCGACGACGGCATATGGCAATGGAACCAGATGCTGGAGCAGTTCAAGGCGGTTCCCTATAAGATTCATTGGGACGAGAAGACCGGGAGCGAATACGCCGTCGGCAACGAGGAGATCATCGTGTTCAACGGCATCCCGAGCCAGCGCGTAAGGGGCGAATACATCCGCAACAGCGATTATGCGGGAGTGATGATCTGGGCCCTGCACAACGATGTGCCCGATCCGAAAAAATCCTTGCTCGTGGCTCTCTACCGCGGTTTGCGCGGAACCAACCACGGCCCCCTGCAGACGCCGCCCGCCGCTCCGTAACCCTCCCCGGCCTCAGCGCAGCAGGCCGAACACGATCTTGCGTGATTCGGTCTTGCCGAGCGCGCCCGTCTTGAGTTCCTTGTCGCTGCGCAAAAGGGCCGTGAGGATATAGGCTCCCGTTCCAGCCTTTCCTCCCGCTTCCGTGCGCCCAGTCCACACCACCCGCGCCCGGTACTTCAGGCCCGCGGCGCTTGAAGCTTTGTCCAACAAATCCAAATCCTCCGCTTCGATGCGTCCCCGGCCTTCGGCGACTAAAACTCCCAGGTTGGAGAAGATGCGGAAGGTGTACGCCGTCGGTCCAGGGATCTGGAGATGGAATACCGGTCCCGCGAAGGCGCCGTTCACGCCCACCTTGCATCCCGCGCATTTGCCGATACCGTTGCCGGGTAGCGCTACGCCGTCTCTGCCGATGGGGATGAAGACCGCGGCCGCGGCGTTTCCGGTGTTCGAGGCGTTTTCCCGCGAGCCGCTCGCGGGCTGACCGCTTTCGTTGGGGAAGGTCACGAACAAATCGAGGGGCGGCGTTTTCGGTGGGGTACCGTCCATGTTACGGAACAGTTTCCGCGCGGGACCGTTTCCGGCTTCGTCCGCCGCGCCTCCCCCGGGTCGGATCGCTACCGAATCCCCGAGGATGGGGATCATTTGCGAAGACGAGTCCACGTACCAGACGTACTTGCGGTCCCCGATCTTTTCGATGCGGCCCAGATGAACGGCGCCATCCGGAAATTCCCCGTTTTCGCGCTTGAAGATCAGCGCGCTTCCGGCCGTCGTGGGCAGATGTACGCTTTCCGAAAAGGTGATGACCACGCGCTTCAAGGGTTGCGCGCTGTCCGGCTCCAGCACTTCCGCCGCCGTGATGACCGGCGCCACCGAGTCCGCGACCGCAAAGGTTCCTTCCTTCAGGGGAATGGCGCTTTGGTTGAAGGTGTGGCCCGCGCCCACGCTGTTGGCGACCGCGGTGACGCCGAAGGGGAAAGGCGGTTTGAACACCGCTTTTACGGTTCGGGCTCCACCCGCCGTTCCGCCGGCCGGGGCGCCCGGTATCAGGGTGATTCCCCCATCCGCCGCGCGTGTCGAAACCGTGCCGCCCGCGCCTTGCGGATCCGCCAAGGTGAAATCGAGCCGATCGGGGGTAACCGGTAGGTCACCTGAGAACTCCACCTTCGCCGCGTCGATGCGGCCGTCCCCGTCCTCGTCCAGGAACCAGGCCCGGGTCACGGCCAAGGGGTTCGCGAAGAAGAGCAGGTTGGGATAGGTGTCCATGACGACGCCCAGCGCTGGTCCCGCCAGCAAATCCACCTTATACGCGCCGGGGATCTGCGAGGTCGCCCAGACCTTTTTCACGCCGGAGGCCGCGTCCGTGGCCAGATCGGTTCCGGCCGGGATGAGCCGTGTGAGGGCGGAGTCTTCATACAGCAGGAGGCCGGTCTGGGGCTGCAGCCGGAACGGCTCGGCGCGCTTGTCCGCCGCACCGTTCAGGACCGCATGCACCAAGACGGGAACCGCGGTGCCCTTGAGCACGTTGATAGGAGCCTTTTCCGCGAACTCGACGTTTTGGCTACCGCCCACGGTGAAATGGATGACGCCGCCCTTCCCGGATCGGCCGCTCACATAGGTGATGGTGTATGCGCCCGGGCGCAATCCCGTGAGCGCGGCCGTGTCCACCTGCACCTGGGTCTTAGCGGGATTGATGGCGATGCCTCCGTAGCTCAACCCGGGGGCGAGTTCCTGGGCCGGGTTCACCGAGGGACCGGACAGGGTGAACTTTGAAGCCGCGGCCACGGTATCGCCGCCCTTGGAAGCCCCGCAGCTCTGATCGCCGGAGATGATTTCGTAGATGTCCCAGGTATCCTTGCCCGCGCCCGCATTGGTCCGCTTCGCCCAGATGCTCTGGTTCTGCTCGAAGAAGATGGAGGTCTGGATCAGCAGATTGGAGCCTTGGGTCTTGCGCTCGCAATAGAACAGATCGAAATCGTATTTGTTCCCGGGCTTCAGCTTCATCGTGTCCACGAAGACGCTGTCCGCCGCCGGCCCGTGGGTGCCTCCGATGTCGATGGCGAGGCGGTTGTCGATGAAGACCCATACGTCGTCGTCCCCGGAGAAGCGGAACACCTGGCCCTGGCGATAGGTGAAGGCGGCATGCATCTCCATGCAGAAATGGAAATTGTGCTGCTTGCCGTCCACCCAACTGCCCGTGGCCCGGTCGCGGTAATGGCTGGCGAAGGTTTCGCCGAAACGGTTGAAGTCGTCGATGGGGAAAAAGCTATGGTCGGGATCGTCATAGGAATCGTGGCCCCAATACCCGTAGCGATCCTTGGTCATGGGAAGATCGCGGCAGGTCTCGTAATTGCGCAAGGTCGGATCGGCGTTGGTGGAATCGGTGCGGAACCATTTGTCGAAATGCGTCTGGAAAAAGGAGACCGGGCCCTGGACCGGCTTCTTGTCCGGAGGCAATACGGAAGCGACCATGCCCTTGGTGAGCATGCCCCCCATGCCGGCCTTTTCGAAGTCCGTATGCTTGGAGGAGAAGTCGCGGATGGTGACCGCCAGGGGAAACGCGCAGGTGCCCAAGGTTCCCGCGGGAAAAGCCGTGCGGATGGACGGCGGACCGCCGGGTACGGGGTCCGGAAGCAGGTACACGGTATCGGCGGTGGCGAAGTAGGGCGCCAGATCGATGGCCTTCACGCTGCCCGCGGACCCCGTTGCCGTAAGGCCGTTCAGGCCGTATGCCTCGGTGCCGACCATGCTCTGGAAGGTGACCGAGTAGGCCTTGCCGGTGAAATAGTGGACGTACCAGCCGCAGCGGGACTTGTCCCCGGAGAGCCGCATGCGGATCGAGGAGGTATCACCGGCGATACGCAGGGAGGGAGCCGTTTCCGGCCAGGGGTTGAAGAGATAGACGGCCTTGGCGGCGGGAGGAAGGTCCGAGATCAGGGGCGGTTTCCCGGCCCCCTGGGGGATGATCCAGACCTCCTCCACGCCGGGGGTCAGGAACACGCCCCCGATGGTGAAATCCTTGCCCGCGTTGTCGAAGGTGCCGCCGTTGGCGAATTGATTGCCTCCGGTCGGTATATAGTCGACGAACTTGAAGCCGTCGCGTACGGCGGGCGCGTCGCTCTTGAAAACGTAGAAGAACCAATCCCCTCCTTCCGCGGTCATCTGGGTGCCAGGATAATAGCCCGGATCCTTGCCCTGGATCATGATGAGGGAGGGAGGGGAAAGGCGCGTGGGATCGGCGGCCCATGGTGAATAGAGATGTACTTTGAGCGCAGCTTGCGACGCCCCCGTGAGGACCAGTAAGGAAAGCGCGGAAATCCGGAGCATGAGCCCATCCTTCGTAACCAGGAACCCTGGTTGCGAAGGAATCTAGCGGGCGCGAAGAGGGTCGATCCCGGAAATCCGGATTTAAGCGGCCAAGACTTTGATCAGGGTTTGGGGGAAGCGGCTTTCGGCGCCTCGGATTGGGGGCTTCCGGTCCGCGCAACCGCGTCGATGGCGGTGAGCAGGGACGTACCGTCATGGGTATCCTGGGTGATCTCCCAGATCATCACCCCGCCCGCCTTCTCCATGGCCAGGCGGGTCTTGGCGCGGATGGTGGGAATGCCGTTGTAGAAGATGGCGCCGACCTTGTCGAGATTATGCGCGTTCTTTTCGCGGCCCGCCAGTTCGCGGTAAGGCGTTTCCGGAGAGCGTCCGTAGAACGGGAGGCCGAGCACGAGCTTCTCCTTGGGGCATCCGCGTTGGGACCAATAGGCCAGGGACGAATCAGCGAGTCCGAAACTGGAGTGCGGCAGCGTAGGATGGCTCGAGTTCTTATCGTAGGCCATGATGTTGAGATAATCCAGGGAGGCGAATACGTCCGCATGGATATGCACGCCCAGGTCGCCGATGCAGAGCACCGCCGTGCTCAGATTGCGCCCGACGGCGTGCAAGCCTTCGCCCAACTCCTTCATCATCAGCGCGTATGCGTCCGCGGACCCGGCGTTGGGGTATTCCCAATCGATGTCGATGCCGTCCAGATGATATGCGTCGCACAGTTCGAGCAGGTTCTTGACGAAGCGCTGGCGGCTCTTGGGCCGACCGGCCATGGACTCCCAATCGCTGGTGCCCCCGTCGTTCCAACCGCCCACGGCCAGGCACACCTTGACGCCGTGCTTATGGCCCGCGGTGATCAGTCCGCCCAGGATTTCCGCGTTCACGTCCGTGAGGCCGCCGGCCGCGGTGGGATTGATGAAGGCGTAGTTCACCTGCGTAAGTTTGTCCCAGGGAATGGATGCGGGATCCGCACCGTTCCAGTTGGGGAAATAGCCGATGACGGGAAAGCGCTTGGACGTTGCCGCACCTGGTGCGCCGACGTTGGGGGCGCCTGCTTTGAGCGCTTCCGCGCTCGCCGCGTCCGTCGCAGAGACTGTTAGCGACGTGGACAGAATGAGAGCGGAAAACGCGAAGGCATTGCGCATTGCGGCGGAGATGAAGATGGCCATCTTCAGGACCGGAAGCCGCGCACGGTTTCGTCGATGGCGCCGAGCAGGGAGGTAGCATCGGAAGTGTCCTGGGTCAGTTCCCAGAACATGATGCCTCCGCCCTTGCTGCGAGCCAGTTCGGTTTTGCGGCGCATGGTCGCAAGTCCGTTGTAGAGCACGCCGTCCACGGCGTCCTTGCCCGGCGCTTCCGCGTCCTTGGCCAGCAGTTGCCGATACGTCAACGCTTCCGAAGGGGAGCGGCCGTAAAAGGGGACGCCCAGCACGGCTTTGTCCTTGGGGCAGCCGCGCGCCAGCCAATAGTCCAGCGAGGTTTCCGCCACCGCGTAAGGCGAATGGTGGACGCCCGTCTGGTATTTCCAATCGTAGGACATGATGTTCAACGCATCGATGAGAGGAAAGATTTCCTTGGGGATGAACTGCCCGTGCTCATCGTCTTCTGCGATGACGGCGAGGGTGAGCAGCTTGCCGCGGGGCCGCAGGCGGGTGGAGAGTTCCCGCATCAACGTCAGGAAATCCCCGGCGGACAAGGCGTTGGGGTATTCCCAATCCATGTCGATGCCGTCCAGATCGTATTGCTCGACCAAGACCATCAGGTTGGCGACGAAGGTGGCGCGGAAAGCGGGGGAGGCGGCCATGGCTTCGAAGCCGCTGGTGTTCCCGTCGTTCCAGCCGCCCACGGCCAGGCCGACCTTCACGCCTTGCTTATGGGCCTGCGAAACCAGGCGCTTCATCACCGCATCGTCCACTTCGGTCAGGTTTCCCGCCGTGGTGGGCAGCACGAAGGAGTAGTTCACATGGGTCAACTTGCCGAATTGGATGCGGTCCACTTCTTCCAGGGACTGGGTGTAGAGGTAGCCGATCACCATGAAATGCGGGGCCGTATTGCTGTTCGCCATCGTTTCTCCTCGATAGGCGTAAAAAGATAGCCAGATCGACACGCGGGCCTGGAGAAATCCCATTACGGGAGGATATAATGGGAACGGTGATCGGAGGCGTCCATGGCGAACCAAAACCCTTTGCAGACTCCTTCGAAGTCGGGCGGAAATCTCCCCCCGGGGATGGAAATCAAAGTTGGGATTCCGGAGGAATTCGCGGACATCCTCACCGAAGGCGCCCTGATTCTCCTCGGCAAACTGGAACGGGAATTCGGCGCGCGCCGCAGGCAATTGCTCCAAGCCCGGGTCGAACGCCAGAAGGAGATCGACTCCGGACGCCGTCCGGATTTCCTCGCCTCCACCAAAAGCATCCGCGAAGCCGGTTGGACCACGGCTCCTATTCCTAAAGACCTGGAAGACCGCCGCGTCGAGATCACCGGCCCCACCGATCGCAAGATGGTCATCAACGCGCTCAACTCCGGCGCCAACGTCTTCATGGCCGATTTCGAGGATTCCAATTCGCCCACCTGGGACAACCTGGTGCGGGGCCAGGCCAACCTGCGGGACGCCATCCGCAAAAGCATTTCGTTCGCAGGCCCCGCGGGCGCGGACGGCGCGCCGGGCAAGCAATACCAGCTCAAGGACAAGGTGGCCACCTTGATGGTGCGGCCGCGCGGTTGGCATCTGGAAGAGCGCCATGTGAAGGTGGACGGCAAACCCGTTTCCGGATCCCTGTTCGACTTCGCGATCTGCTTCTTCCTCAACGCCAAGGAATTGATTGCGCGCGGCAGCGGCCCCTACTTCTACCTGCCCAAGCTGGAAAGCCATCTGGAAGCGCGCCTATGGAACGACGTTTTCAACATGGCGCAGGATCATCTGCGCATCCCTCGGGGTACCATCCGCGCTACGGCGTTGCTGGAAACCATCCTCGCCTCCTTCGAGATCGAGGAGATCCTGTACGAGCTGCGCGATCATTCCGCCGGCCTCAATTGCGGGCGCTGGGACTACATCTTCAGCGCCATCAAGAAATTCGGCCGCTTCCCGGAGTTCTGCCTGCCGGACCGCTCCGAGGTCACCATGACCAGCCACTTCCTCCGCTCCTACTCCCTGCTGCTCATCAAGACCTGCCACAAGCGCGGGGCGCACGCCATGGGCGGCATGGCCGCGCAGATCCCCATCAAGAACGATCCCGCCGCCAACGATCAGGCTTTCGCCAAGGTGCGCGCGGACAAGGAACGCGAGGCCGGTGACGGCCATGACGGCACCTGGGTGGCGCATCCGGATCTGGTGGCCGTGGCCAAGGAAATCTTCGATCGCAAGATGCCGACGCCGAACCAGATCCACGTCAAGCGTGAGGACGTGAAGGTCTCGGCCGCCGATCTCATCGAAATGCCCAAGGGCGCGCCCACGGAAATGGGCGTGCGCGCCAACATCAACATCGCCATCCAGTACCTGGAATCCTGGCTGCGGGGCGTGGGATGCGTGCCCATCTTCAACCTGATGGAGGACGCCGCCACCGCGGAGATCTCGCGGGCCCAGATCTGGCAATGGTTGCGCCACGGCGTGGCGCTGGCGGACGGGCGGAAATTCACCCAGGAGCTCTACGCTTCCCTGGTCCCGGAAGAACTGGAGAAGATCAAGGCGCTGGTGGGGGAGAAGAAATTCTCCGCGGGCAAATACCTCATTGCCCGCAAACTCTTCGACGATCTGGTGACCCAGAACGAGTTCTCCGAGTTCCTCACCTTGAAGGCCTATGAAAACCTGGAGACGCCATGAGCGACGCGAACGCCGATAGACTGGAAAAGAGCTGGAAGGAGAATCCCCGCTGGAAAGGCGTGAAGCGGCCCTACACCGCCGCTGAAGTCCTGCGCCTGCGGACCTCGGTAAAGATCGAGCACACCCTGGCGACGCGCGGCTCGGAGCGCCTGTGGAACATGCTGCACACGGAACCGTATGTCCCGGCCTTGGGCGCGCTCACCGGCAACCAGGCCGTGGAGCAGATCCAGGCGGGCCTCAAGGCCATCTACCTGAGCGGCTGGCAGGTGGCCGCGGACGCCAATCTGGCCGGGCAGATGTATCCGGATCAAAGCCTTTATCCCGCGGACAGCGTGCCCGCGGTGGTACGGCGCATCAACAACGCCCTGACGCGCGCGGACCAGGTTTCGCGCATGGCCGGTCGCCATGACATCGATTGGTACGCGCCCATCGTGGCGGACGCGGAGGCCGGGTTCGGCGGCGTGCTGAACGCCTTCGAACTGATGAAGGGACTTATCGAAGCGGGCGCTGCGGCCGCGCATTTCGAGGATCAACTCGCGTCCGAAAAGAAATGCGGCCACATGGGCGGCAAGGTGCTGGTGCCCATCCAGGAATTCATCCGCAAGCTGATCGCGGCGCGCCTGGCCGCGGACGTGTTGGAGGTGCCCACGGTATTGGTGGCGCGCACGGATTCGGACGGGGCGCAACTCCTGACCAGCGACATCGACGATCGGGACAAGCCCTTCCTAACCGGGGAGCGCACCAGCGAGGGATTCTTCCGCATCCGCGGTGGCCTCGACTACGCCATCGCCCGCGCTTCGGCCTATGCCCCGTATGCGGATCTGGTCTGGTGCGAGACTTCCAAGCCGGACATGGAGCAGGCCAAGCGCTTCGCGGAAGGCGTGCTCAAGGCCCATCCCGGCAAGGACCTGATGTACAATTGCTCCCCGTCCTTCAACTGGAAGAAGAACCTGAGCGAAGGCGACATCGCCCGCTTCCAGACGGAGTTGGGCAAGATGGGCTATAAGTTCCAGTTCGTCACCCTGGCGGGCTTCCACTCCTTGAACGCGGGGATGTTCGAATTGGCCAAAGCTTACAAGACGGAAGGCATGACCGCCTATTCGCGCCTGCAGCAGCACGAGTTTCTGTTGGAGAAGGACGGCTACCAGGGGGCCAAGCACCAGGCCTTTGTGGGCGGAGCCTATTTCGACAAAGTGCAGAACACGGTTTCGGGCGGGGAGGCTTCGACGCAGGCTTTGAAGGGTTCGACGGAAGAGGATCAGTTCAAGCACTGATTCCGGGTTCCCGGAAGCCGCCCGGAAATCGCCGGGGTACTCAATGCTTCCCGGTCGCGGCGCCGTTCAGAAATCCGTGCGCATGCCGCTCCGCCGTATCCAAAAGCAGATCCATCAGGGGATGACCCGGCTTTTGGAATCCCTCCAGTTTCTTGTCGATAAGGAGCATGGACAAGCCGTGCAGCATGGCCCAGTAGGATAGGGCCGAACGTTCCGGATCCTGTTTGCGGAAATGTCCGTCCGCGATCCCTTTGATGAAAATCCCCGCCAGGTCCCGGAAGACCTTTTCACAGATGGGCATCACATCCTTTTGGACAGGATCATGCGTGTCGTAGGGGCCGAACATGACCTTGAAAAACGGAGGATTCTCTTCCGCCATCCCCAGGTAGGCCTGCGCGATGTCCCGCAGTTGTTTGACGGGATGCCGGGGGTGGTTCGCCATCGCCTCCATCATCGCTTCTTCCAGGCGACGGAACCCGCCTTCCGCCAACGCGGCCAGCAGCGCCTCCTTGTTCTCGAAGTGCCGGTAGGGCGCGCCCGAGCTCACTCCCGCCCGCAAAGCCACCTCCCGGAGCGACAGATTCTCCTGGCCGGATTCGGCCAACAACTTCAGCGCCGCCCGCAATAGCGCATTCCGCAAATCCCCATGGTGGTAGGGCTTGGTCTTGGATTTCGGCGCCGCGGCCACTTTAGGCATGGAATGCCCCGAACATGTAGACGATGTTTACATTTAATGTTATCATTGATTACATATCCTTCCTATCCAGCGTACCACACTCATGGGATGTAAAAATAGTCCCACAAGGAGGAAAAAATGAAGGAGCGCACCGCATTCATCACCGGAGGAACGGGGTTCCTGGGAGCCCACCTTGTCGAATCCCTCCGCAAACGCCAATGGCGGGTCGTCGCCCTCCATCGTCCCGGTTCGGATACGTCCCGGCTCAAGGCCCTGGGAGCCGAGTTGCGGCCGGGCGACCTCGACGACAAGGCCGCCCTCGCTCAAGCCATTCCGGCCGGAATCGATGCGGTCTTTCACGCCGCCGCCAAGGTTTCCTTCTGGTCCGGCGATCGGAAGCGCATGCATCAGGCCAACGTACTCGGCACCCGCAACCTGGTCGAAGCCTCCATGGCCCGCGGGGTCGGCAAGTTCATCCATACGTCCAGCGTGGCCGTTTATGGCTACCAGCCGGGCCGTCGCGTCCGCGAGACGTTCCCCCATGACGGGCTCCGATCAAACATCCCCTACCTGAGCACCAAGGCCATGGCCGAAACCGAAGTCCAGCGCGGGATCGACCGGGGACTCGACGCCGTGATTCTGCAACCGGCCAACATCCTGGGCCGCTATGATAGCCGCAATTGGGGCCGTCTGTTCCGGATGATCCGCGACGGCAAAATCGGCGGAGCGCCGCAAGGCACCGGGTCTTTCGTCCACGCCCAGGCCGTCGCGGAAGCCCACATCGCGGCTGTCGATCAAGGCCGCAAGGGCGCCCGATACATTCTGGCCACTACCGACGCGCATTTCCTGGATCTCTTCCGCTATGCGGAAACCTTGCTGGGCCGCGCACCCCGCCTCAAGCCGGTTCCCGCCGTCGTCATCTCGGCATTGGGATGGATTTCCCAGGGGATTTCCCTTATCACCCGCAGAGCGCCCGACCTGACCCCGGATGTCGCGCGCATCATGAACAGCGAATGCCTCTATTCCGGCGGGCTGGCGCAGTCGGAGCTGGGACTGAAGCCCATGGCCATGGAGGATATGTTGCGCGACTGCCATGAGTGGCTGAAACGCGACGGACTGATTTAAGTGGATGGAAAGACGGTTCGAAAAGCCCAGCGAATTGTTTTACTGATTGCTTGGAGCGATTAATTCAGGACGACCAGACCGGACTTGGGGCCCGATGCCGTGCGCAGACGGATCAGGTAAAGCCCGGGGTGGACCCGGAAGAGGGGGGCCGCCGCCGAAGGTCCTCCCTGGGCCATCCGGGAACCATCCAAGCCCAGCAATTCCCAGCCTTGGACGTCCCCGGCTGCGGATGTCCAGGTATAGGCGCCGTCCTGTTTGCGGAAACCATCCCGCAGGTTCCGGGTATCGGCCCCGGCCGTTCTGGGGGTTAAGCCGGTAGGGGTGGCGTTGGCCTTGAGTTCCGCGTGGAGCAACTGGTGGATTTGCCCGCTCGTCATGGAAACATACATGTTACCCAGGGCGTCCCTGGCGAAGGCCAGGGGCTGGGAGTTCAAGGTCCCGATTTGCGCGAACCCGGTCAAGGTCCGGTTGTTCTGGGTCAGCGCGAAAAGGTTCTTGAGGATGTGATCCGCGAAAATGTAGGTGCCGTAGAACGCGGAGGATTTGTCTCCTCGGAAAACCATCCCGCCGATGATGCAATTCGCCAGGCTGCGGTCCAGCTCCTTGACCGGCAAGGTGAATGTGGTGGTATTGCAATTGTTGCAGTGGGCGCCTTCCATTATGTTCCAGCCCATGTTGTCCCCTTTGCGCACCACGTTGACTTCCTCCCAGGTGCTTTGTCCCACCTCGCCCTGATACAGTTCATTGCCCTCCATGTCCCAGCTCATGCGCCAGGGGTTGCGGAATCCGTAAGCCCAGACTTCCGGTTTGATCCCATCCAGGCCCACAAAGGGATTGTCGGCGGGAACGGTATAGGGAACGGCGGGGTTGGAAGGATCAATT
>Ga0209515_10002934_pt1 | contig 25096 bp, 23 predicted proteins | sample Subgroupgradi54m_FD_187454 | JGI IMG/M metagenome (GOLD analysis project Ga0209515, IMG submission 187454) | Subsurface groundwater microbial communities from S. Glens Falls, New York, USA - GMW60B uncontaminated upgradient, 5.4 m (SPAdes)... ... | reverse complement strand
AATCTCAGGCCTGAGAACTTTAAAAAGTCTCAGGCTTTTTATTTATATGCCTCATAAACACAAATCCATATACAAAAATTACAAGGGGATTACTAATCTTTATTCAAACTCAGATGGCTTGATGAACAATGCAAGAGCTGAAAATGTAGTGCAAATGTCAATGGCTAAAAAAGCAGGAATGGCTGCTAAGTGGATATATGGAAGATCAAGATCAAATAATTTTTATTCAGATAGTGCTATTGACTTTGATAGTGATCTAACGGTTTGCATTTATAGTAAAGATGGAAGCTCAATAACTAGAGGGGATGCAGAAAAACAAGGGTTAGTGTTAGGAACACTCATAGCACAAGGCAGAGGTATAGAAAAGCAATTAGCACAATGAATACTGGTTTAATAGACTACAACAACTTACTTGGCACAGTATTTGATATAGGCAATAAAGTCTGTGTAATTGTAGGCTTCAATTATTTAGGTGCAATTGTTCAAGTAGTAGAAGAAGTAGACCCGATTCATAGTCAACAATGTAAATATTGCAAGGCAATTGATTATTTAAAATCATGTTATAAAAAGTCAGAAGATCAACAAGTAGAAACAAAAATAACCAAAGAATCAATGAAGCTAATAATGTATTCTACTGTAGATGGTAAATCAGTTATAGAAATAGTGAATCCTTCTCTTGGAAGAGAAGAAGCAAGAAAGCTTGGAATATATTTAAAAGAATTAAATAGAGAACTTACAGCTCCCTCTAACAATCAAACCACTACATAGGTAGTCCTAAAAGTCTAAACAAAGATTGAAATATAAAAAGGGAAATCAACCCTGACTACACTCCTTGTACTGAATATGGTAATTGGCTTAAACCATAGAGGGGAAGTTGTAGATGAGATGCCAAACAAAAAATCACTTGAAAGACAATTCATTGGAAGTTAAAGTTAATGATTTTCTGAAATTACACAATATTGAAAATTATAAAAGTGAGGAAATCCCCTATACACATAATGAATATGACAAGAAGCTAGAACAAGCAGACATGCCAGTAGAGTGGAAATGCTTTTTCTCATTAAGACACAGCAATATTGTCAATCGGTACATAAGCAGTAGAACTAATTTATTTAGACAAAAATTAAGAAAGGAATGGTCAGTTCGAATAGAGCACGGTGATGAAGAAATGATAGTTGAAGAGATGGCTCAGATCTGGGCTAATCACATGAAGGACAAGTTTTTAACTGTGTAGCCATTAGTCATTATTAAGTATGAAAGAGAACATTCAAGAATCTGAATTTAAAATAACTGTCCCTCCTAAATATGAAGGGGGACATTACATTCCTACACCTGAAGAAATTATTGCTGGTGATCCAAACATAGTAATTCCTGAAGAAGAAGATATTTCCAAAGAGAAATTAGAACAAAATAAAAATTAAGTTATGAAATTAAAACTAGAGTGGACTAATCCTCAGGAACTATTACCAGACTTAGAAAATCCTCGAAGAATCTCAGAGGAAACATTAGATAATTTGAAAGAGAGCTTAGTCCAATATGGTTTTATCCAACCAGTAATTTATAACAAACGAACAAATCAAATTGTAGGTGGTCACCAAAGAGTAAAAGCAGCAGTTAAAGAAGGTCTAACTGAAATCCCAGTTATTTATGTCAACTGGTCAAAGAAAAAACAAAAGTCAGCTAACCTAGCATTAAATAGAATATCTGGTGAATGGGATTATTTAAAATTAGAAGATTATATTCAATCAATAGATTTAGAAGAAAAAGACATTGACGATTTAGATGATTATACAACTGGATTTACTGAAGAAGATCTAAAAGAAATAAGAGAATTAAACCTTGAAGAGATTGAAGAAGATAACTTTGATGCCAAATCAGAAGCAGCAAAAATCAAGAAGCCAAAAACTAAACTAGGTGACTTATATATCCTAGACGGTAAGCATAGGTTGTTATGTGGTGATAGTACAAAAAAAGAAAATGTTTTTTATCTATTAAATAAGACAATTCCAATATTAATGGTTACTGATCCTCCCTATGGTGTTAATTATGATCCAGAATGGAGAAATGAAGCTGCAGCAAAAGGTTTAATAAACTACGGAGCGAGCTCAGTAGGCAAAATTAGTAATGATGATTTAGTTGATTGGAGTAATGCATATAAACTATTTCCTGGAGATATAGTATATGTTTGGCATGCCGGTCTACATGCCAAGGAAGTCTGCCAAAACCTAGAAGATTGTAATTTTGTTATTGTATCCCAAATAATCTGGGCAAAGCCTCATTTTGCAATATCTAGAGGAGATTATCACTGGCAACATGAGCCATGTTGGTATGCGGTACGCAAAGGCAAAAAACATAATTGGCAAGGATCAAGAAAAGATTCTACTCTCTGGGAAATAGCTAACCATAGCTTTCAAGGTATGGTTGACGATCAAGAAGATATCCATACTAATCATTCAACTCAAAAGCCATTAGAATGCATGGCAAAGCCTATAAAAAACAATACTAAGACTAATGACATTATTTACGATCCTTTCCTTGGCTCTGGCACTACATTAATAGCAGCAGAAAAGTTTAATCGTATTTGCTATGGGCTAGAAATAGATCCGATTTATTGTGATGTGATTATAGAAAGGTATAAGAAGTTAAAACCAAATGCCAAGATTGAAAGAATTGAAAAGATTGAAAAAAGTAAAAAAATATCCTCAAGAAGTTAAAGACCATTGTCTTTGTAAGTTCATAAACAATATTTCTTTAGCTCAAATAGCAAAAGAAGAAAACATAAACTTTGATACTTTACGCACTTGGCACAATAAATATAACTGGGCAAGTGAGAAACGCAATTTTAAAGCAAAAACAAATGAAAAAATTATTGAACAATCTTCTACTGAACAAGCAAAGAAATCTCTAGATGAGGTAGCTGTAATAGATTTTGCAGTTGCTAAGTTAATTACTAAACTAAAAGACACTGGTCTTAAAGCTAAAAGTGTAGAAGAAGTAGCAAAAGCAATCTTTGATGGACTGAAAGTTAAAGGCACATACACAGGAAAAACAGTTCAAAAACAAGAACTAGAACATAAAGGATTAGATTTTGGTGAAGCAGTCAAGCAAATTCTCTCACATAGACACAAAAGGATTAATAAGAAGCCTTCAAATCCTTGATTATTACCGGGATAAAAAGCATGATTTCATATTCGATAAATGCTATTCACCAAACAAAGAAACTAAAAGATGGGAGTTAACTCCTAGGTTACCTTACATTGAAGATATTGTTAGCTTGTATATTGAAGCTCCTTTAGGTTCTGAGACGGTTTCATATAAAGAAAGGCAAATCCACTGGACTTGGACAATAACTAAATGTATCAACCACGATATGTTGAGTTTAGTTAGTTTCTTAGCATTCTGGCATTCAATAACTGAAGAACATGCATTTGATGTTGTTAATAGAGCAAAAGGAATAACTGATCATTTTGACTTTCAATTGCCAAATGAGTTTAAAGATTTTACAACTGGTTCTTGGAAAATACAGCACTTAGATAATAACTTTACTGCATTTAGTAAGAACCCTTTAAACATTACTGGTAAAACACCTGATGTTTATGTAGCTGATGAAGTTACTAAGTTTGACCCGCCACATTTATATGAAAGATTAAAACGTGAAGCCACAGCAGCAATGCACTCTGGTAAGTTCTTCAAGAACTCAACCACATTGCATAGTAATAGTTTTGAAGATGAAGTCAAAGAAACACCAGTAATTGGGATTTCATACGACCAGCATTTAGGCACATTTGATATTCCAACAATGGAACAGTGGATAAAAGCCAGGAACGAATATGTGGCAAAGCATTCCAAAGAACCTGAAAGTCTTAAAACCAAGGATTAATAAAAGTGGGCAGTTAGTTTATGGTGTTAGTCCAAAAGACGCTGGTAAATCGTTTGAAGATTTACTTAAAATATCAGTTAAGTATCAGGATTACAGGAACTTTCTAACTGAACATTGTCTAAGATTTGAAACTTTTCTTGGCAAGCCAGTTGTTGAGTGTTTCAATGCTTTAACACATACAGCCAATTACCCTGGTGTTTTAAAAGATAGTCCTTTAGTTTTAGCCTTTGATTTTGGTGGTACTAATCCTGCTTATGGTATTGGTCAAGCACCTGGTGGCAGATTGTTGATTCATAGGTCAGTTAAACCACAAAGACAATCTGGTTTTGAAATTGACATTGATAGTATTTGCAAAAGGTTACTTGCCCAGTTTAAAGACAAAGATAGTCCTTTTTACAACAGTGGCAAATGGGATTTTATTGTAATTGGTGATCATGCTGGCACTTATGAAAACAATCAAGGTGTTCCAGGTAAAGCTGCTGAAATAGTTGAAAAGCATTTTGGAACTAACATGATTAGTTATCACATGACTAGTGATGTTTATAGGCAGTCATTAGCCTTAGTAACTGATGTTTTTAGTAAAGCTGGCTTAATTACAGTAAATCCAAAATGTCAAATGTCACTAGATACCTTTAAAGGTGGTTGGCATTATCCAGAGCATGTAGATAAACAAAGTAAACCAAAGCCTGAAGTTGACGGAGTATATATCCACATTGGAGATTTATGGCGTTATGTCATCTGGCATTTCTTTAGGTATGAAGAGCCAGCGGAACATGAAATAAGCCAACTAGAAAAACCAGGCAGTGAGTTTCTCGAGTTAGAAAAAGGATTAAGAAAAGGTTTTCATTTTGGCAGGTAAACAAAGATAAAAAAAGATAACGAAGATAAGATATGGCATTAATTGCAAGAAACCAAGTAAAGTTAGATGAAAAATACGAAAGTGAATTAATATCACTTGTCTTAGGTTTATGGCAAGCAGGAGCACATCCACAAAGATTAAACAAAAATGCCAATTGTTTTGATGCATATAAACAAAACTTCACCACTACTTTAAGTGAAGAAGAAAGTTGGGTTCAAGATTACAGGGTATTTTTACCACTGACACCAACAATTGTAGATTCAACCACAACAACAGTAACCAATTTAATTTTTCCAGGTGATAGATTTTTAAGAGTAGATACTGAACTTACTGGTGAGCTTTGGGCAAAGATTGCAACTAAAAATCTTACCAAAACTGCATACAAAGAAGAAACTGAAGAAGCTGTTTTAGAAGGTTCAATTACTGGGGATGTTTTCTTTAGAACCTTATTTGAAGGGCCTTTTACTAAAGCTGAACCAATTGCTGGTGCTGATATTAGAATCTATCCACAAGCAAAAGATATTTCAACTGTAAATAGAGTAATTCTTTTAAGAAAAACAGGCTTTGAACTTGAAGAAAGTCAATTACCATATATTAAAGAAGCTGTTGATAAGTTAGATGCCCCAGTACATAAAGTTGGGGATGAAACAAATACTAAGAATCAAGTTCCAAAAGTAAATCCTTACCGGAATGATGAAGGTGGAAATATCCGATATGGGGCAGGGCACATTTTATATGAAGCACATGTCCCTAGCTGGAAAGCCTCAGATGGTACAAAGTTTAGAAATATAATTATAACTATTTCTAAAACACCAAGTTTGCTTTTAAGATTTACCCAGCTAAATAGCAAGCGTAAAGCTAATTCTATCTTTCACTTACCATTTGAAAGAGTTACTAAAGGTGAAGTATTTGGTGAAGGCATTGTAAAGCCAATTCTAGGTATTCAAAGTTCTATAAACACAATGGCTGCTATTGAATTAATTGGTGGTCTTTTAGATAACATGGGTGGTGTTTCATATAATTGGGCAGACCGTACCACAAGGCAATTAGCAAAATACTGGAAAATGAGGCCATTTGCAAAGTGGCCAAAAACTGGACAAAGCCAGCTTGAACCAATACCAAGAACTAATAGAAGGCAATTTGCAAGGGAAGTATTTGATTGGTTTTCTAGTCAAGCTTATGTTTTAACAAATGCACAAACAGTACATTCTGGCGTTGATACACAACCAGGTTTTGCAACTATTGCAAATCAACAAATGCAGGCTGCACAAGGAAGAGCAGGTGCTTTAGCAAGACATTGGGACAATAGATACATTCAAGTTATTGCATTTGAAGTAATTGAAAATGTCTTTGATCAAATGTTTCCAATTGTTGGTTTTGATCCACAAAGTGGTGAACCACAAAGGACAAAAGACGATTCAGCAATTTTATTCTGGTTTAAACAAGCTGGTTATTCTACAGAAGAAATCTATATGAAGTTCAATGATATGCGTTTCATGTCTGTACTAGCAACACCACCAGAATTAACAGATATTATTCCAATTGGTACAAGATCAGTAATTGAAAGATTGCAAAGTCAACAAGCATTCAGGGATTCAAGTATTACGGTTAGTAAGACACCAAGTGTTCAATACACCAAATGGAATGAGGTTTGTGCTCAAGAATGGGAAAACTCAGGTGTTAGTAATCCCGAAAAGTTTTATTATACTGAGCAGGAAATTGCACAAATCAGTGCTGAACAACAAGGGCAAAAAGGACAACAACAACCTGGGCAAAATCAAGGGCAACCACAAGCACAACAACCGGCAGGGCAAAACCCACAAGTGGCAGGAGCACAATAAATGTATAACAATCCTTATAGAAGGGCAATGCAATTAGATGGTCTTCTTCCACTTGAAGCTGAAGAAGAAAAAGAAGTTATTAGGGAATCCCAAGCTGAAAAGTTTGAAGGTGATTTATTACCACAAGTAAGTAGGCAAAGACGTAGAAATCAAGTTGAAAATAAAAAGTATAGTGTTAAAGAACTTATCTATAGATGGAATAAATACAAAGATCATTACTTAGCTTTTCAATCATTAGATACTGTGACTTTTAAAAATACAGAAGGACAAGAAGTCTTTGCAATTCAATATTTATTTAATTTATTTGATCGTGTTTCAGTAAGTGGTGTTTTAGATAAGCATGATTTTATTGGACAAATAATTGCAGATCATAATAGATGTGAATTGCAAAGAGCAATTGCAGATGTTAAAACCTTATTCAGTGAAATCCTAAATATGCAGCCAATTAAAGATTCAAAAGAGGCACAAGAATTGATTGAATCTACAAATTAACCACAAGTTAGCTACAAGCTAACCAAGCTAAGTTATATTACCTCAACCTTCAACAGATAAAAAGCACAGGGAAGCCTGTGTTTTTTATTTTACGGGCAATATTTTGCAAGCAATATCTTGCGAGCAATTTTAACTTAGGGGGGTAAAAATTATGTCAGTAAATTCAACAGAAACACAAAACAATCAAGAAACTAAAACAGTAGATCCGGCAAATAATGCCAGTGCTGCTAACGGTGGAGCTAATACACAGCCTCAACCAACAGGTGAACAACGATTAAGTGAAGCTGAATATATTGCAAAACTAAAAGTAGCAGAAGATAAAAATAAGCAATGGGAAGCTGCCCATAATTCACAAGCACAAAAAATACAGCATTATCAAACTAAATTACAGCAATATGAAACTGGTGGTGCAGCAGGCAGCACTGGTGCAAACAATAGCAATAACAATACAAACAACAATACGAATGTTGATCCTACAGGGGGTGCTGCATTTTCAACTGATGATTCAACAAGAAAAATTGTCAGGGAAGAATTATATGGTTTGCAAACAGAACAAACAATTGGCAATGTCAAAATTAATTTGCAAAATCATATTAAACAAGGTTTTAAACCTGCTGCATCAAATGTGCAATTGGATCAATTATTACCAGTTATTGATGCAGAGGCAGACAGACTAAGACGTGATCCTGCCTTTGAAGCAGAATTTGGACATTTACCAGTCGCAAATCAAATTGTTGCAGCCTATGATTTGGCAAGTGCTGGAAGATTAATAACTTTAGTAAAAGCTGGTGACGGGAATCCACCTGCACCAAAGCCTAATGAACAAAAGTTTTCAAGTCAGTCTGACTACGGTGGTCAAACTGCAAGTTCCCTAAGTACAGGGGATGTTATTGCTCAGAAAGAGCAAGACCTTGCACAGTTAAAAGCTGGAAAGCCTGTTGATCAAAATCAGATCATGAAATTGGATTTTGAGTTGCAAAAACTCAGAACCAAAGCAGCAGGTTAATCCTAAAGATAGGAGTAACTAATTATGTTTATATTAGCTGCCCTTGTATCCTATACACCGGATACATTAAGGGAAAATCTACTTACCACACTTGAAGTTAGAAGTGCAGGTAAAAGACGTGCTTTAGACCTTTATATGAAAAGGGGCAAAGCATGGGAAACACCAGTAATTGAAAATCCACATGGAACAAACTACTTTGACATGGGTTTGGTCAATGCTGATTATCTAGCTGGCGATACTACAATCGTACTTAAAAAAGATCTGGCAACACCAATGCTAGTAAGAATAAATCAAAAGATTCATTTTCCAGCAACCGGTGAAACCATATTCACAAGTGCCGTAGCAAGTGATATTACTGAAACAAATACTTTAATTACATTAAACAATGTAATTAGAGGAATTGACGGTACTGCTGCTAGTGATGGTACAGCAAATAATAAGGTGATCGTAGGTTCAGAAACTTTATCAGAAAATAGTCAACACAATGGATCTGATCATTTTACATCAATCAGGCAAACGTATTTTACCCAAATCTTCAAAAGAAATCTTGAAATTTCAGGTACAACACAAGCCATTGAAAAAATGATTGCAAACGGTGATGCAAGATTTAATGACCTTGTAAGAAGGGCATTAGATCATCTTGAAAACGTCAAGTTATACCAAGCGCTATTCCGTGGTGTTCATGGTGCAAGTACTACAAAGAAAAACACAATCACCGGTGCTGCTGAAGATCGTAATATGTGCGGAATTGTAGATGCCATTAAACGTTTCAACGGCATTACATTAGATGTGGCTGGTGCTTTATCAACTCCTGTTATGGATGCACAACTTGCAAAAGTTGTTAATTTAGATGGTCCAATTGAAAAAGAACTATCTGAAGGTGGTAATCCAAACAGCTTTGGTCCTAGCCCATATATTGGCTTTGTGAATGCAACCTGCAAAAACAGGGTCAATGCACTTGAACCAAATAGAGTCAGAAGGGAACAGAGGGATATTTATTTATCCAACTATATAGGCACTTATGCTGGGCCTCTCCCAGTTGATTTTGTAGTAGTTCCACCTTTCTGTTTATTTGATGATGAAATGGTAATTGTCCGAAAGGAGCAATATGACCTTGCACCATTAAATGGGAGAGATTTTGCTGTAGAACAACTCGGTAAAACTGGTGATGGTGGTAAATGGCATGTAATTGGTGAGATGGGCGGTGTGCTGCATTATCCTGAAACTGCAATTTACTTACATGGGATAACCTAAAAAAAAGAGTTAGTAGCTTATTTATTTTTAAAAGCAGGACATAACAGTCCTGCTTTTTTTTGTGCAGTTCAAGAGCTCAAAAATCAAAAGGAGGGTTTATGGCAAGAATTTATTACTCAAGGATAGCCAATTTAAATACGCAAGTGAAATATGAAGGTGTGCAAGTCACTGAATTAGGTCGTGAAGTACTACAGGCAAAGTATCAATTACTAAATGTTGTTCATCCCAATAATTACACACCGGAAGAATGGGAAGAGTTTGTAAAAATCACTATTGCAAATATTGATGGTATTGATAGAGCCAAGGATGTTTGTTTACCTATTAAAGCTGAAATGCTGGCTTATGAAGGTGGCAGTGAGATTTGCAAATATACACCAACACCATTAGAAGGTTTCTTAATGAATGCAAGGACTAGATTGAGCTCACAAGGAAAAGCAATCACAGGTAACATCAAGAAATTTAAAAAGGATAAGATTTTTCTTACCCACATGAAAGATGTTGTTTATGAAGAAGTTCCACAAGGCACTAAATACAGCATTGACGTTGAAAAAATTATCAAAGAAAAACAAAAGAAATCAAGAGATGAAGATGTAATTGAAGAAATTACTAGTGAAGGAAAAGTAGTAAAAATCCTTGGTAAAAAAGTAGGTCGAAAGAAAAAAATTGCAATGGCAGTTTAAGTAGAGATAAGAAATAAGAGATAAAAAAAAGAGACAAAAGATAAAAGATGGGATTAAAAATACCTACGGGACTTGATGTTATAAACAAGGCACTTAGTGTCTGTAAAGAAGACAACACGACTGATACTTTAATGGATCCTGGTTCTTTTGATGCTTCTACCCTTGTAGCCTTAAATGAAGGATTACGCTTCTTTTATGGCTTTGAGGGTAGAACGTATTTAAAGAAGCATGTCAATTTGCAATTAGTTGCAGATACACAAGATTATGAAGTAAATGCAACCAATTTTGCTAAAGATTTTTTAATTGAAAGAATCCTAGAAGATGAAGTACAAAATGCTTTTGGTAATCCAGTCACAAGGGTTACAAGAGAACAAGTAATTAAATATATTATTCCTTGGGCACCAAATAATATTCCTTATACTTTATTTCAAACTTTAGTTCCTAAAGAAGAAGCACCTAGATTTTGGTATCCAAATCCATTAACAAAAAATGATAAAACTGTAATCTATTTTTCAATCTTTCCAAAAGTTATTTCAGATCAATTGTTATTTATTCCATATAAAGTTGCAATGACTGAAGAAATAGACAAATCAACAGTTAAAGACAACCTAATAATTCCTATAAATGATATTGATCCACTTGTTTATTACATAGCCGACTGGATAGCAACTGTTGACAATAGAAACAATGCAGCAATTATACGGGGCAAATTAGAAGAAAAACTTTTAGAAAGTTCAATTGCTCATACATTAGTTGATGAAACTGGTGAAGTTGATACCTCACGCTATATTGCCAGGCTTGCACATTCAGGGTTGTAGATTACAAATGGGACAAAAGTTCAAAATACATCTTAAAAACAATATTGGTGGTCTAAATAGAAGGGCACTAGAAGGCAATCAAGATATACGTTCTGCCTATGATTTAGGTGGAATTGCATTTTCACAAGATGGTGCAATCTCTAATTTCCCAGGCAGTAAAACTACAATTCCAATTAGTCAAATTATTGGGGTTCCATTATTTAAAACTGAATATTTAGATAAAGACGGCAATGTAATCCCAGTTGTTTATACAGATGAAGATTCTACAACTGGCAGATGGTACACAGCAAATCATAGAAATGGTACAGCAACATTAATTGATACGGTGACTGGTGGTGGACAAGTAGATACAACACAATTCCAGGCAAAAAGTGTCAGCCAACCAATTCTAATATTAACCAGTGAAACAAATAAAACTAAAATGTGGAAATTGGGAGATGCCAATCTTAGTGATCTAACAGGCTGGAAACCAACGTATGGGGATCAAGTTGCAACAACTGTAAACCAACAATTTACACTAGCAGCACCAGAGTTTACGATTGGGGATTTTGTAAGTTTATGTGCCACGTTTGCAAACCGTCCTTGGTTAAGTGGCGATCCTAATAATCCAAGCAAAGCATATTATGGTGCTTTGTTTAATGCTTTTATTTGGAATAATTCAGCAAGTGATGTTCAACGTGGTGGTTGGGTAGATATTGAACCAAATGATGGCAATGGCCCTATTACTAAAATGATTGGGGAAAAAGCAACACCAGAACATATTGCAAGGTTGTTAGTATTTAAACAAAGGGCAGTTTATGCAATTGTTGGTGATACACCACCAGATATTTGGCAAACTACAAGGGTTGGTGTTCCTTTCCAAATTGTTTTATTAATTAAAAAACATGGGACAAAATCAAGGCATTCAGTTACAACGCAATCAAATGACACAGCTTTCTTAGATCAAAGTAATTATTTAAAATCCGTTCAAATTGCAATTAAAAATGCTGAAGCTGAAGAATCAAATGTTAGCTTTAGAGTACAGCCTGAGTTTGATAAGATTCCTAAAAAAGCATTACCTTATGCATATATTGAAGATTATGAAAGAAGAAATCACTTATGGATTTCACACTTTAAAGATTTTGCAGAATGGGATGAAAAAGAAATTGCAGATGATACAAGAGCATTGTTTCATTTTAACGATATAAAAGATTCCACAAAAAATGCCTACAATCTAACAAACAACAATAATGCAACCTTTGTTACTGGCTTCAATCAGTATTTAAAAGATGCCATTAAATTAAATGGCACAAATCAATATTTAAGTTTAAGTTCTGGAATTGGGGGAGCTCTAAGTGCTTTTTGTTTCAATATTTGGATTAGACCGCAAGCATTACCAGGCAATAATAATAAAGGTTATTTCTTCCACTTAAACCATAGTGCAGGGCGTACAGCACTTTATTTGCATAACGACAATAATATACAAAAATTAATTGGTTCAATTTGGGATAGTAATGGTCAAGAACAGAAAGTCACAGAAATTACAACCTTGACTGTCGGCACCTGGTACAACATTGCAATTACTTGGGATGGCAAAAAGTTTAGATTGTGGCGTGATGGTGTAGAAAGAGGAACAGCAATTAGTGTTTCTACCATGCAAACAAGTGGCAATAATGGTTTAGCAATTGGTAGTTCCAGTGCACTAGCAGGACTAGATTTCTTTAATGGTGCTGTAGATGAATTGATTATAAAGACAGTTGAATATACCACCAAAGAAATCGGTGGTTTTTATAGTGGTGTAAGTCGTGGGAATAATAAAATCCAGATTTTTGATTATAGGCAAAATAATTGGACATTTATTGAAGATGTAATTTATGCAGCAAGTCTTTTATATGATGATTTCAATTTATTTTCAGCAAGTTATACAGGGGAAATTAGGAAACAAGATACTGGTTTTACTCATAATCTAACTAGGCGAAATGCCAAATATGTTTGGCCTTGGATTGATAGAGGTGGTAAATATTTCATCTTTACTAAAGGTTGGGCAACATTTACAAACCATACAACTGGAACTGTTCATATTGAAATTGTGAATGCCAATAAATCAGGGAGGATTTATAAGATTTTCTTAGACAAACCAGGAGCTGGTGTTTGGGGTGAAAAGTTTAACTCTGAGTTGATATGGTCAAGTCAAGAAGGTAGACCATTAACAGAAAAAAGATTTAAGCCTATAGGTAGTTCAAAGAGGAAGCAAGTAAAGATCTATTCTTTTGAAGAAAACTTTGCCTGGACACTTATAGAAATAATTTTAGAAGGGGAAGATTTCGATTAGTAAAAATTAACAAAAAAAACGAAGGAGTAAAAATAAAAAATATGCAACAAGTAAATGATGGGCACATGAAACTAATCATAAATGACTTATGGCCAATTGTAGGGAGCTCGTTAAGTGCAATGAGGGGTTATAAGACAGCAGTTGATTGGCTTGAAGATTTAAAAAAAGAAAAAGCCTTTGTCATTAGAGGTGAAATCACTGTAAACGGGAAACCGCTTGAAGATGATTTGGGAATCATTGAAGTTTTTGATATTCAAAAAGGGAAAGAAAAAACCGCACATATTTTCTGGGTAGCGAAATATCAAGAAAAAAGCAATGAACTATATGAAGCATTAATTAAATATTGCTTTAGTGAACTAGTAATTGACAATGTGCAATATGACTACACTTACGCTCTAACAATTAGAAAGAATATTTCCAAATTGGAATATTCTTTTGCACTTGAGCAAAAGAAAAGATTTGACGATGCTATGAATGCTTTAGAAAAAAATGTAAAGGAGGAAGGAGACAAAAAAGACAATGGTAACAACCCAACAAATGATGGGGTTTTGGAATCCAACACTAAGAAACGTGGACGCAAACCTAGGTTACAGAAAGAGTAATAATACTCCAGCTGCACCTGCTGCACCCGATTATTCACAACCACCACCTGGTGCTAACTGGGATCCGACTAGTGGTCAGTGGAAAGGGGCAACAGGTGTCCCATATAGTAGTAATTATAAAGCACCTACATTGGCACAAACTAATCCGATTGGGCTTTTAAATGCAGCAAATGCAACTGGTATTGGTTTAGGACCTAATTATGTTGGCAGCAATATTCGTCCAAATATAAATTTAGCAACACCAACTGGATTTAAAATGTCTTTGTCAGACATCATAATGGAGCCTGATGCTAATAAACGAAATCAACTTTTAGAAAATTACTATGACAATTCTTTAAAAGCAAGTGGAATCAATAATGTTTTAACACCTGGTTTAAATCCTTATAGACCTTTGCCATCTTTAGGACAAGTGGTTAGTGGTGGTTTTGCTAGTTATATTGATCCACAAAGTGGACAACAGACATTCTTTCAAAATAAACCACCAAAAATGCCTTCAATGTTTATAAATCCAGCAGGTGGTACTCCATTTGAAACATCATTATTATCAGCTTCAGGAATAAATGATCAAGGTCAATATGTTGGTGGTGGATTACCAGGATTTAATCCACAGTTTATGAACAATCAGATGACAGGTTTAAATTTCCCTTCATCTTTAAATCCTCTTTTTGGTGCTGGTATTAGTCCAATGTTTAATTTAGGAGTCGGTGGTAATTATAATTTCAATCCAACAGGTACAGCACTTAATTGGTTAGGTGGGTCGAATTTCAAAGGTGGATCAAATCCTTTAGGTGGGATGGATCCACAAGCATTAAAACTTTTAATGTCTTTGGGGCTTATGTAGGAGTAAAAAGATGGCTGGTTTAGGAGATGCATTAGGATTAGGTTTACTAGGTGGTGCATTAAGTTCATTTGGTGGTTTTGGAAGTAGCCCAAATCTTAGTGATGTTTTTGGTGCAATACAGCAACAACCACAATTAAATCCTAATATTCCTAAATATCCAGGAGGTGGATTTCAAGCACCAGGTGGTGGTGGTTTTAATCAAGGTACTAAAACTTTTTATGATTTCAGTGGGATAAGCCCAAAAGATTTAAACGCCCTAATTAAAGGTAAAAACCTTGGTCAGTGGATGCCGCAAGGTTTTAGGGATGCTTTAAGTAGTGGTCAAAGAAAGTTTGCTTCAGATGAGTTAATGAATACTCATAATTTATTGCCAGGGTTTTTAACTGGTGCTCAAAAAGTAAAGAATATTAAAAAATCACAAGAACCTTTTAGTAATCCAGTTGCTTCACCTGGTAGTGAGAATCTATTTAATTTAGGTTCTGGATTTGAACTTACTAATGCTTTAAATAATATTGGCAACATCTCTAAAATCAACAGTAGTCTATTACCTTCATTACAAGGTTTAAACTTAAATGCTTTTAATTCAGCAAATGACATTATTAAAGGTGGTCTAACTTCACTTGCCCCTGAAGTTGAGCAAAGGATTCAAGCTGCCAAAGATGCTTATGTTAAAGGTGCAAATATTGATGTTAATAGGCAATTCCAAGATTCTACAACAGGAATTGCTCAAAGCTTAGCAAATAGTGGTTTTGGTAGTTCAAGTGCTGGTGGAAATATTTTTGATAGAACAGGACGAAATCTAGCAGATGAGCAAACTAGAATTGCAACAAGTGGGCAACAATATGGAGAACAATTAAGGCAAGATGAAATACAAAGAAGATTGCAAGCATTTGGAACATTAGGTACAGTCCCTTCATTTGGATCCGGTTTAAATACTTTAATGTCACCAGGATTACCAATTCAATCGCAGTATATGAATCCAACTGGTCAATTTGACTTTAGCACTTTATTAAATCAATTAAATAATCAAAATCAATTTTCACTAGCTGGTTCACAATTAAAAATGAGCCCATATATGGCAGCATTAGGCCCTGGACTACAAATTGCTTCACAACCTGGTATTGCAGGTGCAGTTGGAAGTAGCTTAGGAAGTCTTGCCCCATTTGCAGCACTTCAAGGGAGTTTAGGTTCTGGCGGTTCTAGTGGTGGCGGTGCAGGTGGTTGGTTAGGTGGTATTGTCGGAAATCTTTTAAAGAAATTCCAAGGTGGCAATAGTAATTTTTCAAATAGTGGCTTTGCAAATGCAGCTCAATATTATTAAAGAGGTGAAGGGGTAAAGAGGGAAAAGGTAAAAAATGGGTAAAGGTATAAGTATAAGACCAGGTGCAGGGGTACAATTTTTCGAACATTTTGGACCTGCATTTACTTCAGGTTTATCAACTTATGCCAATTTAATGTCTGTACTAGCACAAAGGGAATTCACCCAACAATTACAAACGTCCACAAGACTAACAGAATTAGCAACAACTGAATCAAAATTACAATCAGATGTTGATAAATTGCAAGATAAAGTAAACACTACTTATGATCCTGATTCTGAAGCAACATTAAATAATGCAAGACAAAACTTAGAAATTGTTAGATCACAAAAGAATGCTTTAATACATAGTTCGATTACTAATACTGGATTGAATTCTGGCTTAGGTGGATCTTTCATGCAAAAGAATCCTGGTTTCTTTGCTAATTTCAAACAATCATTTAATCAAGCAAAAGGTACAACGCCAAGAATTCCTTCACCACAAACTATAAATCCTCAAACAACTTCACCAACATCAGGAACACAAGATTTAACAGGGCAAACAAGTACTGGTGAAACAGCAGGAGTTTCAACATCAGCACCAGGTGAACCACAATCACCTGCTAGTCAACAAGTTCAAGAGGGAGTTTTTGCACAACTGGGTGTTACACCATTTCCAGTTAATTCATTTCAAGAGGGATTACTTAGAAAACATTTTGATACTATTAAAACTTTTGGTAATCAAACTATTAGGGATAGTGTTGCAAAAAGTGCAATTCAATCTTTAAGTGAAAAAGACTTTACAACTGAAGTACAAAAATATCAACCAGCACCAAGTGATCAATTCTTGCAAAAGTTCCCATTAATTCAACAAGCAAAATCTGCTATTGATGATATTACAAAAATCTATGAAAAAGCACCTAATGCAGTTGGACCATTACAAAGTTTAGGTCCTGCTTTAGTTGGTGTAAGTAATGTCAAAGAATTTGAAGCAAGAGCAAAAATTGATAATATTAGAAATCGTTATTTAAGTGCAGCTCGTAATTTAATTAGCAATGCAGGTGCAAATCTAACTGAAAATGAAAAGCAAGCCTTATATGCAGATTTCCCAAACCCAACAAATGATTCACAAACATTTTCTAGGCAAATCGCAGATTTCAAGAATCTAGTTGGTGATCCCCAAAAAGGAATCTTTAATATTAATCTTGCAGCAGCAAGAGCAACTGGCAAAGATTATGGACAATTTGAAAAGTTAGATATTAATTCTGATTTAGGTACAATTACACCTGAATCTTTACAGTGGATTGATAATTTACCTTCTGTATTTAGAAGTAGTAGAAGTGATGCAAAAAAGAATGTTCAATCAACTGGCGAGCCAACTACTCAAACGACTAAAGAACCACAAGTTAAAGTAAAAGGCCAAGTTGAATTTGATGGTCGTGTCTTTGATTCTAAAGAAGGTGTTTTTAAGAATAAAGATTTTCAAGCAACATCTGATAATCCGGCTGAAGCACCACCAGGAACTTATGCACCATTGCCAAAAGAAGCAAATACTTCCAGTGGGTCTCCTAAACCAAAACGCTATCGGGCAATTGATAGTTTTAAACAAATGATTTTACAAGACCCCCAAACTTTTTTAAATACAGTAAAAAACAAGAATTTAAGTTCTGCTGCTAAAAGTGAAATCTTAAAAGCTATTCAAGAATTAAGAAAAGAAGGACATAGGGTGGAAATAAAATAATGGCAGATGCTTTAGCTTTAATTGAAAATGAAATTGGTGTGCCACAGCCAGATGCACCACTACCTGTACAAGCACAATCACCTACACAAATGACTGCACCAGCTCAGACCGGAAATCAAAATGTTGGTTTACCAGATCAAGTTCAACAATCAGCTTCTCAAAACATGGCTCAAAGCATAGGATTAACGGATTATATTAATTTAGCTAAAAATATTGCACCCGCTATTGGTCAAGGGATTCAAAATGTAATACCTGGACTTAATAATTACAGGGATATTCTTAGAAGTGTGCTTTTTCGTGGTGGTGGTGCTGGTTTAGGTGCTTCACTTGGAACTGCTATTAATCCAGGGATTGGTACTGTACTTGGTACAGGTGCAGGTATTGTTGGTGGTAATTTACTTGATAATTATGCAAAATCCACAGAAGGAAATCCACAAACACCATTAGAAGTTGGTGGAAATATTGCTTTAGATACTGCATTTAGTGGTGCTCCTGCTGCAATCGGTGCAATAAGAGGTTTAAAGCCAGTCTTACAATTATCAAAATCAACGATTCAAAATATTCAACCATTTAAAAGATTAAACATTCCTGTTCATCCATTACAATTAGCAGGTCGTTTTGCTGACAAGTTTAAAAAAGGGCCAGTTGATGAAGCTCTTCTTGAAACATTTAAAGCAACTCAAGATCAAGCAATTGAACAAGCTAGTGAAAAAGCAGTTTCAAAATTAGGTGCAAAACCACTAGACCAAGAAACTTTTGTTAATCTTGCTGATAAAGTTAGTGAGAATATAAATGTTAGCTTAAAAGCAATTGGTTCCAAGTTTGATGAAGCATTAGGCATGTTTGGTAATTCAAGAATTGGTGGTAAAGTTTTAGTTCAGGATTTACAGGGATTAAAAGCAACTTTACTTAAAAAAGATCCTGTAGCAGCGAATATTGTTGTTAAAGCAATTAACAATGTTGAAACAATACTGGCTCAAAGTAGAAATAAAACACTTAGTGGTAAACAAATAAAAGAAGTTAGAACATTCCTTAGAAATAATTTAAAAGAAGAGTTCACAAGTCCAAATACTGGGCAATTAAGTCCTAGTTATAGTCTTGTAAGTAAAACTGTTGATGCTTCTTTAAATAAACTTGAAAACACACTTGCTCAAAGTGTTGCAAAAACTAAACCCAGTGCTATCAATGCTCCTTTAAAACTTGGTGAAGCAAGAGCAGCAAATGCAGCTAAAGAAAAATCAATTGAAAAATTAGCAAAAACAGGTGGCACAGATTTAGAACGTGCCTTTAGGGAAACAGGCAGAAATCCTGATGCATTTGGAAAAGCCCTAAAAGATAATCCTGATCTTTTATTAAATACTTTCTTAAAAAGTAAAAATCCAACAGCTACTTTAGCTGAAATTGAAAAATATGCTGGTAAAGAAGGTTCACAATTAGTAAGAAGTCAATTTGCAAGTAAGGTTTTAAATACTTCAAATGACGTTATTAGTAATTCTACTAATATAAAGGCTGCAACTAAAGATATTTTGAAATATAAAAGTCATTCAAATATTTTATTTGGTGAAAAAGCTACAAATAGCTTTATTAGAAATGCACAAGATTTAACAAGAGTAAAAGCTATTACAAAAGGCACTCCAGAACAATTTGCAACGAGTACAAATAAAACTTTAAATCCTGATTATGCAAGAGATAATCCTGAAGAAATCATTTCAAATATTGGTAGGGGTACATTAGGTGGAAATATTGGCAGAGTAATTGGTGCTGGTGTTGGTGGTTATTCGGGTTACAAGCAAGGTGGCCCTGCTGGAGGTGTTGCTGGTGCTGCAGCCGGGACTTTATTTGGTAATCAAATACTTAGAGGTATTCTGAACTTTATAAGCCCAAATGCAATTAAACCATTAGGAATTACAAGTGTTCCACAATTAATGCAATACACCAAAGGTCAAAATGTTTTTGATTTATTAAGAGGTGGTTTACTTGGTGGTTTTGGTGGTGAAGGTGCCGCACAAGGAACACAACAATTATTAATGCCTGGCGGTTCTTCTAGTAGTGGTGGTTATTAATCACCTCATATTCATATATTAGTAATATTTTGAGTGTTTTCTAAATAGTGCTAAATATCTCATTACTTTACCCCCTAACTACATATTTCTAGTAGTAGTATTACTTAATATGGAACTTTAAGGAATTCTTAACAGCTTGTGCATATAGTTTAAACTAAAAGGGTATGTTAAAAATGATGGATAAAACTACAACTAAAAGTTCCACGCTAAGTAAAGAAAAATATAAAAATCTAATTTTATATCTTTCTCATAAGTGTGCTAGTAAAGATAACTTTGGCAAAACGTTACTTTGCAAGTTGTTATATTTTTGTGATTTTGACCACTATGAATTATATGAAGAGTCCATTACAGGAGAGACATATGTCAAGTTAGAACGAGGCCCTTTCCCTCGCAAAATAGATTCAATGTTGACAGAGTTAGAAAAAGAGAAAAAATTAATAGTTGTAGATTCACAATTTCATAATCAAGTACAACAAAAACCGGTGACATTACAAGAGGCTAATCTAAAGGTATTCTCTGGAGATGAGTTAAAAGTTATTGATACAGTCCTAGAAAGATATTCTGATTATAAGGCCGAGAGAATAAGCTACATTTCTCACCAAGATATTCCTTGGGAATCAACGAAATCAAATGATGTTATAAATTATGAATTAGTTTTTTATCGAACTCCTGAATTTAGTCAAGCCGTAAATGAATGATATAGAATTTATTTTAGTAGATGAGTTTCAAAAAGAGTTTGAAAAACTCAAGAAAAAGTTTTTAACTCTTGATGAAGATTTAGAAACTTTAAAAACTGCTCTTAGAACTTATCCGACAGGAATTCCTAATAAGATTTTTCCAATATCAGATTTGGGGCTCACAAAGGGTAAAGCATTTAAAGTTAAAAAGTTTCGTTGTAAGTATTTAAAAGGGAAAGGTAGTAATTCTGGAATTAGGATTACTTATGGATTTAAGAACAATAAACCTAATGTAATTTATTTTATAGAAATATATTTTAAGGCTGATGATGCTAATGAAGATAAAGAGAGAATCAAGCAATATATTGATGAGTAAGTAGTTAAGTAGCAAGGATTGCAGAGTGTAAGTTAGCCACCTAAACCAGGTGGCTTTTTATTTTGTGGGGATTTGAATAAATGAAAATACCAATAAAACAACTAACTGTATTTTTCCTAACATTTACGTTGGGATTTGGTTTTGTTTATTATAAAGGTTTACAAGTACAAAAGCATAAAAAAAGAACGCCATTGTCTCAAGCATCTATACAAAGTTCAATGGCAATAACAATACCTTATTTATTCTTTCCAAATACCAGTGCTGATGCAAACCAAGTAAACTCTGATTTCGGTACAGTCGTTAATGATGGTGTGAACACTATTATTAATGATATTGCTAGTCTGTTTACTGACGCAACACAAAAAGGAAATAATGAAACTATAACTGGTAAATGGATTTTTTCTGGTGGTATTACTTCAAATTTAAACAATGATAATGATGTAATTTTAGATTCAGATAATGCAGGTGTTGAAGCTAGTAGGCTTTGTTATTCTGTGAATCGCGGCTCAACCTCAGCAAATGATCCAGCTATTTGTTGGACTAATGGTACTGCAAAAATAGTAACTGACCGTATTGGATTAACTTTAGATAAATTACAAGTAGCAAATGGTGCAAGTGGAAATGATGTTGTAACTTGGGAGCAAGTTGTAAAAAATACTGGAAATGAAAGTATAGGTGGTGATAAATCAGCAACTGGAAATTGGACTTATTCAAATGCAATTACACAAAATGCCTCTGCAACTTCTGCAAACCATTTAATGAGGAAAGGGGAAGTTGAAGCTGCTGATTCTGCAATCACTGCTGGTGGTTGTTCAAAAGGTGCTGGAGCCCCAGTAGGTTCATGTATAAATGGTGCGTGTTATTGGGATGAAACAATTGCAAGTACTCCTATTAAATATTATTGCAATTTTAGCATGTCCTGGGTTAAGCAAGATATTGATATCATCACTCATGCTTTAACAATTAATGGTGCAGTAACTCAAGCTGCTGATTTTATAGTCAGTGGAATAAGAACCTTAAATGCAGGTACAAATAAATGGACAAATGTCGCTGACCCAACATCTAATCAAGATGTACTCACTTTAAATTATTTTAATAATAATATTGGTGCTGGTGTTTGGGGCAGTGGTTCTGATGGTGCAGCAACCATTTCAATGAATACCAGTTTAACTGGCGATAAATATTATACAAATTTAACAATTGATCCAAGTACAACTTTAACTTTAAATGGATACAGTGTCCATATTTCAGGGACTTTAACTTGGAATGGAACTATTGGAGCAGGTAATGGTGCAAATGCTTCTGGTCAAACTGGTGGGGTAAATACAAGGGGTTCTTTACCTGTAATTAATGGTGTTAATGGTGGTACTAGGGGTTCATTCAGTAATTCAAATATTACTGGAAATGTCGGACAAAGTTGCAATGTAGATAGTGGCGGTGGTGATGGAATATCTGCCAGTGCTTCAAATGCTGGTGGTATTGGTTGGAAAACAGTTCTAGGTGATGTTTATTCTGCAACCGTTTTACCAAGAACAGTACCCTTCGGACATTATGCAGGTTCAGCAAGTGGTGATGGTTCAATTTGGAATTCAGTACATCAAGCAAGCAAGGGTGGCTATGGTGGCGGTTCTGGTGCTAATGGACAAACAGCACACATTGTTGCTAAAAATATTATTTTTGGTGGTGCATCTGCTGCAACTGGACTAGGTGGAAATGCTGCAAATGGTGAAGCTGGTCTTTGTGATGGTGGTGGTGGTGAAGGTGGCGGTGTCGGGGGTTCTGGTGGTTCTGGAAGTTTGTTTGAATTAGTTTATCAAACAAAAACAGGAAGTTTATCATCAACAACTTTTACTGGTGGCACAGCAGGTACAGGTGGTGCAGGTTGTGGTGGTGGTGGAAATGGTCTAAATGGAACTGCTGGAAATGCAGGGGCAGTTGTAGAAGTGGATTTATAAGGAGGATAAATAAAAAATGAAAAAACTAATTACGTTATTGTTTGCATTTTGCTTAATAAGCATTCTGCCAACTTATGCAGACTTAAAACGGGATTCTAAAGTTGTATCAATATTAAATGATGCCATTGTTATAAGTGGGGAAGATTGTAGTGCTGCTTCTTTTCAACTACAAACTGATATGAGTTGGGATGGTACTATAACTTTTCAAGCTACTACCATTGGTAACAAATGGATCACGATTAAAGCAATAAATGCAAATACAGAAGCTTCTTCCACAACAGCAACAAGTGATGGTATTTATATTCTTCCAATTGGTGGTTTTAATAGGGTTAGAGCCTATGTAAGTGCCATAATGGCAGGTTCAGCAGTTTTAACAGGGCAATGTGGTAGTGGACAAAATGCAGCTTTAGTAAGTGGATCTGTTACAGCTTCAGGGACAGTGAACTGTAATGCAGGAGCTAATTTAAACACTTCTCTTTTAGCTACTTCTCTAAAACAAGATACTGGAAATACAAGCCTTTCAAGTATTGATGGAAAAATTACAGCTTGCAATACTGGTGCTGTTACTGTTTCATCGTTGCCCAATGTTGCACAACCAACCCATGACAATTTGAATCTAAATGCAAACATTCAAGTTAGTGATACTGATGTTGGCAATGCAAACCCTGTCCCTGTCAATGTGGTTTCTGGTAGTGCAGCAGATGTTCAATATACTGAAGGTGATACTGATGCAACTATTACAGGAAATGCTATTTTATGGGAAGACGCAGGAAATGCTTTAGCAACAGTTTCAGCTAGTATGGGTTTACCTGTAAATGTTGTTGCTGGAAGTACAGCAGGTACAGAGTTTTCAGAAGATTCCGCATCAATGTCTGGTGATAATGGAACTCAAACTTTAGCTGTTAGAGAACTAGCAGCAACAGATTTAAGTGCTGGTGCAACTGACGGTGATTATGAACCACTTGAAGTTGATGATCACGGTAGATTATGGGTTAATGGGAGTAGTGTTACACAGCCAATTTCAGGTACAGTTACTTGTCAACAATCAACTGCTTCAAGTTTAAAAGTTGATTTATCTGGAACTGCTGCTAATTCAACTGCTATTAAAGTAGATGGCTCAGCTGTTACTCAACCAGTATCTATATCTGGGAATCAAGCTGTGAATCTTGCTCAAATAAACGGTGTTACTGTCACTACTGGAAGTGGTGTTACTGGCACTGGTGTTCAAAGAGTGGTTCATGCAACTGATGTTGCAGTACCTTTAGGAACTGCTTTTGGCGGTGGAGACGGAGTTACTTATAACACTATTACTCCTAGTGGTACTGCTGGAACTCCTGGCGTGCTATTAACTCTTGATGAACTATATAACGGCACATCTCTTGATACTCCTAGAAGTGTCAAGAACTCTCAAGATACAACAGGTACAGGTATTCAAGCAGTCGGTCTACTAGGGCAATTTGATGATACTTCACCATCTTCTGTAACTGAAAATCAATTTGCAAACCTTCGTATTAGTTCACGTAGAAATGCAAAGATAGAAGGTGATGTTGCAAGTGGTACTGCTACTGCTGCAAATCCTTTGACTGTAGGTGGACGTGCTGGAACAACTAATCCTACTGCTGTTGCAGATGGACAAGCTGTTAATTGGTTATTAGATAAATTAGGAAAAGGTGTTATAGTCCCTGGTTGTGCTCGTGAATTGATTGTAAAGAGTGGAGTTATTACTCTAAGTGCTTCTACAGCAGAGACAACTTTGTTATCTTCTGTAGCAAGCACTTTCTTAGATGTCTTTGCTTTTGTTTGTGCTAATACATCAGCAACAGCAACAAGAATAGATTTAAGAGATAGCACCGCAGGTACAATCCAATTTCCTCTTTATTTACCAGCAGCAGATACAAGAGGTTTAACTACTGGGATTATAATTCCACAAACGACAGCAGCAAATAATTGGACTATTCAATCTAGTGCAAGTGTCACTGATGTTCGTTGCGTTGCTTTTGCATGTAAGAACTTATAAGGAGCTAAATGTTTAAAAGATTATTAGCTTTAACCATAGCTTTATTACTAGCTGTCACGCCTGCAAGTTCACAACTTTGTGGATTTGTAGGTCAGACAGGGGCTTGTAGTATCCAATCAGACAGTGATGCCAGCAATAAAGGGGCACGCTACACAAGTGATGGACAATCTTTAAGAGTAGCCAGTAATTCAAGCATTAATACTGTTTCCACTTTTAGTGTTGGTGGTTGGTTTAACCTTGACGGTGTTAATGAAGTTCTAACTAAGTCAATTATTGCTAAGTTTTCAAACTTAAATTCAGATGGATTTTTGTTAGGGTGCAGTGCCCATGTAGATTATCCTACTTCTAATACAAAAAGAATTCAATTTGCTATTGGTACTGGCAGT